>Ga0065711_1001191_pt1 | contig 63360 bp, 65 predicted proteins | sample Hoacrofraction12_FD_59098 | JGI IMG/M metagenome (GOLD analysis project Ga0065711, IMG submission 59098) | Hoatzin crop microbial communities from Cojedes, Venezuela - Epithelial fraction 12 v2 (version 2) | ecosystem: Host-associated > Birds > Digestive system > Esophagus > Crop | place... | reverse complement strand
CGTCCCGGGCACCGCCCCGCCAGGCTGCGCCGGGGCGGCCGTCGCTGCCCCGCAGCACGCAGGGCTCCCGCAGCCAGCCGGGAGCGGGGGGGTGGGCTGGGGACACCCGGGTCCGTCCCTGCTCACGCCGGCCGATGCCGGGCTCCCCCCAAACCTCCCCGCCCCGCCACCCTCCGCGTGCCTCGTCCCGTTCCGAGTGGCAACGGCGTTTTATCGCTGCGGCCCGGGACAGTGGCTGGAGCGGCTGCGGAGAGCACCCCGGGAGGAGCTCCCAGCCCGCCCACCACGCACTGACTTGGCGTTTATGGGGGGTCTGAAGCCATAAATTCTCCGTAGGACGTGCCTGGGAGTCAGCGTCAAGGACGGGCTTGGCAAACCCCCTCAGGCGCCGTGTCCCTGCAGGGCAGCTGCCGTCCGGCACTGCACAGCCCGCGCGCGTTGCCTGATCCCTCCCGGCACCCACGGGACCACCCCTGGGCTGGCCCAGGCCATGGGTGCTGCCCTTTCCCGGGCTCATGCATCGCCTCAGCCATCCTGCAGCGGGCCAGCCAGCCCCGTGCAGGTGGCCGGGCAGAGTAGGGACAGCTGTGGTCATGAGCTCCCGCCCAGGACAGGCGCATCTCCTGCAGCCTGGCTCTCTGTGCGAGCAATTATTGGAGAAACAGTTTTGTTCCGAAGACAAGCAAGGCGGCATCTGTAGTGGTGCACCCAGCTGTGGGCTCCTCAGCACAACCAAGGCGTTGGTGTACTGGAGTGAGTCCAGCGAAGGGCTGTGACGATGATTAAGCCGTGGGAGCTCGTCATGAGTGAAGCAGTGCTCTCCATCCTTGGAGATATTCAAAACCCAATGGGGCACAGCACTGAGCAACCTGCTTTAGGTGACCCTGCCTGAGCAGAGGGTTGCCCTTGACCATCTCCAGAGGTTCCTCCAACCTCAACAGTTCTGTTAGTCTGTAATGACGTTGTTGAGCCCTGGAAAGATGGGGCAAATGTCCAAGACCAGAAAACAAAGAGAAACACGAAGGTTGTCTACACCCTTTCTTGGGTTTTTTTGAAAGCGCCTCCAGCTGCAGAGGATGGACAACAATGAGGGGCCAAGCTAGGTGGTGGTGGTAGATGGAGAAGACGAACTAACCACCCAGATCTCCTTGTGGCTGTTCAGCATCAGCAGAAGGCATCAATGGGGAACATGGCATGCTACCAAAGAAAACTGCAGTTCAGGCCCAGTGCCACATTTCCCTGCCCGTTACTGGATCACGGTAACAAAAAAGATTATAAACAATCCAGAAATTGTCCAAAACTTGGCATTTTCTTCTGTGAAGGGTGCTGGGATTCTGATTAACCTGGTTTTATCGTGACATTTTGCTCTGTGAGAAAGTTCTTCTTGGCTGTGCCCAATGCTGTGTGCTGCTCAGCAGAGCACAGACGGCCTGACAACAATTTGGCTGCTAAAACTTCTAAAAATAAAAGCCGTTCTTATTCTTTTTTTCCCCTCCAAAGAAACATTGCAGCATCACACGTTCCTCCCAGTCCAAACTGTCAAGCCTCTTCAGGCAGAGGGGCTGCGTGCGCCATGCTGAACTCCAAGATTGTGTCATTTTGGTTTTCTGCAAGATTTCGTTCTGAGAATGGGGCAGTTTCTCAGGTCTTGGCAGTGGTGGAGGAAATGGGGAAGCAAAGGTCACAGGGTGGATTCAAGCACTTGTTGTTGGTTGGGGCTGCCCAGAGAGCAGCTTCTTGGGGGGTCCTTCTGGGAACCATCTGCGGAGATGGGGAGGTGAGGCTGGAGCTCACTCGCCTGTTCTCTGGGGTCGTGGACAATTCCTGTTGTTGTGTGCTGGGCTGGTTTAAACTGGGAGCTCCATCACCCCTTTCTGCAGCGGGGTGGCTACCTGGGGCTCGTGCCTCTGCCCCGGACCAAGGCTGAGGCCACAGCTCCTCGCATGCTGCCTGGGGCCGAGCTGGCCAGCGGGGCTGGAGCTGCTGCTGGTCGTTACTTTACAGGCCAAGAGGCTCAAGAGTGGGGCTGGAGGGAGAACTGCATTCCTAATTTAGAGCGTGAGCCGTAATTAAAAAGCAATAATAGATTCTTTTCATCTGGTTCTGTATATATATCTATATTTAACAGGGCTTTACTCAGAGGCATGCATTTCCCGTCACCTGAAATGTCCGGTTCAGAGGAATCACTTTAGGTCGCTCCGCACAGCCCCCGTCCTCCTTCCCCAGGGAAACCCGTCACTGCTGGGTGTCTGCCAGGGGTCTGGGGACCCCAGTGGCTTTGGGGATCCAGCCGGCTGTCACCCCCGTGTTTTAATGTGCCCGCCAGCCGCGATGCTGGAGAGAAAGGGCACGCAGCCTGCACTGGGACGGAGCCCTGCCAGTCCCTGCTTTACCGTCACACCGGTCCGCCCTCGGTTTTGCCCACCTCCCGGGGTTTTCACTCAAATTGCCTTTCCTTGCCTTGTTTATGAGAATGCCACGCAGGACAGTAGCAGAGGCTTTGGCTGAGACGTACCGCATCCACTGCTGCCTCCTCCTCCACTAGACCAATTACCCTGGCAAAGAGGGAAATTAGATCGCCCTGACACGACTCGTTCTTGATAAAACTCTGTTGGCTGGATTTTATTCTTTATTTTTATCACATTATTGTCCTCTAGGTGCTTACAAATGGATGGTTCAATAATTTGTTCCAAAATTTTTCAAGGAACTGAAGCCAGGCTGGCTGATCTGTAACTCCCCAACTTCTTCATCTCCTGTTTTTTTTTACAGGTAGACTTCTGTTCTTCTCTGGGGTCTCTTGAGCATTCAAAATTTATTACAAACTACTGCTAATTGTTCAGAGATTGCTTAAATTTTCCAGGGTAAATTTCTTGACCCCTGATTACTCATATAGATGGAGCTTATCTCGGCATCTTCCTTCCTGACACCGACCTCAGCTCCCTTGCTAATGATAATTGCCGTAGGTACCGGTTACAGCCTTCTACTGTGAAAACCATGGTGGGAAGGCACCGTTTACTTCTCTATATAACGTCTTTGCTTTTTCTCTCTGTCACAAGACACGAGTACTGACTCTCTTGTCTCTCCGTTACACTTCCAGTGCATTTCTGGAGCTTCTTTTGTTGCTTTTTATGCTCCTGGCTGGCTGTAACTCACTTGGCTCCTTAGCCTTTCTCTTTCTACCACCATGTGCTTGAGCTTTCCCTTTACACTCATCCTTATACCCTCATTCCCATTTTTATAGGATTCCTTTTTGTTTTTCAGGACACTAAAGTGCTCCTGATGCAGCATTATTGGTCTTTTACTGTTGTCCTGTGGTTCCTCTGCATCAGGATGTTTAGCTGCTGTGCACCTAATACACTCTCTTTTAGTAACTTCCCGAACCGCTGTATTTTGTTTTTTCCTTAGGACGCCTTCCTGAGGGACTCTGGCTGGTGGTAAAGCACCCCCATGAGTCTGTTAAGTTTGTGTTTGTGCAGCTGACTGGATGCTGTCTGTCTTTTAATGTCAAAACCAATGAACCACGCTGTTTGTGACTGCTGTCCCCTACATGATGCCCAGCTGGTCCTTCCATATTGGTCAGAAGTAAGGCTGGAAGAACTGCTCCCACCCTACCTCCCCAGTCCCACCACTTTCTGGCAGAAAAAATGGCCAGGGAACTTTCCAAATGTTGTCTGGGTAGTCTCTGTCCTCCTGTATTTATTTTTGTGATGGACCGTCAAAATGAGAAGGTTTAGACATAAAAAGTTGCCGTTTATTCAGCCAACTGCTTGCTGAATGAGGCCTTAACTTGAGAATAATTGCAGATAAAATGAAGCTATATTTTTGATGAATAAATTGTTCTTCTTTCAAATGTGCTCAATTTGAGTTTAGTGCTATGATAAATCTTCACTAACTTCTGTTCCTGAGAGAAGCAGCAGACAGGGAGGGAACGTGCCCAGCCCTGGTGCAGGACAGATGGTCCTTGCAGCAACGCTGCAGGAAAATGGGGCCTCCTCCCCACCGGTGCGAGCGATGGGGACCTGCCAGGTCCGAGCACGGGCGCCTTCCCCATCATCTGCTCAGCCCGGAGGTGTAAGCAAAAGAGGAGTGGGAATGCCAGAGGGGAGGGTTGAAGACTGGTTGCCACCTCGAGGAGATGTGCCCAAAATGCCATGTTTGCTCTCTAGCCAGAGTTAGTCTGTCCACCCATCCCTCCATCCGCCCTTCCGTCCTTCCATCCTTCCATCCATCCATCCATCCATCCATCCATCCATCCATCCATCCATCCATCCGTCTGTCCGTCCATCCATCCATCTGTCTGCTACCTTTAACAATGTAACGTGGGAAAAGGGACCACATATTCTGCAAAACCCCTTAAGCCAAACAGGCAGAGGTGCACAAACTGGACAGGTCTGAAGGTGCTGCAGCAGCCTGGCCAAGGCTGAGGGTGCAGCCCCATGCTAGCAGCCAGAAAAAGGTCAGCACCGGTGAATGGGGGCTGGGATAGAGGACAAGGACTCACCCAGGGGCTGGAAGATGGAAGAAAGCCAGGAATGATGAGGAATCAGAGGCACCAGAAGACAATTTCCTCCTCCAAAAAAGTGAAGCTGTGTTCTGCATCAACAGAAAACAAAGTTGTGGGCTCTGCAGCCAACAATATTCGATGAACTCATGAGGAAACCTGATGGGAGTAGCCCACTGGCCAGAAACAGTGGCCACCGCAGACCGTGTCACATCCATAGGGCAGTGAGGACTCTCCTGCTGTCCTGCTGTGAAGGTCCTCCCAGCACCGCCTTGCTCACCCCATGTCCTTGTTGATGCTGCCCATCGTCTGGCACTGCTGGGCTGGGGCTGGGGAGCAGTGGCTGGGCGCCATGGGGATCACGCCAGCCCAGAGCGACGGGGGGACCCTCTGCCCTGCTGGGAGGGGCAGTGATGCCCACCAGTGCATGCTGTCCTGCCCCTCACGTCTCTTCCCAGGTCCCAGGGGAGAGCGGGCTCTGGTCTTTCACTCAGCGTGGTCTGGGCAATGAGGATCTGGGGACACAGGTTTGGGGACATCTGCTGCTGGTGCCACCAGGCAGGGAGCACAGGGCCGGGCCGGTCCCCGAGGCGGGGGGCTGCGAGGGTTGCCCAGAGCTGCTGGTGCAGGGCCACGGCTCGGAGGGACACTAGTCACAGATGTGGCCTCAAAAGGGAAACGCTAAGCCGCTCTGCTTTCGGAGAAGCTTAGCACTTAAAGCTGATTTCAACAGCTTTTGCCTAAAGTTTTAAGACCTGTCACTAATCAGCAGCTGGTTTATGGCTGTTGTAAAAGATCAGAAAAAAATAAAGAAATCTCCCGAAGTTGAGGGGAGCGCTTCCCAGCTCCCGCATCCATCACCGGCGGTGCCGACATTTATGAGCGTGGGGAGCCATAAATCCGCGCGGGGCCGACACCGGCCTGGGACTCAGCGCTGAAGGGGAAGTGTTGTGTCTGAATCTGTGTCCTGGCCTGGGAGAGGCTTTATTAATGCTTCGCACAGTGAGCCAGATGTATCCAGGCCCTGGGACATCCATCTCCATTTTTTGCAGGCTCTACTGCCGCAGCCCAGTGCTCCCATCGTCGGGTGATTTTCTGCTCCCGAGCCGCCCTTGGGCAGGAGAGCTGGGCATTTCGCTGGGAGGGGGGACAGGCGGAAGCACATCTTGCTGCGATTTCGGTCACCCTCCTGCCTCCCCTGCTTCGTGGAGCAGCTCTGTTGCGAACTTCATCCCTCCTCAGACTCAGAAGGGAATGCAGGGATTGGGTCCAGACGGGTCACCCGTGCAGAAATCCTTGTCCGTCCCTTAGATGAAGCTGCTCCGCTTCAGACCCTGGGATGCTCTGGGACATGGGGAAAAGCCCCTTTGAAGGATGGCTGTGGTCTGAGGGGTCTCTTTTCGCTCTACAAGTGCTTCTGCAGATAGCGTGTCCAGGCACCACTGCCGTAGGAACGCGCTGAGGAAGGATCCCAGGTCTGTGCTTCGGGCTTGCAGTAAAGTCCAGCCCAAGGGAGGGTGCTACGGGCTGCACAGCTGTGTCCCTGCTCCGGTCTTCGGGTGCAGATGGGACCTCCCGGGGCTGAACCACAGCAGGGGAGCGGAGGAGCTGGGAGGGACCCCAGGCAGCCCCGGCGCCGGGTCTGGCACCTGCCCGTGGGTCTGCTGAGCCTGGTGCAACCCCGAGCTGAGCCTGCTGCCAGCAGGAACCAGGGCCAGCCGCGTCCCCTGCGGCTGACAGCCATCCCCGAGTACCCACGCGTTGCTGCGTGACGGCAACCACTCACCACGACCACGCCTCCCGTCCTCACCAGCGAGGTACCAGGGTCCTTTCCACGTCAGCCAAGGAGCAGGAATAAACACGGGGCTGCTGAAGCGAGGGGAGCCCGAGGGGACTGCTCGACCCCTGTCCTGGTGAGCACAAGTGGAACGAGGTGCCTGTGCGAGCCAGCAACTTGTGCCGAGGACACCTTGGCCGCCACCGAGGCCGCGTGCTCGCTCGGCCACCAGCCCTCCAGCAGCCCTGCTCCCAGGGCGAGACCTAGTGCCATCGCCTGGTAAAATAGTTTCTTTGCAAACCTAAGGAAACCGTGCGCGTGTGTGGAGGGGGAGAGGCCTGAGATGTCCCCAGCCGCCGTGTTCACTCCGATTACACATAAATTGACATCTTGTAAGAGAGCTGTCCAGAATACTGAGTAATTATAGCTCGTACTGAGTCACAGAGGAGTGTGGGCACAGCACCTCTCTTACAAATCATTGCAAGGACCCTGCAGATTAAACCCTTCTTCCCTCCCATAAAGGGCTGCATTTGTGCTGTAAACAGTAAAAATAGCAAGAGCTGTTATTAACGAGGATGTACCACAACTGCTGACTCCAATGCAAAATGCGTCTCCATATGGTCATTACAGTCGAAGGACAAAAACAATATTTTATGTTTCTCACAGTTATTGTTCATCAAATGTTTATGAAAATGCGTAATGACCGTGTGTGATGAGCTCGTTGTTCAACAAAGGGAATGAGATGAGGACCCACATGAATTTCCAACCCAAATAATAAAGACCATTAAATTAATAGCTTAATTATGTGATAAATTTCAAAACATTTTCTAGAATGCATTTTATTTTTATTTAACCTAATAACATGTTAATCTGCAACCCTTTCTGGTATCTGTACATAAACCCACAGTGATGGCGACGCTTCCCCGAGTCTCAGCCTCTATTTTTATTGCCCTCTGGAAGCTTCCAGGGGCCTGGGTCCTGCTGCCGTTTGGGTCCCACAGTACCGGGGGTGTGTGATGCACAGATGGGCTCCAAGCAGGGCTCTGAATCACTGATCTCAGAAACACTGAATGCATTACGGTGCCGATCCCCCTCTGCTAGGACCTGCGTGGGTTTATTCTCCTACTCGCACACTCCGAGGTGCCTTCCTGCCAGCTCAGGGCCACGCGCAGACTGTGCAAGTGATATTCAATATTGCATTTTTCGAAGCAGGCAATTACTGTTCATTAAGTTCACCTCCTCACTGTGGAACTGTCCAGCTTCTCGCAAAGTTGATTACCCTGCTCCTACATGGCTGTACTCTGCTCTAATGAGTCAGCGACTGGATCCTCCAGCCAAGGACGGCGTCCCCACGTTGGTACAGATGTTGACAGGCTGGGAGATGAGCAGAAAAGAGCTGCAGGCAGGGCAGAGTGGCTGGAGAACCTGCCTTACCCTGGGAAACGAGAGGGCAGGTCGCAGGGTGACCTGCCTGCGGTGCAGGAGTCCTGGCTTTGGGAGAACGGTGCTGGTATGAGATGGGTGTTTGGACGAGCAGGACAGCACACAGAGAAGAGCCGGTGGTGGAAACAGGCGCTACGGTGAGGCGTATCAGAAACAAAAAAAGAAGAGCACAAAGAGCTCAATTAAGGATCTGTCAGATTTGGTGTCGCTGACAATCTTCTACCAGGGAGCTGCCAGGGAGCCTCCGGTCTCTGCCCGCTGCTTCAGTGCTGCGAGGTCGGTGGAGAAAGCGGCTGCGAGATGGTCTGAGCTACACCTGGTGGCTTTGGGGTCTGCGGGGACTGCTGGGGCCACCGCTGTTCATCTGTGTCCCCTGCCCTCGCCTGTGCCCGCATCGTCGTCCCCTCAAACCACATGTCCCTGTGCACCTCCATCTGCACGTCCCTCGTGGTGCCCACCCACCCGAAACACCAGCGCTCGCCCCACAGCCCAAGGAAACCCTCGGGAAATGCGTCGCACAGCAGTTCTGGGAGCAGCTGGGGGCTGGAGTGGTCCCATCACTGTCCTCTCCTGGCTGGGCTTTGGGCTCAGCCTGTGCACATCGCTTTGGAAAATCAGGGTGGTTCCTCTCCAAATCCATGACACAAACCAGCAGTCGGGGTCTTTTCCATTCCACTTTCTGGCTGCGCTGGAAGTGGAGACGTCCCTGCATGCAGTTAACATGTCAGGGAAGGAGATTTGAAGCTTGTGCTCCTCAGCAGATCTGCTAAATGCTCTCTGAAACACAGCTACGGGTAATTCAATAATAACCAAAGCCCCATTAACAGCGAGCGAGGCCTTGCAGCAGGCTTCTGAGAGGCATTGTGTAATTAGCTGAAACTTCTGTAAACTATAAATATATAATTAGAGTCTGTCTAACGAATTACAGCAGTGGGGGCGGGGGGGGGATGTGTGCAGACTTCCCCGGCACAAATGCCTCCCCAGCTGAGCGCCGCACGTTCAAGCAGCGTCTCAGCGTTTATGCCCACTTAAAATTCCGCTTGCAAAAAGTTGTTTTATTAAATGACAGTTTGAAACTTAATTGTATTAATTTTCCATTGATTGCATATCTAATTCTAAATGAACTCACTGGCACCTCACTTCCCTGCCTGCACGTTGAATTCATCTCAACAGCCGACGCGCTCGCAAACACAAAAGCGGATGGAGTCACAGGTTTGTCACCTGCGTGGCACCCGTTTATGCATGTGCTGAATACTCACCCTTTGCACCTAAAGAAAGAGGACGATGCTCTTGCTCTGCAGAGACTGGTGCTTCCATGGGCTTCCATTCAGTCCATGCTCTTGGCCTGACCTTGCCTCTTGGCTCTTGGTCCTCTGCTCACTGAAGCACTGTTGGAGGAAAGCCCATGGTTGATGCCAGGCACGCCAGGCTCATCACAAACAGCCACTGTCAGCAGGAGTGGGTCTCTGGGAGCTGGTGTCACACCACAGCAACCTGCTGGTGTCCAGGGGCTCATGCTTGCTCTGGGGATGGTCAAGTCTATAAAGGAGCAGGATTGCTCTCCTCTTGCTTTGAAGGAAGAAGTGGCTCTGGCCAGGACCTTCTCTGCGTCCCTGGCTTTCTATTCTGTGCTTTGCCATGGGGCTGTAGCTCTTTCTCCATGGCCACCACTGGTCCTGAGCCAACTTCCAGGCCTTCCTGCCCTGGTGGTACCCTTGTGTGTCCAAGGGCCGAGGTGCACAGTGGCTGGACAGGTGGGTGCATCCCCCCAGAGGTGTGCAGAAGGGTGGGATGGACTGTGAAGACCCCATGCAGGGACCGCAGCTCCTCTGCCATCAGCCACAGTCATTTCTGCTGTGCTTGGTGCGTCCTTCTGCCCCACCTGCCCTCATCTAGAGCTGTCCTTGTCACCGGGAGCCGTGCTGGGTCAGTCGCCCTGCCTGGTGAACTGAACTACCGAGGCAGGGATCCAGGTCAGGGGAAGATCCACGACACAGCTGGAATCCCCTCCTGCAAGCACAAGAATGAGTCCAGATGTGTTTCCAAGAGGCCTCTGATGTATAGGAGATGCTGCACAGCCCCTGTCCCCCTGCCCCTCAATACTATCATGTCCTCTGATGGTGGTTCCAGAAGATGTTTCTTCATCCCCAGCTGGGGAGCTAGAAGGTATCCTGGGGTCCAGGGGTTATCCCAGATGCTCCTGTCTGTTCTCTGGATGGGCAGGCTGATGGTGAGAACCTGCAGGGAGGCTGGGGGCCAGGATGGGGATGGTGGTGCTCCCCTTCGAAGGGGCGTGGGGCCCCTTTGGCTGGGGGACTGTGGGATAACAGTGACTGTGGGATAACTGTGAGTGAAACAGGCTGCTGGAGCAGGCACGGGGTGTGGTGTCACCCAGAAGGTCTTTGGGGCACAGGGATGCGTGGTCCCGGCCCTAGGCACCGGGAATGGCCCCAGGAGCTGCGCGATGCCCTTGCTCCGGGCACTAGTGTCCCTGCTCCTGCTGCACCCTGCTCTGCGTCCCTGCTGAGCAGAGATCCTCGCTTTTATGGACACTACAGCAGTCATCGCTTTATTCGAATGGAGACTTCTTATGGTTTAATATCATTAAATACAGATGCAACTTGTATTCTCTAAAGCCATAATGCCCCTTCCTGTTACTGCCTTGCAATTAACTGGGCTATAAAGCTTTCAAACATATTGCAGACACTAATTCAACTGGATGGTGAAGAAACATGGTTTTATTGGGCAATTACAGTGCTTGGAACATGTTCCAGTCCGTGCGATACCCTCCCAATAGAAACAGGGGCTACCAGGCCATGCCACTAAGAAAGGTTCAAAGGTGGTATCAAAACAGCCACGTCTCCAGGCTGCAGGGATGGTTTTATTTACATCTTAATAAAAAGCTGTCCAGGAGTGATGTCAGAGCCTGTGCAAGCATAGAGCGCAGCGAGCAGTGCAGATCAGAGCTGGGCCAGCTTCTTTGCACCTCCGCTCTGTGCTGCCCGCCCAGCCATCCTCCATGACACTGCTGACACCCATCCGCTCACCCTGCTGCTCCTGGTCTAGTTTCAGACGCCTGGTCTGCGCCCTCCACACCCAGCATTTTGGTCTCTGGAGAGCCATGTGGAGAGTCCCTCCAGCCCCCTACTCCTGGCAGAACCTGAGGGTGTGTAGGTTGCTGGGTAGGAGGAGGACCTTGGGCATGGCAGCTCTCATATGGGATCCTGGTCCTTCAGCAGGGACCTGTCCCAGTGCCTGGGCACGCTGGGCAGGGAGGTGAGAAGAGGGGCTGAGCTGGGTGGTACCAGGCTGCCGGTGGAGTAAGGGAGCCCAGGGAAGCTGGGAGGGCTCTGGGACCATTTCTGTGAAGGCTACCAGGTAGGAGAGAGTCCTCACCTCCTGCGGTGCCTGCAGGTTGTCCCAGAGACAGATCTCTCAGCGCCTTTGGTGTGGGGCAGAAGCAGACTAAATCCTTGACCCCGTCCGTTACACCACGGCCTTGGCAATGAGCCAGCTCTCAGGCACAATGGAGTAGATCCTTTTCCTGCCTCTTCTCCAGAGATGGTTTTTCTGTGGTGTCCAGCTCCCATGGAAACATGACTTCATCCCCACAGCAGCGCCGGCTGCCTCTCAAAACTGCTCAGTGAACGCCTTTCGCTGCTGGTGGCCATGGGTGGTGCAGGCATCCTTGCTGGGAGGAGCGAGGGGACAACCTGGTTGGGGAACGATTTTCCCCTCTCTTCTCAGATTTTCTCCTGTCTTCTCTCTGTGGAGAAGGGAGTCTGACATGCCACCGTCCTGTCTGGAGACTCCATATAAAGCTGTCCCAGCAGGTAACAAATACCTGAATATTCACAAGTCAGGCGTGATGTCCTGGTACCCGTCTGCCCAGGTGCACAGCCATTCCCACCACAGTGCTTTGCTACCCAGCACAAAATAATGACTCAGATGAGGATGTTTAAAGGGAAGGGGTGGAAGAAGTTCTGCCCCACCACATGCGGTATCTCTGCTGGTGCAGCCACCCATGGGATGATCTCCCTCATGCACAAGAGGTGCTTCAGCCTGTCTGCAGAGTTGAAGACCTGGTGACAGGAGTTGTGGATGCTCAACAGGACTGGAAAGCAAGACATTCAACGCCAAGAAAGGGAAAAGCAGTCTCGGTGAGTCTTTACCCTCTAGAATTTTTTCTGTTGTGCCTGGAGATCAGCCACAGCAACCACTAATGTAAGTGGCATGGCCAGGAGCAGTGCGAGGATGGCTGTTGGGTTGGGAACTGCTGCTGGTGCTGGCATGGCCCTGCCACACGGCCAAGCCTGAATGGCTTCTGCAAGCAGCAAGATGTGAGTAGGGCATTCAATTTGGGGATTTCTTTGGAGTAAATAACTGCATTCGTGGAACAAGTTGGAGTCAAACACTCCCTCTTGACCACAATGATTTACACAGCCCAGACTGGGAGTAAGAACAGACTATAGTCATATTACTTTTTTTTCTTTTTTCCATTTTGGAAATGGAGAAAATTTGTTAAATCTTGAAGGAAAATGTTTTTATTTCTGCTATAACAGCAGAACTTTGTATCCCTGTTTATCCTTGATATGACTGCTGCTTTCATGGTACTGCCTTTGAGAAATAGTTTCTCACTTGTACGTTTCTCTCTGGGGAGGAAGGTCATATCCTTCACGAATGCGAAAACTAATTAGAAAAGTAACTCAGCAGTTGCCTGATAGGACAAATATCAGAAATTTATATATAGATATATACAGGTTTATGCATTATTATGACGATGTTTTTTGCCCCTTTAGTGAGTCATGAAGAAAGCATGATGTGTTGAGAAAATATGATTTTTCCCACCCACCGGTGGAGCAGAGGCTATACGGCCACGCAGCGTGCTCAGCAGCGCTCCGCACACAGCCCGGCATCCTCTCGTCCGCAGCTCTCCGGAGCAGCTTCACCTCCCGTCTGCAGTGAAGGACACCACTGCGTGGGACAGAGGGGTGGTCAGCAAAGCCTGCTTGTAAAAGACATGTGTGGTGCAGGTGAGTGAGTGGTTATCCCCTTTCCCCGAACTTTTGTGAAAGGTTTGGTGCGTGGGGAGCAAATAACGAAGCCCCACTTCACCAGAGATAAGCCTGCCCGAGACCTCTGACAAAATCTGCTGGTTTTAAGGCACTTCCCAGGCAAGGCACCACTGCGCAGCACCTCTGGACATCCTCTCTACATCCTGTAGGATGCACTGGCACCTCATTCCTTACCCGTAAATGCTCTTTCCTTTAACGTGCCCGTCTGGGAGTGGGCTGAGAAGGCTTGTGAAGCTGGCATGATTTTCAGAGGCTCATTAGTGGATTTACGCTGCCTGCGATCCTTTGACTGAAAGCGCAGCGTTGCTGCGGGGGATGTTCATCTCTGCGAGTCCCCAGCGCTGCTCTGAACCCAAGGGGCAGGAGCAGGAGCAGCATCTCCTGGGACAGCATCCTGTGGATGGGAAGGCACAGTGTCCCTCCACTGCAGCCTCAGAGCTGGCGTGAGTGTGGTGGGGCCAGAAAAGTGGCATGTGTGTTTGTAGCTATTTACTGCTTGCAGAAGAGCTACAGCCTAGGAGTTGTTCACAGGAACGGCTCCAAGTAAGAAATTCATTCGAGAAAGCCACAATCTGCTCATGGCTAATTCGAGAACAGAAAGAGCGGAGGCCTGGTGCATGTGATGAATTATTCACATGGTGCCGAAGGGGTGCAGGAGGCCCATCTTGCAGAGGTGTGATGGAGGCATGGCTTCGACTTTGCAGCTTCAAATGGCGTGTAGCCTGAACTGGCCCCAGGTCTGGGACAAAATTCCTCTCGTTATTCTTGAAGCAGGGAGAAGCAAGCACAATGCCCGACTATCAAAGCTAGGTCTCAGGTACCTATGTATGCATCTATGCACCAGCACATAAAATACTGTGCAGCAGGCAATGAGGTTACACCTGGGAGGAGAAGCAGAAGTAGTGATGTACATTAGATGCTAACGAACTGGGAAATAAAACCTACCAGCAGTCCAAGAGAGTCTGAGCAACCACCTGAAAGAGTAGGTTGCACAGCATAGGCGTGTGCCTTGGTCTCAACAGGTTTTGGTGGTGCTGGGTTTAGCTCTGGTGAGGTACCTGTGACCCGTCAGGCCAAGTCAGTTACTGACACTGAATTGCCTAAATGCAGAACTACGTCAGAGACGAGGAGCAGAAGGGAGTGAGAAAAGAGGAAAGTGCAGGAGGACAAAAATGGGGCTAACACTGGACAGAGAAGGTGAGGATCACAATGGAGCTGGTCAGGAGGCAGGGAAGGAGTAGGAGGAACGTGTATGGGAGGTGTAGAGGCCAAGGATCCTGCAGCGTTCAGTAAACCTGACACTGGGTGCCACAACTACAGGCAGGCAGACTCACGACATGGGCATTTTGTTCCATGAGACTGGACAAAACAATGGTCCAGACCGTCCCACACAGGGGTTACCCCCAGGGCTGGAGACTTCCAGATCATCACGGTCCAGCCTGTCTGGGAAACCTGGCTTGGAGCTGGGGCTGTGCAGACACAGGTCAGCTGCTTCCCAGGAGTCCTGCTGCACTCAGGAACTCCCCAAACCGGACGTCAACAAGCACAAATATAATCTTGGGCACAGACGAACTTGGGGAATTAGACACCATCAGCAGCCATCTGGCCACTGCTGCTGGGGGGCTTAATGCTATCAGGGAAAAATGAGATAAGACCAAGAACAAACATTTTTGGCCAGGAGTGACCAGAAAAACAAAGTAAAAGACAGTCCAGGTGAAGCAACAAAGTGCCATTTTCTCATAAAAGAAGTTTTTTACCCAAGAGCATCCCTGGACTGTGTGGATAAGATGGGAGTGGAGTAGGAGGTGACCACTCTCCATCCCCTCTCCTGAAGTGCCCCAAGCCCTTTGCACTGCCCTGCCTGTGGTCATCCATGGAGGGGGGCTTATGGTGACTGTAGGTTCTCTCCAGTTCCAGACTGCTCTGTGTGACAAAGCTTTGACCCTCCTGCAAATGCCGTCTCTGCTCCTCTGAAGCCTGAAGGCCATTTCAGTGCCCTGTGCTCTAGCCTGTGGCACATCGGATTTGGCTCTCCCCTTTCATTCTGAAAGGTAACGCAGGTTGGTGGCAAGTCTCCTTGCTGCCTGGCTTGGGGAGGTGAACCTCCGTTGACTGGCCCAGTGCCTGTGAGAGGAGCCACTGACCCTGCTGTTGGTTACAGCTTTGTAATTTCATTTGGGTTTATTGACTTGCCACAGTCCGGGAGCAGTCCCTGCGGTGCTCGGGATCCGGTGCTCGGGAGATGCTGCTGACAGTTAGGTGTTACTCCTGCTTCTCCTGGTCAGCCTCGAGCAAGCCCTGGAGCCTCGGAGCCTGTGGATAGGATGTGAGCAGACCCAGGGGACCGTCACCCACATCACCCGCATGTCTTTGCGAAGGATCAGGCTGGCAGTGCCTGCCCTCCACACGCACGTTAGGAAGGCAGCCTAGCCAGTAATTAATTAATAAGGGGCACTTGTTGGCAGAGCTCTGGGGTCTAGAAGCACTTTCACATCTCTGGCATTTTCTGAGTGATGGAGGGAGCAATGAGGAGCATTAGAATAGGGTGTGCTCCATTAAATGGTCCTTCCCAGGGCAGGAGCAGCCCTGCTGTCGGGATGGACATGTCCCGTCAGAAGGCAGAAAGTGCTCACGTGTGATGGGGACGCTCCATGAGGAAGGCAGGAGGCATGTGGTCCTGCTGCAGGGCTGAAGGAACCTTGCTGGGAGCTGCTGAGCTTGGCTGTGAGCAGACCGCTATGCAGAAGCCATCTACCGGGGGCTTGTCGCTGCTGACACATGGGTTTCTCACTGCCAAAGAAGTGAGTCCCATCATTCACTTCCAAGTCTCCGCTCTCAAACCTTCTATCTGGATGGAGCCTTTGACCCAAAGTCCAGTGTGAGCTTGTCAGGCTTGGCGTGCTCTGTGGCATGCAGGACCCCTCTTGCCCTGGGCACGCTGTAGATGCTGTACGTCGGTGGTCAATGTGCTGACTGCAGGTCACCACACGTTTCAGAGCACGGACCTGCCAGGCCTCATCAGCTCCATGGCTGATAGGGACACCACCAGATGCTGCAGCAGAAGGTGTAGCACCAGGGCTTGCATGTGTGGGGTATTTCTTGTTTCTGAGAGCTAGAGACTGGCTTCCTCCCAAGGTACCAGGCAAAGAGTCTCTGCCAGAATCGCTGCTGTGCTCAGCAGCATGTGAATAATCTCGTTATCTCTGTGAACATACAAGACCTGCTTCAGTCTTGCTAAATTCCAAGATCAAATCATCTTCTGGTGCTGGGGAGGCCCACAGGCACCTCCTGCAAGATGTGGACTCTCCCCATGGGAGCCGCTGCTTTCCAGTTTTGCTAGGTGTCCTTGGATTATGAGGCAGGGAGAGCAGATGCTGCCCATGGCTCTTTTCTAGATAATTTATCATTTCATAGTGCCCCTGTGGCCTGTCCCTTCTCCAGAGAAGCACCCCCAGGCTGTCCAACCTCTCTTCACTGCTGAGCTGCTCTGGGCTCTGGGTTCCTGTCTCAGCCTGACATTCTCCAGCAGTTCAGCTCTGCCGCTTTCTTCTAGTGGCTCCATTTGTCTGGTTTAAACCACGATATCAGCAGACATCCAGCGCGGATACTCCCAGAGATGCTGCTCCACCAGCCTCCCATGCCACCCTCCCACCCTTGCTGGGAAAGCAGGGCGCATGAAGAGCAGGGAGACCTGTTGCGCCCCAGCGCTGTTATCTGAAGAGTTATTTTTCTGAATGTTCATTGTTTGCTGTGGGAGATAAGGCTGCTGGGAGCTAAAAAGAAAGAAAGTGCTCTGATATCAGTGCTTTCTGCAAATATTTGGTGAGTGCATATGATTCCTCCTGAACAGAGACCATCAGCGTGCCCTGTCCGTAATGGAGAGATTGCTTTCCAGGTTGTCAGGGAAATTCTGTTTGTCGTCTCCATCTGGAGTCATTTTCAGTCGCAAGCTCGTGTCCTCTGCCCACATGCATTTTGGTCTTGACCTAGCCTGGGACTGACCCAGCAGATGGGAAGTGCCAATCACAAGAGACGGAAAGTTCACTGTACCCTCCCGACTAGGAGCACAAGCAGGAGCTGGGATGTAGCAATGCCTGATGGACTATCTTAGTGGTCTGTCTGGTGACAGGGGCAGCTATCAGTGTCCCTTTGCTATGATCGAGGTCCAGGCTGGTCCAGAAGGGCTCTGGGAGCAGAGGAATGCCAAGAAGGCCAGGGCAGGACAAGGCATGAAGAGCACAGGGGCATGCAGGCTGGTGTTCCATTATGAGACCCCTGAGGTCTACCCTGCTCCTTGCTCAAGCGTTACTTCAGGGTGGGTCTTCTCCAGCATCACCCCAGCTGAGAGAAGAGCTGTTCCTGGAGGCACATATCCTGTTCCTCCTTGACGTCTCTCAGGCTGTTTGTCCTGCCCTCCTGTTAGTCAAACTGGTGTCCCATGTGATGGACTTTCAGGACACTGAGTGGCTTGCAGAGAACTGTGGCAGTCCCAGAGATCCTGCTGCTCTCGAGCTCTCCACACCATTCCCTCCAGGCACTGCTTTTGACAGTCTATCACCCTGGGATGCAGTCTGGCTCCAGAGGTGGTTTCTCACTGAAGCCACATCCAGCGATGGGAACATTAAGTTTAGCTGTGCTCTGATGAATTGCCTGAGTGCGTGTCACTGCACGAGATGTCTTGTTTTCTTGAAGAAAAATGCAGTTACGAACAACGAGACTTTGGCCTCTATTCCGTGGTGAAAGACCCTTTCTTTAAGGGCATGAGGATTTCCCCAAGGAATTTATCCTGGGGGAGTGGTGCAGATTTGCTGGGCAAGGATCCTTGTAAGCAAGGTGCTCTGAGCAGGGAAGAAGAAACAAGTGACACACAAGTTGAAACAAGGATCCTTGCAGCTTCCTGGTCTCCAACCTCCAGCACGTCACAGCTGATCACATTTTGCCCACTCAGCCCTTGTACGGAGACACGCCACTTGCCTTCAGTTTGAGCATCCCCAGGACAGCATCCCAGTCCAGGAGATGTGGAGACCTGAGGAAGGCACCTGCCTCCCTTGCCCGCTCGCTAGGACATTTTTTTGCTGGTTAAAGCTCCTTCCAGCACGAAGTATCTTCTCCACAGGCAGGTGTTATATGGGTTGATTAAGGCAGCCTGCAAACTGCTCATTTGTCAAGACAGTTGTGTTGAGCTCTTTCCAGTCCCTCATTTCCCCATCCATCTAACCACTGACTGGCTTCCAATCTGCACAGGCAGGCTGGATGCAGCATACACGTCACTTTTGCCGGTACTGTGCTTGGAGGTGAAATCACTGCCCTCCTCTCTGTATCACCCAGCCCAGGAAAGCACTGCACAAGGGGTCCTGCACGCTCTCACAACCACCCACAGTCGATCTGCAGAGCCCCTTGTGCAGGACTGCTTGGTGAAGCACTGGGCTCTAACAGCTTCCTGGGTGATCCCAGACTCTCCCCAAACCTGCTGAGACCTCGACGTGATTTATCAATCGCTACATTCTTTGCGTCAGACACAAATTTTTTATGAATGAGTTTTTAATATGTATGTTCGAATCATTGATGAAAATATTGACTACTTCAAGCCTCCTGCTACAAAACATTATGAGAAACACAGATTTAATGCCAGCTCCCCATCAGCAACTGCTGTCTGAGCTCTTACCCAAGTCTCACTCTGTCTCACCTGCTTCTCCCTGACGCAGTCGAGTGCTCATTTTTAATCAGCCACGCAGCACTAAGTCAGGCGCGCTCCCCGAGCTGAAGTATATCACATCTATTCAGTTACTTTTATCAATCACATGTGTAATCTCCTCTGCGAATGAAATGAAGGCTGACAAGACCTCTTTTCCATAAAACCACACTGATTGGCATTAATTCTCCAGCTCCCTTTCAACTGACTCCTGTATCACTTTCCCTCGGCTTTGCCCATGTCTGGTGCTCAGAAGCAGACTCACCTACCCTGGGTTCTCCTTTGGGATGGTCTCCTCCACCTTCCCCAGTGGTCCAAGATTTACCAGGGATGCTCCTGAGCAACCTTCTCCAGACCTGCCCATGGTGTCAGATGTCCCCATTCGATGCTGTTTAACGTCATTCTTGTTCTTAAAAATGCTGGTGAAGATTTTCAGGATCGTCTTGTGATACAGACACAAAGACAGCCCAGAAACATTTGTTGCATTTCTGCCTGATCAAGAGTTTGGTCATCTCTATAAAGAAAAACTCTGCACCACTGTTTTTTTTTTGGTTCACAGAGCATTTAAATTGCCTCCTCACTGTCATTCATTCACTAAAAGTCGTACATTTTTAACTGGTGACCGTAGCTTCTCATATCAATTTTCCGTACTTCATAACTTCTAATTCAAAATCAATGGTTGTCTGTTTCCCCCTCTACACTCCATTTTGTTATATATTGCTTTTTTTATTTCTAATAGCTGCCTCCACTTCATCACTGAAGAGGATGGGCATCTGGCCAAACACTCTTACTTGATTATGGAATAATGGCTCTTGCCCTCTATGAAAAAATCCCTCTTTTAGCTCCCATTTTTCTGTCATTTTTTTGTCCTTCCCACTCAATTCTGCTTGCAATTTACCTCCCTGCTGGGGATGTTCTCCTTCTGTATCATCAGGTGAGCCACTTCTGGCTGTGGGTCCTTCTGTCAGCCGCAGCACTGGGGAGAAGCGTGTCTCTACCTACTTCGCCAGGGTCCCTGCTAGCTCCATGCCCAGTAATTCCACAAATATGATCATTACAGGCGTCCTTGAGCCAGTTTCACTCCAGTATTACTGTCCCCACCACCTTCCAGCCAATTTAAACAGTCTAGAGGTGGATTTCCAGTCGCTACAGGTCCCAGGACAAACCTGTTCCCACTTTGCGTGTATTTTTCCCATCAATATACACTGTTTGCTTTTCACAGAACTGACTACATCAGAATGGCCAGATAAAAGCCCCCTCGGGACTGATGTGGAAGGACTGATCCCCTCCAACAGGCAGCGGCACCCGGTACTGGTGCCAGGGAGAATTGCTGCCCATCTCCAGCAAGCCAGAGCACTTCTGGGGCATGCCTCCACCAAGAGCCTTCAACCCTGAAAAAGGGACAGGGCAAACTGAAATTAATAATTTATGAGTGACAGTAACATTTTCCACCATTTGAGGAAGCAAAGAAAATTGTTCCATAAATGTTTTTCTTTTCAATTTCCTACCAGTTACTTGAAATTTGATTTCCATCTAGTTTGTTTCATCAAACGTCCCCAAAGTGATTTAAAAAGTGTCGCTGGCAATTACCGAGCTGCAGCAAGAAAGAAATGGCAGTGGGGCAGCTCTATTTCACAAGCCCAAAGGGAAGCAGGAGGAGGAGGGTGGGGTTGCTGGCACAGAAACCATTAGGCAGCACCAGAAATTGTTTGTCAGAAGTTCAGGTAGTGCAGCCAGGGCCGCACTCAGCCACATGCCACTGCCTTTGGTGCGTCGAGGACAATGCGGTCCACCTCATGGGGCCAGTGGAAGAGGTTTAGGGTCTGTGGGTAGCAGCAGGAGGCCAGTGGATTGTGTACAAGCCTGGCACATCCTCTCCACTCCAAATTGCCGGCAGGTCCGGCGTGCAGCTGGGTACAGAGTCTCAGCATCCCTGAAGCCATTTTGCTGCTCTGCTGAAGCCTCCCATTTCTAACCCTGATGTGGCTGGGGCTGATTTCCAACACGTGCTCTGGTTCTGCCTTGTCTGGAGCGAGGGTTCTTCTGGACTTGGTGTGTGTTTGGCCAAGGGCACCCACCCTGTAGGGTGCTGTGGGCAGGTGGGAGCTGGCTCTTCTTCGGTGCACAGCTCGTGGGGTGACTTCTGCTGCTCTGTGACCCTGACTTCACTGTCCAATGTGTTTTCTAGCTTGGGCTCTGCCTCTGTCCCTCTCCTAGGGATATTCTGCACCTTTTCCAAGTAGCAAAGGCCCATCTCTTCCACAGGGCCAGGCCTCTGATGGTAAACCACAAGCAGTTCGGTGTCTCCACCCCTTTCTTTCACAGTTATTCTCCCACATGGCTCCTCTAGCCTCCAGGCGCCACCCTGTGCTGTTCAAGACTGCCATGGTAATGACTTTGGGACTAGACTGATTGCTTGTGTCTCCACAAAGGCGATCCCTCCTGCCTTCAACTTCCGCCAAGAGCTGCATCCCTCCAAGTGCCCCCAGGCCAAGCACACTGACTGCTGGCAGGGAGCTGCTGGCAGAGCTGGGCTGGCAAGTCCTTGCTCCATGCCATACCCGGCAGTGGGGATATTTTCTGGAGATCAAAGATGGGGGTTCTTCTGCAGACTGAGTCTGCGGAGGGCAAGGACCAGGTGCTTGGGGAAAAGGCCACTGGAGACCTTTGGCTACGTCTCCATGTCTGCAATGAACAATGCTGCTGGTTGAAGTATTATGGACTGAGAGCAGGAGAATGATCAGCTGTGAACAAGTGATTGAAGGGGCTGGAAGGCAGGTCATCAATAAACTTCCACAGCTTGCTGTAAATCACCGCTCTGAATGTCCCTGGGCATGGAGGCTCTGATGCCAGGGGCCTGGGAAAGGTGGGGAGGGCAAGATGCTCATCCCGAAGGCCACATCAAAATTTTCCTATCCTTCCAATAACTGAGGAAGACAAGTGCTGAAAAGGCAGCAGCCCTCAATGGACATCATCCAAGCCTGGAAGTGTTTACAGTGTCAGCTCTTTGAGCATAATAGGGAATTACACGAATAGGCTGGCTGAGTTTTAGAAGTAATAGCTTTGTTAAAAGCAGTTATGATCAGGCACAACTCGTCAGTGTCACAGCTGTCTCACGGTCATGGCAGACATGGGTTTGTCATCCTGTGACTCTCTAGCCAAGTAACACAATTATTTTGCTTCTGAAATAAATGACAATAAATGAATACAGAAATTAAAATTAAAGACATGTTACAGCGCCTGTTACGTAGAAGTGTACTGATTGCCTAATGCCTCTGCTTAGAGCATGGCAGCACTAATCTCTGCATGCCAGGAATGAGCTGTTCTCTTGACCTTTTGCTTTTAAATGAAGACCCAGGATGGTGATCACTGCTCTGAGTGTGAAATCATTATCTGGAGGGGATGGGTGCAGGAAGGCGGGAGGAAATCTGTGACTGCACTCAGAAGAGAGGCAGCATGGGCTCCACACATGGTGCAGTGTCCACCATGCATGAGGGCAGATGTTCCCCTCTGCAGAAGAGGATGCGTGGTGGGATGTGTAGGACTCATGCCAGGGCTGCAAGTGGGGCCTGGCTTTGTAGGGATCAGACCCTCTTGGTTGGGCAGACAGACCCAGTGATGGGCTCAGGTAACCTTGTGTTTAGGGTATTATCTCACACCAGCTTTCAACATGACATCCACTGTCCTGCCCCACAGACTCCATGCAGCGGAATACATTGCAACACCAGTGTCACAGCCCTTCACCGTATGGGCTTAAAGAGGTTTCCATGGAGGTCCTGTTTTTAGCTTTTCACCCAGCTACATTGCTCTGAAGATTGATGAGTGGACTCTGGAAGCCAATTAAAAGTTTCTCGCAAAGTTTGACTAAAATTGGTCAAATTGTTACGGAGATCCAGGTCAGGAGGTATTACTCAGATTTGGAATTGCTCCTTAAATCATAGTTTTTGGAGTAGGTTCATTTGCCTAATGTACAAAAACCTTTCACATTTTCCACTGGACAGCCCCAGGCCAAGGCAGGAGAGCAACAGTAAATAAGCACGGATACTAATGAGGTTTTTAGTCAAGGGTTAGAAGCACACTTTCAGCATAGAGATCACAAATGTGAGAAGGTCCTGATCTGCTTTTAGTATCTTTTATTAAACAAAGAGTGAGTGAAGACACAGCGCTTAATTCCTCTTCTCTGCTGCTTTCTGGTGCAGGGGGATGTTCATCTGACAGCCCCATGATGCTGCACAACCTGGTGCTGATCGTTGAGTCTCATCCCTCTACTGACTCCCTCGTGCTGTGGGGACCATGAGCTGGATGGGGTGGGAGAGAGAGGTGACCAGGAAGGGTGTGATGTTTTGGGAAGGCAGAGCTTTGCTGCAGAGGAGAGATGCAGAAGGAGCCAGAGTCTGGGTGTCTCGTGGCCATAGTTTCATTGGGTGAAGACCATGGTCTGTGGATTAAAGGGCTGGGTGAAATGTTGTGTCTCCAAAGAACGGGGATGCCTGTGTGGAGACAGTCCGTGCAGAGGGTCAGGCAGAGCTCTTCCTTGGTGCTGGGGCTGGGGCTGGCCCATGGCAAAGGGGTGTCGGAGGGGCAGTCTAGACTGAACTTCACCGACTGTCAGGAACAGGCCCCACAGACTCAGGGCCACATCCACCCTCCAGTTGCATGCCCAAGGAGACACCACGATGCCAGTGTCTTGGCTGTCCACATCACCTGTCCTGTGAGGGCAGGTTCAGCCCAGCTCGCCTTGGCAAACGTGAGGATGGATGACCAACCCTTCCATTGCCAGCTGGCCTATTGCCTTGGCCCACCAAGACCACTGCTTGCATTCACTCAGCAGTTCTCCCATGTGCCGAGTCTCACATCGTTGCCCTGTCTGCAGAGCCATGCGAGCTGTGCAAGGGCACGTCCACCACCCCTTGGTGCTGGGCGAGAATGCTGTTCCTGCTCTGCCTGCGCAGTTTGACACTCAGCAGAGGTGGTGGGAGGTGGTGCCGAGTCCCGCTTTGCTGTCTCCGTCCTTTAACATGAAAGCTCCCAGGGCAAAGCATGACCTGATTCAGCACTGGAGCCCCACGTTGCAGATGGCTACGGCAAAAGATGGTTTGTGGGACTGCAGTGATGCCTTCGGCTACAAAGACATTGAGTCAAAGCATGAGGAGTGCTGAAAAATTGCTGTGCTTTTCCAGTGTTTGATGGTAGATAACAGCCTTTCTAAGCAGATAATTAATACCAATTCAGCGGCCACATACGGGACTTCCCTTTGTTTGCTGGAGGGATGTGGATTTGAGCTAAAAACAGGCTTCTTCCCGACCACTGTGCCCGTTGCCGAGCCACTGCCTTTGCCAGCTCTCACTGGGCTGCATGTTGGGTTGCTGCTCTGCTGTTTCAGAGATGACAGAGCCCTGAAAAATTCATATGAAGTTTCAGGAGGAAAAAAAACAAACTTAATTTGGGTTTTCATGACACACGAGCCCTCTATTAGGCCTTGTAAACTTTTTCTGACATTAGCACTTCATGAAAACTTTGATTTCAGCTGTTGACTAAATCTTTAATCCCCCTCTACCTGCTAGGTCTGTCTCCTTTTCTTACTTAAAAAAACATTTTGGATTTGTCTTCGATGGCATCTTTCAAATGTCAGCAGTTACCAGACTAACACGGAATGCAAAGGCCTTGGCAAACAGTCTTTTAAAGAGCTGGGGCATATAAATTTAAAGGCATGATATAATCTAGGAGGAATCCATCAGCCAGGGGAGCCTCTTGCATGAAGTGTATTGGGAACTAAGCACAATATGAGCAGAAGGAAAATTGCTTTTTCCTTTTTGAATTTTTATTCACTTACCAGCAATATTTACTAGTAGCAGGCAGAACCTATTTTTCATTTTCCGGGGAGATGGGAGAAATCTGGTGCCACTCATCTTGTCACCAAATTAAATCTGTCGACTCGCTGCCAGGTTGCTGTGATATTAATGATACACTTGTAATCCCTTTCGTTTGGGAGGCCTGTGGATGGAGAATTGAGACACTTGACCATTGTTCACACATTGTAATAGAAGGAAAAATAACGCTTCCGAAATCCTGGGAAATTGCAGCTACCTCTGTCATTTATTCCCTTTATGTTAGCGGAACCAGACTGCAATCAGCTCTCGCAGCTCAGCATGTGGATGCCTTGCCGTCACCAGCTTTGCTGGGTAATTAGTCAGAGGACGGGGAGCCTGGTGCAATCAGCAGGCGGCCGGGCGCTCATGCAGCTCTGCGCTTCCATCTTTGAACAAGCCAGGACCAGCCCCGGGACGGGAGTGGTCCCCGCTGCGGCCTTGCATCTCTGCTCTCTGGTGAGGTGGATGTCTCCTGCTCCTTGCAGGGCTGTGATAGTGAGCAGCCACCGGCACTAATAGCCTTCCACCGCAACAAACTGCCAGCACATAATGAAGGAAAAGCCCCTGGGGCCATTTGTCCAGAATAAAGGGATAAATCCTAGCTGGCCTGAGAAAACTCGGAGTGAGAGGGGCCGGGGAGGGCAGATGTTCTGGGTCGTGGCTGGTGTTACTCACGTCATTTTGCCAGCAGTGACCCTCAGACAGCTGCTCCCCAGGGACAGAGCGATGTCCCGCCACTGTGACAGAACTTTGAGAGCAGCAGCGGGCACAGAACCTGGGCTGTCCCTCTGTCCAGCTCCCTGCCGTGACAACATGCACAAGCTCCTTGGCTCCCCGCAGCAGCTGGCAGGGACGAAGCTCGTGCTGCGAAGGGGCTTGTGAGTCAGCCGCAGCAGTGCAAACCCCATAGCCCTAATTCACCTGCCCTCTACCCACCCTCCGACCTCCCACCCCTCGCCAGCCTCCCACCCCATTTTGGCCTCCTTTTTCTCTGCCCTCTAATTACCGTTTGGCCTCCCAGCCCTCTCGTCCGTCACTCGGTGCTCCGGTCTCTGCACATCGCTCTGGTGCGGACTGGCGGTCAGACCGGCATCACTGGCCGCTAGGACTCGGCGTGTTGTGCTGGCTGAGGTCTCTGCTCTTCAGGCCTGGCCTCTCTCCTCTCCCCAGACGTCAGATCAGAGACCCGTGGGTTTCAGAGACCGTCTGGTTCCGACCCGTCAGCTCCAAAGGCTGCGCTGCACCTCCTCCATCAGCAGCCATTGTCACCGCTCTTCCCGTCGCGGATTCCAGCGCTGACTCTGCTTTCCCCAGCTTGTTTCTCGTTATGTGCCAGGCCCTGTTCCTTCTCTGTGACCGATCCCTGGAGCGTGCATGCGCTGCGTAGCCGCTCACAGAAACGCGTGCACCACCAACCTCAGACGGGCTTTCCCTACCAAGGTCCTTGTCGCAGAAATCCTGCCGTTGATTTTCCAGCATCCTCTGGGCAATATTTATTTCCATGTTTGCCAAATACATACATTGTTTTGTACAACACCTGACCGTTTGCCAGGCGGCTGAGCGCTCCCAGGCAAGACAGAGCCTTTCTGCACCTGCTCGTCTGGAAGCAGAAGTGAAGAACACTCCATCCAGCTGAAAAGTGGGAGGGAATTTAGGCAAACAGCAGTTAATAATGGGCCTAAAATGTGGCCCGTAACTGGAAACAGCAGTTGTGCTCCTGCAAAAAGCCACTTTCTGAATTTTTTAATGTCCGTGAGGAAGCAGGGCCTCTGTTTTAGCTCTTATTTGAAAAATAGCTACTTCTATTCAACCAGGCAGCTTAACATGCTGCGGTGCCAAAGCCAAGGAGAGAAACCTCTGTTCCGGTGCCTGAAGTGCTGGGCAACCAGCTCACCTTGCCAGGTTTGATATTACAGCGGTGTTCTGCTGCTGGCTGCAGAAATCAGCAGCAGCGCAGGCGTCTCTGAAAACCCTATCTGAGGGGATTCTGGTGGGTCTGCTGCTCATCTGAGACCTGTTGCTTCCCCGTGAGTCTTTCAAAACATGTCCGCTGCCATGGGCTCTGCTACCTGCCCTGGCCATGCCCAGCCTTCTTTCCCCTCTTATTTCCCCCATATTACGTCCCCTCTTGCTTCCCTCTTCTCCCCATCTTTCTTCTTCCCAAGCAGCGCTCTGGACTGTGCTAGCTCGCAGCCAGCAAGGTGGTTCTGTGGGCTGAAAGCAACCTTGCCAAGAACAGCATTTTGCTGTCCCCAGGATAGCATTTCTTTATTTGGCAACCTTGCAAAATCCAGTTAATATAACTACAAATAAAAATGTGCGTAACAGGACATACATTAAGAGAGAACTGGCTAAATCCTCAGTGTAAGCCAGCGTGGCATCATTGGCTTCCAGGGGGCTACCCTAATTTACACCCACTGAGCTCTGGCCAAACATTTACATTTACAGTGTACAGACATGATAAAATGAAATAAAAACAAAATATTAAACCCGATTCCATCTTAAAGCTTTATGTGAGCCATAAATGGGTTTGAAATAAATCACGTACCTCTCACAGGTCTTATAACTCAGGCCACTCAGCTTCCAGAGGAGCGTGGTGCAAAGCCAGTCACTCACCCCACCTGCTTCATCACGTGGAGATTTGCTGCTCTGTGGAGGTGTCCTCCATACAAACCACCGCCTGCCTCTGCTGGAGTCGAACACTCGAAAGTGAGGGGATGCTGGAAGCAGGGCTGCACAGGGAATGAGAACTTGCTTTTCCTGGTGCTTCTGAGTCTAGCCACAGCCGTGGCTGTTTTTCTCCACCTCACTCATTTTTTGCAGCTTCATATTTTTTTTCAGATTCTATGATTTATGGGAAATTCCTTTAGATGTTAGTTGAGGCCCTAAGTAGCATTTCTGCTACAGATGATCTACCACTGTGTTAAATTTCAGGTTCATATTGGGGGCATCTCACATTACTGTTGTTCAAAGGGATGGAAAGACAGCACTTACATTATTCCTAAACTTGTCTCCGAGGCTGTTTAACATGTCGTTGTGTTGCTTCAAAAAATATACATGGCCCTAGGAAGAGAGCGTGGGTCGAAATGAGAGGTCGGTGGGACAGATGCAGTTAAAAGTAACTAAAAGTAGACTTATAGAAGCAGCTGCTGCTCTCGCCTTCCGTGAAGCCTGCAATGATGCTGGATGCTCTGGGGCTTGCAGAACAGACTGTCTGTTTTCTCTGTTGTTTTGAAGACTTTTCCTCAAGTCCTTCCACGGTTGCAGTGTGCACGGTGCTGGGTCATCCCTGGCTTCTTGCTCCCTTTTGCAGCCAACGTGCAGAAAGGCAGATTATAGGCTCAAGGTTGCTGCATTTTGCAAGTTTGTGTTGGCTTCTCCTTTCAAGTGACCTTGAAACACAGGGCAACAAAATTCGTCCTGACACAGTGCAGAAAAAAAATGGGGACAAAGTCACTTCCAGTGAAAGGAATTTTGCTGGTCAGTTGTGTCCATGGACTGTCCCCTTTGGTGTCTGCAAAATGCCAGGCAGACATATGGCTCCATAATGGAGCTAGGCATTATTATCTTATCTATATCCCATTATCATAATGAAACCCAAGGCAGGAAGCAGACGGCTGCACATAGAACAAAGCCTGCCAGATGCAGCCAATTCCTTTATTACCCGTTCTGACAGGATCACAGAGTGCACAGCAAAGCATTTCCACTCTTCCAGAGCCATCCCCCCTCCTTTCATGTCGATACACACTTGTGAACCTGCACACATACGTGTAAATCCAATTATTTGCTAGCACACCCCTCATGCACCCATATGAAGACAATAAAGGGCGATGTATGACTCAATGACTGTGCTGGATAATCACCGCGGCAGATCTGACAGTGATACAGGTATTGTATTTTTAAAAAGTCTTTATTCTGTCAGCCCGTCATTCACAAGCTTTGTATTTCTTAAGCAGTTTCCCCCAGAGATTCCCCTTGTCTCTTCACGCCCTGATCCTGCCAGCTGAAGGCATCTCCCCCGCCTCTGCCGGGGACCCTTGTCCTTCTCCCATCCCCGCGTAGCCCTCTGTTCTCTTGCTAAACCAGCCTGTGTCTCGACTCCTTCCCCACACCATTACGGAGTCAGGAGGCAGAGGGACAGCAGCAAACTTACCACGTCTTAGCTCGGATAAAACATGTGACAGAAAAGCTCACAAAACCTTCCTGGCAAAGCGTCGGATGTCCTCGGCTTTGGGAGCTGTGCAGTCAGCTAGGGAAGGAGCAGCAGTCCATAAAGTTGGAGCACTTCCCAGAGCCAAGGACCAGCCGGGCGGGCCCTATACGGGAATGGTGCAGTTTGGATTTCCCTGAGCAGGCAGGATGAGCACCAGCCTCGTTAGTGTGGCAGTCTCAGAGCTTATTTGTGCTACAGAACTGCTGGAGGCGGGGTCCACGTGCCATGGAAAAGTCTGTCAGGCTGCAGGGACTGGTTCTGGCAGGTTGCTGAGAGGCAGCCAACGACCATCTACTTCTGGGAGATGGACCCATGGATGCGGCTGATGCACAAAAGCTGGCACAACCCCTCCGTTGGGCAGAGAGAGTGTGCCTGGCAGCTCTCGGGTTTGGGTGCTGTAGCAGCTGTCTGAGAGCAGCCCATGGTTCTTGTGCACGTGCCGTAGGAGGGGGACTAGGAGGAGAGCCTGAGACAAAGGGACGTGGTGGTCACGGGCATCTGGCCACACTCCTCCTGGTCTGCAAATGGGAAGCAGCCCCCCGGTCAAAATGTAGATCTTTGCGGCTGTCCCAAACAAACCTGAAAGTGCTGAGAGACTGAAATATCTTGGGGAGGACACTCCTCCCAATTTTTTTGCGCAGCACGAACCTCTGAGCCTGTTCTCAGGGACAGGAGTCAGAGAGATTGGACCTAGGTGGTCCCAAACATCCTCCTTCTCCTTCCCTTCAGAAGTAAGAGAGAAACACCTGGGAAGCACAAAACATGTAACTGGGAAGAAGGACTCTGTGTGTCACAAACACAGGATGTCGAAAGGACACGCCGGGGGGTCTTAAAAATATCTCAGAGATCTCAAATGTGGTAGGACTGCTATGGGAGGATGTGGAGAATAGCCATCAGCATGCAATAGCCAAGAAAGGCTGGAGCAGTTACTTGTGAGGACACAACCTGTGGGGACCAGTACAAGGGCTGTGGTCCCTGGCAAAGCCCCAGCGTGGCACATCCCTGGGGGGGCTGGGTTGTCTCACCACTGGGAATTTAGGGTAGGGAGTTAGGAAGGGCTGAGCATCCCTGGGAGCCCAAACAATGCAATGCAGTTTTGGCTCAATCCAGGCTGGCAGGAGAGCGGGAAGAAGCAGGGTGCCAAGGCAAAAAGCATTTGGACTTTGGAGGTGTGGTATGAAAAGGCCCTTCAAAATGACCGACCTTAAGCAACGCAGGGCTTTGTGACAGTGCATGGTCATTGGGCATTGGGCATGTTGTAATCAGCCTTAGTTCTTAGAACTCAAAGATTGGGCCTTTCTATTTAAAGGTAAAGCAGAAGGGCTGGTACCCCCCGAGTACTCAGCAAACAAATACAGCCTGGAGAGGAAAGAGGCCAAGCTCAGATCTTGTAATGTGATCCAGGGGGAACCAGACTGATTTTGTAAAAGTTCTGTCAATGCATTTTAGCAAATCAGTACATCCCATTTTGCCTGGCTTTCCTGAAGTAGGTCACTGGTTAATCTGATGCAGGCAATGAGCCACTTTCTTTCTTTTTCTTCTTTCATTTTGCTTTTCTAGCAGGTATGGTTTTGCAACCAGCATGATAAAAGACTATTTATTGCTGGCACCTGAAAGCATTCTGCACCAATAGGTGTCTGTATTTCATTTCAAACACATCCGGATGTCCCTAATTCCCCGGCCACGGGAACTTGGGCGTTGTGAACTTTGGAATAAATTTTTGTTAGTTCTCTAGTAGGGCTGTAGTGAAGCTGAATTTTAAAAGCTAAGGAAAAATGTTTGCTTGTTCAATTAGAATAATCACTCTTCACAATGAATGGTGATAACACCTGCATTATGTGTGCAAATGAAGTTACTGCCATTAAAAGTTACGCAAACAGGAAGATTCTCAGAAGTCTCCAAAAGACCAAGGAAAATATCCTTAACAGACTCTGGGAATAAGGGTTGTGAAAGGTAGAGACTGGGAAAGTATTTACTGCAATATATTAGAAGAAGCAGGAAGGCAACCTACTGAAAAGATTTTGGGTTTTTTTGTACTTTGTAGGATGCATTAGAGAATTTTCTGTTGGGAGCACAAGGCAACAAGGCAGTACTTGATGTTTTTGTGATCCATGTTTGTTACTGTAGGTTCTGAGATAAGCACACTCCATGAATGTTTGTGATCGATAAATCAGCTGGGAAATGATCAATGTTATTTGCCTGCGAAATTAATGCTCTGTCCAATTAACAGGCAGTTCATAGCTCTTTTGGAACTATTATTTCAGGCTGCCTTCAGGTGCAGGGAAGAGATTGCTGCCTTTCATTCACATATGCAAGTTTCTGCAGCAAGCATCAATGCTATAAACTTCTATTTGCAATGAAAGTTTAGATTATGGAATGCTCTGAGGATTAGGTCACTAATTACCTCACATCTGAAATAACAGGTGGGAGCAAGACTGTGTGTGCAAGTGACATGCACAAGGGGAGATGCTGTTTGGGACTGGGATGGAGCCCGTGGATGCCGCTGCGGCAGAGTGGTCAGGCAGCTCTTGCAGCAGGGAGCAAACGCTGTTCTCCTCCCTGATCCCTACAATGAACTCAGCCCCGTGGGGCAATCCCAGCCCCATCCGGAGAGCGACGTTACCATCCTCCAGCTCTCTGGCTCAAACGAAATGGCCGTGGTGCGTGACGTGGAAGTCACACAGCATCTGGGACTTGCTCCAGCACTGTTGGTGCTCAAACTTGTTCAGCAAAAACTGATGAAGAGCTGAAGGGCCTCGGCTTTGAGTGCATGTCTCTGAAGGGGACGCTATAATCTTCTGCTGGCAGCTGAAACAGTATATAGAAAAATAGGATGAAGGCGAAAAGAGCCTATTTATCTATCTGCCCTCCGAAGTGCATCAGCTTGACAGATGCTCACCTAACAGACTATTAACAAATCCCTGATTAGGAGGATTTCTCTGACCACCTATTCCAGTGCTCTGCTCTTCAGATTAGAAGAAGGTTTCTCCAAACACCAGGTAGTGTTTAACCTTTGCTGGACTTCAGGCTCAAACCTTTATTGAACTCACAGTTTTTTTGCACTCACCGTATTTGATATCCTGTTGTATCGGGGCAAACCCAAATAATAAGTGCAATTAAGAGCCTCACAAGAGCTAAAGCTGTATGAACAAATTAAAAACAAATGGAGAATGCTTAGGCACTCTTTCACTGCTCATTTTGCTTCAAGAAATATCTACCAGAAAAAAAGGGAAGTTTGAAGGCATCTTTTCTTGACAATTGCTTACTCTGAAGCTCCTGAAGAGTTTCACATTTTTCGGGCAAGTCAAGCGGAAGAGGCTAAGTGCACCCAGCTGTAGTACAGAAAATTGGGGAGTGCTGCAGTCCATGTTGAAAATAAAACCCATGAGCAATATGCTTTTAAGTGGAGGGCACACAAAGAAGACAAAATCACAGGATTACTTGCGATTGATCTAGAGAGAAGAGCCAATCTTGCAATTTTGAGGGCTTGCTGAGTCTCTGATAAAAGACAAGGCTGAGACTGAGATCTGAGGAGGAGGAAACACTGGGAGAAAGGGAGTGAAAAATGTTGTACGGGAAGAGCCAGCTGTAACTCTCAACAAAACACTCACAACTCGCCAGGTAAAAAGATCTCCATGACTGGAGAATTTGGCCACTGGAAGGAAAAAAGGGCAGTCCAGATGCCACTAGATGGGACTCCACACTGTGGAAGGAAACCCTCCTGAATTTCTGAATACAACGACTATTTGGAAAGGTGCCTGATGTCATCAGCATCTGGTACGTGCCAAGGATGGCTCCTTGTCTGAGCTCATTGCCCACCGGGACTGACTGGCTCCGTCAGAGCTGTAGGCTTTTGCAGCGCTGATGCTCATGAGAGGATGTCTTCTCTGAGCCTGTGTGGATGGGGACCAAGCGGGCATGGGAGATGGCACAGCAGAGGTAATGTGGGGCAGAAGGTGAGCAGAGCAGGCTGCCTGCCCTCACCGGGTGCTTGGCACAGAGCGGCACGCGTGTCACTGGGCTAGACATCCTCACAGAGCACGTTTACCCCTGCGGCACAAAGCCAGCTGGATGTCCTGAACTTTTAGACAAGTGTAGGCTGCACCTCTGATGACAGATTTTCACTTACGAACTCCCAGGTAATGGATGATGAAGACAAATTGCCATGTTATGTGATTTAAAGTGAATTTTGCCTGTACAGCACAGCTAAAATAAATGTGCTTATTTCCACAAAATGGCCGATCTGTCACATTAACCTGAGTCTTCATCGTCTCTCCAATTGAGCTTAATAGCGGGAATTGGAGATCTGATTGTTTTAAAAAGTGAATTTATCATATCCTTAATTTTCGTCTCATATGAAGAGCCAGCTTTAGTGTTTGTTTGTCAAGATCCCAGCCAGTGCTTTCCCTCAGATGAACCTGTCACGGGCAGACTGACGATCTGCTCTGGCTGCAGCTGTGCTCCCATGCCGTTCGCCAGCGAGTGAAGCATCCCCAGTGCCCGCTGGTGCTGGACACGTCGGATCACATTGAGCCTCACCTCACCTCACCGTATGCCCAGCAGCAAAGAGACCTTGTGCTGGTTCCTAGTGCTGTTCTTGTATTTTATCTGCAGAGCAATGGTACGGATCTGGTCCTTTTCCATGCAGCCCACCATGAACAAGTTACCCCATGCAATTACATTGATTGGTGTTAATCCTGTAATTCAGTTCTTGATCAGCTGAAACCTGTGTTGGTTTTCCTATTATTTTCTGTGACTGATTTCGGATTACAGACCTGCTTTCCTTCACGGGGCGCAGCAAAGTAAAATGTCAGTGTACTCGCCATCTCCTTCAGCTCCCTGTTGTCTCTGATGTAGTCAAAACTAATAAAGGCCAGATATCTCCTTGTTAGCTCACGATACGCTGGGGGTACCTTGTCTGGTGTTATTAGTTTAGGAGGGCTTCTCAGCGAGAGATTGTGTTTAACCTTCCGCAGCAGCGAAGGGAAACACTCCACGACTCTTGTGGTATGCCAACACATCCTCAGGCTCCTTCCCACACAGCACATAAATATTTCTGCTCCTGTCTTCCCTGCCTCATTATTAGCAATTTTATCATCTCTGTCTAATAACAGTCCTGCTGACTTCTATTCTTTGAAGAATCCTCTGCCTCCTTTCCCAGTGGGAAGTCACTGGCTGCAGTTATCTGCATCTGAAGGAGCTGGAGTGCTGCTCCTGGCAGCAGTGTTCCCCAGACCGTGGTCCAGCCCTGCGCCTGCTCCTGCTCTGCACTCTGGAGCCCACTCCCAGTAGCAGGAGCCCTTAGGTGGGCCGAAACCGCCTGGTCCTGCTCACTGTCTTGCTCACCAGTTCCTCCTGCACCCCTGCAGACTCCCATCCTCCTGTCCCCTGGTGCTGCTCGGTCCCATCCTGGCACGTGCGAAGGTGCTCGTAGCGGCTGCAGAAGCTGCCAGGCAGGTGCGAAGGTGGTCACTGCGGCTGCAGAAGCTGCCAGACAGAGACCAGGCTGCCAAGATAAACTCCTGTCCAAGGGACAGACCTGAAGCTGGAGTGCTCTGCGCAGAGAAAGGGGCTAGAGGAGCAGCTGCTGAATGAATTGGACGTCACAGGAGCTGAGCTGAACCAAGCTGCTTTTCTCCTTGGCAGGCGCCCATGGCTCAGAAAAGGCTGCATGGGTCTGGGGACGTGTGATCCCGAGCCGTGGTGCATCTCCATGCTCACCACCAGTGCTGGCTCTGCCACCAGCCCTGGAGAGCCTCTTCGTGCTCTTGGAAGCGATCACACAGGGTCTACACGACCACAGGCTGCGAGGAGACAAGGATACAGCCAACACATCGCAGCCTTGCAGAATGAATGTGCTCCAGGTGAGGGCTTTGGGTGCTGCAGGGCTTCTCCCAGCAGCGGGGCAGAGGTCTCCTTTATGCAGGACTTCACCCGTGTCAGGAAGTTAGTAATGAAAACCACTGCAAAACAGCATGTTGATTCCTTGCGCAGTGCAAAGCAAACAATATTTTTTTGTTAAAAGGAAAATTTATTTAATGACGAATCTTTAAACTTTGTTTTATGGAGTAAAACAAGCCTGATCTGTCACTTGTGAAGCACCCTGCAGCACTGGTGTAGCTGGAATGAGGCACGGGGAGCTGCAGCTGGGAGATGGCTGTGGGACAGTGGGGATCTCTTTGTGGGCTGGGGACTGCGTGTCTCAGAGACCCCGCCAGCCCTGTCACCGAGCGACCCATCCCACTGCTCCAAGCCATGTATGAGCAGAGGGACCTGCAGTGTGAGGAGGGGAGGGGATGGCTTTCTTGCCTCCTCTGCCTTTAGGAGGAGCACCCAGGGCTGTACACCAGGGTTTGAAAAAAAACAAGTTCCCTAACAGTGAGAAATCAGTTTTCCTGGCTTTGCAACCCAGCCCACTCCTTCCCATCCCATCTGCCAGGAGGCTGAGCTCTCTATCTGCTCTGACGCCGGCTTCCAGGGGCCATTCCATCACTTTTACATCCATTTCTGAGGCAAAGCACTGTGTCATAAAGTTCATACAATTGTTCCCTCCCTCGCAGTAACCCACACTTCAGATCCCTATGCACAGATTTGCCTTCCCTGGGAGCCACGGTCCTTTCTCCCCGCCCTCCTGCCCTGCTGCAGGTTTGCAGGCAGCAGGACCGTGGGGCTTCCCCCTGGGAGACCTCAGCCCTCCTGCCCAGCATGACGGCTGTGCGCGGGGCAAGGGAACAGTTAAATGGCTTTTTATTCAGCGCGTATCTTCCCTGTAACAGGACCACTATTTCATAGCAACTTATTCCTTCCATTGAAACCTTTGAATAATTTCCCTTTATAATCAAACTTCTCTATCCCTAAATCAGTTTTATAACCACCTTGTTATACCTTGAAACTCCAAATGAAAAATTTCTGTTATAAATAATTGGGCTGTGCTGTGAATACTAAGCAGAACTCAGAGGACGGGTCAATAGGGACATCCTCTGCCACCTGCCCGGGGAAGGGGCTTGCTCAGTTAGCCTGCCTTCTTCACACCAGGGTGCAAGAGGAGAGGGGACGTGGTGGTGGGGGTCAGTCTTTGCCAAGCCCTGGGCCTGCCCTTGAGCTAGCAGGAGACGCTGTGCCGCTGCTTCAGGTTGTGTTTTTTAAAAGGCAGTGATCCTGGCACTCGCTCGCCCTGGGAGTTGTGGGGTGTGCGTCAGCCTTCAAGCTGGCGGTCCCCAGAGAGACCACCACAAAACCGGGGTTAGCCCCAAGGTAACAGCGTTACTGGGTGCCTCACCTGTGTCCTTCCACCTCGTCTCCATCCCTAGGATGGCTCCCGAGCAGGACTGCGGCATTGCTGGGTCACCGCCCACCCAAGGCTCTTCCATGCCCTGCCCTGGGCCAGGCTCCGTGGCAGCTCCAAAACCCACCTGAGGATCTTTGATCTTAGCCATCTACTCACCAGCCTCAAATTTCACTGAGCTGACACAAGGTAGAAAAGATTTTTTTTCCCCCAGTCTCCTCTTCTGGACATTGTGATGATCTGTCTGTCTCTCCCAGGAGTGGTGAACGCCTCCAGGAGAGCTCCAGCCGCCTCCTCATCTTCAGGTGTGTGTCAAGAAGAGGGAATTTGTTGCCAGCTTGCAGCTTCTGTGATGGTTTTATTTAATAGATTCATAGTGCGTAAAGCTGGAGAGATGCATTAGATCATTGCACCCGATTTCCTGTAAATCACAGGCCATTACGTTTCACCAGGTTCATCATGTAGTGCATCCAGTGACTCGGATTTGACTGAAACACATCTTTCAGAAAGATCTCTTCAGGCCACTTTCGGTGGTGGTTAAATGCTATCCTTCTCAAAAAGTGTCTAATTTATAATTCGAACGTTGCTGGCTTCAGCTTCCAGCTCTTGTTCTGCCTTTCACAGCAGAATCACCGAGCCTTTATTGCATGATATTTTCTCCCCCTGAAGATATTTAGACGCAACGATGAAGTCACCTCTCAGTCTTCTTTTTTAAAAGCTAACTAGCTTGAAGCCTTTAAATCTCTGCATGGAAGGTGTTCTTCCTGGCCCTTAAATCAACTTAGTAGCTTTTTTCTGCACCTCTCTGGTCTTCCAACTTTCTTTTTTTTTATTTTTTAAAGCAAAGACCTGTGCAAATACCATAATTTAGCAGAACATGGTGTTAAACTGAAGAGAGAATAATAGACCAGTCCCAGGTTCTAGTGAATGACCCATATGACTGCCACCCAAACGAATAATTACAGAGCTGTAAAAGAAGTGCAAGGCAGCTCGTTTATCCCCGAGCTGCCTCAGCAGCTCCTGTTTACCAGCAGGCTGGTTAAGCTGGAAGGGGCCAGGGGAGCCCACTGGAGCAATATCCATGCTCCGTGCATCCAGCCCTCCACTTCTCCCAGGCTCCAGGTGTTGAGGCATAGAGAAGAAGGTGCCATGGGAGTCTACTGTGATCCTTTTGCTATCAACTCCCTGTAAGAAACCAGCATGTCCTTGTGAGAGCCAGACACGTAGAGTCCCAGTGCTTGGTCTTCACTTTTAAATTCTTTTACAAAGCCTGCTTTTTCTTCACTTTCCAGGTGCATCCTCTGAGCCTGTGCTACTCTATCACAGCTGCACTGGAAATCATCTCAGGAAGGAAGTCATCCTCTGAGGGTGAAACTGAGACCTCTGTAAAGGTCTCCAGCCAGCTGTTCAATCAGCCTGTAAATCTTGCCTTGTCTCAGCCTTGTCTGTGCCTCCAGATCACCTCCTATAGAAAGTGTCCTTGGAGACACAAACTCAACTGGCCCTACTCACATTTCCAACAAAACCATGCCAAGCGTGCCTACCTGTCCCCGTGGCAATCCAATGTCCCCTTGTCCTCGTCATCACAGGAAAGTGGAAGAGCAAAGTATGGCTGCTCCAGCCAGTTGTGATGCTCCGCAGACTTTGCAGCAGCCTCCTTCAGAAGACCAGAACTCCTGCGCTGCACAAAACCAAGTCTGAGGTGTAACACTCACATGCCTTAGAGGAGACCTTTGGGCACTCAGGGAAAGGATAGGTTCTCTGGCAGTGAGATACTTTGCAGTGAGCCAGGATATCTCCAAGAGATGTGCTCCAGGTGCACCTCAGGCGATGGGGCAGAAGTCACTGTGTGCAGCTTCGTGGTGTGCACAGAAGGTCAGACATTAGAAGCTTCACCGTCCCTTCTGACCTGGACATCTTTCACTTTAAACGTGTTGCTAGAGGGACTCCTGCATCACATGCTGTCCTCACTCAGATGCTGAGGTTCAGAACATACCTGCAGGTCACTGTCCTCCTCGGGTGCACTGGGGGATGCAGGCAAAAGACGTAGGAAGTGGTTATGCAGAACTGCCCCCCGTTTTACTGGGTGGTGGAATTCATCATGCAGTGTCACTTACCTGCTCCCGTAGTGCAAAGCTGTCTATGGCTACAGGCGTGTGATGAGGAGCGAAGCCAAAATCGGAGGGCTCCCCCTCCATCCCACCTGTGGACGCCCTAGGGGCCATTGCCCTTAGCCCAGCTCTCAAGGGGATCAACAGGCTGAAATTCAGCCAAGGGAACCCTGAATGCCTCTGCTAATATCAAGACAGTGAGTTGGTCCCTGTTATCCATCACAGCTGAAGGCAGGTGCAATAATCGAAATTGTTAACCATGACTGTTTGATAATTAGGGAAAGGAGGGAATATGAGAGGCAGAACACAAATGGCAAACAGTGGCTGCAGCCATTACTTCTGCTGAGAGAGGACAATTGAGATGGTTGGGCAGAGACCATGTGGACCTGCAGGGCTCCTCTCCTCCTGTGTGCCGAGGACAAATCCCACCCTTTCCCAGAGCTGCTGGTGAGTTCTCCCTTTTGCTTTTTAGACAATTCAAAGAGCTGAGAGATTGGCACAATAGCCAAATTCAAGGGATGGAGAATCCTCTTAGCATATCTCACTTAATATATATAGTATCTGCATATGCAAAGTTGAACAATCTCAGCTAAATCCAATGCAATCAAAGAAAGCATTTAAATCTGTTACTTAAAAGAAGTCACTCGAAGGAGTAGCCTTGAAAACCACCAAATGACTGGTTGCTGAGAGTCCTAAATCCGAACTAAATCCCACTATTTCTCTCTGTTTACCAAGATTACCTCACATCTTTTCTCAAGGAACACACGGTCTAAGCAAGTTGGTATTTAACAGGAGAAGCTGATAATACCTTCAATTACAACAGCATTTCATTATCCCATTAAATTCATTATGAGAATACATTAACTCTGATTCCTTGTCAGGACATTTACAACTTCCTATTTCTCCCAGTGCTGAAGAAATAATGTGGTGTGTCGCTTTGAAAACCTGGTGTGTCAGGACTCCTCTTTGTTCACCACCCTCTGGTTTAGCTATCCAGCCACAGCTTACCTGAAAAAAAAATTAACTGCATAAGCTGGAAGGAAAATATGATTTCTGTCGTCCCTTCACTAGATGGAGGCTCTCCTTGCATGGCTCATGGATACGGAGCATAACTGTGTGCGTGTCATGTAACCCGAACAGCTTCTGTTGCTGTGATGTGACAGTCCCAGAGCACCTTCAGAGTGGTGACTTTTCCTCTGACTTTGTCCACTTTCTAAAGCATCCCTTGAGTTCACCAGGAATTAAAAGGAGTTGACATTTTGCTTTGCTTGGGGTCAAATCTCTGCTCTACGATTCTTCAGCATAACTACTCAATTTGAGAAAATTAATTCTTTGAGAGTTTTGCATTGGAACGATCATCACTCATTACAGGCATCATTGTCCTTTCTATGTAAACCTTTGGCGATGAGTCTTGTCCTGCTGCATGTGTACCAAGCCAGCAGCACGCTCCCCACACGAGCATCTTTGTCGAGCAGAGGAAGGTCCCCAGACGGCCGAGGGGCTTTCTGCTGTCCGCATGCCACAGCCTTGTGCCACAGCTCTGTGCGCCGGTGAGGCATCCGCAGCACTGTGTAGACCAGGGCTGGGCTCGCTGCTTCTCCGTGCAGTGCTCAAACACTGCTTGTTTGAGGTCCAGTTGTAACATCAAATGGCCTTGCTACACTTGCACACATCCATCTCCTGCACTGAGAACAAAAGCAACAGGAGCTATTATATGAGGCTTACATATGGAAGCAGATCATTTGTAAATAAACAACTCTAAAGGAGCTTATCAAGGAAAAAACACCCAGAAAGGCTTTGACCTTTAAGCAGAAACATGAATTTAGATGTAAGAAAGGTCTTCCGCAATAGATTCTCCTGTTCTAAATGTTCTACTTAACATTTGAGGAATAAAGATGTTAGCATGCTTATGAAATTGATTCATTTTAATAAGAGTCATTTTTAAGCTGCACAGAATTTTCTTGAAAGGAAGGCTTTCTTTTTTCTGCAAGCCTGGGTAAAAGTTATTTCACTTTTATGATGTAGTTTACTGCTTCTGGTAAGGATCCCTGGGGTCATCCTTTTTGATCCTAAATAAAGCACTTCTCTCTTCCTAAAGACGGGCTCTTCTAAACCTTAGATGTCTGGGAATTTTTTTGTCTTGGTATAGTGCTACTCCTGTGTCTGAGAGGCGTCTTGCTTTTAAGAGGGCAATCGTGCAATTGTTTCCTTCTGACTCAAAATTTCTTGTGGTATCATTAGTCCCGTGTGGTACATTTACAACGTGCAATTAAAGAACCTGGTAAAAAATTCTGCATGAGGCACAACTGCTAATGACGATGCTACATAGTTTGCTCTCAAACTGTAGCACAAAAGGCAGCAGGATATGTAGCTTCAGCAAGGTGAAGGTATGAAAAGCAGAACTGCAGGCCCTGTGTGGGTACGAGAGGGAAATGGCACACTCCAGAGACTGAAGGCAGGCTGGCTGCGCTGCAGCAGACCCGCTTGCCCACCTCCCACCCCTTGAAGAGGATTGTCCCTGCCCTAGCAGTGGCAAAGTTACACCCCATGACTCAGTGCTGAGTTCATATTCCCTTCAGATGTGCCCCATAGGGTTTATTTCGGTCCTGACCCCTCCATGGTTCAGGGAGGTGACGAGTCCAGCCTGCTCGAGCCCTTGCATATCTTCTGCCCTGACCGCCATCGCTGGGGTCACAGTCGTGCGGCTGCCATCTCCTCTGGCTGTGGGTCCCACTCCAGCTGCCCTCACGAGGCTGCAGGGACTGGCAGCCCTTTGGGAGATGTCGTGCTGCGCAGCCCCTCGCACCGTGGCAGGAGCAGAGGGGTGGTAGACCCTCGGCGTGGTCTCCAAAACCTGCCAGGCTTCAGGGCTGGGCCAAGGACGACCGCGCAGTGCCAGGCTCCCACCGACCCCTTCACGTACCACGGTGGTGGATGGGGATGACGCCCCTTCTGCTGCTGGGATCCCCATAGCTGCACTTTCTTGTGCCCTGGTCCCTCTCCGCAGTCCCCTCCAGCCCCATCGCTTCCCTGCAAGGGCAGCTGCAGTGGGGACGTGCTCCTGCGTGAGGACCCCCTCTCTCCTTCCCACCGCTCGCCGCAGGCAGCTCCTGCTGTCAGCAGGCAATGCATCCCAGACTCCGTTCATTCACAGCAGTGTGAAGCCACCTGCCGAGATGAAACTGGCTGCGGGATCTCTCGGCTTTGCAGCCTTGGACTTCTCTGAGCTCTGTCCTGCCCTGGCCGTTTATTCCCTCCCTGTTTTTATTCCCTGCATCAGCCAGTCCATCCCTTCCTCTGCGCAGCGTCGGTTCCCCCCTGCCCGGGCGTCCCGGTGCTGCGGTGAGTGTGAGCCTGGCAGACAGCAACGAGCAGAGCCCGGCGCCTGCTGCCAGCTGCTCGGCGGAGATGTGCCGCTCCCGAGGGCCGGTGCTGTTGGCTTCGAATGGCATTAAGAAAAGCCAACACCATCATGAACCCAGCAGTGTGAAAGATGTTTTCCAGAGACACAGGCACGTTTCCCTTATTCAGCTGGTGCTTCCTCGCTGCGTTCTCGCCTTCTGGTTATTTGTTAGAGGGGTGCTGCTGGGGCATTTGTCCTAACTTCACAGCTCATTGCTGCAGCGCCTGTCATCGGTAATTGCTCCTTCAAGGTGTGACAACGCTTAAATCTATTTCTCCGCCGAACGCCTCAGCTCCCTGCACGGTGTCATTGCTGGGCGGCCAGCCGCGTTGCTGGGGTGATCTGGGGTGGCTGCGCTAGGGTGCTGGGCTGGACACCCTTTGGTGCAGAAGGTTGTGGTTTTGGGGTGATCCGAAAGCTGGGTTCAGTGAGCAGCCTGTGCAGAGACGCAGCTGCTCCCCAGCCCTTGGGATAAGCGAGCGCGTACGTAGCAGGCTTATTTCCTCTTCCACCAAAAACCCAAGAGTAACACATGTCCCAGGCCAGTTTGCGTGGAAATGAGGGCTCTAAGCCTTTGCTCATGGTAGGCGTAGCGATACCTGCTTAGTCAGCAGAGAGGTGGTGTGTCCGTGGGCTGTCCTGACTGCGTCAGCTGTGAGAGGAAAGCCCCACTCTGTCACCCCTGTCACCGAGGGCTCCAGCCAGGATTGGACCCTACGCTCTGGATCCCCACTTTCCACACAGGCGTTTGGGAGAGGCCCAGAGGACACTGCAGCAGCTGGGAGCAGGGGGAAGGGGAATTCCTACTGCCTTTGCTGGTATCCGACCACCCCAGGAGAGAAGAGGGCCACCCCAGAGAGCCGAGCATCCATGACGCTCTGACAGTGGGACCATGGGGCCTGAAGAGGAGGAATGATGAAGTGGGGGAAATACAGCTGGGGTGGGGCTGAGGGGGCTGGAAGCCTGGCTGGGGAATAGGAGGAGGTGGGGTGGCTGGTGGAGGGTCTGCACGAAGGGACCAGCAGGATGGACTGGGCTGTAGAAGGTGAGATATGAGGGAGGTGAGTGCTAGGAGCAGAGGTTGTAGTAGGCAAGAAGCTGGGAAACAAGGTGGAGGGGGCCGCAAGGCTGTGCTGGAGGGATGGAGGGACCAGAGGTCAGAGGGGAGATACGGACACCTCCGTTGCTGCAAGCACTGTTCATTAACTCTCCGCGGACCCTGTGCCCTCTGCCCGTCCATCCCCTGGGGCCATCTCCCAGGGACCAACTGCAGAGCTTGCACCCTGGGTCCGCAGTCACAGCCAGACCCCCTGCCCCTCCCGTGGGGAAGGGTCCATCACACCTACTGCATGGCCGTTGTCTCTACAGACCCTCTGAGCGAGACTCGTTAACCCCTCCTGCCCATGAAGGCACTGGCTGTGCTGAGCTGGAAGCGTCTGCACCCCGGGGCGTTGGAGGGGGACCAGGAGGTGACGGTGTGTACGTTCTGCGGTGTGTAGAGTACCTGGAGTTCGGCAAAAGGTGCGATTTATGCCGCACGATCTATAGCATAAAGAAAAGCCTCTGATATATTCTAATGGGGGTGCTGGGAGCATCTCGGCAGTTCCGAGAGGGTTCTGCAGTTTTGTGTAAATGCCTCATCAAAGTGGTAATGTATTCTAATTATTAGCAGAGCACTGGCTGCCTCATGAACCCGTAATATTTTGTGGCATGTGACATTACAATGAAAATGTATGAATAACAATTTTTCATTTAAATTACTAGCTGTATGATCAATTTTTTGTAGTATTATGAGGTTTGGGGTAAATACTCCATAAATATGTAAATAACTTGTGATGTTGTTCCGTTAGGTAATTGCAGGAGGATGTGGCTTGTGATACAGATGAGCCAGGAGAGGATGCACCCTGAAACCCTGCTTCTTTTGGGCATGTGGCTGTGGCTAGATGCTTCCTGCATTTTCTCCCTGGTGTCTGGGGTCCCAGCCTTGGGGGACACCTCAGACACCTTCTCCTGCACGTTTTGCACCCATTTTTCCCACCCGAGCTGGTGCATGCTTCTGCTCTTGCGGTCTCACCTGCTTGGTGCAGGACCCCACAAAGGCTGTGGGATGGGGACACCCCCAGTGACACCGTGCCCATGGCGGGACACAGTCTGTGGTGCAGCCCGGGTGAGACTCCCGCACAGCCCTGTGCACCCACACGCACTCACCCTGCATCCCCAGCAAGGAGGCAACGGCTTGGCAGCTCTTAATTACTGCAAACGAGCAGGTGAGGGGCTCGTTGTGCATGTCACTGTGTTTGTGCCGCTGATCGCTTCGTGACTGCTGGCTCCGGCTGGCGGAGTGAGCCCCTGTCGCGCGCTTGTCACGGCTGCAGCACCAACTCACCCTGGGCATCCCGGGGATGCGTCACTGCAGCGGTCCTGGGTGCAGAGATGGACGACAGGGTCACTGGGTCCAGTCCTGATGTTTTTGTGGGGTGAAACCTTCTGAAGAAACTCTGCTTGCTCCTTCCGCAAAGCAGCCTGGGGTCTGCCCCGGGCTCCTGCTGGCTGCTGGCCCTGGGGCTGACTGCTCCTGCTCAGAGCGGACCCACTGAGCCCAAAGGGAAGCTGTGAGCAGAAACACAAATATTTTTCACATCAGCCAAAAATCAAGATATTTGTTCCCCCCCCAAATTATTAATTCAGTTTTACTTTTTCTTTACTTGTTTTCTTAAATTATCTTTGACTCTTTATTCATTTAAAAATAAGGCAGAACTGGGAAATGAGGAAGCAGGTGTACAGTTTCAAAAGCTCATATTTCCGCCAATTTTCCCAGCTGGGTTTGACCCTGAAACCCTCCCTCACCATGTTGTGCCTGGCTCTGCCAGGACCAGTCCAGCCCTTCATGCGTCTGAGGTCACATGCAGATATATTGGACTAGGTGCTGGGCCAGCGAGGCTGGACATCAGCCATGTTCTCTGTGACTCCTGCTGACATTTCTGCAAGGATAAGGTAGTGCTCAGGGCTGCTGAGGTACAGGGAGAAGCTACGAGGACAGGACTGGGAATCTGGGCCCCACCTGTGTCTCTTCTGCCATTGCCTGTGTGAGGATCCTGTCCTCTGCAGATTGCAGGTGGCTTCTGACCCCTCTTCACCTCTGTGGTCCGCACTAGTTGTCCCTGGGCCACGCAGATGGTCTCCGGGCATGTGTGCAGGGTGCCCTGGGGTAGGATGCTCTAGCCTTATCTTGCTCTTGCCTGGGGGAATGTGAACATTGCCATGACAGCTGTGGTGGAGAGCAAGGAGCCCTGGCTGGTGGCTCATGGGACATCTTGCACCGCTGCCCGAGAAGGAAACTGCCCTTGTGCGGTCCTGTGGGAGGAGGTGAAATGTATCATTCTGAGTCAACTTTTACAGTGGAAATGCTAGAGGAACTTCAGCGTTAATTAAAACATGAAGGAGAACAGAGTGTGTCTATACCAGGAAGAGGTGCAAACAGCAGTACTTTTATTAGGAAAATGATATTTCTGGAAGAAAACAGCATGAGTGCAATCTCCCAGAGAGTCTGGGGTCAGCGTGGGAGTGAAGAGAGAAGACTTCCCAGAGTGCAGATGGGCAAAACGGCGAGGGGGGATTACGAGAGCTGCAGCAGCAGCCTGCCCATCATCACGAGCATTGTGCTGAGTGCCTGAGCTGCCTTCGGGGCTGAACCAGCCCAGGCGCTCGCTGCTGGCTCTGCCATGCCTGGGAAAGAGCATTGCCCTGAGACAGGAGATGTATGGGGTCCACCTAGAGCCCACCTTCATACAGGGTCCACCTAGACCCCACGTTCAGTCTCCTGCACTCCACAGCCTCTGCCACGACCTTTGCTTCCCCATCACCAAGACACCGAGGCAGACAGGACTCCGCAGCTCCCGGGGCAGTGGTCGGGGAGATCCTGCACTTGTTGCTCACAACGTTGTACCTCTGTGTGCACACACATGGGCATGGCAGCTGGAAGACATTATGGTACTGCTGAAGGTCCCAGCAGATGTTGTCTCAGGGTCACCTCACCCCCTCGCAGCTTGCGGCTGTGGCCTCTTTGCTGCCTCCAGGACCTGGGGAGTTTCCCAGTGCCTGGATCCCTGCACTGTGCTCTCCAAGCGAGGGTGTCAGGATGCTCCCTGCTCCGCTGGCACCTCCTCGTGCCCAGGGAATGGTGCCCTCACCTTCCCTCCCTGAGAAGGACGGTCGCTTTGGGACAGACAGTGTCCCCTCTCTTGCACAAGTCACCGCAGGCTCTTGTTCGGGGTCTGCACTTGATGAGAGTGCCTGGGGAAGGCAGCACTGTCATCAGGGTCCCTCCATGGCCCGTGGCCATGGTCTGCTCACACGTGGTCTCCCGGGAGAACAGGGAGGCTGAGGGAGAAGCAAACCCACGGCCACAGCCCCTTCCTCTCTCCCTGGGAGAAACAAAGCAGAATCGCTTTTTCTTTTTCTCTGCCTGAGCTCTGTAAGCAGCTCTGAGTGTGACTGGAAATGCAATGGAGCTGGGAGAGGGAATCCCACCATCACAAGGCACGGCCTCAAGAGAGGGAATATTTGATGAAGACGAGTCCTGTGAAGAGAAAGCAGAGGCTGTTACCATCACAGATACTTCAGCACAGATGTCACAGAAGAAAGAAGTCAGGCTTTGTAAAGAGCCTTTGTATTATTTCCTGCCTCTCCAGTTTCACTGAAGTGAAAACGAGGCGATTTTTTAAGAGCAAAGAGGGAAAAAAGAAAAGAAAAGAAAGGAAGGAGAGCAACTTTTTCTTTCTGCTGAAAGCATGGTGCTTTGCTTTAACTCTTCCCTGAGCTCATCTGCCAAAGGCAGGCTCCTCAAGGGCTCTCCAGGCTTCAGTGCAGAAAGTATTTTCTTTAGCAGACCCTGGTGAGCCACTTCTTTCACCAGATATATCTCCCGGGCTGGCAGAGGGGAGGTCTGTTCAGCCTGGGTGGAATTCACGTGAGGTGACTACAGATGAAGGACGCGCTGAATGCCATCCATCATACGGTCTCTGCAGGGCCAGCGAAGACCAGCTGGCTGCTCTTCAGCCTGACCCACCACATTTTACCAGGTGGCACCCTCCTTCCCCTAATTATTCTCATTATCATTACTAGCTTTCTCCAGACATGACTGGGTCCAAAATGTCCGCAGTGCCAAAAGCTCAGATCCTCGCAGTATTGAGGGGCTTCCAAGTTTGAGCTAATGCTTTTGTTACCTTTGCAAGCATTAGAGATGAATGAAGTGCTCCATTCCCTCCTTTGTTTTCCTTCTTCTAGAGCAGGACAACTCCAGCTTTGTGCAAGGCAGGGAAGAGCAGGAGGAAGGGGAGCAAGCCGTCTGCAGATCACATTACAGAGTGCTGGATGTGCCTCCGTGCTCCTGCCTCTTGCTCCTAAGGAACTGCCCGAACGAATAGGTCATGATCTGCCCTGTTACCCTTAGACAGTCTGCCAATCATCTCTTTAAACACTTGCACCTGCACACTGATGGCTGCCAAAAAAAAAAAGAAATCTTTGTTTTTCACCTGTGTTTGCTAGCAGGAGACACAGGAGGCACCTGACACAGTCCCTTGATGCGGTGGGTGAGGAAGACCACTGCAAAGCCCGCCGGTGTGCCCAGGGGTGTTTGTGCCGGGGGAGCCCCACGCGATGGGTGCAGCCTGCTCCTGCTCGTCCCCGAGGTGTTTCGGCAGTAATGCTTCCCATGGCGGGAGACCGCATCTCCTCTCTCCTCCTGCGGGCTTGCCTGGCTGGGCTAAGGATTTTCTCCTGAACTTCTAGTGGCTGGGACATGGCTGCATCTCTGATATGGCAAGAAGGTGGGGTGCAACTTACTTGAAAACAACACGGGACACTCTGGGGTTGCCACAATTCACAGGGCCATTTGTAAAGGGTGCAGGATGTTTGAGAAAAAAGCTCCAATGTCCCATATACTTTGTGCATTTCTACACAACTGTCCTCTCACCAGAGGTGAAGTTAACGTGTGTGGGGAGCAAAAAAATGTGGCCAGACTAGTCCACCCCATACGGGCAGCGTGCAGCACACAGCAGGGAGCAGCGAGAGCAGGCTGCAACAGCCCGTGAGATGTCAATTGCTCATAAAAATCATGTCAAATCTTTCTAGACATCAAACCCCTCACCAGAATTCAGGAGGGCCTGTGAACCAGCTGAGAAGGCTGTGCTGGGTGAGCCGGTCATGACCATTTTCCTCTCTGGCTTGCTATTTTCCATGCCTGTAGCTTTCAAGACATCTTCAGAGAATCCAGAGTATGGATGCCAGAGCTCTCATCCCTGCCCAGACACACGTGAATCTTAGACACTTCCCCCTGAATCTTCTATATCATAAAAATAATAGGCATGTAAATTAAATTATCCTGAAAGCACTTGGCAGAATTCTAATAGGGAACTTGCTGGCAGGCAACTGTCCTCCTTGCCAGCTTGTCAGTGACAGAGGTGAACTGAAAGTAAGAGTTTTCAAACACCTTTCAGGCAGGTAGAGGGGACAAGGTCGCTGGGACCTTTGGAACTTGGAGGGACGTGGTTCCTCCTCCCCACTACCACAGCTTTTCTCAGCGGAGTTGAGAACTCCTGCTACTACGTGCCGACCGCTCAGCCAAGGCCAACAGTAATTATGGAGGGGTGGACGTGACTCCATAACTGAAGCTGCAGGATTTGTTTTGTGGTGACCTCTACTTCCACTTCCTGCCCATCTCTCTGTATATCTCTGTATCTCTAGATGTCCTGCTGGTCTGAAATTGCTTGCCCTCATTTTTTCCCCAACGGAAAATTTTGAAAAGTTCTGCAAAAAACCGTGTCCAGCAGTTTTTTGCTTTGTAACAATGAACAAATGGGCAGTTTCTGTTTTTTTGCAGAAGATTGCAGGCTTCTGTTGTGACAGATAATTCAAAAGCTTCTCCATTTTGGGACTCTCAATCTGCCATGCACTTAGACTTCACACGGGACAAGAGCTGCTGCCAAATTTGAAGAAAGTTGTGTCACAGAGTTAAGAACCTTTAAGCATGGGGCACTGAGCATGCTCCTCAGTGCACTTTTCTCTGTTACACGTCTTTTTCACCCTTATTGTAGTTCTTTTCATGGGTTAGCAGCTTAACAATAGGGCCATGAAGATAAAGGGGTTGCTAGACAGCTCTACTTAACCAGAAATGATAACAGCCCTTCCAGAGGAAGTTTCTTCAACAGAATGGTTGAAAGGTTTGCCTGGCAATTCCCTAACCCCGAGCCCCCACCACGCTGATGGATGAAGAGTGCCCCAGGGTTTCAGTCAGGGCTGCCCTTGTTATAGCTGAACCCCGCCAGATCCCAGGTGATGGCCCAGCAGCAACACAACCGACTTTGCCCCGTGCAGGGTGGCTGTGGAGAAAATGCATGCTCGTGCTCCCAGGGCACAGCATGCACAGAGCATCCTGGGAACTGCCAAGTGAGGAACTTAGATTTGGGAAAAGCCAGAATCGAAGTTGTCCAGGAAACACACAACACATAAAATAACTCCAGTTACACCGCAACCAAAAAATCAGGTGTCCAAACTGCTCCAGGCTTAGCTGTGGATAGCCTCTGGGCTCCCTCCAGGAAACTCACCACCATATTTAAGCATTGATCCTTCTCCTTTCTTTATTTGCAGCTGAAATCTCTGTACCAATGGTCTGCAACCTGTCCCTGGGTGATACCTGGGAACAATGATCCTCTGTGGGCCGGACTGTGTCACCCTACCCCTGAGGGACCCCACAGCCCTCACCAGGGCAGGGCTGGGGTTCCTTCTGCAGAAGGAGCTTCCACTAATGAATAATAGCCAAAACAGCAATTGCTAACCCTAAATGCTGTGTTCAAGAGCAGGGTACAGAGCCTGCTTGCACCTCTTCCCTTGGGCTTGGGCAGGAGCCTGCTCTGAAGCACAGGCGAGCTGTCCCCTCCCTGCCCTGGTGATCGGCAGATTAGATTTTGGGTGCACCAAAGAGCTGCCTTGGAAGGCAGCTGCAGTCTGAAAGGGAGATGTACCCCTTCAACACTCTCGTGGGATGGCTCTGAGCATGGGACGCTGAAGCAATGTTTTATTAACCAGCTGCAGGAGCAGGGCTGGTCCACGTGGCACGTGGGTGCACTGCAGAGATTAAATCAAGTATGGTGCAGATTTAAGATGCTCACAACGATGAGGTGAATACACCACCTGCTCCTCGGCCAGGCCGGGGACTCCCTGCAAGAGCAAGCCACCCTCTGAGCAATGTCCCATCTCCCCAGGTCCCTGGTGATGAGAGCCATACCTCTGCCCTCTTCCCCACGCCCCACCTCTGACCACTCTGGAAATAGGTCCCAGGGTGGGGTACAAGCCATACAGATGTGCTGCAAGCAATGTCTGTGCTGTCAAGCTGGGGCAGACTGTCAAAATCCCTCATTACCAGGCTCCCCTTCCCCACAGCCACAGGCTGGTGCCCCCGATTCACCACCACGGAGAGTGAAGAGACTGGAAAAGCCAGACCAGAGCATCCCCTGCCGAGATCTGCGTGGATGAGGAAGGGATTTCAGCAGAGCTCAGTGAAGACTTGGCTCTAGGGGTCAGCTGAATACCCGGGATCTGCACTCTGGTCAGCTGCCCGGTGGAGATGGCATTACACCCACAGGCTTTGCTATTTGTCATTTGGTTCCCAGAATCATTTATTTTACTGCAATTTCACTACATATGGGCAAACTCACCTGTACAATTAGCACCTCCAGCACCAAGTTGCTGCTTGTGTGTGGAAAGCTAGGTACATTAATATGGACGCTGACATTGAGTGATAATCTGTGAGGTGAATATTGAATTAGAAAAAGAAATTTGCTTTCACTGTGGTTGTGCAGAAAACAGAGGAGCAGCAGCAATCACGAGCAGCCGTGTCAGCAGGTCAGCCTTTCCCCGAGCATCCCAAGGCAGCGTCCCATTCCCAGGCCCCGCTGCCAGCCCACCTGTTTGGTATCAACGAGACCTGAGCACTTCTCTAGGGCTGAGCAGGGGCTGAAGCGCTGTGTTGGGCGGGGACACGCAGCAGGGAAGCTCAGATCCCACAGAGCTGCATCACGGGCACCGTTGCACTTTTTGTGGACAGCACAGGCTCATGTTTCCTGCGCCTCTGTTGATTGCCAGGGCTGAGAAGACCGATCCCATGACAAGGATGCTCTCTGCCAACCTTCAGTAACCCGGAGGAAGAGTGGGAAGTCTTATCTGCAGAGACAGAGCAGGGTTTAAAATTAAACTGCAACATAAAATTCTGCTGAGAGCTGTCATGTCGGTGGTATTTTATCACGGCATCTTTCTGTCAAATACACTGCTACTCTTTAATATCAATCACATCAATGAATACAAGTTTTATATATATTTATGCAAAATTTCAGTTTCTGCTTTCATTTGCTTGAGTACTAGAAATTGCATTACTCACATTTCCAATAGCAGCCTTTTTTTTTCTTGTGGGAGAACTATCATGAGTTTGATGTATTTTTATGTGGATCAGTTTCTCAGTAAAAATATTTGCAAAACTTTATTTGCATAACCTACTCACTTCAGCATGGTGCAGTCATAAACTAGGGTGGAGAGGATAAACTTGACGTGATCCTGCACTGGCAAGCGCATGGATGCAAGCAGCTCCCGCAGTGCAAACTTCCTTAGGTCCGGAGGAGGAGAGCAACAGTGGAGCAGAAGAAGAAAGCATAAAAAAAGGGAGTGAGAACTTTAAAAGGGCAAACCCAAGTGGAGCAGAAATAAGGATAAATAGCTATTCTAAGCCTGGCTCCACTACAGAAAGACCTCGTCTTGTTCCTCCCAACACCTCCTGGAAGGACCAACCCATACCTCCTGGAAGGACCAACCCATACCTCCTGGAAGGACCAGCTTGCCCAGCAGCTGTGTGAAGGGCTGGGGGAAGGTGGAGCTGGCTTGGTCAGCAGGTTTCCATTCGCACCCTGCCTGCTTTGCCTAAGATCTGTGTGAGGAGGAACCTGGCAGCAAAGCGCTTGTGGTGGTTTGTAGGGACAGCTGCTCGCCAGCTTGCCTGCCACTTCCACTTCAAGGAGTTCTGCAGGGCCAGGTTTGGACCATCTCCTTGAGAAGGAGTTTATACGTTGCATTTTCCTGCTGCTCATATCCATGTAACCTGTGCTTCTGCATCCTCACCGCTGCCAGCTCTGAAGGCGCAGACCTGTGGCGTACCCCTTGGCTGTGGGAGAGCAGCTGATCTTGGCAGCCTGACGCTGAAAGACGGAGTCAACCTGCATGCCCAGAGAGCAACAAACTCAGTGCCAGAGCAGGGCACTGCCAAGGTCAGGTGGGCTAACGGAGCATCCCCCGCATGCACTGCACTCAGCGTCCAGCTGCGCTGCAGGGCAGGACCTGCTGCCTCTGAAGGGAGGTAACAACCGTAACGGACATGGCAAGCGCTGATCGAAGGTTTGGCTCACATCTGCCGCCATTGTGAGGCCAAAGTCCACCACTGCCCATCACTGGCTTGACACCTCTGCAGCAGCAAGCAGCCAGGGACTGGTGCAGACCTTCCAAGTGTGCTGATCAGTTCAAGGGTCCTGGAGGTAGCGAGCAGCCTCCAAAATTTGGTCTGCAGTCCTCTAGTTGTAGGCAGTTATCACAGAGCAGCCCCAGTGCTCTGCAGGATCTGGCTGGCCATTGCATCCTTACCCGTGGCAGAAGGCTTTCCTTTGCCAGTGAGCTTCTCTTGTGCAAGTAGAAGTTTTTATGCCTATTATTATTTTTACTGTTTGTTGGTTGAATTTCAGTGCCCTGGAATTGTGCTTGGGTGCTTGTTCTGTGGTCTCAGTGGAAAACAGACATCCAAATGCTCCATGTGTCTCTGCTCGGTGCTCCGCCAAGGATGGTACAGGTTCCCTTAGGAGTGGAGGATCTGTCAAGAGGGTGAATTCTGCTGAGTGCCCCAGAGGCTGCTGTGTGTCAAATATGCCTCCTCGTCCTCCTGAAACAGCTTAGCTGTGGTCTGAGCTCCAGGAGGGGTAGGAGAGACAGACACAGTCGATCCCTAGGAGCTGCAGTTCATGCCTATTCATTACCAGGGTTCTTCACAGCATAGTGATCATGTTTTTAGTACGATTAGCGAGACATGCAGATACATTTGTTAACTGCTTTTACAGTAATGCCAGGCAGCACAGGCCTTATTAAATGTTCCAGGGCTGGTGTAAGGAGATGATAATTAAGCAATAATATGCAACCAGGTCTTGTCAAAGGGTGAGAGCAGAGTGAAGCAAGGCAGATGCTGCCAGGAGGTGAGTCCAGGCAAGGGAGAAGGATCTTCTTTCTCAGCAGCCTGTATTTCTTTGATCTGAGTAGAATGGCTAGTGGTGAGGCAAAGCCAGGCCATGTGTTTATACAGCTATCAGTTCCACCTCGCCTGCAGATCCATGTAAGAGAAACATGAAGACCAGGAGGTAGCAAACTATAAGGAAATCCAGCCAGACTCCATGGAAGGCAAAGCTCTTGCCTGGCCAGGAGTCTCTGCAGGCCCAGGAGCAGAGGAGGGTGTGTTGCCCCTGGGCAGGGGAGGCTGCAGCACTGGGGATTTGCTGTGGCTGGTGCTCTTTGTCCTCGAGGTAGGTCTTACCATCTGGCTGCATCAAGGTGTGAGTTGTTCACATAGGCCCAGCTGTCCAAGTAGTTGGACCTCTTATCTTACTGCTCCATCCTTGGCCCTAGTTGGCACCTTGCAAATTTTGCCTCACAGGCAAATCTCTTTCTCGCCACCCCTCCCTTCGTCTCCATCTCCATCTCCATCTCCATCTCCATCTCCATCTCCATCTCCATCTCCATCTCCTGTCATCTCACTTCCCCTGTGGTTTCTGGGTTTAGAGCTGGCCTTTGCAAAAATCTCTTCATCACACTCTAATTTGATGAGAATTCCTATTTGTTTTGAGATCTGCCATTTTCATCAAACATTCAGCATATTTACACATGGGCTTTACTAGCATTGGCTAGAACTGGTTTTAATCCAAAGCTGTAAAGCCGGATTGCATCTGGGCACTTTATCCTATCAGCCACACGTGTGTTCTTCTCTGCAAATGAGAACAGGTTTGTTAGGCAAGGACTGCTTTCCATAAAACCATGTTGACTGGACTTTATAATATTCCTAGCCTTTAATTCTTTATTAATTCAATCCTGTATCAGCTTTGCTGTTTCTCTGCCAAGGACTGACATCTCTGGAGAATGTTACCCTGCAAATTCGGCCTTGACACATTAATTTATACTAAGAAATTCTCTGTTTTTCTTCAGCCACCCAGTGACATATTGAATTTGACCCTCTTTCTCCCTTTTTGTCGGCATCCAAGGGTATAACTGCTCTTATGTCATTGATGGAGCGCGTAACCAATGTTCCCTGTGAACCTGTCTCTCTTGGATGATGGTCAACCCTTTCTCTTGGCGCATGGACTGTGGATATACTACTGAATCTCAGTTTCCCTTGTAGGTTATTAAAGGGAATTAGCAACACATTGTGTGTGTTCAACTTTTGATGGTATCTAAAGCAAGTGTTCATGATAGAGCAAGGAGAAGCTGCCAGCTTCCTCACCCTGCTCTGGAGTGCAGGTATGTGCCCAGCTGGTTGTGTGGGATGTGGCACTGCCTGCACTTCTCCGGGTCCAGCTCCTTATTCACTACCTAGCCTGCACTCCCTCCCAGAACCGCTGTCCTTCAGAAATTGTACACATCCTCTTTCCAGATTCCTGATCTTCCTACCACTGTGTTTTTTGTTACATTAGCACAACAGGGATTTTTTTCCTTCCTTTTTAATCTTCCTGGACATCTGTGCTGTACCTGCAGTCTCTCTCCCTATTACAACTTTCACAACATTTTTTTTTTACTTGTTAACCCTAAGCCTGTCCTTGCAGGTACTTAGGAAGCCCAGATGAGACTGCGGGCCACCCAAGCACTCCTGATGGCACTGCTGATCCCGGCAGTGAGCTGGGACTAAGCAATTGAAGATGATCCTCCTGGCACTGTAATTACTGTGAAGACACTTGAAAGTTTCTGTTGTTAAATATTTAATGCTGTAAGAGGAATAAGACCCTGAATGTGAATTTTATGATGGATGTCTTGCTTGCCTGTGGGTGTGCTGAGAGCCTCCACTCACCTTCCAGACACAGTGACCATGAATATTCATTCTGCTGCCTCCAGGGCTTGTCTCCTTTGTGAGGCTGCCAGGAACTACACGCTGGGATCTCAGATAAGTGAGGAGGCTAGTGGGGCATTTAGAGGGACAGGGGACGTGCAGAGTGACTGTCAGATGGGGATGGTGTGGCAGCAGTTGAGCGCACCTAGTGGCAGGTGTGTCAGCGCTGCTCGGTGTGTGCCCGCAGCCCAGGGGTAGACTGGAGCCAGCTTCTGTCATCCTTACCAGCAACAGAGGAGATGGGGCTGTGCAGGCAGTGGCATGGACTGAATGAGTGCTGTAGGTGCTTAGCTCCACGCTCAGCCCATACCAAAGCAAACGGTTCATTTATAGTTGCTGCCTGAACCTAGGGTATCATCATCGTCAGCTGGTGTGGTGCTCACACATCCTTGGGGTTTTGCAGTGAGGGAAGAGGTGCATACACTTCAAGCAGCGCTGGGCAAGCCCCTTCTCATCTCTTCTGGTGGGTTCCTTGGCAAAGCCACAGAATGACAGTGTCTTTGCCTCACAGCAGCTCCAGAGACTACGAAATCTGTGCATCAAAAGTCTGCATGGAAACCAAACCCCTGGGCTGTATTTGCATGCTTGGAACTGGAACCTGGGGTTGGTGTGAACAACAACACTGCCTCAAGTGCTGGTTCAACATGATCTGGAGAGTCTGGGGAAATGACACATCTTCATGAATTTTATCTATGGTCCTAATTTTTGCCGTCTCTGCTAGAACTCCTGCCTTCAGTCAGGGGAGAACTTAAGGGATGTTCTTTCTGTGAACAAGGCAAGAAAGAGCCCTGCAGCCTGCCAGTGCATGGGACTACTGCTCAGCAACTGCAGACACCAGGCCAGTCCCAGGTCAGACTCTTTGGAGGCTGGACTCATCCTGCTCCAAAAGAGAGGGCATGAGGATGAGCCTCTCTGGGGTGAACCTCAAACAAAACTGCTAAATGCTCATGCTCATTTCACCTCCCAGGTTGCTACAACGAAGTGGAGAGAGGTCATTTCCAGCTTTGAAAGTTGAGAGTGATGTCCCACTCTTTAAAAGAGCCTTTGCTGCTGTTGGCTGCTCCTCTTGGGAGAGCACCAGTGGGGCAGGAATCTGCTGCTTCTTCTGCGATCAGCGGAGAGAGGGACAGACATTTTTGAAGTTAAAAATTCTGTACACAGTAGGAATTCTCTGATTCTCTAATCACTGAGGCAAAAAATCATCAGAAAACATGAAGAAACCATGTTTATCCGCTCAGCTTGTGATTTTCTTGAGTTTTCTCCTTTGCAGGGACAGCATTTCAAAGAAAGTGTATGTTTCTTACCTTCAGTTATTTTTCTTCCAAAAATCTTAGTTTTTTGTCTGAGAAACGGTTTTGATAGCAAAGTCTGAATCACCCTTAATTTATCACAGGTACCAGCCTGTCTTAGCTGGGATGCCACCTTTGACAGCTAGCCTTGACTGATACAGCCACCAGCGCTCTACAAGTGTGTGTGCAGGCGAGTGCAAATCTGGGGTAGAAAAGAGATACTATGCAACGCAGCACAGCTGTACTGATTTCTAAGCAGTCTTGCCCTTCTCTGTTCTTTCTCAATGCATTAAATCCTCTGATGTTCACACACACACACACACTGCACTGATGCCCAGACGCAGGTACCTGGGGGTTAAAGGGTGGATGGTTGGTCCTCCAGGTCAGCTCCTGCAGAGATAAAGGAACAGAAAAGGAAGTAAAGGCATTTACCTTCCTCTTGGCCTAGCCGGTATCTGGAAACCCCACCATCATGCCATCTGTCATCTCCTTGGGAGGCCGGCTTTGCAGTGTGCTGGGGTGTGCTTTGTTTCTGCATCAGCTGGAGGAAGCGTTGTGCCTTTGGGCTCCCCTTCCTCCTGGTGCTTCACCTGGAGCCATACTCCTCGTGCGGCTGCGTGACCTCCTGTATCCGGTGGTCACCGCGCAGCCTGACACCCCTCCAGCAGCTTCTACAGGCAGGGGGGCTTCCAAGCCCCACCACCGAAATGCAGCAGTGGTTTCCTCCAGACCGGACCCAGCGAGGAGGCAGCTTTCCTCCAGCTGTCCAGACTGTGACATTCCCAGGCTTGGCTTACATCCCAGAAAACATGCCGCACTGAAAAAGGGTTGGGACCTGTCTCCTTACCTTTGACCAGAGCCCTGCTTGACTGTGTGTCATGTCAGGCTGCGTGCACACAGCCTTCAGGAAAAGAAGAGATCAGGCACCTTCCCATGTTGACAGAGACTTCCAGAGCTGATGGATGGACATAAAGAGCACCATTGGCTTGAATAAGGCAGAGGAAAGAAGGTTTCTGAGCAAGGAGGACCTCAAAGCCAGTAAGCAAAGGTCTGGTGACCTTACAGGACTCAGAGTGGTTATCACAGGCAGTGGGAATTGTGTCTCCAGCAATAAGATTTGCTTTCCTGTCCCTCAGCAGTCAGAGCAGAGCCCTGGCTGGGGAATCCACGCACCGTTATGGCTGTGGCTGTTTGCACACATGATAAAACAGATTGTGGAGCTGCCCAAGAGTCGGAGAGCTTTGGGAGCCCGCTGTGGTGCACAGAAATGTGCTGCTTCCCTCACAGGAGGGGTCCTGCAATGAGCAGGGTGGGATGTCGTGTGGGGGGCACATCTGCAGCAGCCATCGTGTGTGGTTCCTGGGCCCCGGGCGATGAGGGAAGGCAAGTCTGCAGGAGCTGGCAGGATGTCTTCGCACAGCATGAAGGCAGCAAGAGGCATTTCTGAGGCCATGTCCGTGCTGCTGCGGCTCCTCTCCAGGATGTCCAGCCACCCTGTCTTGCTTTGCCAGCGGTGAACGGCACGCACGGAGAGGGAAATCACCCTGGAGGGTCTGACCACAGAGGAGCCGGGGGAACCTGCAGGCAGCTCCGGGCAGACAGAGCTGTCCTGTGGACCGTGTGAGCTCTTGGTGGTGTTGTCGGATGACTCCATCTGAGGGCGAATGCAGCAGAGATTACACTGTGACTCAAGGTTAGTTTTGATTTATTATTCCCAGGAACCTTTAGCACAGCAAAGCTTTTTGAGTTCCCTGCAACAAGCACTCTTTGTTTTACTGCCTTTATAAATCACCCTAGTGTGCAGAAATGTAAGAATAGAAAATGTTAGTCTAGAATAAACAATTGCTAACCAGTGAGAAAAAATAATCAATATTCATGAGACAGAGTACTGGTGTAAAGTGAACAATGATAATAATGAGAAAGAGAAACAAATCAAGAGGTGAGGCTCCCCAAACCTTACTGCTAAAGCAAACCGTGCCTAAAGAGTATGCTGCTCTGGACTCTGTAGCTTACCAAAGAGCAATGGTAATCCAGAGCTGCACCCTGGATACAGCTAGAGGTTCAGGATGGCACCTTGGTTCAATCAGATCTGTGTTAGATGTGCAGAAGAATGAACCGGAAGTGCATTTATCTAGTAGGGTTGGGATCGTGCAGGAGAGATCAAGGACATGATGTGGGAATGGGGGTAGGAATGAGCTAGGAGATTTCAGCCTGAGAAGACATGCCCGGTGAAATAGTGCGTGCGGTGCGGGCTGGATGAGCCTGATGGCTAGTGCAGTGTTCACTGAGGTGGGGGAGAGCAAGTGAGAGGGGCTGCAAAGTTTTCCAGCAGCGTGGGTAACTCCAGTGCTAGGTGGGAAGAAGGTGGAGACATTGCTAGCATCTCTGTGCTGCTGGCACTCGGCTCCGTGGACACTGGGAGCAGGGCAGTCCATCTGCATGTCCTGGGAAGTGTTGCATGGCCACGAGCCCTAGCATCTCCCATGGTCTCTGCTTCTGGAACCCACCGGTAGCTGAGGCACCTTCCTGCACCATGGGACGTGACCTTCTCCAGAGTCTGGAACTGGCCCTGGGTACCACAGGGCAGCAAGACACTGGTGAACAGGTGACTTCAGGGGACAGACTGAGAAAGGAAAACTTCTCTGTGCACAAGGGCTGCCTGTAGCGAAACCATGGCTGTCAACCTGTGAGCTGGCTGGGAATCGGGCTTGGCTGAATTTGGGCAAGCAACCCGCAAAGAACAGGAGTTTGAGGTCTGAGGTCTGGGTGTTTCTTTCTGCATTAGGGTGGTTTATGTCTGGAGCCAGAAAGTGCAGACTAGCAGGAGGGGTACAGGGGAAGCAGCCTTTTTGACTTGAATACTTTCAGGTGGGACGTTGGAGGACTCGCTTGTGGGAATGCCCTGCCTCAGGGAAAGGTTCAGAGCAGTGTTGTGGGGATGGGGGCAGCATGTGCGTCAGGTATGCTGGCCGTGCCAGGACAGGTCTGCTAAAAATCACAAAGGTTGCTCCTAAAGCACAGGGGTGGAGCGAGTGTGTGGGCTGGGGAACTCCCTGCAGGTGTACATTTCCTCTCTGCTCACTTGCAGAGGCATTGCCCAATCCCACTGACACCAGAAGGCACAGCACACAGGCCACCACGCTTGGTGTTAGGTGGCCATTTCCTCCTGCTAAGGGTACAGGGTAAGACAGCAAGAACAAGAGCTGTTGCTGAAGGAGTATCAGATTTCAGGTCCCTCTGGGATGGCTGGCTTTTTGGGACACCGAAGGGCAGCAGTGGCTGGCAATGCTTGAAGGGATCTTAGGTGACCAGCTGTCTCGTGCTGCAGATCTGCCCGTGGGGACCTGAGGCGGAGGGCGAAGTCCATATCCCCGAACACTACACCCGTAGTGCAGCATCCCTCTCTGACCTTGTCACTCGGGCTCCCCCAGAAACATCAGGGTGGCTGGTGGGGTCAGGGGTAGAAGAAATCCCACCCTAAGTAGACATTGACAGTGTGCCAGATGAGTCAAACCCCAAAACAGCCTCTGCTTCCCCCTGTGCCTCACAGACCCTGCATCCCCAACCACCCTCTTGCAGTGGTCTGCAGCGTCCAGCCCCACATGTCACTTGGGTAGCCTGAGGCATATCCAAGGTTCCGCTGCGTGTGACAGCAGGGGACTGGCCTTTGGCTCTGGAGGGATGTGGATCTGGTGAGCAGCTGGAGGTGGATGGGTGCTGCTGTATCTGTGGTCTGGCAGTGGGGCTGGAAGGGGAGCAGTGACCCAAGATCAGGGGCCAGGTGGGGGAGAGGAAAAGAGGGGACCAGGGAGCCATGCAGAGAATGGAGAAGGGCAGAGGCTGAAAGAAAAAGGCAGAGTTGCAGAAGAGAGCAGCTGAGCTCCACAAACACACACACATAACTGACAAATCCCATGCCAGATAAATCACTAGAAACCTCCAACCAAGCACACATGGAGATCTCTACAACCTAATCCAGCAAACTCTTTTGAGGAAAAACTCAAAAACTTTGATCACTGTTGCCATGGTGATGTGATTCAGAATAAGTGTGGCAGAGTATTTTTTATTATCAGCCTTTGTCATAAACAAATAACCTGCTGTAGACTTTGAAAAAAGGGATAGAGCTGGGCTCAGACCATCTAATAATCAGACCCAGAGGCTGCAACTAATAAATCAAGGAAATGAGAAGATAGTAAATTCCACCAGAGGTCACTTGGTTAAACAAAGTGCAGGCATGGGAGACAGCAGGAGTGGGTGGGGAGTGAATTAACGGCAAGGTCTGGTCACTGTCAGCTAGCATTCAGACTCTGGTTTATGGAGACAGGCACCTCATCTCCAGAAGCCTTCTAGGAAATACAGCCTGCATACTAAGCATGGGCAAGCTGTTGAGACTGTGGCTGGTTCGGGGAGGTGCTGCCCTGCGGTTTTACTCCAGGGGATGTGGGCTGCTCTCTGCCTTGTGGAACGTCATCCAGTAGTTTGACTCTAGAAGAGGCATGAGCAGACCCTGTCCTGCCAGAGGTCCTAAGGCACTCCACTGGTGAAGGCTGCTACTCCACAAACACCAGGAGCATGCACCTGTTTTAATAACGAGAATTTAGTAGTAGAATATGAAATTAATGTGACGATACCATCTGACTCTTCCCCTACAGGAATCTTGCTGTTTGTTGAAAGGGGGTTTAGTGGTGAGTGGAAGGGAAAGCATTTCTTAAGTGCAGCTGGAAAGAGATCTCAGCACCTGCAGAGCAGGAGGGGAGGATGCAGGTCCGGATCACACACCAGCGTCTGCTCGCTCACATCCCAACTTCTCAGCAGACGCTCACAGACAGCACTAGTTCAGGGTCACAGTTCACAATCCCAGACCGGGCACCTTAGCCAGCCAGCCACCCCCCCCGCCCCTTCCAAATACTTTGTGGACCAAGTTTGCTCAGTTTCTGTATCAAATAATTTCTCCCTCATATCCAGAGAGCCTGCTGCTGTCTGCACACAAATTTTAAGATTGTCCTATTTCAACATGAGCTATCTACATCAAAGTCGCCCTGCATCCATCCCCCTTTTTGCTTCTAACCTTCACTCAGCCATTCTGGTGGCATGCGGGAACAAAACCAGGTGAGTTAAGTGATAAAATGTACAGCGTGAATCCCACCGTGGCAAGTGGCTAGCAACCTGCTGAATTCTTCAAGGCACCCTGAATGACTCACAAAAACTAGTCAAAAAATCCTTTCAGGAAATGACCCAGTAGAAAAAATCGGAATCTGCTCAAAGAATGAGTCCACTGAGCCTGTTTCTCATGGCCTGACTCATCCTCAGTAGTATCCTTTTTTTGGTTTGGGCAGTTAAAAAAATTTGTATGCAATTGCCAGAGTATTTTATAGATATTACTCACCAGCTCAGCATGATTAAATGCAACCTACAATATATATAAATAGGGCAAAATTTTCAAAAAATGTCAGGCTGGCTCAGAAGCTAAATTTCCCAGGAGCCTTAAGTGTTGCAAATGCTGAGGACTGTATAGTTCTCCTTAGCTTTCAGGGCTGTCTAGGCAATGCAGGGGGATTTGCCTAACTGCCCAGCCCTTTTCAAGTGTAGATAGCTTTTGCCAGCTGCAGAGAGGAGTGTTTTAACCTAGAGCTCTCTTTTAGGGCTAAACCTTTAAATTCAGACAACTGCAGTGGACAGACTCATCCTTTTTCTGTCTCCCTGCCTCCATTGATGAGAAAGGGACTTCAGGCAATTCAAGCAGGACTGCTTTGCCTCAGGATAAGCTCCTCCAAGGTAGCTAAAGTTAAACTTACATAAAGGCTAAAGCTAGTCTCATGGAATTTATTTTTTCCTTCTGAAACTGGGGAAGGGGTCGTAAACCACATCTCCAGGAAGAGAAGGTGACCAGGGAGGGATGAACCCCTGTCCCGCTCTCAGAAGAGCCTCTTGGAGCTGAACGTCTTGCTGTGCAATGGATCAAAGCCAATGAATTTGGGCCAGAGCTCAGAGTATGGGAAAAACACTGCTCTGCTGAACTGCTTATCCCTGAGAAGAGCCAGCTTAAGGCTTCCCAAAGGATCAGTAGCTTTGAATTTTTGCCCCTATGTGTGCCAGGACAATCTACAAGAGCACAAGTGTGATGGAGATAGAGAGCACCCTTGAAAACCCGGCTGTTCCTCTGGCTGCTTTTGGGGAGCCCCCCCCTGCCCCCAGCCACGGCACCCTCGCTCGGGGAGAGGATCTTGCATCCAGCCTGCTTTGCTCCAGGCATCCAGCACAGGCAAAACAACCTTTCTGGCCAGAGCATCTCCTTGCCCGGTTTGTGCCTGTAGCCGATGCTGCCTCCGAGAAATTTGAGCAACACGTGCTCAGAAGGTAAAGCAAATCACGGAAACACCTGGGGTGGGAAAACATTTCTAATCCCCTTCCGGGCTGAAACCCAGGGAACACAAACAGCCACCAAGGCAGGCTCGAGCAGGGCTTCACCCTGTCCCCGCAAGCAGCGGGTGTTCGCAAAGAGGAGGTTAGTCAGCAGCTCCCTTGCTGTACAGCAATAGTAATCTTGGCTTATAATAGCTTTTAATAACTCTCTGTTAGCTCAGGAAGAAGGTGCAGCTGACCATGAAACAGCAGCAAGGACATCTGAAGAGGCCTAGAAGTGTAACATGTGAATGATCTGTTTTTGAATGGGGTACACAAAAGGAAAGGGAGAACTTGAGAACTTGGGATAAATCCAAAGCTGAAAACCAAGTTTGGGGGAGTAAGTGAATGCTAGGTAAAGATGAAATAATCACTTAGCTCTTATGAGAGAGAGAAGGGTTGAGCTGCCAGATGAAGATCCATTCCTGGGAATGGGATTAAAAATTTCCAAGTAAAGGACACTTTGGGTGGGAAAGGCACAGGATAGCCTGTGCTCACCAGGTTTCCAGCCATGGGGACGTGCTGAGCTCTCAGCTGTCCAGCTGGGTCAAATCCTAATGCATTAGAAAGAAAATGAAAAATCCTTACCAAAGTAGACATCGCATCAAGTACTTCTCTCCTCTCAGTAGGCAAGTTATCAAAGCAAAGAAAGGAATGAGCCTGACATGATTTGTTCTTCAGAAATCCATACCTGGCATTTTTATTACCTCACCTTCTGGGTGGCCATAATCTAATTGTTTAATGTTGTTTTTCTGAAAAATCTCCAGGCTCTGGAGTCAAACTATAATTTGGAACTGGTCTATAATTTCCACCTCATCTCCTCTCTTTCCCTTTTAAGAATAGATATTATACTTCTGCCACAGCCTCTTCTCACCCTCCCATGTTCTTACAGCTCCCTAAAAGGACAGCAAACAGTCCAGAAACAGCTTCAGCTGAATCCTTAAGTACTCTGGGGAGGATGTCTCCAGGTGCTGTGCATCTGAGTACCTCTGCTCTGGTTCACTCATCTTTAACTCATCCTCTCTCACACCTGGGCTGTCGAATGTCTTTGTGAAATGCGTTGTCTTACACAGCTTGTTGCAATTATTTCTTTATTCTCAGTGCTGAAGAATACGCTTCAGCCTC
>Ga0065711_1003257_pt1 | contig 63388 bp, 26 predicted proteins | sample Hoacrofraction12_FD_59098 | JGI IMG/M metagenome (GOLD analysis project Ga0065711, IMG submission 59098) | Hoatzin crop microbial communities from Cojedes, Venezuela - Epithelial fraction 12 v2 (version 2) | ecosystem: Host-associated > Birds > Digestive system > Esophagus > Crop | place... | reverse complement strand
CGGGAGGCGTTTTGGATTTAAAGCTAATAGGGGAAATCGTCTTAAAGTGATCTGGAAAAAGAAGCAGCTTATCCTCAGTAACCGGATTGTAAAGGCACCCCCCTCGCCCCTAAAGGATCCCCAGGCTCTTCTCTTTCCTGATTTTTTCCTCTGGCGAGAGAGGATCTGTAGGAATGATCAGGACTAGCTCCTTCAGCAAGAGAAAAGCCCTGCAATACGCCAGAGCTGTACAGGGAGTCACACAAGCAGCAGCTCCTCCAACACTGCCCCAGCCACCCCCCCGTGCTGCAGGGAGCTCCCCCAGCACTGTCACCGCTGCAGACACAGCATCAGTGCGCTCCCCTGACGCTAAGGCAAGTCCCACGCTCCCGTTTTGGCTCCTCAACACATTTTTAGTCCTGTTCTTTTTTTCTTCGGAAAACAGTTGATTGTCCTGCTCTGATAAAGAAGTTGGAGGACTTCTTCCTCTTTCCAGTTGCTCAACAGCCCATAGCGCCTGTCACACCAAAGCACGTGCTTTGGGTGGTTCCTCTACGTGAATCACTTCCACTGTTAGCGGAAGCACAAGGGAGACGGTAGCTGAAGTTCATTCACATCTTGACAACAATGGGCTTGTGCCCATATGTTTTGAGCTACAAGGCTAGGAAGGGTCACCTGTCCAGCCTGCCACCTGCTTTGGGGTTGAGTACATGCTTTGGGAACAAACTCTCTCATTCCCAAAGCACAAAGACAGACACAAGTACGGAAGAACTAGGAGGGATCTTTTGCATGCCCAGTTGCCTCCAAATTCCTCAATAATCATGTTTGTTTATGGGAAATTTGCTTTGCTTACATTGGCTTTGGCAGCACTGGAGATAAAGGAAAGATATCACAAAGGATATAAATGACATTAGGATCTGGAACATTGTCGCAGTTCAATGGGTAATTGTACTTTCTTACACGGCATTGTAAGTTTGTGCTGTGCATTAAAGAGCACGGTATCTCTGCTAATAGCATAAAGTCTTACAGCTCTGATAGTTGGAGTTAAAACTGTGATAGTGAAGATTTTATTTGCTATTTAACACACCAGGTAAAGAAATAAGCTTTTCCATACTACTCTGTAGGGCCAGTCCGACCCCGTGTTTCTATATCACCTCACACAATAGGTTCCCAACATGGTTAGCTGCTAGGATTGACCACTCATGGGCAAGGTTTTTCAGGAGTAATTTGAAGAATTGTCAGGGAAGGGCTTGCTTCATTTATCAGTCTCCTATACTGACCATTCCCCATGGATGCAATGCAGGGTAAAGAATGGGGACCAACTCTAAGTAAGAGGCCAAATATATTTCAGAGTGGCTGGAACACTGAGTACTAAAGAACAGCAGCTGGGGCCTTGAGAACTTTTAGCTTTACCAAAGGTCAGAAAAGATGAACATTAGTCTGAAAAACTGTACAAAACTACCAGTCCCACCATCTGAATATCTACTGATTTCCTCCAGACTTGTCAAAACTTGGATATTGCAGGCTGCTTTGTCTCTGATGACACACAACTGAATACCCAGCTGTCTTAGCCTCCAACTCTGACTTGGGTAAGACAAGGTGAACATCACTATTCCTCCCTGCATGAAATAGGTTTATAGAACTAGACTTCTACACAACAATGGAAAATGAAAAAAAATTGGGTTTTTCATTTCTAGGCCACTTCACCCATTTTTCATTTTGATTCCATTTTATGAGCCTATGCACCCTCGCACACATGCGTACACATCATCTCTCTCTTTTCACCCAGCTGTCACAATCCAGTGTTGCAAGACACTGACCTTTCTCTCTCTGCACAGTCTGCTCCTGCAGGTTTACTGTCTCTGTTCATCTGTCATCACAGCCAGCATAAGTTGTCTCCTCTTTTGAGAGGATCCAACATCAAGGGGTTAATTCTGTCAGGCATCATTCTTGTGAATTGGTAAGAGCGAGGCTTGTGCATGACAGACTGGAGAGGTTTCTGCAAGATGCAGATGAGGTGAACATTCTAGTTAAGAAAGTACCACATAAATTCTTTTCTAACAAGTGTCCCCTTGGGGACTGTAACCCCATTTAGACTTGTAGAGACTTGTCATCAAGTATGAGACTTTGAAATCTTGTAAAAAATTAGCCTAAAAATAATACCTCAAAAGTCATAGATGCAAAAGTAATAAAGTTAAGAGATACACAGCCTGTAGAAATCAAGCTATTATAATGCCAGGATAATTATCAATCCTTTCTGAAAGTCTTTAAATGGATTATCAAGCACAGCTTTTTTTTTATTAGTCTTCAGTGATACTCTAATATCCTTGACTTGCCCTTAAATATCAAATAAAGGTACTGTTATATTTATGAGAATTAAAATTCTCTTTATTAATGGTATTGTAGGGATTTCACAATAGATGTAACAGCACATTGCCCAGGAATAAAAAAACCCAGAACCTCATTCACACTCTGAAGTGAGAGTTACCAATACCTTTTAGCCATCAGACTGGGCAAAATGATGTGCTTTAATGACAGGTGAATCAGGGGTCAAACCAATTAGCAGATAAGCTTTTATTTAAAAAAGAGGTTTAAAGGTTCTTGTGAAAGGGAAGATAAAGCTTCTTCTGTCAGTTACCGCAGTCTGAGAGAGGTTTCACCAACAGGAACACTGTATGGAGGCTGGGAGGTGTGTGCTGTCGGCTTTCTACCGCTACTAACACAGAAAAGGATTTTTTCTCCATGTAACCCCACCAGGCCACTCACCATAGGGACTGAACATTACTGGCGTGATAGGATCCTGGTAACTAAGAAAATGAGGCACAGTAATGATTGGAAACTTAGAGATAACAGGAGTGTGGACAGAAACACAAAATTGTTCTTTATAAAAAAAGCACAAAGCCTATCTTGTAGTAAAGCAACCACTGAGGGGTGTGCGTACACATATAATTCAATTCATGCTTCCTACACAGCAGAGCATTATTGAGAAAGGTACAAGGAGAAGAACTGCAAATCATTCTGCAGAAGCAGCTCACAATTTCTTAAAATATGTTTTAACATGCTCTTAGTCCATGGGCTCCAGCTCATTACTACCTAGTGGATGTGCTTTATTTGCTTTAATTACTGCAACAAACTGTCATGATGTTAAATTTATTTTTCTAGCCCTAGTTCATATAAATTCCTTTGGTCAAAGGATTGTCACAGAGGGTTTTGCTTGTTGTGTTTCTGAAAATTTATTCTGAAAAGCGTTGATATGAAAGTTAAAAATACCTGCAAGATAGTTAGCAGGAAAGTTTTATTTGTAATAAATGCAAGAACACCTAGAATTGAAAGTTATCTAGCACACTCAGCAGCCATGCAATCAAAACTTGAAGGATAACCTACCTGGAAACCACAGTTACCAACCTAGAACATATGCAAGTTCTAATCCCCTTGAAAAGAGGGATTTAGTACCCTAAAAAGCCGTGTTCTAGTTCAGTAATTTCAGAGTGACTTTCAAAAGGATTACATAGATGAGGCTGAGTTATACTTAAGGGCTCGTAGGACCAGGCCACAAAATTTACTTTCCCTTTTGTGTTTCTGCAAAGACCTTGGTCTATACTCAAGCTTTGGTTTCTAGAAACTCTTTCCAGGCTTGTTCTTCAAACTACTATTCTTTTCCCCAGATAAAACAGTGAGTTTCAGAGGGTAATATGCAACTATCAAAAGGAAAACACAATACCTACTGTATGTGGTTTAAACTGTTTTTTACTTACCAGTGTCTTGCATGTATTTTGTGTGGGCATTCACACTTCAACACGCACAGCCTCCAGATCATATTAACTCTACTCTTCCTATTACACAACCCAGAACAATGGACTGGCAACCAGCCTGAACGCTGACAAGAAATAGTTTATGTCTATTCCACAATTTAGTAAATAATTATTTCATAATTTTGATTTCATCTTTATCTTTTTAATCTTTTATCATTACAGAGAACCATGTTATTCAAAATCACAGCCAAGCTGTCCATACAAGATCACTAGCCCATATCCAACAAAGAAGGAGCATGGCCAACAAAAGCATGAGTCCCTATGCAGCCCTTTCTTTGTCTACACTACACATTTCCAGCATTTTCACTGCATTTAGGCTTTCTATGACTATAGAGATGGGAAAAAAAAATTAGATTAGCAGTATTACAACCCCAGTTCTACAATGATTCTTGAAGTATTTGGGAGATATTCCTTGATATCAAGAGCTGGGGCATAGTCAGATTACGTTTTATTTTATACGCATTTCCAGCATTTATAGTTTTGGAGAAAAGCTTGAAGTTGTTCACATGCAGAATAATTTAAAAGCGAGGCAAATAAACCCCCCATTTGGAGTTCTGAACTTTTGAAACAATCCCAAGATATTTGCAAGAGCTGTGCAAGAAATACAACGAGGACTTAGGTGGAGGATTGCCTTTCGAGAACGCTAGGGCTTTGCCAATAACATTTCTGCAGTCAACAGACAATACACAAAAGTTACACTTGTGTCAGCTTTTTCCACTGCAAAAAAAAGTAATTCAAAGTGCTTTCAAGCACTACATTCAGTAGCCCTGCTGCACACCTGGAATCTCAGCTCTCACCACAAGAATTGCATTGTAGACCTACCACTTGAACTGTTATTCTACTTTTTGTCATATCAGCAGCTTTTGATGCTAATTGAAAGTAAATTTACATATCTCCAACTATTTACATTTATTTTTTGACATGACAGTAATTCACTCTTCTGCATGAATTAAGAGTCTTGTCTGCCTGTGTTGTCTTTTCAAAATATTTTTCCTCAGCTATCTGGTTACTCAGCCCTTACACAAGGTCTCAAAATATTATAATGAGTTGTCATAATACATGCTGTAAAGATGATTTTCACAATTTGAATAGACGACACCCCGATTTATTTCTTGCTTAATTTGAATACTATGATCAGTTCACTGATAAAGTTCCAACTAGGATAATGGTTAAGTGATAAAAATGAGGGAAAACTGTTTAATTTCATCCAGTTTCATCACAAAATATTTAGCTTTTACTGATTCTTAAAGCACAGCATCCTAAAAGCTAAGGAATGAATGGACATTTGTTCTTCTAATGTTACATGCAGTTTTAAAAAATGTGGGTCTCATGGTGTGGTAAGGAAAAGCTGATGTGAAGTTAACCCTGCAGGAGAAGCCCTGGCACAGTTAGATAGTTTTATGTGTTTAGGCAGCAAGACATTTCTCTCAAGCTCGTATGAGGAAAGATGCCATAGAAGCGTAGAACAGCAGATCCTTCTTCAGAGTAAGCTAGAATATAATGTATGCCAGCTGCCCAGTACCTCAGTACGTGTCAGTGTTGGAAGTTGACTTTTGTCTCCACTTACCATCTGTATACAGTTAACCTGTTCTCCTTTTAGAAGGAAATGACACTTGCACTATTTCATCCAGTTATTTCATCCACATATTAACACATCAAAGTTGAAGCAATGACTTATTTTACTCTTCAGCATGATGATCAGGAAAGCAACTCGGTGCAAATTCTTGTTGACATAGTATAGATAGTTCCCTATATATGCACAAAAATAAACATAAAGGTATTTTCAGGCTGTCCTGCTAAATGTCTGGATCTTGAACTGTACAGTCCAGAGCAGGCGATGTCTTGGGAAGCTAATACAATAGCAAAGTAAAACTGTTTGGAAACTAATACTGTTACAAATACTTCAGGCTGTTAAAAGTTTTCCTCCATCTGAAATTCATTACAAGAAGCACTTCTCGTAAAGAAAACAAAATAGAATATTCAGTTATAAATCAATACCTTAGACCAGCTTAAGGCTACATATATCAATGCTCCATTCAACAAACAGCTTAGGCACTGAACAGCATTGCTGGTTTTCACAATTTTACATTTGAATTGTGTAGGAATTAGAATATTAGACCATTTGCACACAGGAAGGGCCAAGAAAAGTACCAGAAACAACGCAGAAATACAGAGAGACAGAAATAGTATGTGTGAATCAGCACCACTAGTACCAAGTAGAAGAAATAACTGTAACATCTAAAGTGACTCATGAGATTTCACAGCAGATACAATGAAACAGAGAAAATTCAAGATGCACCTACTTTGACTTCCTTCAAAAAGGTTTTCTTATAAAGTATTAAAAGGTTAATTGTATAGTGATAGATTACAGGAGAAACCAACTTTTTCTGGGCAACTGGACAATAGTGCCATGGACTACTTACTGACATGCTCTCTTGCAGCCTAGGTTGCAGTAAAGCTAAGTATGCCACTATATATTACTTCCATGCACCAGTTTCTTTCCTGTGTTTCTACTCAAATCAAGAAAAGAAGGGAAACTGCAAGGAAGTACTACTCAGCTTCTCTAATGAAATACTTCATTTAGTAATTCTAAAAAGCTATATAAGACTAATGATTCTTCTTGCAGCCATTACGCCTCGATATGTTTTGGAAAAGGAGAGGCATACTAACAAAAGTGTCAGAAGGCGTGGATTACTTTCCAGACCCTCTTATCCTGCTGCAACTCCCATCGACCACAAAGACTGGCAAATTACACGCTACCTCTGCTGTCTGCCTTCACATTCACAACACATTTAGAAACCAGTTTCACAAGTTATTTGTAAAACCTGGGGCAAGCGGGCAATACTTGTAGTAATATCCTACCTCCCTAGCATCCTTCTTGTTCCTTATGCTTGTAATCTACAGAACACTTTTCTTACCAAAGCACAGAAATAAAATGACAAAAAGGAATAATTCCATGCTTTTGTTTCAGCTGAATCTATATTCCTGTTCTCACTAGCTACGCTGATTTTTCTTAACACCCCCCCAAATGTTATAAATATTAAAACATGAAAATCTAAATCTTTCCTGCCTTTGTCTTTTACTTCCATTTTAGTTATGCTTAAATACTTCTAACTCCCAATCAGAAACTCATTATTTAACATAAAGTCATGCTAATGTCAATGAGCTTCAGATCAAACTTCTAATGTTAACAAAGCAATTACAGAACTAATAACTTTTCCCCACTTTTTAAGTTAAATGTCAAATAATTTTTAGCTGATTTAAAAATTCAGGTGTTGGGCTAGTGCCATGGGCTCCATCTTGTTTGATTTAAGCTTCTATAAAAATCTGCTTTTAAAGAAAATCTCTCCATTGAGACCCTGACACCAAATCCATAGACTTCAGTGAAAACTTTCACACTGACTTCAACAGACTTTGTCCAAAGTCTTACCACTTGAGAAGCTCTGTTACAAATGGTTCTGTCCAGGGCTACCTGCCAACACGATTCAGATGTGAAAGAGGCTGCAGCCTGAGAAAGTGACCTTGCTCATTGGCAGAGCCTGCGAAGAACTGCCTTAAAGCAGGAAAATAGGAGTGCTTTGTGTCTCTTGCAGGAGAATGAAAAGTAGACCTTGGGAAGAGGAAATAGGCTGGCCAGCATTCAACTAATTCCTTTTGTTTTTCATGTCTTTGATGCACAGTCTAAAAGCAACTTCCTCCCCTTTCTGAAAGGCTCAATAGATCAATGTTTATATGCACATATACCAAAATGCTCCTCAAAACTAACTCCTAATTATATCTGATACCAACGTGTGTCAACATGTAAGAAAAATCAGTAACATGCTTCCAACACTAATCAAAAAGTTCAGGTATTTTCTGCCCATCACCATTGTTGGCCTAGCACATGAATTCAACTCACACCTACCTGGAATAACCATAAACATCAGTAGAGACATGCTGCTAGTAATGGTATATGATGACTGCCATCACTGCCTCACTATGCTAGGGTCCTGTGAATGACATGACTGGAAAGAATACCTTCAAGGTACTGAGGACAAAGTGGTGGGAGCAGAGCAGTTTGTTCATTTTGCAGACAAACTGGAAATAATTATTTCATCTAGGTCTCTCTTCTTTGCTCAGCACCTTAAAGAACCATATGATATACAGCAGGAGCTATATACGGTTGCATTCCAAACAGTCACAGATACTGTTTGATACAACTTTCTCATTCTCTAACACCATACAAGAAAGGTGTGATGTGATAACATTAGACCTGGAACATCTCTTCTAATCCTAAAGAGGACACTAGCATAAAGAGAAAGCAATATTATCATCCCTAACAGCATCCACCTTGCCCTGATTCACTGCAGAATTTTGGTTGGAAGTGTTCTCTGGCTTCCAGTTAACGATTTAAAGCAGTTTGCTTGTGCCAGGTAAGTTGCCCAAAAAACTACTCAAGGATGCAATCCTAAAATTCTTTACAGGATGTACAGGTCTTCAGACAAGAGACCCACCATTCAGTCCTTTAATATCTATCATTTCCAACTGTCTTGTATCTTACAGTCTTTTCAACAGAGAGTGCTGGGCCCCAGCTTTCCTTTCTTGTAAATGGAATCATGAAGCAAGACATGATCCTCAGAAATGTTGAGAGTGGAGGGATGTCTTCACAGCTCCCTGCTACCAATTTACCTAGCCATAGGAAAGAAACAAAGGATGCTAGGTTGCCTCTGCAGGCAGAGACGAAGAGTCTGGTCAGGTAGACACTTGTCGTAGTGAGGAACACAATGAGGCTTTTGTAAAAACATTAGAAGAACATTAAAATTCCAAATATCAAAAGACAAAGAATGCTGAAAGCAAAGTGAAGGTGGGCAAGAAAAGCAAAGAAAGATTTCTTGCATATCTAGATTGTCAGGACACACTTTCTATATTTTACAGTGGGCAAATGCTATCTAAATAAATGGATCTTGGGCTACAGTCCTGATATGCGATTTACACAAAGTCACAAAGATATCAGTGGAACCTCAGCCATTTGACAGGCACTGTTCAAATGGATAACACTGAAGAATCAGGATTTTACGACTATGCACATAACATGCTTGTGCTGCTCCCATTCTTAAACATAGTGTCAGAATTCCAGTATTTGACTAAACTCCTGCAGTATGGAGTCTAATGGAAAGTCTGTCATCTCAGTTATGACAGATAATTCTGTTACCTTCTTACTATTAGTAATAAATTCAGTTAAAGGCCTTATTCCTTAACCTCTCTTTTCATTTTTTCTTTTGTATTTGCATAAAGTAAGAACCTTTAGAGAAAGGGGTAAACAAAAAATAAGTGTAGTTTCTATGTCCCTTATATGTACTCCATCTCCACATACAGCTATATTAAGAAAGATCTGTCTACTGAAAATATTTTTCAAAACATGGTTAAAACAGTCCATCTCTTAGAATGAAAATAGCGCTGACAAACCTACACTACAGTTGCAAAGCCCTCTGGGTACACTTTATTCCACATTGCTGTGCTGCTCGGGTGGTTGAAAGCACGAGACCATGATAACACCCCTGAGATAGCCTATTCTGGTGGAATAAGGCATGCCCTATTGTGTTTTAGTACTCAAGTGAACAACACAATTATAAAATTAACACTTCATTCACTTTGTTTTATTGAACATAAGCCATACCATATTTTACAATTCTTGAGCTACTGTGGCTTAACAGTAAGTTACTAAACAGTAGTTTTATGAAGTTCAGTTTTGGCTAGGAAAATATAACTTGGTTTTGATAGCTATAAGATTTGCAGGTTAAACAGAGTTTCACTAATTCAGTGCATGAAGTCAGTAGGGCCTGTTGAGATAATTTAAGGATTCAACGTGTAGAGAACAAATTTCCGAAATTGTTTCTGGAGCAGCGAGATGGCACTTTTATGCCTTTCCTTTATAGCTAACCTTAAAATTGATTAAAAACTAAAAATACAATGAGTAGCAGAATGAAATGCAAAACTTGGAAAAAGTATAACCAGGAGTAAGAATTATAATTAGGAAACCTAATAGTGCTAAATATGTTAACAAAAACATATTTGGTTCTACTTTTTTTTACTAAAGATTACATAGCTTGAAAGGCTGGTTGAATTAATCTGTTAAAACCAGTAACAGCCATAAAATTCTCCACAGCTAGAACAGCTTCTGTTTTAGTGATATCTCAGTTCTACTATGAAATTCATGGCCTAGTAATGAAGACTAATACTTCAAGAAGGCATCATTTTTGCATTCATATGCATACCACACTGAATGCGTTTTAGCTGTTACTAGGGGGGTTGCTCAGCTGGAAAGGGTGTAATATATTGCAAAGTTTATCCCAGGATTTCTGTTTATATTTAGACTCTTCACCTTATTTGAGTCACAAGGTTTGCTGCCAAGGAACAAAGGTATATCTTTGCCAGACACATTAGTGTATGGGTTTATTTTATTCAGCTAATTAAAAAATATTTGCTAAAACATTTTATTAATAAGACAGATATTTTTACATTTGTCCCTGGACAATCATATTAAGCAGAACAACATGTCTCCTAGAAAGCATGGCACACTGGACATGCCAAACACTGTACACTACTCAACATCGATATTTTTAGCTCTTTTCCTAGTGTTGTTGAAGGAGCAAGTGTCACTGTCCAATGGCTAGAAAGTGTGTTCTCCCCATGTATACTATACTGACCCTTTTTCCAAGTGTGCCCTCCCCAAGGATTAGTTGTCTCCTTATACAATTACACAGTAGAAAGCATTTATACTTTAAAGTCTAATCATTATGATTCTCAGGCAAACGCTAAATGAAGAGGGCAATTTCTCAGCTGATAAAGACTCTCTGGAGCTGTGTTGTCATCAGCTGAAGTTCTAGCCTTGAATCCAGAAGGGAAAAATGTGAAGTACCTTCATACAGATGTGTTCTACCTTTCAGACATTTAGAGTTCAGAAAATATTTCCTTAGTGTGTATAAAATCCATGAATACTCATTATTTAAATATTTTAAGTCTACTGTAAGATCAAGCAGCCAAGGGTGGGGTCCATAACTAGTAACTGTAAGGACTTCTTGAGAAATGAAGGATTTTGTCTTTCAACACAAGGTAGGTGGTAATTTGCCCTTGAAATTGGCATATGCAGAAGTCTATTTTCCTCTCTGGCTAGAAGTTACTGAGCAGAACATGTAAGATCACTACTTGAGTTCACTAAATCTCTCAGGTTTCATCCAGCCTGCTGGCCCTCCTCCCGCACATAGACTCAATTACATTCTCAAGTTCTGAATAGATTAGCTGCCAAGCTTACATTAAAGATATAAAACCTAATTAAAAGGAAAGACCAAATTGTTTCGCTCCGCAATTCATTCAAATACTCGCCCCTGGTGTCCCAGTACCACAGCTGACCACAGGTAGAAGGACAGCACAGTTCACACTCACCATGCAGTCAGCCATGCTCCTCCATTAACCAAGCAAGGGTCTGCCTGTGTCAGTTCTGGTGCCTATACATCCCTGCTGACCTTTCTCTTTTCTTCCATTCATGTCTGACTCAGTGTCCCACTACAAGAGAAGCTTTATCCTTTTCTTCTCTGTGTGCAGGCCAGAAAGATTTTTAGCTATGCATTTTCAAAAGTTAACAAACAAAAATGTTGACTTAGCAAAGATTTTATCGGCTTTGTCTTAATTGCTAGAAGGGAATAACTAGTGATAGAAGTCATGTGCCTTATTAATATATAAATAAATTATGATAGCAGCCTTTCTAACTCTAGGAGCTTGGCTGAAAAAACAGCTTGTCATGGCTGGGTGGCATTTACTTTTCTATCTGTCAATATTTGGAGGATTTTATTACTTTGCAGTGCCAAGCTTAAAATGGCTAATGGAAATATTAAAATGGAATTAATCTAACTAACTAAATAAAACTGGTTCTCTGAGTTATTCCCTTGTAAGTGACTTAATATGCTTTCTGAAACAAAACTATGGTGGGAAAACGGGTTATATTTAAGTTTATATGTTGTTCATTTACTTTCCCTCAGAAACTTTCTTTTCCAAGCAGAGGCAAGCCGTGGTGTTTTATAATAACTATACATCAAATATTTACACTCTGATATACGCAGAAGAGAAGGTTAGAAGTGGCCAGAGGGTTCCCAGCTCCACTGACTTACCAAATGTTCTACTCTGGGAAAACAACAATACTATAGTGGCAACTAATGACCCATGCCAGTAACACCACTGCACTGCAATAACTCAATACTACAAAGTTTTGACAGTCTAACAATGGTGGCCTAACATAAAAATTACACATACATCTAGTTGATACTGCAGCATTTAACAAAACTCCAGGGGTCAACAGAAGGCCTTTGTCAGAAGAGAACTCTCTTTGCAAGTTAGCTTCACTGCCTGCAGTGACAGCACAAATTTGTCACCTGTGGAATGGATGGAGCTTGCATTTCCAGTGAGGGACTATCATCATAGTTAGAATCCTTGCTGTTCAGAGCCATCAGTAACAGGAAGATTTCTGGGCAGTTTATGAAAGAATCGTAGAATAAGGTAATTGATCTCTCTTTAGACTTCTCATTGCACTATGTCTTAACCTCATGCACTGACTTCTATCTTTTTCAAAATAATTTCATGAGTTACTTGCAATAAAGAAATACACAAGTCCTCATTTCCACTTTAGAAAGCAGAAAACAAAAGATGCAGGAAATGAAACAGAACTTTGAAAGCACTACAGACATTGACTGCTGAAAGAGAACCCAACTGAAGAATAAGCGAGGAATCACAAACTGGGAAGACGCAAAACACGATCTTCAAACCAGCAAGTACTCCAGTTGAGACGATTTAAGGAGCTGCAGGAGGTAGACAGACATGCATCAGGTATCTGCAATAGATCTCCTGTTCAACATACACACACAGGGGTGCATCTATTGGATCACACAGCTGTTCCCAGCAAAGCTCTCTTGAGGCTGTTATCACAGATGCTTAAGTAGTTTCCGAGGGGAGCACAGGCAGAGTCAAGACAAACTAATAATGCATATGGAACTTGAAGATAAATGACCTTTCCCTTTTAGGTATCAAACACACAGTAGCTGTTTTACAAGAATATTAAGAGAAAAGGGAATGGGAAGACAGTACAGCACAAATTTTCTTTGGGTTCACTCATCCTGTTCTTGCATTCTATTACCCATACAGATAATTCTAGTTTCCTGCCACTTACTTCCTTTCTACTTCCATGTTAGAAGCATTTCAGCTTTTTTGTTAAACACTCAGACTCAGTCCTAGTGAAAACACATCGCAAGTGTGGGAGTTTTTGGCACCTTGGAAAGAGACATGAGAATTCCTCCTTCCCTTCCAACGGCCTGTATGAAATCTGATTCACTACTTCATCCTGACCTTTTGACATACCAGTATCAGCGTCTCCATCTTCACTATCACCGCAGGGAGCCTCCTGCAACTATGCAGATAGATTATTAGTCAGCAAGTGATAGGTGCAATCTATCTGTTTCTAATTTAATAGAGAGAACCACTCAGGACATTCAAGTCACTGTAGAAGAATGTGGTTGAGACTGAAGGCAGAGTTTGTGAGCCACGCTCCACAGAATGACAGAATGGTAGGGGTTGGAAGGGACCTCTGTGGATAATCTAGTCCAACCTCCCCCTTCTGGTTTCTTTACCCATTTCTTTAATGCTCCAGCTTCAAAAATTAGGAGAATAAATAGGAGTTGTAACTCCATACAGCTGCAAAGGACAGGTATTCACTGGGCTGCATTTTGCAGATTTCTAAGAGATGGTGCTGGAATCAGGGAGGGGTTATTGAATCAGAACTATCTGCATTTTTTAATCTGCTTGAACTTAGTTAAATAAGATGCTATTATTCTTATTTCATAGATGGGAATATGGACACAGATTAACAGGGATTTATCCAAGGTCCTTTATCGCTCACTGGTAAAACTGCCATTAAAACCAATTGTCACTTTTTCTCTTGCTTTCTGACTACAGCGCCACTCTGCCTCCTGCCATCATTTGTCTTCAACAGAACCATTTCCACTCTTTCCTTAAGTTTTCTCTGAGCACCAGGCCAACTGACAGACATATTGGAGGGATCCAAGCACCATGAAAAAAAGCCATAACTGACTCGGAGATAACATTTTTTTCTCTGGAGACAGTCATGGTGCCAGCACATCATCTTAGATGAGAATAAGGCAAAGCCAGTCATCCTAGTCATTGTTTCACAGGGTGAAACAATCCTGAACCTTATGGATTTCAAATAGTGACAAATACTAGTGGTAACTCAGGACTATAGCATAAGTGAGTCCTCAATTTAACTACAGTAAAATAGTTTCAGAGCTTGGAGGCATGAAGCCAAGATGCTCATCCATATACAAAAGCCTTGAAACTTTTCATGTTGATTTACAGTACGTAAGGATAATAAGACAATATGATCCTTAGCGCAATTCTGCTTTGTAATTGCTTGTAAAAAAATATGCAATTCATAGAACAAATGAACTTTTTGGCCATAAACATTCTTCTGACCAAGTCTCACTGTCAGCAGAACAGCATTAGCTAGGTAATCTGCCAGGACTTGGCTTACTAATGCAACATCAGTCTTGCTCTTGATTCCAACTTCTTTTTTTACACCTTGAATTGATATGCAAAAGATCTAATGTTCACTGTTCAACATAAGACTCAGCGTTCAAGACCACATAACAGGACTGCTCAGAAGTTAAACAAGTGCACTTGACCTCAGAATGAAATACAACCATTAGTGTTAGTTTTTGTCAACCGTTTCCCTTGTGCATTCCCTGGCAGCTCCAGCTCCTCCTGTCACTTACGTTTCAGGGATATTTGATTGTCAGCCTGCTTGCAGAAACTCTGCCATAAGACTCAGCTATAACAGAACGTCATATCTAGAATTACACATGTAGCTCAAAGTGAAATAATGAATCCTGGCACTTATGTTTAAGACCTTGGACTGACAGGTTGCCAAAATGTTAACATTATATAATGTTACAACTATTTGCAATTAAAAGGTATCAAGATACAGTCACTGCAAGAGATATCAAGATCTCAATCAAGTTTACATTGAGCCGTCCCTCCTTCAGTTTGCAGTTACAAAATAAAGAAATTATAGGAGTATTGAGCCTACAGAAAGATCTATATACTGGGTGTGGCCTCGTGTTCCAAAATGATTTTTCTACTAACTGGTGAAAAACATGTTGACATTAATTATTCATCATCCTTCAGTAAATCAGTTTTTCCCTATGTTCTCCTGGGTTGTAATGAACATATTCATTCTGAGTGCTCTGGTCTTGCAGATGCAAATGCCAGTCTTGCTGTTGGTGTTGCGGCATGGCTTAGCTATATGCAAGTACAGTTTTGTGGGAACTAGCTTTCTCCATAGCAAAAAAGCATGAGTCCCTGTTCTGGACTGTAGTTTGTTTTCTGTCAGGTTGTGGCTGAGCCAGCTCTTAAATCTGGGTTTTCTATATACCAGATAGCCTCTTCAGATCATTCTAACAGTATCATAACTTCTTTTAAAAATATTCTGTGGAGTAGGTTTTCATTTTGATGGGACAGCACCAATTTTTGCTGAATTCATTTAGCTGAATGTGTTGCATTGAACTGTAGATCTTTGAATTGATTTCCCTTAAAGAAAATTCTCTGATGCTAGATTGATTTTATTACATTTATACATTCATTGGCCAGATAAGACAAATATTAACAGTGGGATCCGTAAAAGTCGGTGAATTTGCTCCTGGAATTTAAAAGATCAGCTGTATTTTGAAAGCCCATAATGGTGCCAATGTGGTGACTTGCAGTCCATGCATTCTTTCTTCTTCCAGGGACTGTTCCAAATACCTTTTTAGCATACAGGTACCATCAAGGTGATCTCATGCTGTTCATATTTCCAGTGAATTTGGCTCCCTGCCACTCAGCCTGGAACACTTTCTCAGCTTGTCATTACGAAACTCCAAGTCTCACTCCCTCCTCATCACCATGAAGGAAATATACTGACAGCAGCTCATTCGCATTCCCATGTGCTATTCTGATTGCCTGAAGTGCTGCTTACACACTTCCATTATCAAGTCATCCTTATTTCTCTTGTTGCTTTGCCATCAAATTCAGAATCTTGTCACTGACACTGATGAGTGATCTCCTTGTTTGCCTGGTCATTCCTTGACAGGTCTGATACTGTTTGCACTTGTTCCTGACAGACTGAGGGGGGAAAAAAAACCAGGTAGTGCCCTTGAGAATTCCTCAATATTGTTTTCTACGTGGTTGCAAGCAATACCATTGTGTGCTGTTCCCTTTTCTTATCACTGCCACAAAACTTCTTGACACTTCTGTAGAGTTATCATCCCAGCCAAGGAAATGGCAAGTGAACTTCACCTTCCAACGATGCACACATTTTGGTGGATTGGGAGGGAGATAAGGAACAAATGAGCAGAGGGCCAATAGAAGGACAGCAGAGCAGTAAGTGGGGTTCTGTGGTAATCTCTTGTCAGGCTGATGCAGTGATGCCAGCTGTTACAATGGGTCAAGCATCAGAATCAGAAGCAGATGATCTATTCCAGACACTTGAAATGGGATCCTCTATGACACAAACCTCTGCAATGATATACCATTTTTATATTCCCAAAACAGATAATAACTATGATTTAAGAAACCAGCTCCTGCATTACTGGTAGGATACCTCAAGAAAGGGGTAGTCTGACATGGTGGTGAGTGTCCTGCAGTGCAGCTATATAGTAACTGAGGCTGGGACATGATTACAACCTTCTTTTTTTAAAAAAATATGCTCTTTTTCATTAATTCCTTGAACTATCACTTTTACCCTAGAAAAGTGATTTCCTATGAGCCAAAATTTTGCTATTTCACACATGAAAATGGGCAAAGCCAGAAAGACTGACAAGTACATGTGGGAGAAGCACAAACAGTGATGAATAGCATACAGGAACATGTTTACTTGTGGTTTTTCACAACTGCAAATTTGCAACACCTAATTTGTGCCAACAAATACTGCAATATTTAAGCCAGTAGAAACCATTGGATATCCCTGATTAAAATATATAAGGTGTTCACAAACCAAGAGCTAGGAAGTAAGTCTACCTTATCATATTATTCAGCTGATCTTTTCAATACTGTTATTCACATTCAGTTCAGAATGTGGCATTACAGACATTGTATCATGCAACTTATTTGCATGTTTAACAAATATTACCTTGACAGATATTCATCACAAGTGGCAGTTACTGTTTGATCATGTGCTGTAAGTCTTTCATGTGCTTAGTCTGGTCTTCAGTTCATCAGAAAGCAGGCTACCAAGAGATCTGGTATGTTCTAATTAGTTGAGATCAATCCTAAGACACAAACTATATATAACTGAACACAGAAGTGGAAAAAAAAAACAATCTTAACATAAAAATGAGGTGTTCTACATGCCCAGAGTTTATTGCCACGAGATTTTTCTAAAAGGCAGCACAAATACCTGGAGAATCATGTACACTGTTTAATTATACTTGGCTATCTTGCTTTGTTTACATACTTTGGATGTTGCTATTGAACTCAACTCTAGGTACAAAAGATACCTTGAAATTTTTCCAAAGACAAAAGTAAGGTGTGCAGTTTGCAAATGATTGAATTACTGTACAGTTTGTTGGCAAAAGTAATGCTGAAAGGCCAGACAACCAAGTTGTAATCAGTTGTGTGCATATGCAAGATGATGTTTCAATGAAAGGAAAATAAATCTGGTTGATGCAAATACAAGACTTTAAAAATGCCCAGACTACTGAAAACTGAGGTCAATTTCTGAAGCTATTCAGACAATGAATTGGTCATATATAATCAAGACCAGCTTTCCATAAAGTTCTAAATGACTATGTTTTATTTCATTATTTATGTCCTGAAAGATTCTTATAGTAGAAGAGCTTATCGTTTTAGTTTGTTTTCTCCTATCCTTTAGTTTGAGAAATAAACTTCAGATTTTCTGATTTACAATACATACTGGGGAGGAGGGTGACAGTGTTTTATTGCTGCAAAACTTGCACATCGGTTATTTGGTAAGATATTTGCTCATCTCATCAGCTATCTTGTGTACTAATAAAATTGATGGATTATTGAACAGGGAGAAATCTTCAGTGCTGTTTTAGGAATGCTGGAGGCACTTTGTAGAATCAGAAATGCAAACAGCTTGATGGTTAACATGCTATAATTAAAACGTTCAAGTGATGTTACAATACTGCCTGTGGGTTATCATAGAGCCTTCTTCCCCTTCCCACCCCCAAACTAGGTATGTTAATGGAACTACATTAAGAAACTCTTAAACACTTGAACACGCAGCTAGCTCATTCTTTGGAGAAGCTTATTCTTTAATGACATTTTTATTTGCTTAGCATATTTTACCTTGCATGCAGTGTTGACATGACACGCCAGCTGAGTATCACTAGCATATGGAATCACACGCCAAGTCACATGTAATATAATACACACATAGAATCAATTATTCTCTCCAATATTGTGTTTAAACAAATTAGAAAAGTCTGATAGAACTTCAAAAGAAAAATCCTACCCAAAAGTGTACAAGCAGTGTGACATCGTGGTGATAAAAAAACCATGAAAATGTTTAGTAATACCAGAACTTGTGTGAAGTGTTTGGGAGACTAAAGACCTGTGCACTCCGCCAAGATGTAACTAATCAGACAATTTAATCTTTATCAGTAAACTGCATTCATATTTAAAGGCTACACATTCAGTATAGCTGCAATAAAATCATCTTAACATTTTCAAGTTTCCACCGTATTCCAGATTATAAAGTCACATTTCAGTGCTGACCACCACTACATCAAGTAGGACACGACGCCTTGCATTCCACCCCTATCCCACAAACAGTACCTCAGGTTGTGGAAGGTACAACAGCAGCAGTCTTAGTCCCTAACTCCAGCAAAACTGACACAGGCTTATCTGTTAAACGTATAGCCTAGAAGTTGCAATAGTGTTAGAAATTATGTACAATGAAGCTGAATACTAGTTTAGATGGACCTACTTCATGTTTTCAGCTAAAAAAAGCACAGAATTTCAGTCATTGCTGGCCCATTGACTTGGTTTAAATTCATTCTGGCAAATAAGCAGCTCCACATATTTGATGGTATTCGACAGCGTACTCTGATTTTCTAGTCTTGTTTATGAACAGTGGCTTCACTCCAGTTTTTACAAAGTCAAGAAAACAAAGTGACATAGAAGCAGCTAAACTGGATTCTGTCTGCCATTTGGTAGAAATACAAAGATAATGCGAATGCTATTAATGGATTTAAAGTTTGACATGTTGGCCCTTGTTAACAAACCCTACCCATCTAAAATATTCTTCTTAATCATATCACTAGCACAGAGAACCTCCCTGTAAATGATCACTGTTCCAGCAACTTAACATATTTCAGAGGAAATTTTGACAGAAGAGTAAAGTACTGCAGGGTGAGTTTTTACTACCGTAGTTCTTGTAAAGAATAAAACTCAATGAGAGCAGTTCCTTCTGTTAAGGTGTTAGGTCACAGTCAGGTCTTGCTAATGCTAAAACAGGCGTAAAGCATAAGAAGCCTTCCACTGAAAACCCACACCATACTTCCAGCATATTTCTGAAGTTCACATTTTAGGTGTATTAAGTGTCTTGTGATTCCTTAACCTACCCAAAATTATCTAAATTCAGCTGTGCTATCCCACATGAATAAAACTGATTTTTGTTGCAGCATTCCCAGGATCAGGACCCTCCTTTGTACCAGTAGAGTGGCTGTAGAAATGGAGAACATCTACAATACCTAGCATCAGTTATACAACTTGGGACTACTCATCCATGGACTGATTTTTCTTGTAGGTTGTCACTGATTCATTAAGCTACTTCCATGCTTCCAAACATATTGTACTACAGCAGCAGTTTTCAGAACTATACTATGCTGTAAACAGTTCAGTTCCAAGAAAATTCAGAACAGAATTGCTCTCACAAACAACTGAGCATGACACATGCTGTTAGACTGTATGTCAACAGGAAGGTTGCCCATCCCATACACAAGCAGTGATGCAGTGGTCAAATTTGAACACTATCTGCAGTTACAAGAGGTAATTCCAGCTCTAAGCAGACATGACAAAGCCTTTGTATTCCTTGACTCATTAACACTGATTTTATTGACATCCTTATACTCATGAAGAAATACCAGCATCTGGCCCAATAAGACATTATTATGTGAAATTCACTTTGTTGTACAGTATGCAGGGGCAGAAACTGCTACAGGAGGAAAAAACCCAAAAGAATAGCTGCTTCCCAATGTCTGATCAGCATTACCTACTGTGGAGTCCCCGCTACCAGGAAGTTCGCGGTCTACCTGGGTGCTTTACCTGAAAAAAAAAAAAACCCAAAGTGCATACTTCAGAGGAAAGGCTCGTATAATCTTATTGGTAATGCCACCATCAGAGACAGAATGTATCTGGCAGAAATAGAACTTTGACAGTATAGTTAAACTGATTTAGAGACCGCTTGCCTTGCTCTTACTGCTAAAATTTACCACTGCAACAGGAAAGGTAGACTGCTGCCATACTGCTGTGGTACTGTGTGCTGTTTAATTATGCCCACTTTAGCAACAGTTCGCTGTCTGATGAGACGGTATTAGCTAAAACCTACTTCCATCATGAAAATCTTTGGCTGACTGGAGAACGGCCCTGATATGTTTGCTCTAAAGTGAGTAGTACCTATAACATGCTGAAGAACGATACTGAACAAATGCTTAAGAAAAAACTTGTATTGCTCTCAACCTGTCTTATTAGGAAATGGAATTTACACATAAAAAGGGAATAATTGGCATAGTACAGCACAGACACGGGTACTGATTATGGAAACAGGCTCAGTCGGATATCTTCCTTCACGCTCGGGCTTCTAAAGCCATTTCACTGTTCACAAACCACTGCTAGCGTTTGGCACTTCCACTGATCAGACAAAGAAGAGATGACAGGCCAAAGGAAGGGCAGGAAAAAAAGATCAGGACTATTTATGGTCAGAAAAGCATTCAGTGTTAACCAACAACATCATTTTTCCCTTTTCCATTTAGTAAGAAACAATTCCTGCTGAAATCACACTTTTTGGCATGCCTTGTTTCTTTAGGCCACTAACATAAACATTTCTCCTTAAAAAGCTGAATTGGAAGTCTTCCTCGTGTTCTCTAACAGTAACCAAGAAAACAAGTGGTCAAGGCCATTTTTTTCAGGCAACAGTTATAGAAGCTCCTGACAGCTTGCTGAAATAGAAGCTTTCAGCAAAAAGCAACATGCAGTATCACTCAGACTTCAGCAATCAAACAAATGCATTTTTCAAACCTGTTATTTGAGAAATTCATGCATTAAACATAGTGAGGGACTGATGCCTGGAACGGAACCCAAAGGTACCTCTTCTGCTTGAACCACAAATTAAATTAAAATAAAAGGAAACATTTCTACGCAGTATTAATGCAATAAATCATAAAAGGCAGAGAACATGATTGCATTCACGGTGGGGAAGACTGAACTAAAACACTGTCCATTTCACGAATTTACTTACAAAGAAAAATACTGTTCTGAGATGTTTTCCTACACTGCCTAGAACAGTAGGTTTAACAATGTTTTGTCCTACAAGTACAAGGAATGTATTTGTAGGAAATGACATCAACACTTCAGAAACTGCTGTATTTTTTAAATATCTAGGTATTGGATTAGGAAAAAAAGAATCTATAAAGTCATCTTAGTGCTTAACTAGCCTTACACGCACATTTTAACTACATTTTTATAGGAGATTACCTTGCATTGATCGTAAGACAAAAACATACAGCCAAGCAGGTGCCAGCAAACAGTGACTCCTGTAGCACAAGACACCCAAGCTTTGATTACTTGCAGTAACTTTTTATTTATCTGTGACACCTGAGGCTTTGGGAAAAAGAATTCAAGCACCCAACTCCTACATAATTCTTTCTCTTCACTATTTTTCTCTACTAAAACTTTCTAAAGAACATTTTCTCATTTTTAACGGGGTCCTGGTACCAAGAAAGTTAATACTCTACAAGAAAGTTGGACTACAGTTTATTTTATCACTTCTTGATAGGTTTTGACTATCAGCATTTGTATTTCAACAGCTTCTACATTTTATGGCAGCATATACAGTTCTGTATTGTAATAAACCACTCTCCATGCTTTTTAAGAAAATATGGAGTTAAGGTTCAGCCAGTACGCATTACTACCAGTATCCAACATCTCTCAGTGCCATGTGGCTGACCATTTGGCATAATCTTTCCTCTCCTGCCTGCCTCATTTTCATGGAGATTTTTTAATTTGAATTCACAAGGCAGTCACTTTTGATTAAATTCTGGGATTTGCAGGTAAGAAAATTGGGCATTTTTCATAGTGTTTTTTGTGTGCAGGATGCTTTAACCCATCTTCAGCATTTGCTGAACTGAATTCCTCACCTACTGTGCTCTGCAGGCTAAACTGCTCTGCCATTGTCCACACAAACAAACACTGATCCATGTAGCAGTTTCACTTTTTCACCAAGCTTCAGCCCTACACAGGTGGGCATATTCACCCAATTCCCATGGGCAGTCACACCAAAATGAAGGGAAGCAGGGTTGGTTTGTTTGGGACATAAGGAAACACCTGTAAAATTGTTTTGACACCTGCCTGAACAGGCAGAGATTTAATTTTTATTGTTTTATTTTTGATTGCACAGGCAGCAGCCTGGAAAATATTACAGGACTTTTCTAGTCACCTAGATTTTTATGAGTTCTCTAGAGCAGAGGCAGCCCCCCAGTGAACTGAAAGGAATGAAAAACTGAATTGAAACTCCTTTTAAAAGCTCTCCATCAATCCCAGTATTGTGAATGACAATTCAGTTACTTCCACTAATCTATGTAAACGTGCTATATAGGTTAGCAAAATCTCACTTAAACTTTCTTCAAAACCTGAGACACTTATCTTCAAAATTAACTCAGAAGCCATATTTGAAGAAAATGCTGAAGTACTTTCTCGGGAAGATTCTCTTGACTTCATGAACCTCTAGTGACTCAAACTCCTGCTCCTCTTGTTGAGCTCATGGCTCCAATCATTTATGACCCTCTACCCTTTCAAGAGGGACTCCACTACAGAAGTTCTTATATTTGCCCTTCCATTTTTTCATACAACAGCTAAGAGCATGCATGTATAGTCCCAAACTTCCAGGCTCCTGCTTTTATCTCGCCCAAATTGTCCTTCTCTTCATTTTCATATCCCCATAATAGTTTCTCATAAGTAGTTCAGCCTCCCACAGGAGACTAAGCACTGAAGAAAGCAGTTACATTTACTTCACTGAGTCATTTTACAACTAATTTCCTGGGCATTGTTTAAAAAACCTCTGCTTTAAGCATATGCACATTAAAAGGTACATATGTGTTTTTATATAATATTTCAGGTTGAATTACTGCAGTATGAAGTTGTACAAGAGCCTTCTGTGGTTTCTGAAGAAGCAGAAGAGTTTGGTAGGTGTGGCTTACCCGTAATTCAGCTTCCTTGAGTACATGGATTTTGATTTTCATAACAGATTTAGAAAGGCATGAAAATGAAGCTCCTCTTAAAGCATCAGGCATATTTTTCTACTTGCTACTCTTTATAAGAAATGCAGATATTCAAGAGGTTAATAACCATAAAGCAATATCTGTAATTCAGGTGTTGGGAAGCATCAGAATGGGGGATAGAGGAATGACCCATTGGTGTCTAAATTAGAAAGAAATTGGATCAAAATGTCACTCACCATATGCAAGATGCATTGTATTAATACTAAATGCAGCCACCGCTGCAGAATAAATATAAGTGTAAAATGGTATTTTAAAAACATTTTTTCTCTTATGGCTGATATTTTCTCTATATTTGACCTGTACTTCTACATGTTTGCCAGAAGTTCTTGATTTAGTAAAACTCAATATTGTTTATCAATTACAAAAGAACAGAGTAGGCTATTCAAAACATTAAAGCTTTGAATATTTTTTTTAAACATTGAATAAGGGTAGCTTGTGATATTCACTGTGTTTTTACAGTATATGTTAGAGAGGTCTTTGTGGACTACATTAATCCTTCTTTCCATTAACTATGTACCTTCAAAGTTCACTCTGGCATTTCTTATACACTTGACAACACAGGATCAGGCAAGGAGGAAACTTCATTAAAGAGTTATAAAAACCACACAAATTCACATTCAAAACAGGGACAGTACAGTTATTCAAACCTTACAGCGTTCATCTAGTTTGACATAGCTAACTTGAAGGAATATAGTTTCTCAGCAACAGTATGATCTGTACAAAGGCATTTTCACTTGCTCCTATAACCAACACACTCTAGAACAGTCTTGGGTTTTCTCCCCGCCTGTATGTTTGGTATGCCATTAACCTTCTGTCCAACCTGTTCCAAAATTACCTCGCTTCCTGCTTTTGTGCATTAACCTCCAAAAGCCGTAATAAACCCTGTAGCACAAACATCAAGACCTTCTGCAACTGCAATTAGAGTGCTGATTCTTTACTGACAGGTCTATCGCACAGCTGCAAAGTAGAGAAGACCAGCAACAACATGTTAAGTTTCCAGGTGGCACAGCAGAGATTTCTCAATTATATAACAGACACTTCGAATTAATTTGCTCAAACCTTTGCACTGCAGAGCTATTCTCTTCCTTTATACTCTCTCTTTAAAGAGTATAGCTGAATTTTTCCAGCTAAGTCTTTTCCCCTCCCTAGTGTGTTGGTTTTTTTTTTTGCTAATCTGCTTGACCTGAATTATTTTAAAAAATTGAGTTATTTTCAAAGACCAAGCTGGTACTGCATTTCTCTAGTACTAAATACTTAACCATGCTTCCCCAAGGCGGCCATAAATCTTCTTTGTCTTAGAGCAGGGACTCTGAACCAAAGGAAATCTTCCCGTTCTCCTAAAAGCAAATACATGTGTTGCACAGACTCTGCAGTGTGAAGGGCTTCCTTCATAGTTTTGGGGTTTGGGTTTTTTTGAGATTAAACTGTTAGCCAGGGACCAGTCAAGACAGATACATCAGAAATCCATAGTACACGCACGCCCCTCTCCTGAGGTCACCAGCGAAAGGGAGAAGAAGAAAGTAGGGTTGTTCATTCTTGGTCAGTGTCCTTCTCAGAGAAGCATTAAGCCAGACAACCATGGTTGCAGAGACCTGACAAGTTCTCTACATGACTGAAAACTTGCTGTGAGAAGGGGAGGTGGAAGTTTACAAATCATCTGAAGAGCAAGGGTGAGCTGCTGCTCCTTCGCAGAGGTCTCTTGTGTGGTTGGCCTCCACCATCATGACTGCAAAAAGGGGCAGGAGAGAGGAAGAGCAGAGAAGCCGGATCAGAATAAAGGAACTTTGGCCAAGGACATGGAAATAAGAGATACAAATCAAGGTCACAAGAGCTTTCCCAAGCTCATAGCTAGAGGCCCCATGCTGAGCTTCTGCCTTACAACAAGTTTCTGTTTTGTATCAAAACATGTCACTTTGCTTCACAGAAACAGCTTAGTTCATCCTCCAAAATACAGTAATTTCACTTTTCCATTTGGCTTCACTCTGACATTTCAAGGCCAACTTCACTTGCTGGAATCCAGTCTAACACAGCAAGTAGACCTCTCCAGCAGTTACTGAGAGTATTGCTATTTTAAATACAACAATGTTCAAATATTTAAGCCAACTGAAAAAATGCATATGGGACAGATATTTTAAAATCCATTTTAATTGCTAGTAGTTTGTAACCTGCAGGGCTAGACACTTTATTATCAAAAAGTAGGAAGATTCACAGTTCCCCAGAAAAAGGTACTACACTGTGCTCAGCCTGAAAAAACTAAGAAACTGAACTTTTTAGAAGCGATCTAAAACAGCTCCTCCACAAGGGCAAGTGCCATCATTAATATTTCTAGTCCTTAAGTCACTTTTTCTTCCTGTAAGCCTAGCACAGATGAACTTCAGTGTTCATCTTGTATAACCTAAGCCTGTCCTACTAAAGTAGGGTAAGTTACACCATCTCAGGATCCAATCTACATCAGCTATAGCATTACAGACGCAAAGGCAAACATGAATTGAAGTACCCTAAAAAGTCTGTACACACCTTTTATGTAAGGAGTCTAACAAGTTTAACCTAGGATGTTGTTCAGTTTGTTCTTCAGTTTTCTAACTTCTCTCATATTACTAGCAAACCCCTTCTACCAAACAATCACTGGGAGCTTGCATAAAACTACTGCTTTTAAACTATGGCATCTTGAAAGATTAAGTTTTCTTTGTGGGGTTACAGCCTTTAAATTTAATACCTTGATTAAAGTGTTCCCACCAAAGACCAGCTGTAACTTCCAAGGCCAGTTCCGTAGACAGACTTGGCTCACTACATCACCCTTTGAAATTACATTGGCTTCTACTGGGTGAGGGAAGAAGCAGAAGGAAGAGAACTTCAATTTCAGCACAGACTTTTCCAGCACAAGAAGGGAAGCACAGACCTCTTGAATGATGTGACCACTAATTTTGGGAATGTAGTAAATCTGCTATTGCCCAGCTAGGATTGTGTTGGAGACTCACAATTGTGACTAAAAATAAATTAAATACCTTTTCTTGAGTCTGGTTTCTTTAATACTAATTCAGTAAGACAGTATTTTGGAGAAAGGAAGAGACTTGAAAATTGACCTGCAGCACAGCAGTAGGTTGAAACAAACAAATGTTCACTCTCTTCCCCTTGCTCAAGAACAGGTAGACAGCAAATGTAGTTATTTCATTGCATAGAATTATCTGGGATAGTTCTCTACTTGATAGAAAAGACATCTTACTTCTATTAGTTGCCCAGGAGAGACCAATGAAAGCACTTGTTTATTATGTTAGAATCTGTACATAAGGCATAATTTTAAATACTTCCAGGCAAATTGTATCCCATTTTAAGAATAGAGTATTTATGCACAGACTGTCTGCTCAATAACACCACCACCTTTTTTCTGCTTGGTAACCCATTCCTTTGCAAGTAGATGAGCCTGAGTAATCTTTCTCTTTTGGGAATTGTGCTGTGTAGTGAAGTGGCAACCAGCCATTCCGTATGGTTTTCATCCCCTTCAGTCAAAAGGACCTTCTCTGTCCTGTTATATGAACATCTAAGAGCTGAAATTTTTACAGCACTGATATGAAGATATATAACCAATAAGTGTAAGGCAGGAGGATGAATTTATTAAGAGCCATACAGACCAGCTGTTTTTAAGTGTCCATATTTGTTTCTTTTAGGTTCCATATAAGGCAGTTACAACTATCCAGTGTCTTTGGTTTGGTCTCATCAGAACAGCCGCTTGCCAGCCCTCCTGGTTCTCATTCTGTCTGGGTGGCCTCCCCAGTGAAGTTCTCCAAAAACATGACTTCATCATAGACATTTAGTCTTTTCCTAGCTGCTTTACAAACTTCTTCAGTTAGTATAATCCCATAATACTTCTGAAAAGCATTGAACAGTATAATTTTGCATATTCTACATCAACATAGCTTTTCCAAAGTTTGCTGATTACTCATGAGTGTGCCCTATGCGTAACACTTATGGAGGCAACTTTGCAGTCAGGCATACCACAAATCAGGGCTGCTGGCTACCTAACAGCACAACTACCAAGGATAAAAAACCCCCAAACAGCAGCCTTCAGCTCCTCCCCAGCTTTTCCATTATTTGACAAGATTATGCCCTGCATTGCCAGAAGCTATACTGAACAAAGGTGAAAATCTATTCTTGTCTGTATTTGCCATGCTGCAACCCTTAACCTCAGTGCAGTGCTAAAGAAGCAGTACTGCTGTAGCAATGCAGTATTACACAGCATAATCTTGCTTATGTACAAAAGAACTCTCCTGCAAGGCACAGACAACAGTAGTAGATACTACTATCCAAATGCAAATTAGATTTAGTTCTATAAACTTTGCCTGATTCTAAGCAATGATGTACTAAGGTCTCAGAAGGACAGAAAAATACATGTCTAGTATGTTTTCCAAGTGCCAATTCATCCTGATGTTTGTCATCCTTAAAAATCTGAAGTCAAAGACTTATCTAGAGATGCATACTGCAGCAGATGAAGTCTGTTTTATGTAAATTGCTCCCCAATTGTCCTGACTTTTGGCTGTCTCCAGTTTGATAAGGCACCCCAAGTTGTATCCAAAATGTGACTCAGATATGACAAGATGATGCTCTACCCTTCTGTGAGTAATATCTTAAATAAGCTTTCTAAAATATCTTTCAGGCTGTCAGCAGTCCTTATACCTGTCATCCAGTGACTGTTTTGCTGATATGCTGTCAGCTAGAGGAATTGCATTTTTTGAAAACCAACTTCTGAAAGCCCACGGTCCATCTTTCATTCCATTCTAGATTCAGAAATTTCAGTTAGGAATTGACTTCACAACAGAACCCTCAAGACACTTACATACCCCCTTATTGCCACGAATGAAATCCAGTGTTCAAGGTTTTCAACTTCAATAGAGACTGTAGCCTTTCAATTCCAGTGAACTCAACAGGAAGTAGAAGCCCTCTGCAATGAATTGGACATGTCATAGTCAAGCTCATATATTTTGCCAGTAACACTGTGCTTTGAAAGTCTAAGGTGAGTGTTAGGCAAGATTTTATTTACTAAAAGTCAATTCATTATCTAAGTAAGGCTTTTTCTAGCTATATTCTTTGTGGTCCTGTAGTTGGGTACATTTAAGCAAAGGTTTAACCATTAAAAAAGCCAATCCTTTGTGAGAAATTATAATCCTAATTTCCAAGATCTAAAAGTGACATTCTAAAAATATGTATTTCCTTGTAAGTGCTAATAAGAAGATCTCCATGACCTTGTTCTTGTCAGCATGCTATTTAGAAATAAAATCCTGATTTGCAAAGTGTCAGATAAACACAGCTGAGCACATGTGCTCACTTGATTGCAGACTGCATGCACAGCTTTGTTTACATGGACCAAATCAACTTGCAATTGCATTTGCAATTGTGTGTCTCAAAGCAGCAGAGGCTTTACAGGGTCTTTTGGCTAAAAACTGCTGCCACAGATACATTTAGCACACTTTTTTATTCTAGGAAACCCATACTTTTCTTGCATTAATGCTGTCCAAAGTTTCTAACAGCAAGGATGTAAGGGCCATGAATAAAATACTTGAACTGAGATCTAGAAAAGATGAACCTAAATAAGGCTATCTGTTGCATCATTGATATTTGATCCCAGTCATGGTGTAGCAAGTTTATCACTGGGTTTCTGCCCCATTTCCCCTTCCATAAACTACAATACTAGGTTTTTCCTTCCCTTTTTACGATATTCATCTTCCCAGAGGAGAAAAAGCTCAGCAGTGAAAGAATTATCTTACTAAGTTTACACACAGCTTCATACCCTACCTGAACTTCAACCTATTTTAAAAAGCTAATTTTCATACACTTGATGTGCAGAAGAAACTCATGCAAGCTTAGCTCTTTGTAAGCAGTCCTCTTCAGATAAGCATGCTGTATGTTTGAGCCAAGCAGTAATCAGAGAGCAACGTTCATTCTCTCTACTTCAAGCCAGCCGATCTGCACTAGAAGCAAGCTGCTTTTTCCATTATGTAGAACATAGATAGAAGTCCAGCTTTTTGTGCAGAGAAAGGTTTTCCAACAGGGCTGAATTTCATGGAAAAACACAGCAAGACAGTTGTAAGACCTGTTGCTACTTGACCAGGTCATTTCCTAGACTACCCCTCTCTCTGTGAAACCCGCTGGCAGCTCCCTAAGACAGTGATAACTGAGTAAGTCAGTTTAGCAAACTTGGTCCTTGAGGTTCAGGCTGTTTTTCTGTACCTGCCAAACTCCTAGGTGCCAACAGGAAACAAGTAGGGACTTTGTTGGTAACACATTCATAATCAAGTTGACAGAAGTCACAATATGCAGCAGCCCTGAGTTCTCTACATTTAAGCCTTACAAGAGAGACATCAAAAAATGCAGTGCTGTTTTATTGTTTCTTGCCAATCTCTTTGAAATCACCAGGGATGTGATAAATTTGGGAAGTGTTACTTGCTACTTTGAAATAACTTTTAGTTAAAAATACATACTGCTTTTTTGTCTGAGTCAGAGGCTTAAGTATCATAAGATTTAAGCTTCAATTTCAAATTTTTTTTGCAGGGCTAGGACTGAACAGCTACTAAGAAAAGATGACGATTAATGGCACTCTGGAAGGTATTCCTACTCCTCCAGAAAGGGTGGTAGCAGCAGATATAGCTTAATGATAACAAAAGATTAACTTTGCCTTCATTCAGAGGCAGTTTGACTCCAGAAGTCATAAATGAACACAGCTGAGAAGACAGTGTCAGATAAAGTATTTTCACACAGCATTTTTAATCAAAGGCACATGTGATAAGTTTCATAGGCTTTAAGGTCAACATGAGCAAATAAATCTAATGACTTGCTGAAGCACAGGCCATGAAGTTTCTTCCACACATTCCTGAGTTCAGTGCAGGAATTTAATACATTCAGACAGTCCCCAGTAGACTACCGGTTTCTATCAGGAGAGGCCAAGGTTGGACACTGCACAGGGCAGAGTCCACCTAAGAATGTCTATATCTTTCCAGCAAGTTAGTCTCCTTGCACCGTTATAGGAGAGACCCTCCTACTTTAATCTGGGAAAAATTTCTTCCTGATTGCAAGTTGAATTAAAAGCATGATCTTAAAGAATCATGAAGACACACCAAGCAGCTGTGCAAGGAAGACTACTATGCATGATGACCATTTTCATAAAGTCAGGGCAAAAAGCTTTTATGCACCATCAAAAAAAGCAAATTCTTCAAGGTGTTTCTGACAAAAAGATATTAAAGTTCTTCTCCTGTTTATATCCCTCCCAAAGTTTCTACTTTGCAAAACTGTTGAATTACAACAACTATAGTTGTAGCTATAATCTGCAACCTTAGAGACTTCTTGATGTCTAGTAAAAATGGAGAAAGGTCTTTGAGTGTAGAAGAAACTACTACCAAGCTGGGCACATGATGTCAGTAGATCAAGAAATGTATTGGCCTTCCCTTCAAGTTCCAGAGACATGAGAAATCTAAAAAAAAATATGCAAGTTTCATTGCCATTTTTCTTTTTTACTCAAAGAAAAAAAATCATACAAAGGATCTCTCCCTGCAGTGGCCTACAGCAGAGACTACCAAAAAGAAGCTTCATACTTTGTTGTGGCTTTGAGGAGAACTGGCATGGCCATAGGAGGCTTACTCTAGCTGGTTCGCTTCCAGCTGTTCCGATACATTACTTTGCTAATACTTCTTTTCCATGCACGCATCTAAAAGACCTTTAAATGTCTCCAGAATCCACCACTTGAACAAATAGTTCTCAGAGCCAGGGGGCAAGTGCTCTGAAGGCAGCAGCAGTTTAATCAGCTCAAGCACAAGCACAGAATGAAGTTTGGCTGCTGTCCCTTTCACAGCTGCGTGACCTTTGCTGCTCAGTCCTTCAGCACAGAGCCTGGGAATGGAGAGAAATTTTATATTTGAGCAGAACACAATAGGAACATTGTTACAGCTCCCATGAGGCAATAGCATTTCAGAATATGCTACATGCACAGTTTGAGCAGACACTAATACTGGCCAGTCAACTTGTTAGCATGCATTTTCCCTAAAGAGATTCCAGGCTAAGCAGCAAAACCACAGATTTTTGAGTTGTGTGGCAGATCTCTATCACTTTCAAACAATAAATTACTCAATGAGAGTTTAAATGAAGAATATTTATTTCTACCTATCAGGGTATTCATTATAGTGTAGAAATAAGTGATAGCTGAAGGTGATAATTAAGTAGCAAGTTTCCAAGTTCTTTCTTCAGCAGGAGGAATAGAAGTTTAAGCATCGTAGTTATTACTTAAGGAATTCTAAGACCATATATCAGATAAATACCAAACAGTTTCCTAACTCAATCTCAGTTTGTAGTACATGCAGGAAGCTGTCTTTGAGGCCATCTCTATAAAACTGATCATTTCCAGGAGACTTAGAGCTACAGCAGAAAACCTGTCAGCTCGGGCAGAGAGTCTCTGCCACATGCTCTGATGGAATGTACACAATTGCATTATTGCCAGATAACCCAGTTGGTAACCATCTATCTTGGAAAATAATTTTACGTCAGTAATTATTGTAACCCGCTAGTCCAGTTGTTTTCAAGGCAAACAGGGTTGCAAATAAACTAGGCAACTCTTCTCCTTGAGAATTTTGGGGAAAACAGAGCATTTCAATCTTTTCAAGGTTATGCTCTAGCTCTAGAGGAAAGAGGGTGTAAGTGTTGCTCACAGCACAATCTAAAACAATCTATCAGACCCAAGTCATCCATAAAGATAAGAGAATCAGTTCTATAATTAATCTTACAAACCAAGACAAACAAAAAATAAAAACTAAGAATGACAAGACTAGTTTGCATTTGTAGCAAGGGCAGCTCTAGCTTTCAGACAATAAATGAACTAAACATTCAGAAAGCTCTGTTTTTTAAAAGAATGACTAATAGTGGTATTTTTCTTATTGAGTTACTATAAATACTGCCACCTGAGTTTGGAAACTTGAAATAGCACAAACTTTAAAGTACAAATTTTTTGTCCAGTGAATGAAAAAACAGCCCCAAATCCAAATAATCTGCGGCTTTTGTGCCATACAATTACTAATTGATAATTTCCACTGGACACTAGTGAGAACGTATCCTATTAAGTTTAGGACCCAGGTTTTTAATAATGTTAAACATTTTCAGATAGGAATTTCCCCAGACTGCCAGAGTCCAGTTCTACAGGAGTAATGAAGAACGTTTCAGGAGAAAGTCTGATTCCATTTGTTTAATCTGTAACAATAACCAGATTTTCCAAACTTATCACACTGTTGTTGAATTGGCGCTCAGCAACCCTGTCATCTCCAGAAAATAATGTTTTTAGTTTTCACACTCTTATAGAAATACTTATCACTTGAAGAGATACTCAAGAATTTAGACCGTAATGAAAGACTATGCTAGGCAGCTGTACTTTTGCTGTTCAAGAATTTGCTGCTGCTCCAGTGAAACTACTGTTGCCCATTCCTGAATAAGAATAATTGTTCAAATATGCTATGATACGAACACTTATTAAAATGAGTAAATTAATAATTTATGTATTTAATAAAATGCTGATGAAAATGTGTTTCATAAATCCCAAGATAGCATTCCACCAATGTCTGGCCAAAAGCCCTTAATACAGATAGAGGACTCTGCTTCCTTGTAGTTTGGTTCTTGAACTGTGGATACACACTGGTACAATTCAAGCTGAATTAGTGGGCAGGATGGGGAAAGGAATATCTGCTCTATTTGCTTTGCATGATCGAGGAACCACATAATTCCTGGAAAAGTAGTTGGTGATTTCAAAGTTAGTGGGTGGTTCAGCTATGTAGCTCCTGTTAAATTTGTACCCCTTCAGGAAGATATTAAATCTCCATCCAGGTCTTTGGCAGATGGTGAAGCAACATTATTTCAAGATTAATTTACAAGGGTGATGCTGAAGAGCCAGAAAGCTGAAAAACCTGATAATGGCTTTTCATTCAGTAATTTCAAGCATGTTTTATACCCCCTGTGCTTTCTTGAACAGGGCCAAGAAATTTACCCTCAAAAAACCTACAAAAAATTCTTGGGGAGGAGTGGAATGCAACTCAAAGTTGTTGCAGTTTGTCACAGTCAAGAACTGGTAACATAAGTGAAATCCAAAGCACGTGGGAATTGTTCAGCCATGTTGGTTTTGTCATGGTATTTTTGAAGATCAGTCAGATAAAATGACGTAATGAATAGTGCAAAAACTTAGTGTATTTATGTTCCAAGGCCCTGAACAAATGGATAACTACTAATACATATCTCTATTAAACTCTGAAGTTCATGGGTGTCCCTTAGGTATCCCATTGCAAAAATGAAATCTCAACTGCTTTAATAAAACCCATTTCCACAATTTCCTTTAAAGGAATACTACTGAGTCATAGCTGTAATGCTAGCTCTAATTGGGGGCTTGTGCCAGCACTAATGTCAAAACAGTTGATACTTCGATTTTTGGCTGCTTGTCCTCCAAGACTATTCAGTTGGTAATAAACTTAATTTTCTTAAAATTCAATTATGATCTAAAATAAATACACAGAATTTATCTGTATGCTGTGACTTCAATTAATTTACCCCTTGCTCTGTTATTGTTTTTTATTTTTATATATATTCATTATTATTATGGATGCAGTATCATTGCAATAGTTGCATATAGTGTGCACCTAGCATTTAAAGTTTTATGGATGCCTGCTAACAAGATCCAACTACGCTGTGACAAATATGTATCTGTTTTGTTTAACTCTGTACTTAATATTTTGGAAATGTGTATGTAGATCATAACACATTTTGCTTCAGTGCTGTAATGTGAATTTTCACATCAGAACAGACTATATCACTAAAACAGTACTAGAGTAATTCACTTTCACATCCCTTAGAAGTAAACAGGTACACAGCTACCTATATCACTGTTCCCTAAATGTATCTTTTGCATCCTAAGCAGGGTTGTTAAACATGCTATTTCAGGAACTTATTTCAGACGTGTTTTTAAGTATGCCCATTAACACTTCCTGCCCTACTTGCACTCTTCTGTAGCTGGACATGTCTAAGTACTTTCCTGAACAGAGGTCTACTTATACCACTACAGCAAAAACCACCAAGAAGAAAATCTTCACGGGATGTGACATATGTTACTGAACTATTTTGGGATTGATACTAACATGAGGCTAAGTGCTGATACTTCTGTATTGCTGCTAAAGGGCAAGTGGAAATTAGCTGCAAACATGACCCTCCTAGCAAGTAAATTCTGATCAATCTAAGTTCTGACAGCACAAGGCCGTAGTTAAAACTGGGGCTGTCCTATTTGGTACTGCCTACTCATGCAGTAAGACAACCACCACTAAACAGTTTACATTTCTTTCCTGCCTCATGGTACTGGGTAATACCCCTTTTATTTTATCCTTTCAAACTAAACATAACAGAGCACTGAAATAGCCCTTCTATGCTAGAGGAGGTACCACTTCCTCAGACTTCTGAGTAAGATGCAGCTACAGAACAGGGTGGATGGGGAGTTAACTTTGAGCATTTCACAAGTGATCTGTCCATTTTGTTTTATTTGTTACAAAGCTAGCCTGAGCCTAAACACAAGCCCTATCAGAGAGGGCAGCTTCTGAGCTGCATGCACTATATGGGACCAGTGTTTGACATCAACATTGCACAGATAGGGAAATGTTTCAAGTTCGAACGTTTTTGAGACTCCTTTGCACTGCCATATCTAACTCATTTACCAAGGTGAAGCAAAATTGCAGCAACACTTCCTGCTCTATCTTGCTTTCAAAAGTCCACTTTCCTTCTCCCTGTTCTTGCCCCTTCTCCTAACGTTGCATAGTGTTGGACGAAAGAGGGTTGGTGGAGAGAAAGAAACTGCAGGTGTCTTGTTAGGGTATTTTATGGTCCCTTTTGGCTACCTCAACACCAAAATGAAGCTTGATCAGAACTTGAGATCAAGCCATAAATCTACTTATGTAAGGATACTCAGAATTTATCATTTATATTGAGGAAATGTGATCATTAGAATTCATCCCAGAATCTGATCCACAAAAAAAGCCTGCTCTCCACTGAATTAAAAAAGCAGCCTAGGAAAAGACAACCAGTATGTTTGTGCAGGTCACTTCCATTAGTTTTGCTTTTATAATTAAAGTTTACTGGAAGATTTAAGTATAATACACAGTTTAAAATAAATGAAAGCCTACTGGTATTACCTAAATATATGGTTCAACAGGCATCAAAAATAATCTCCAGTATCTCCAGTGTTTAATTATCTTCAGAATCTAACTTGTATATAAAAAGAACAAATACAAGGGCTGTGAGTAAATGACACACCTAACTTTCGAAAACTAAAATCAAGGAAGCTCCTTTGCGATGAAGCATTGTTATTAGATGGAGGACTTTGCCTCTATTCCCAATAATATTCAAGCTTTTAACTTATTCTACCCTGGAAATTTTTTTTCTAGGAAATAGGATTATTCATATTTTAGTCAAGATAACAAATCATAAAACCTTTCATAGAAAACCAGTTCTGTAGTTGTCTTTCACTGCAAGATAAGATTTTAGCTCGCAAATTCAATTCTAATCCAGTGACACTCATTTCTAGGTATTACTTCAAAAAATGGTAATTCTCTCTTCATTTACACCAATACTACAACATAAACTTCAGTAATCAACATTACATCACACTAGGTTGAGCAAGCAAAGCTCGGGCAATTCATTAGTTCTGTACCTTATGGAGTCACCTACACTTGTTTCAAAAGTAAATGGCATATTGCCCTGTTAAAATCTGCACATTTTTTTTTTCAAAAGTCTTGTTACACGTTTATATTCAGAAAGCTACAGAAGTACAAGCTATAGGAGAAAAGTCCCAGTGGATGAACCATCCTACTCATACCCATTAAGTAGTATTTTGGCATGCCTGAGTAGCTCATTGCCATTGTTGGAATCCTGTCTGACTCATTTTAAAATGCACAACTACCAGCCAGGTGCTAGGATATACTATCATTTTAATTAAAAAGATGGATTAAGAAGTAATCAAGGAAAACACCTATACCATGCATGTATATTTAGCTTCAACTCGGGGTCTATCATGCATCTTTCTACAACTCCCAGTGTAGTACAAAATAACTACCAATAGATCAAATCTTTCCTTGGGTAATACTTAGATATCTAACCCCCAGCACCAACCACCTTATCCAACTCCTCTAAATATGCTGAATACACAGCAAATCCCTGTAATTACACCATGAAAAGACAGGAGTGCCAGAAGATGATTTACAGCTCTATTTCACTTACTTCCTCACCCTGGTATTATGCCCAAATTTGTGGATATTTCACTCATTCTTAAAAAGTCAGCTCCTGGTATATTCAGTTTCATTTTACTCTCTGTGAAAGTTCTAGGTCTAAACTAATGATCAGGAAGGCAAATCCTCAGCCAGCAGAAAACAAAGCTGCCATTTAATGCTGTCTGATCTGAATGACCAACCAGATCGGAAACAAGATATGAAGACATGTAAAATCGTGACAGTCAATTCTATCTAAGAATAAGCAGTGACATACATACGCTGACACAGGCTGATACAGCCTGACTCACTAGTACCACAGCAATTCATCCCTGCTCAAGCTCTGTCATAGTCACTGCTATACTAAAAATCAACACTGCACATTTTCTCCTTCTGTAATGAACAGAGTGTATTGTGATTCACAGTCACAAAATGCTGAGAGGGGAGTTTAACCTGATTCTTGAATCAACTAAGCTATATTCAGGGCAAAGCTAAAAATATGGGTTGAAAACCACTTTGTCAGCTGCTCCCAGTGACAACAGCTGGTAACAACACTAGCATCTCTCTGAAAAGGAAGTAAAACCTGGGGCACCATCACAGCCAGCTGTTCACCATCTGGGATTTCCCTCACATTGGCAGGAATTTTCAGCTCTATTTCAAGAGGCTTTGTAGCCCCCTTAAGCAGATATACACAATCTAAACCAGAACTAAGTTGCAGAAGTCAGAACAGATCTGTCATGTTTTGGATCCAGAGCTTGCTCTCCCAAGTCTGAACAAACAGTTCAATGACTTAGTCTAGACACTACTCCATTAGCTCTTTCTCCCTGCTCACCTTCCTCTTCAGTCTTCCCATCACCTGCATCTCTACCCTCTCCTCTGCACTACATTACAAGAGCAGTAAGGTTGCCAAGTTTAGCCTCAAACAAAAAAACCAAACAAAACCAGACTCAAGCAGATGCTCAGGTATGGAATATACAGTTCAGTTACTTTTTGGCTAAGAGCTTATCTTTAATTGCTCACAATAGAAAGTCTCAGCAGTAATACGCAATTCTGTCAACCTCAAGAATAGTAAGCATATCAGTAGTGCTATGCATAAGCACACGTGCACATCTATTTTCATACTGTGCATAGACTCCCTGCACAACAGATTAATTTCAGTTTTCCCATGCTTCACAGCTTGGTTCTGATCAGTTACAGAAAAGTGGATAAAATATCTGTGTTGAATATTTGTCTGCTAGCTTATTTCATTTCAGTGGTTAAGGGGAATAGTGTGTGGTTTCCTAGACAATGCTTTCATCCAACTGCTTCTCAAATGGTCTGATGTCATCCAGAGTTAATATGTTCATAATGAATAATGCATTAGGGAAGCATATTTTTCACAGATACAGTAAGGAAACAATTTTAAGTCTATACCAGCACTGGTTTAGACTTTTCAGTATCTTTGCACAATTGGGTTTTTTCTGCTATTGCAGCATCAACAAGCCAGAAGCAAAATGTCTGTTGCAAGACGACAATACACTGAGCTCAATTTTATCTCTCTGAAGGTTTGCAGTTTGAAAACTATACACTCACAGTAAGCTCCTAAGAATGGACTGTACAGGCTTCTAGTCATGGACCTCTATGTGTGAAACCCTGTAACTCATAAAACCACCCTACTAATGCAAATCACAGCTCTGCCTTCTCATTGCTAGAAACAGAGAACTCAGATTTGGTCTTCCCGATTCCTAAGCAAGCTCTGAAAACAGCTGCTTTGCTTGTGAAACAATTTGTAAGCTGTTTTCAGGACCCTCTGTGATAAAGGTTTTACCTCACAAGGAACAGGGAAGCCGTTCCTCACAGTGAAATTTGACCCGAAACTGACACATTGTTTGGAATGAAAAAAACATTAAAAAACACATTTCTCAGCCTGTGCTTAACTAATTCCTACTTTTTTTTAGTATCTACTTATGAAGACCTAGAGATTGCAAGTTGTGTGGGCTGGCCATCATTAAAGGTACTCCTCAAGGCCATAATGAGCATTTGATTTACAAGTTCTTTGAATTAAGCACTTCATGTAGACTAGCTTTATATTAATGCAATACATTACAATAAGAAGCATTAGTTTATGCATACAGCAACATTTTAAGCACTAGATTGAATATAAGGTTTGTTTTTTCTGCCATGAGTTCCAAGGAGATTTAGGAAAATTTACTAGCAGATTCCACTGGCCAAAACTAAACCAAATAAGAGTTTTCATGATCTGATAGTTTCTGGGTCAAAATCCATAACACACATACACTAGGAGTAGCCTGGAATCAATTAGACTATTCACATCTTACAGGACAAACTCCTACTCTTACAAGGATGTTTGCAAAACTCTGATACCTGCTATCAGTCTTCAGAAGGATATTGGTTTTAGAAAGGACAACAGCATGACAGAATTGCCTTTGGGATAGAAATTTTTTCAGCATACATCTCAAGTAACAAAGTTCATAATAATACTCCTAAATCAGGAAGACCTTGGCAAGAAAGCACTCTTGCAGTTCTCCTTTGAACCAAGCCATTTCCAGGCAAAATACTCTGTTTCTGGAAAGCTGGTAGCATAGCTAGTCAGATGCCATAGAAAAAAAACGGATCTCTCATATAGCTGTCTTCAATGAGCTATATGCTCATTTTAAAGTTGATGACTAGCTGCAAGTGCCTCAGCTTTAGGAAGTAGATGGCAAAAAGACACTGGTGTCTGAGTGTGTAAGAATCCAGAGTAAATACTAGCTAAATGGTGCATCATAACGATATAGCATGAAGGACCTAAACACAGGCCTTTAACTAAGTAGGCATTCCTGTGGTTTAACAGCCCTGGCCTTGAATTTCCAATAATTGATAACACACCTTCATTTCCCTCAGAGTGAAAGCATTGCTGTCTCCCTTCCACTGCCTCTTCAACTCTCAAGGAGTTGCAGCTTCTTGCTATTACTCAGCATGCTGTGCCTGAACTCCAATGCTAAACTAAGTTACCTGACAGAACAGGATTAAGTTAAGCCATTTTAGGCAAGGAGTTGCCAAAAAGCCAAACTGCCCCAACTCAACTTTCAAATCCTTCTCCCAAACCAATTCTTCCATACCTCTCAGAGGCGATTATCTAGCATACGGACTTCATAACTTCCTACAGACTGCCAACAGGGACACTGTGTATCACTCAGTTTTGAGTTTGGACTTGTAACAACTTACTGCTATAGATTAAATAGAGACTTGTTTCAGCAAGAAGAGCCTCAGTTTCTACAAATGTATATTGATATGGCTGCCATAAGTAACAGAATAAACCAGATTTTACAAGACACTATCCTAACAAAGTACCACATACCCCAGAAAAACCTGGAGACTTTCTGCATTTCAATGAACTGAATTCTTTACAGCCATCCAATATGCCAACAGCAATAGAGTCTAAGGTGCTTGGAATCTGTGTTCTCAATGCAGACTTATTCAAATTGTTATTCCTCTTTGGAGAAAAGATCCTTCCCGGAAGTTCAAACCACGTAATACAATTCTGTTCTATACTCCACCCTGATTTTCATTTAACTCTTAACTTTGACAATCTCCAAAATATCCAGAGGGGCAATAGGAAGCTTAGATTAAATTAATGAAGGAGGTCAAGGGCTATAGCTCTCTATGCTGGTCTCCTGATGTCAGAAACCTTCATCTGTAGCTTTCACATTCTGATATGATGGGAAAGTTGTAACTTCGGTTTTTTTTAAATGTCTTCATTTTTTCTCATCTGTATTATGAATACAGATGTTTCTGAAGAATCCAGCCATTTTCCAGTCAACTTCTCTGCAAATAATAATCAAACTGATAGCTCATGAGTAAGAAACATTCTGCCATTCAAATGTGCAGTATCCAGACTAAGGCATCCAAATCAAGGAAACATTCATGCACATTTAGATCTTACCAGCTGCAGCTGGATGTAGGTCTCATTCACCATGAAGTACATGGTGAACAAATCCAGATTCCAAGCTTGTTCAGATACGTACCCCAGGCAATCAGGATCTTGTTCATTCTCTGAACATTCAGTTATACTGGTGAAGGGTTATGTAACTAATACTCTAGGAGGTGCACGTAAGGCAGAGAAAAAACGTAATTCTTTCACATCAAAACAACCAAACCATTTAAGCAAGCAGAAATGTCTTAGCTGCAGAGGAACTAATTTTATACATTAGACTACAGCACCAAGCATATAATATACAACAAACCCAAATTTAGATGCTAATTAGCCCAGATGTAAGAATTACAGGGTTAACTAAGCAACTTATCCCTCCCACAATTTTATCTGCTGCAGACACAGGTGAGGAGAAAAGTTTTACCATTTGATCAAATTAGTCACAAGCCACAGTGGGAAGATCTAATAAACATTTTTGGAAAGCATTTAATTTTGAGTCTTACATGGGATGAATTCTGCATTTAGATTACATCCATTTTTATTATTGAATATGAAATATCAATTGACAGAGAAAACAGTCTCTTCGACAGCTATGTTATAAATGCTTCTCCTGCAGCAGAGCTGTTAAACTAAAACATATATTTCTAATCAATTTGGTTTTAACTAGCATACAAGAAATCCATTAAGTTTAAATTAAGTCCTGATTTCAAACACAGCATGACCACGTCTTGGTACAGTGGCTTGTTACGTGCCAGTTTTCTTTTTAAGCTCTTTTCTCAGTTATCCTGTTCATTGTCTGTGACACTACCGCAGCTACATGAAAAGCAATATTCTCTGCTTAGTCAGGCAACTATTTTGTCGGTTAATGGTAAGAGAAGCCTGTGTGTAGATAAGGTTCTTGGCTATACTAAATTTGCTCTTTGGGAACTGGGAGATCTCCCTGAAGTTAAGTTCACTATGACCTTCCTTATGTGAGTATTGATTCTGCAAGAACCATCAACAGCTGCTTTAACCTATATCTAAAGGCACTCCTCTAAATACCCACTCTACAAACATAAGTGTTTGTGTTTGGAACAGACCTCAGGCACATCTTTCTAGCTGGCAAGTCTCCATTTTTACCAACTGAGGAGTACAAAGATAAAGGAGCCAGGCAGGAAACCTTCTTCCACACCTTGATGGCATCCAGACAACGTAAAAAAAATTGAATGAAGTATAAAAACTAATAAGAATAATGGCTAGGAAAAACAATTATTACAGGCATTTAGACCTAACTGCTATCAGTGGAAATCAAGTACCTCAATATTTTTTAACATAAGCTCTAGAACCTAAGTAATCTCCTTCAGATACTTAATTCCAGCGATTCAACAAAACAGGCCCTGGCAGAGAACTCAAACCACAACTCATGGCTGACAAATAGTACTATTTTATCAGCACTGCAAGTCCCCAGTGGAGAAAAGTCCTCATTAAGAATAACGAAAATGCTGCAGAGGTTTTTCAGATTAGCTGAACTTTGCTATTTAAGTGATAACTGCTGAATTTGGTCTATTAATACTGCACCAAATGACAGAAGCCTAGACTCAGGTTGCATTACGCATTTTACAGGAAGTTAAGGAAAATACCTGATCTATTATGCTCAAGGAAAAACTGTAAGTTTGCAAGTCAACTCAATGTCTCTAGTGAACAGCTGTCTTGGCAGAAGTGCCAAGGCCTGGGTTTAAAAAAGCTACCCAGAGACAACAGTTTATTTTCCAAAGATCATCCTGCAGGAAAGGACAAAGTAGTATTTGTCCTTCACAGGTTCCAAATCCAAATATTTAATAGGATATTCTTGACCTCGCCACTGTCCTGTACCAAAGCACTCAAGATTGGAGAAAAAAAACCCCACATATCTTTCCAATGACTTGATGAACTCAGTGTGGCTTTTAGCAGAAAGTACAGGTTGGAAATTCAGGAACATCTAACACAGAAATGCAATACAACTGAATCTTCCATAACTGCTTGTACAGAACAGTCCTGACTCAGGCTATTTCCTCATGGTTACAGGCAGTAATAAAATCAATTTGAAGTGTTCTTCTGAATCTGTCCTTGTGAGCAGCAAGTAGAAAAATACACAAAGCATGCGTGAAAAGTTGTACCTTAACAATAAATATTGATTTGTTCAGAACTAACCTTCAAAATACTGTACATTAGTCACAACTTAGTATTTCATGTTAAATTGCATTAAGTTATTTGAGCTTTTAAGATGCTGTGCTAAATACAGCACTGTTGCCTACAACAGCATATGCCAGATGAACATATAGTGGGAACTTACAGTAGAATCTTTTAAAAATGTAAGGGTTTCATTGGTATCTTGGGATATTGAAGTGACAAAATTTTCAAGTGTCCATCTTTTTTTCTATCACTGAGTTCTGGTGGCCACACTGGAAAAGCAATACTGATAAAATGAAGCGTTCAGAATTACAATGACACAGGAAAATCTACTCTACAGAAAAAAACTAAGCAGATTTTAGAGCTACTTTGCTGTGCGTATTGGTACATGGTGGTCATAGGATAGAATCTGACTAATCTTGCCCACAATGAAGGGGCCAAAGAAAAGGTTAAATATCCATCAGCCAGAAAGTCTTAGTACCATCTTCTTACACCAAAGGCCACCTCCTTCAATACTTCCCTGTTGCACTCGCACAGAAAAGGAAACAGCTCATTTTCAGTAATAATTTCTAAAAGGTTTAAAGATTTACTTGCCCAAGCTTTGTTCACAACTGCTGTCACTCACTATGTTCAACCTCTGCACATCAAGGAAGCTCAAATGATTTAAACCTGGCCACAAATACCTCTGTTACCACTTTGAAATTCAGAGCACTTGTTCCATTTTTTTTTTCTAAAGACAAAATAAGTTTGAGAAAATTGATTTACCCTTCATGAAATTGGTAATCTAAGCCACTATTAACACTGATGCAACTTTGTTTTGCAGTGCTGAATTTTGAATAATACAGCTTCAATTTTTGATGGCCTAATTGTTTCACTACCTGTGCATCCCCATTAAAATACTAATATTGTTGATGTCACTAAAATCATGCATGGACTATATAACAATTTTAATTTTGAATACTTTCTTTGACCTGTTTTGTAAAGTTCATCTGAGATACCCTTCCAGTTGTGAAATTTGAATAAATTGGCACCTCTAAACTTAAAGTCCCACTAGACAAAGTTTCAAATTAGGCTTTATAAAGCCTTATTTACTGTCATTCTATGTTTCTGAACCAACTATAACACTATCTTTTCTTTTATACCCTATCAAGACGCACATGCTTAAGGACGCATCTTGCATCCTGACACAGGCTAAACCATAAACTAAGACAAGCCAGTTTGTTGCTTTTACATGGTTTTCTCTTCATATTGCAGGCAGGTAACATAGTACCCTACCTTCTTCGCTCATAATTGCAATCAGTCTAATGAAGGACTAAAAGACAGAACTGACATAGAGCTTAACTTCTGTAGAAGGTGCCCTCAACATAAAAATAGCCAAACTTATTCAAATTGCTCAGAAAGCTCAACACTCCTTTTTACATCCTGCTTTCCATTTTATTTTATTTTACAAACCTGCTATACATTTTTCTAAGCCATTTCTTCACCAGTCATTTATCTCAGTTAATTTAAGCTAGAAGGTTCATTAGCATAACAATAGAAGTTCTAGTTTGGTTTCTTGTGCTTTCTGGAAATATCACACTCTGCAGGAAGGAATTGGCACTATTTTCACTGCTGTCCAGCAGAACATTTGCTTCAGTAGTTTGCCCTGAGCTTAAAACCTAGATCAATGCTGTCTCCAGAGAACTGTCTTATTTGAGAGAGTTCATCCTGCAACTACTGGTTCCCAAAATGACCAAGATTAATATCTTTACAACCTAATGCTCAAAGTACCACAAACTGTCACACTTAAACTCACTTACTCCAAAAGAGTTAATGATAGAAAAATACCAAATTGAAAATCCATATCCGTTTGACAATAAAGCAGAGTAGAGAGATGACTTATACCAAGGGGCAAAAGGAGAGGCAAGACATAGCAGACTAAACCTCTCATCGTATTTTTCTGTCAGCACTTCATAGCTCACAAACATTTATCTACCCATTTTATACGGCTCAGTCACTTCTCAGAGCTCTCCCATAAGCCAGCCACTTTAATGTTAACCAAATATTGAACTCCCTGCAAGTCAATAAAAACATTTATTGACTGAAAGATTCAGTCTACAAACACACACAATTAGAGGACTTGTTATAAAAGAGTGACAAAGTCGAAAGAGAAACTGGCAGGTAATGGATTTGTTTGGCATTAACTTAAAAATAATAAGTAATCCTCTGACATTACTGTTATTAGCATGCACACTTCCTAGAACAGGGCTTCAGGAATGCAGATTTAGTTTTATATCCACTGAAATACAAGTTCTCTGGTATTAAAATAGATACAGAAAATTGTGTATTTTACAAAGGCACACAAGGTTCTACCCTGCAAACCTTCGAAAGATGGTCCTTGAGTCTTGTTGCCATCCTGACGCTGGCTCACCTAAACCTTATTTTTTTTTTATAATTCACATTACATAACCAGATGCCTCAGATTAAAACCCCACTGCCCTATGTGGGCAGCAAGATTCTGTACCTCTTCAAGTTTTACCTCTAAACTCGGAATGTAAGAAACCAATGAAGGGTCCCACCTCTGTTAACAGGTAAGAAGGTTCTTTTCACTATATTTTTTTCCATTTCTAGTTCTTTAAGACAACAGAGTTTGTTGCATGCTGCTCCTGGAAAGGGAGAGCTGCTGCTGTAACAAACCTTCAGCCCAGTTGAAATTTGGGCACAGAACTAACCCCATGATACTCTCACTAGGTGCTGCAGAACAGTATCTTCCTGTTACACAACAGAGTTCATACAGACCTGATGAGATAGTCCTAATGACAAAGAAAGTCTGCAATAGAATGTGAAATGGAACCAATGCATGCCAAACATCAGGCAGCTTATTTCTCTCCAAGGGTGAACACAACTTTTCTCCTTACCATAAAACCCCAGATCTCGTACTCCTAACTAGTCCTCTGTTTCACTATATATTCAAGCAAAAGTTTTCACTATAGTTGAAGGGGTCTCTAAAAAGAGATAAAAACAAATAATGAAGTTATCTTTCTCTGTTGAAACGCCCTCTATGCTATGCATTCAAAAATTAGCAGTAAGGCTACATCTGATTGTTTCAAGAAGTCACAGATATGTCAGCATGCTTACAAAAACATACAGAAGCAGTGTTCCTTAAAGTTTCATAGTCCTTAGAAAATGTTATTTTAGAATGGATATCTAACTGTGTGCTTTTGCTTTACCCGTTAATTTTAGACTTCTTTCCTTCCCTAAGCCACAGGTATTCAGGAGAGATCATTTTGAGAATCATTTGGCAAATTTATAGGGGATATGAACCAACTGTAATAAAGGGGAAACATTAATTGCTATTTTGGAGTACTAGACAGCATGAACCTTGCCATGGAGAAAGCAGAAGTCAATTGAGAATTAAAAATCTTTAAGAGCAGTCTAATTCACTTGCGATTCCTGCAGAACAGTTATTAAATCTTCATCTGCAATGTAGATTTCCACACCTGCAGAGAGGTTTTATAGATCCTATATGCCAGCACTAGAATCAATATAACATTCTGTAATGCACTGGCAGTGAATCACTTGCTCTTCTTGCAAATATAATTCATCAGGATTCTGACAGCTTCCAGCCACACAATGGATTCCATTAAAACAAGGATTTATATTTTTCTTCCTCAGAGCCCTCCAGATCTTGTGAAAATTGGTAAAACCCCAATAATTACTCTTGCAGCCTAAGAATGTCTTAGTCTAACCAATGAAATTGTCTGCTCTTCATGGAAGTGTCATTAATGCTTAAATGTTGCATGTTCTTCTACAGAATCTTCAGTATGAATGTAATATTCTCAGTCATATGAAGGGCTAATCCTGTCTTGATTTAAGGCAGTAACTTTCTCATAACTTGCCAAAATAACAGCAGAATCAGGGCATAAATCCACACACCACAAACAGTTAAAGAATTACCTTAATATTCTACTTTAAGCTTCATATTGTAGCCTTCAAAATACTTAAAATTAAAATTCTGAGAAGCAACCTGTACTGTGACAATGAGAACAAACTTGTTCTAGCAGACTAGAGACTAAGTTAGAAGTTTAGGCTGTTCTGTAATGCAGCTGCTTCACTTGGCTATAAAGGTAAAAAAAGTCAGGTATTCTCTGCATAACCCAACTGTATTAGCACAAGAACTTCAGGTACATAAAGAATTCTGTCCAGTATAACACCTATTTGAAGTTTCTCCCTGGCCTCTGATATCAGATCTTTTTTACAGCTACACTTTCACAGCTCTAAGAGTGAGACCTGAATTTTCCCACTTCTTTACACCCCTCCCCACACTTTTTACTGCTAGTTACATAATCTCCCAACCACTACCTCTAGCCTGCTGAAACTTTCCTTATCACTTTAACATCTAGCTGAAGGCTTCTACAGATAGTCATTATGTTTAGCTACACAGTCTTTGGGAAGTATTACACTTTAACGTGAGGCTGTTAAACTACACTCAGAAACCACACTTGTCAGGACACAGGTACTAAAACACACCTGAGACAACAAGGAATCATTTAACTCCCAAGCAGCCAGGCTGTAACCAGCTACTGTCTCCTCCTTGTGAGCTTTATAGCATGAACATGCATAAAAGTAAACTATACAAAACAAAATAGTTTTAGAGCATATAACCAGAAGACACTTGTTTGGGTCAGGAACCACTGGGTGAATTTCTGTGGCACTATGATCATAGAATCATAGAAAGCTTTGGGTCGGAAGGGACCCCTAGAGGTCATCTAGTCCAACCCCCCTGCAGAGAGCAGGGACACTGCTACCTAGATCAGGTTGCTCAGAGCCCCGTCCAACCTGGTCTTGAATGTTTCCAGGGATGGGGTCTCCACTACCTCTCTGGGCAACCCGTTCCAGTGTTTCACAGCCCTCATTGTAAAAAATTTCTTCCTTGATAGCAATTTCTTCCTGATAGCAAAATGATAATGGGATCATTATGACCTTAACATGCCATAAGCACAGGCTTTTTTTGTTGAAAAATAAACAGATTCCTTCACATGATAAGCTTATCAGTATTTCAAATGGATTCAGTGAAGTTTAACGTCAGGAAAAAACCTTATATATAACTGCAGAAGAACTATAGCCTTATATTCCTGATTATAGGTTTTGTAATGAATCTTGAAAATTAATTTTATAAGTTATACACATGATTAAAATAGCTCCACCTTTATAATCCTGATGAGATAATTAAAGTAATTAGAAATTACATCTACTTGAAAGCTCACTCAGTAAAAGCATCTTTAATCACAATCAAAACCTTTTCTTTCCTGAAAAAAGAATCTATTTTCCATATTACAGATTTTTGGTAGCCTCCCATACATTTTCTTGAGACAGTGATTAGAATAAGCCTTGTCAGGGGTTGGAGAGAACACATTAAGAACAATTTTACATAGATAAGAAAAAAATCAATATCCCTTTCCTGGCATTCAGAACTTTCAGCTGACCTTTTATTCCCCAAGCCTGCTTTTTCCTTGTTTCTCAGAAAAGCTTTCTTCCCAGAAACATCTACCTCAACACATTTGCTTGTACACTTTGAATAATTTTATAATGCAGTGTACTACAAGCCAGTTTAAGAATTTGTTTGCCCTGATACTGTCACAGACTGACTTAATACTGTTGCAGACGAACATCTTGAACTCTCCTTTCTCAAGCATCATCTCCATTTCTCACCAGTATAGCAAAGACATGGAGGGAACATCATCTAAGATAACTACAAGATTCTGATCTTTGGTATCTCTTAGAAAAATTCCAGAAAGAAAGCAGCAGCAACTAAGATGGATTAGATGCAAGAGGAGACCAGACCTTAATGCAGCTCTCAGAGTGAAGGCAGCCAATATTTCACATTCTACTCTGACATTAAAAATAATTCCATTCCCCTGTTTTCCAGTTTTATCCTTCTTTAAGATGTCAGCTTCTTGCATTCTTTTTTATTTTAAATTTCTGGTCGAGAAGAAGTGTTTGCTAATAGTTGTACTATACTTGCATATAGAGGTGCCAGCCAAATCACAGCTTATTTATACTGAATACAAATGTCCTAGCCCTGTGTTTAATGAACACTTAATACATGAAAATGTAGAAGGGGTTTCCTGTACTCAGCCTGGGAGTATTGAACCTATCGCTGCCACATCCCACATTCAAAATCATCTCTATTAAAAGGCTTAAAATTTGGCCAACATTTCTTTGAGCAAAAGCCATAGTCCAGAGAAAGCAGCACTCGCCCACAAAGCCACTTCTGCCTCAGCTTGCCTTTTTTTTCCACAGATAGGCATTGGACTGTGAAACCGACTTGGTTTCACCAAAAGTTCAAGAGAAAATTTGTCTTAATTATTGATAACTGTTAACTAATGGCAATTTCACTGGCCCTGAAAAAGAGCTTTCCCAGATTAGAATTTTGTACTTAAATGCCCTCCCCCAAATCCGTTACATAAAGTCATCATTAAGCCATGCTAGGGACAAACTGCCCAATCCTCTCAGGCTGGTGCTTGCTTATGTCAGTATCTACTAAGCCTTCAGCAAAAGGTTTCCAAGAATTGGGAGAGCCCCCAAAACAGAATATGCAGGCTGTTATTCAATCAGAGAACCATTTCTTGCTTTTCATAAAATTGAAAAAGATGAAGGGAAAGCTGCTTCAGCTTTCAGACACGAGAGTATTTGCTGTATGCTCTTGCCAGGAAAACTGTTTACAAGTAAAGAATCCTTAAGCAGTTCAGACTTCAGATTAAATTCTTACAACATTACAAAAATTCTGACAGGAATTTCCAATTATCAAAATATATTTTGTCATCTATTGGTGCCCTTACTTTATAGGGGCTTGACCAGGATCAAGAAAGGGACTCATTACGCCCTGTAACACCTCTTGGTACTTTTAACACTAAATTACTAATACTTTGGAACTACTGCAGAACTACTACATGCTAATCACTCTTCCATTCCCTATTTAAGGAAGACTTTGGCATTAAGATATTTATTTAGCTGCAAGTAACTGTTAAGAGGGGTCACTTATTTCTTATGACACTACTTTATCATAAGCAATATCTAATTATGAGTAGAAAAGCACTTTTGTAAGACAGATGTGGGTAATAAATTAAATATAAAAGTATTAAATATAATAAATATAAATTACATATGATATATAAATACATAAATATATTTTATATTAAATGTAAATATAAACATTTTAAATCTTAATCATACAGGAATACAGATTAGTTCACACACTATTTTTCTCCAACTTATTTCAGACTCCAAAGAGAGCTGCTCTTCTTCAGTTTTAATAGAACTAAATAGCCAAACAGGTCTAAAACGTACAGAACAAGCAAATAAGTTAAACTGACACTGCCAGAGCAGCTTTAGCTTCTGAGGTGTAGGGAATTCCGCTACTTAATCTTAAAATCTGAATGTTAAATTAATGTTACTTCTTGGTTTTGGGGGTAGGGAGACATAGAAAAAACTAGTTTCAGTAGAAGAAAATAGTTACCACTTGGAAAGCAAGAAAGACTTTTACAGAACATAAGTCTAGAATTATACGGCTTTGCCTTGACCATTGAAAAAGTTTATTCAGTATCACAGTAACAACTAACAAAGGCTCAAAGATGCATTTGATATACAGATTCATTTCATTCTATATGCTTCTTCACATCGATGGGAACAGCAGTGTCTATTGGAGGGGCTCCCTTACCTTCTCCACCTCATGACAGAGATGTTTAAACCAGAAGGACACTGACCATAAAGTCAACAGGTCTCCTGCAACTCATATGCATGATTCACACAGGCCCTTGTCATGTGAGCATGCGTATAGCCCACTGCTCACAGGCTCTCACAGAAGAAGGTTTCTGTGCTACTTTAGGCTTCCTCTGCTCTACCTCAGGAGTAAGGGTATCTGCTACATCATAAGATCAGTATCTTTTGCAAATTATTCATGTCACACTCTAAAAACACAGCTAGAGTTACTAAAAAGGGAACTTCACCTGTTGAAGCTCACCTAACATTCCTGCATATCGTGTTTACATTTCCTTAAAACAAATTAAGCTGTTGAGATATGTACACTCCTGCTGTGTTGTTGCTTCCAGAAAAATGATGGAACATTTTAGCAAACAAGCCTGATCACATTAATAAGATCAAGGAGTGGAAAATGGCATTTTGCCCAGCTTGACAAAAATCCTACCTAAATCAGCTCCGAACTTTACTAGTCACACACCATCCCATGGAACATAAGGGATTCCTTTGGCACTAAATGAGAATAATGGGGTTTTTTTTGCAGAAGCATTCTGACTACAACCTCATTACTGGCTAAGGACTCACGCTTTAGTGATTATCACCACCATAAAGACAAAAGGAAACTAGTTTCTGAAAGCTAGACCAAACTTGAGAAGGACAGGACAGCAAAGTCAGGAAGATGATACAGCCTTACACAGTAAACTAAGCTCAAGACAGCAGCTAGCTACTAATTGAGCCAGAACTGCTTCAAAAATAAGGCCGCAGTACAAAAACTGAGTAGTTACATTCGATAGCACTTCTTAGCAAACAGCATTTAATCTCTCACTCTCTGTGATCCAAGAGGTTGTAAATTTTTTAATACAAGTTTCATTTAAGAACATTTATAGAAGAATCATATACAGGTATCAAACTGCGACCTGCTGCATCCCATCTTCCACAGGGTATGAAGTTTACAAAAGTATCAGAGCGAAGACTTTTCTTCTGCACTGCAAAACTCAGTTCCTACCAGGTGAGGTTCAGAAACACTGTTGCCTTTCTTTAGCTATGGCCATAAAACCCACCTTGTTGCTTTTCCTGGTATTTGTTCCTACCATCTTAGCAGCCATTATTAAGGTTTCAGATGTAATCAGGAAACAAAACTGACTTGTACAATCCAGAGGTAAAAGGTGAAAATATCACATACACTACGACACTAGTAAACAAAACAGAAATAGTATTTTGTATGTGAACATGCTACTATTTCTCATAAAAAAAAGATGTTGTTACAGGCATTAAAGGCAATAATAGTGAGAAGTTCCACAAACCAGGTGTGGGACATTTTCCTTCACAACAGCCAGCATTCCTAAGCCAAGCAGGAAGATTTTTAAGCAAAACACAACCAAACCTCTTCCACAGTCATACAAACTTTCCCACCAGAGTACAGAGTCTGAGTGCTGTCATGACATCAGGTAACATTGAACAATTGCAGACAACAGCTCATGTGAATCATATACCTACTTCCACAATCAAGGTATAGGTAGCAGTAAGATACTAATAATACATGGTAATTAGTACAATTCCAAAACTTTGATACTGTTTTTGCTTTATAAAGCTCAATATCACATGCTTGCACTGAAAAGAAAGGTACATGAAGCAGTCCACTGAAAAATAAGCCTTAGTCAAGTCTACTTTTTTTAATTAGTCTTGTTGGACCAAAGCTGAAGAGAGACTCAATAACCTACACCAGTAGTTTGTGTGCAAGCAGCTTGTATTACCTTCAGAGAGCACTGCTCCCAGCAGCTCCCGCATCCCCCGGGGGGCTCGGCTCCCAGCTCGGGCCCTTCCCACCGCAGCAGCACACGGCCCCGGGCTGAGGAGAAGCCTCGCCTCCCCTCAGGCTCTCCAGGGGGACGAGAAGAGGCCGCCCCTCACAGACAACCCCTCAGCGCTATGACGCGCTGCAGCACGCACGCGCCCTCCTCTTCCCGCCTTTTCACTCCGCGCCCGGCGGGGGCGGTCCCGCCGGTCTCCACAAGTTGCGCGCGCCGCCGCGGCTTCGGTGCCTGCTTCGCGCGGGCGGCCCTCGTGGCCGCTCCAGGACCCGCCGGGCTGTGCCTTCCCGCCCTGAGGTAAATCGCTCCGAGCTCAGCGCCGTGTGGGTTTTCCTCGGGGCTTCCTGTCCAGCTGCTCTGGGATCTTGGGGTGGTTTTTTTGTCCTGTGTCACCGCCATAGCAGTTCTTGCTACTGTCCTAAGGGAGCTGAGTGCTGTGTGGCTGCTGCTTCCTGAGGGGCTATGTCAGGGCTGTGAAGCTGAAAACTCTGGTCTAGAGCTATAATGTGCTTATTTCTTGTGATGTGTCAGAGATGTTAATGTGGTGAAGGACTGATGGCTGTTCTCAGGTCTTGGCTGAGTTACTCCTGATTCCCACAGGAGAGAGGGTAGGGCCTAGGTGCAGAGTGGCCTGTTTCTGTGGTTTAGGGGCTGCCCCTGGTGTCAGTGGTGTGACTTGGCTTGTGTTGGGGAAAACTGAGACATTCTCCTGTTGGGATGGTAGGAGGGGGCTGAAGCATTCATTTTCACTGTACCCTGAGCTTCTTCATTGGTAGAAGTGTAACAAGGAGCTGTGGCTGAAGTGCTGTAACATCTGGTGCTTTCTGAGTATTCTGTTTTCCACTATAGTCTATAGCAAAGGAGTAGTGTGTTTCACACCCAGTAATGTGAAATGCTCACTTGAGGTGGAAGTGACCGTTATTTCCTTCCAGATGGAGAAAGATACTTAGAAAAACCAACAGCTGCTGTTGCTTTGGCTTATTTGCAGGTTTGAGTGTTGAGGTTGTAGTTGGACCAGAGTTCCCAGGCTGGTCTTGCTTGGATTGTGAACAATAGCAGAAGACACTGCTGTAGCTGTGTGGCTAAAAGGGTGTGGAACTTAGAGTGCGTTTGAGCCAATGTCCTCTGGAAGGGGAAGAAATAAAACCTTAAAGTAGTAATTGTAACCAAACCAGTAACAAGGCTGTTTAGTGCTAAAGGCCCTGAGGGCTTCAGGTAGGTTGGACAGTCTTCTGAGTTGCCTTTATTAAATGTGTGAGTAAATGCACTAAACCACAGTTTCCACTACATGATTTGCATGTTTTTTACTAGTTTTCTTGTACCCATTTGGAGTCTGTAAAGCATGTCTATTATTCTGTTGCTGTGGTGACTAGTTAGGAAGACAGTCTACACATTTAGTTCTTGGTCTTGCAAGCTGCTGAGCGTGCTAGATCTGATAAACCATACAATTAGCTCACTGATTTACCCTGCTGGCTACAGTTGCACATACGTATGAATGGTATGATAAACTGAAAGCGCATGACTATGTAATCCACATACAAATGTATCTTTCTGAAAAGCAGTAGAAAATGTTGACCACTGCTACCCTTCATTCTTGAAGGAGCTACTGAACATTTTCCATTACATCAGTTGGGTGATTTTAATATCAGTGTTAAAGGCATTAATATCAAACGATGTAGTTTTGTTACTGTGAGCAATATGTTCTCTGAAATTAATGCCAGGGAGATCTTTACTCCCTCCGCACCAGAGCGCATAGTAATCATATTCAGAGCTATGCATCTTTCATATGTTCTAGTTTATGGATATTCTGCCTGGAAAATAAATGGATATTGGTTTCTGCATATTTCTGGCAAGTTCTCGTTTTCATAGTGTAGAAGCTTAAAGATAATAGGGGGTGCTGAATGAAGTAATGTTAGCAACTCTGTTCAGAATATGCAAACCATGATCTAAAACTGAGATTAGAAAGAAATGGGTTGAAGGTGGGGGTGGCAGAGGGAAAGGAATCCCATTTTTATCAATGCGTTACACTTTTAAATGTCTGTGATTAGGAGGGTAGGAAAGCTCTGTCCAAAGCAGATATGAGGAGCTTGAGGCCAGACATAGGGCTGTGAGCTATATGAAACGAAGCTGCAAGCTATGTTTTACTTTGTGAATTACTGCATGACTGCAGAATGTGTAAATGACTGCCAACTGTGTCAGAAAGGTGTGTGTTGTGCCTAGCAAGGAGGAGATTTTCTACTTTTATTATATCGCATTAATGCACCTTTAGAAACTCAATCCTTTATTCATAAAAGTGCAGTAGTATAGTCTTAATATACTGTGAATGGTGAATAGGTTATGTCCCTTTGAAAAATGTAGTTTGTGTTGGTTTAGAAGTCCTTGGCATGTAGAAAACCCTGCAACAGGTATCACATGGCATCTGTTTGGTGCTGTTGGATATAGATGAAGTACTCCTAAAATTTTCAGTTATTCTGATGATATTAGGTCTGTGATTAAGTTATACTATGCTGTACCAGCAATGGTTAAAAAACCCTGCATTTTAGCACAGTTTACAAAAATAAAACTTAAAAATGTATCTTTTTGTAGTCAGTTTCTTCCATGTTGTAATGAATAACTTCAGCTTAACATTTAATAAAAGGAAACAGTGCTTAACAGATGTTTGTTGTATGCCTTTGGTATGAGTGAAGGAATTCAGTAATGCATAAGGGAATTTCCATTTATAATGTCATTTTAGTAGCTAATTCACTCAAATGTGAGAATTAATGGCAATCTAGCTGCACAGTCTTAATGGCCTAATCATTAATTTGTATAGGAGTTACTCTAATAATAATTAGAGAGAACTCATTTGTTATTAATGTGGGGGCAGTGAGCATGTCTTTAAAATAATAATCCAATTAACATGCACTAAGTGGAAATTTTATAGTTACTCACAGCATAAGTGGCTGCTGCTGTAATTCATAGCATCAGGTAACGGATCTCTAACAGCTACTGCCCAGTCAGCCCGGCCTCTGTCAAGGATTACCTGTAAGGTTGTCACCACAGTTTGAGGCTGGGCATGCGTTCTGTAGAGATGCTGCCCTGCATAACCCATGACTTGGTACAGGCAAAGCATTTTCAGCCTCGCAGGGTGCATTTTGAGCACTGTATTTGCAAACTGACAGTGTTTGCTCTTGGTTTTGAAAGCTCATGTAGTATGCCCTGTATATAGATAAGCAATAGCCTGAAATCCTGTGTGTTTCAAGGCACAAGCCAATGAGTGATAGTAGGTATTAGAAACTAAGTGTGCTAAGCTGATGGTAGGAAGGAGGAACCAGTGCTGGCTGGCCTTTCTGGTGGCTTTCTGCAGTGCTTAGTGTCCCTCTTGAGAGGCCAGAGAAAGGTGCTTACCTAGGAAAGTCATTATGCTTCCCTGTGTATGAGACGTATGAAGTACTGACCAGGGCAGGAGGGGAGGGAAGCTGGTGAATTAGAAACTTTGTATTGATAATTCAGTAAAGGAGTTTGTGCCCCACACTAGAGCAAGCTCCTTGATACTGTGAGTGGAGTTGTGAGAGGACTCTGGGCAGCCTGAAACAGGCTAGCCACATAGGGGCAAATTCAGGCAAGAAAAAGGCACATTTTATTACTTGTTTAACGTGGTATTTATAAACTTGGATATTTAGTGAGTGCAGTTAAAAAGATCCTAGTGTGGTCTTCGGGTTACAGGTTCTTGTGATACTGTATTAAATGTATGAAGCAAAATATAAAAATGTGTATTACATTATGTGTATTACAAGTGTAATAAATCACAGGGAGAAGTTTCCTAGGAAGGTGGTTAGTTAAAAAGCCCGAGTTTGAAGTCTGTCCTAGTGAGGCAGGTTTGGGAGTAGAGCCTAGCTTCTGCCTGGAACTGTTTGGCTGGAGAGCCCATAGCAATAGCAGACCCACCCACATGTAGTAGACTGCACAGTGGATAGCTAGGTAAGTAGTTAACCATGCCTTCCTATTATACTGTGGCAGGCTTGCTGCAGTGATCTGTGTTGAAAGTTGGTTTTAATAAAGAAGTCTCCCCAGTCACTTAGACTTAAACCTGCCTCTAGGTTTGTGTACTGCATTTAATACTTGGACTGCTTGCCAGAAGCAGGTGTGGACCTTTTAGGAAGAGGTAACTGGCAGTGGCTAGGATGAGCATAACAGATAATTAGTCCAACTGCAAGCGAGAATGAAATGACCTGTTGCTGGTTTTGTTATTGCTGTTAACTGACTGATCACATTAAATCCAATAGGAGCTTTAGGCGTAGTCATTCAGTGAAATAATGATGTAAAAGCGGGTTTACAGCTAGATTTTCTGCCAGCCCAGTTCTAAGTACCAGAGGTCACTACATTATCCAAAATGTAGCTGAATTTCTTGTCTTGCATCCTTCTTGATTCCGTTTTATTTATTTAAAGGGATAATTACCTTTATTTATCAGAAAAAAGGCTCTAAAATGAATATTCTTTTTCTAAAGTTATGCCTTGTGACCAAGTTACAACTGTGAGAGCTGCTGCAGTGAATGCCGATGCTGTTGGTAAGTGTAGTTACTTATGCTTTCAGCAGGCTGTTCAAGGAGGGAAGTTGTGATGTGCCTTTTGCATTACTATAGGTAACAGACTGTCTGGAGGGGTCATGTAGCCCGTACCTTCACCGGAGACAGCCTTTTCTAAATCTAGATAGAACTAGGGGATCATTATTGTTTCCGGCAGTCACTTCCCTGTGACCAGGGTATGTACTCAATGCCTGCCTTGGGTCAGGACACCTTTAGGTGAAAGAGGTCACAGCTGCATGCTGTAAGGATGGGCACAGGCATTGTGTCAGCTGGGAGGGGAAAGGTGACTGTATTGGTGTGGTTTGAGGGGTCTTGCAATGACAAGTCCACCTGAAACATGGGGGTTGTTACTGCGTTTGCCTGAAGCCCCTCTGGCCTTTCCTAGCCCTGAAAGGTAAAGTAGAACATTGTGTTAGCACAGGATGTCAAACAGGAGTTGTGCAGTTGCTTGTCTTATGTGAATTAAACAAATCTCTGAACCTGGGGCATTTTCTGGGGAAGCTGGCATTTTTTATTCTGGAGGAATGAAAGCAAAGGAGTATGGGACATTAGAAGACTACACTAATGCTCATAAATAATTGATAGAGTTGACCTGTGGCAAGACCATTTTTAATGAAGACTTTTAGAATCCAGGCCAATGGTGTCCCTGAAAAGTGAATGCAATACCCATGTGAACTCTTGCTGTTTCCAGCATCCATAGAGGAAGAAATCATGTAGAAGAGTAATAAGTGTTCATCTGTAGCTGGTGGAAACTGGTGTCTGAATTAAAGGAAAATGTGCTGCCTTGAGTCGAGATGAAATTTTTGCTACTGGGTCTTGGCTTTTCCTGATAGAGATACATATTCAGCATTGCTGCTTTTACTTTCCTGTATGCTACCTTGTTTTCATCCAGGAAAAGCCAGGCTGAAAGTCGGAGCCTTAATATATTGTTATAATTTCTCCAGCCTTTCTTATGGATATGAAAAATTAGCAACGAAAGGGTACACAGGATGAAAAAATAGGCAAGGAGGACGTTAAGATCAGTTTTCCAAGGCCAGCAGAGCCTGTCAGATCCTGCTTATCCTGATGTTAAATATGTGCTTTGGCATGGTACCTTTACAGTGAAACTTCATTTCCTTGTGCCTTACTAACCCCTTATCTATTGGAGGAAGTGACATGGACTTGGGTGAGTTTGAATGAGGTGCTCTGCTAGTAGTATCTGAGCTAGGCTGGCTGTATTGCAGCATAGATAGCACAATGTGATGCATCCTAAATCAATACTTATTTCTTGTACTGTTTTGAACTGTTCTTAGTATCTTCAATGGCTTAGGATTTTGTGCTAGTCAACTCTCTTGATTTGACAAGTATGTGGGAAGTGAAGATCATTGCCAACAATTGTTTGCAGGTGTTTAAAGAGTGATTGCATTTAAGGTCTAATGTTTGTGTTTGGAGGTGGGGTGGGCTTCTGTGACTTCTGGAATATAAGCAATAGCTCTTTACTGTATTGCCATGTAGGAGCAACAAATAATGATGATTACTCTGGCTACTTTTCACAAAGTCTGGTGAATGAAAACAATTTTATGCTAAAAAAGGAGATTTGACATAGTTGTGCTTAAATTGAGGGCCAGCCTGCTTGTAATCCTTACCTCCTGTGTTGTGGTGTGTCAGACTTGTTCTGAAGGATTTTGTGTAAGAAGAACTTGGATGTAAACTTGTGTTCTTAGGTTAGTGTCATGTTAACACTGCTGTAATTCAGCAACAATGTGTGTGAACAGCTTTCTCTGACTGTGCAGCACTTGTGAAGTGAGGCAAACTAGCCATCCCGCAGTTCTGCATCAGTTACCCCTCCAGAGAGCTTGTTCAAAGCTGGTTGTATGACTGCAGTGTGTGTGTATGTATAAAAAATAAAACTAGCAGAAAAGCAGCTTGGGAAAATGGCAGTGAGAAGGATGATGAGTTCTATACCAGTGACTTCTTATCCACTATAGAAATTACATTTATGGACAGAATTCAGCTTTGTTAGTAGGGCTGGCTTAAAGGCTGGCTGGCAGTGTCTTGGAGGTAGCAAGTCATGCTTGTAAAGTCTTCTCAACACACTTTGTGATGAAAAGCATGTTGAACTGTGAATGCTTTACCAAACACCGTATTGCATGAAGGCAAGAGAATTTATTGCTGAAGAAAGAAGGAATATCGACATAAAATGAACAATAAGAGTCAAGAAGAGGGGTGGTCCCCAGGCGCACTGAAGTGTTTCTAGAGCTCTGTGTCAAACCACTTGGGCAGTGCAAAAATTCAAAAATCATAACTCTGTTTTCATGTTTCTCATTCAAGAGATAGATGATGGTGTTCAAGTACCTTGTTGTTGACCTAGGAACAGTGTGGCTTTATTACCTGTTTCCTTCTGCCTTTTAGATTTGAGAACAAAGTAGAGAGGACACTTTTCTACTAGGACTATCTCACTTCTGGAGAAAAGCACTTGAGAGAAGAGGCTCATCTACATCAGTCCTGTGTGTGTTCTATTAGGCTGAGTAGAGATACTGTATCCTGCTTAGCTGAAAGAGATAAGAGCACTCTTCCTCCTGTTACATTTATCATACCTCTCTATCATGCTCCACGAATGCAGTGGTGAAAATACTTTTGGTTTGTAGCTTATTAGTGTTTGCAGCAGCAGAAGCAAGTACATCTTGGAATTGCGTAGCGTTCCTAGAAGATTTTAAGATAAGATTGTTGTGAGGATAAGTACATGCTGTTCTATAGTAACCACCCATAACTCCTCCTCAAGCCATCTGTCAACTAATTTGCAGCTACATCCTGAAGTACTTGCTTGATATTAGGGAAAAATTGACAAGAAAGTGTTAGATGTAGGCATATCTTCTGCTCGGTTAGCCTTTGAAAATTGTATACAGTGTCCAAGGTCAGAGCAAAGGTGACTTTGCAGGCAGCTCATCCATATCCACCTCCTGAAATTTATAGCCTTAAGGAGAAGCTTTGGTGTCTTTGTGCTGATCTCTTGGGAAGCTTGTTTGTGAACCTCTGTTTTTCCTGCTAGATTTAATGTAGGAACTAGAAGGTTTCCAGCTATAGCTGGTTTATGGATGTTAACTACAGGAAAATATTGCTTTAAGAATAGTTTTGGTGATTCAGACCAAGCTATTTAGGACCAGCGTAAAAGACTAGCATCCTTTAGTCTACCCATCACGACTGAATGTACAGAGATGGTATTTAGCCAAAGTCATGGGGAAAAAAAAAAATCCTGTAAGCCTTTGATAACTCACGACCTTTTATGGCAATGCATTTAGTGAAGTTATGAGTAGTGTCAAAAAGTGCTTTCTGAATTTTTAAACCTGTGATAATAGGAAAAAAAAGGCATGCAGTAAAATTATGAAAAACTAGTTGTGCTTTGAAGCTGTTCATGGTGTTACATTCTCATATCCTTTTCTCCCCAGATGGCATGTTTGTAGTCTATAATCTAGCCTCATAGAGGATTTCATACATATTTTTCACCCTGGTTGCTTTTCCTGTACTGGCTTAGTTCTGTTATACCCATTTTGAAATAAGGAGAACTGTAAAGGCTCAAGATGAGATTTGCTCCATGAATTTATTCAGAAAACATGAATATGTGACTTTATTCTCCATTGTTCTCTATTCTTCACAGTGTTTTTCAGATCGCTTCGTAATACTTCGAATAGTGCATGTTCCAACTTGGGTCCATCTGGGACCACACTACTAAACTTCTTTTATCATGAAAAACTGCTTTCCTTGCTACTTTGTTGCTTATCTTTTAGTTGGTTATTAATACTTAAAGGCGGCTGCCTTTTATCTGCAAAAGCTATACTTCTTTAAGAGCCTTTGACATATCTTGATACAACTCTTTGAAAATCTGAGTTTGCTTTTACACTTGTCCACATGCTGTCAGACTCCTTCAAAAACACCCAGTAAACTTTATTTCCTTTATTTGGCAGAAGTATGCCTCTTCAAAGTTGATTTAGTGAAGTTATCAGATATGATGCAGAATTGCTGTAAAAGCTTTATAGAGTGTTATGTTGGCAGAGTAGGTGATGGGGTGGGGAGTATTACCCTGAGAACCACATGAGTATCTGATCAAAGCCTGTACAAAAGCAGCCAGAACTCAACTGATCCTCTTTGCTTTTACCCTGTAACATTGTGATTTGCAGCTTTGGTTCTGCTAGCACCTTTACTTGGGACATCTTGCTAATCATATCACATGTTTCCTTCCATCTGTGAGGCAGCTGAGCACTCTAAGGAGGGCTTTTTTGTGGGCTTCTCTATAGTTACCCAGGTTCTTGTCATCTACCAGCTGCATTGCTGTGAAGTTTCCAGGATAGCCCCTAAAGAGCTTTTCAGAAACCCTGTAATGCAGAAGAAACACCTGCTTTCATAGTGGTATGTTCTATGCAAGCTGAATAAATAACCAGAGTTAATTCGAGGGTGTTAGAGAAAGTGATCTCGGGTGCTGTTACCAGAACACAGAGCCATGGGTAGTAGTTACTTAGCCTTAAGAAAAATTACTGCCTTTGAGTGACATACTCAGATTATCAATCTAACAGAATCCCAAAACCTGAAAACTAATCACTCTTAGACAAGTACCTAGTTGTGTACCTACCCCTGTGTAGCTTGCTGTCTGCTGAAGACTGGATCAGATCCTCAACAGCATCAGACTTCAGTTGCAAGTTTAAATTCAGTCTAAATGTATTGGTGGGTAAGATACCTGGATGCAGAAAAGCAAGGCATTTGAGTCCCATTTGAAAATGGTAGTAACTCAGGCTTAACACTGCATGGATTTTTATCCACTAGTTCATCAGTTGCTGGTGGTACTGGCCTAGTAATGTATGTATTTCCTTACCAGATTTATCATGCAGATGGTGTGTTTCTATTTTTGGCATAATGCACTGTTTCCCTGGAGACTCCAAAGGCTCACTGTGTCCTTGTCTGCTCTGGGTTGGAGAAGTCTGTTTTCTGGTCAGATTCTCACCACTGTTTCTTGTAAGTCCCAAAACAGCTTCATGTCTTGAGTCTGATCCTTCTTACCTAAGAAACAGTGGCCAGAGGACTGAGCTTGCCTGCCTGCTATACTCACCAAAAGGCCTATCATGTAACTGGCCAGAGCTCTGATCGCTTCCCTTACTCATCTCATGAGGAGACAGCGCACTGTGACATTCACCTTGTCGTGTAAAAAAGAAATGGCTTCATCAAATACAGAACAGATGGATGTCACAGTCTAAGGTCTTTGGGAGTCTCAGCAAAAGGTCACATCTGCCCAGTGTCACAAGAAAGGAAAGTATGTTATTTCAGACAGAACTTTAGTTGAAAAGTAAGTTATAATATTGTGCCTTCTGGCTAGGGAGGAGTTTTTGTGTGCTTTGCAATGAATATTGATATTGGCAGATGTTTATCTGCAGGAGAATTGATGAAACATCTTTCTAGAAGAAAGTGATTTGCTTACATGCAAGACCAGCATGTTCATTTGCCCTTGGAGGCAAATAAGGAACCAACCTCTTTGATACAGAGCTATTTTTGTCTTCCTCTGAACACTGCTTATTGTGCATTATGCATTTTTTTTTTTTAAATGCTGTCAGCAGATACAGCCAGCCATTAACCTTAAGTACTTCCTATTTAAAGATAGCACCTGTAGTCAATTCATGCAATTGTGTGGGACAGAGGCCTTAGGTCACTTGCTGATGATGTCAGAGACCTGGTCCTGAAATGGCATGTCAGCTTTTTACATACTCCTCTGCTGGGAAGAGTACAGCTCCATAGATCTGCAGTCTACTTTGGTCAGAGTCATCTTGTTCTTGGTGCTGCAGTGAGTTTTTGCCATATCACCTTTTTGTATAATGAGGATAGGAAGAGGGGACTTGTATATAGAGCACTAGGTCAAGTGGTGGAGGGAATATATCTGCATGCCTCAGGCAGAGTGCTCTTGGCAGAGAGGGGATAGTGCTCCCAGTTAATGTAGCTTATTTGCCGCTGGACAATGGAAGCATCTTCATAGCATAACTGTCTCTGCAGACTAGGCAAGATCTGTGTTGAGGTCTTCTGTCCTGCTTTGTAAGGCCAATAGGCTAATGTAGCTGTTTGAGTATTGTTAAGGTAATAAAGTTTAAATCACAAGATTTGTCTAGAGGCTGATATCCAAATTACTGACTCACTGAGAGGGGATGGTGGTACAGGGAGGAAGGGGTGAGCAGTTAGAGAACTTGATCTGCCTGGGTATTTGTTGCCTAGGTTTTGAAAATACTGCTAGTTCCAATTAGAGTGATCTATTCAAATTTGTTCCCCAGCATTCTGTTTTACCTTGTGTTAACTACATTCATGGTGTAGACTGACAAGATGTTTAGCAGTCCTGACAGAATTGTGGTTGAATGATGTAAACATTTCCTGCCAGCATATGTTGAATAGCTTACATTTGTCAAAGTCAATCCATCCTGGTCTCTTCCTGTCTGGATCAGTACCAGAGCAGAGTCTGTACTTGCAGGAACGAACAGCTAGTCAGTTTGTGAGAGCTCTGTTATTCACTGTAATTGCTGCTTCTTTGTGGAAGGTATGCTCTTGTAAATTTGGAGGGGGGGGAG
>Ga0065711_1026656_pt1 | contig 63401 bp, 33 predicted proteins | sample Hoacrofraction12_FD_59098 | JGI IMG/M metagenome (GOLD analysis project Ga0065711, IMG submission 59098) | Hoatzin crop microbial communities from Cojedes, Venezuela - Epithelial fraction 12 v2 (version 2) | ecosystem: Host-associated > Birds > Digestive system > Esophagus > Crop | place... | reverse complement strand
CGTCTGAATATGAGGAAGAACTTCTTCCCTCTGAGGGTGATGGAGCACTGGAACAGGCTGCCCAGGGAGGTTGTGGAGTCTCCTTCTCTGGAGATATTCAAGACCCACCTGGACAAGGTCCTCTACAGCCTACTGTAGATGACCCTGCTTCGGCAGCAGGATTAGACTTGGTGACCCACAGAGGTCCCTTCCAACCCCTACCATTCTGTGATTCTGTGATTCTGTAACCAGATCCTGTAGCAGTATCTTCTGCTTTATTTGCCACCACGATGACTGGATATCTCTGTTATTGTTAGTAGAATTTGCTTATAACAAGTGTCCACTCTTCCCCACAGCAGACCTCTCTGTATATGCAGTATGGTTTCCATCCCTGTGGACACCCAGCTACTCCGTCAGCTGTCCAGGAGTTTGCCCCTGAGGATTTCTTTGAATGGCTGCAACGTCTACATTTGTTTCTGCAAGAGCACCTGGAAAAAGCAGGGGCTGATTATAAAGTCTGTTCAGACAGACAACAGCAACCAGCACAGGATTTTCTGGTTGGGGACTATGTTTGGTTTTTTGGTGAACACGTTCATTTACTGCATCCCTCTAAAGTGGACCACTGTTACCTAGACCCATATGAAATAATGGCCCAGGTCAGTCTGGTTGCATTTGATTTGTAGCTTCCATGTGCTCTCCAGGCTTACACTATCTATCTTAAACCTGTTCAGCTGCACCCCGTCCAGCCACAACCTCCATCTCTGCCTCCACTCATGGTGTAAGGCCAAAGGGAATATTGTGTCTGGGCTATTTTGTATTCCAGAATATCTGCGGATACCCTGCAATATTTGATGGATTGGGCAGGGTATGGTCTGGACGACTATACCTGTGTCGGAGGTGCATGCCCTGCCAAAGTTCTTTACACATTTGCTATCCTGTTAAGTCAGGTCCACAGGAGAGTGTGGGGACACAACCTGGGTGAGGGTGTTATAGTTGCATCCCTTCAAAGAAGATGGTGTTCTGTAAACACTCTGTCTTTAGTAACCATCGTTGTTGTTGCTGTTGTCAAGAGAGCTAATAAAACTGACAAGTAGGCAGAGCTCAGCTTCTTCAAACTACTGCCTGTTAGATCCTTCACATGCAATGTTCCTGCCCTTTGTCTTGGGGCTGCCCTTACTCCTGCCTACCAGGCATGACCATCCCTTAAATTATATTCGTCTGTAGGCAGCTAAGTAATACAATACCAGTTCTACCCCTGATATGCGGGAACAAACAAAAAAATCAACCAAGCAAGCATTTTTTTAGCATTCAGTAACACAACTTAGAACACAATGGGATTCCAATACAGCCTTCAGCACTTGCATCTTGCTAGCAGACATGTCGAGAGGCAGCAATAACTAGGCCCTTTTCCCATTAAAATCTGTACAGAATAGGGAAAAGCATTCTGAATGGAAGATTAGGAAAGTTGTTTGAAATTTTCCTCAGCGGCCTGCTCAGAAAAACAGTGAGGTATGCTCAGTAAGCCTTATAATGCATTACTGAACGAGGCCCCATCTGGTTGTTCAAGTGAGGTGTTAGTTTTCAGCCCAGACAAATTCCCCAGTGTGGCTCTACCACGAGCCATGCTGCTAAGAGAAGCAATGGCAACAGAATGTGTATAATAATAATGTGAAGAAAATGTATCTCATGAGGGAATTGGCTGAACTTATAAGCAATGAAGACTCAGTAGACATCCACAATGTATGGCAGCTTTGCCCTGTGAGGATTTTAGTCACACTTACACACAGTCAAGGCTATGCTATTACTGCTATATATCAAGACTTCACAGTTTAAGAATATCTCTTTGTGCTTTATAATGTTAACTACAGTTTGCTTAGGACTGGCAAGAAGGAAGTAAGTTGTTTTGCCATATTAGGGATCAATATTTGGATTAATAAAATTCCTTTAAAGAAAAACTTACTTGTTTTGACCATAGGAAAATAATTTGTTCTTGACTCTGTTACCTCACGGTGCTTACAATCACCTGGAACAGACAAATTAGTGTCTAGGATCTCTTGCTGTTTAGCGTCTTTTTAACTGACAGTGCAATGCTGCCCCATTCAGTTTTAAAAACACGTGTCATTTTTTTAATCTTTTTTTTTTTCTCCTTACACCACATTCATTTTGCAGCTAAATGATTTGACAGCAACTCTGTACCACTGGGAGCTTTACAGTGGGAGCATGACTGGGATCTGTGCAGATCTTTCTGTTGGCTTGAATAGACTTTAGAGGATGGTCCCTGATTTCAGGCTATACTCAGGTGTCAATCTTGAGTCAGAATGAAATAACGTCACTCCCTCAGGTGACAAAGCATAGAATCATGGTTTTTTTTGCATCTGCACTATACCCATTGACATCTTCTTATAAGTACTGTCAAAGGTAGTCCTTCCATAGTGTTGAACTCTCTGTATATCACTTACTCTGTATCAAAACTGTTGTATCGTAAATTACGAAGAGCAGTAGAACTTCACAGGAGTTGTGCTTTTCATGTCTTGACAAAGTATAAAGAAAATCAGCTGAGTACTTTTGTTGCAGAAAGTTCCTCAGTGGCATATCACTTCTCATTCTATATTTCTATAATTCTATTTCTCCTCTTACTTGTAGAGGAAGGGCATATTTTGTAATTATCACAAGGGCATCATGAATGGTCTAATCTAGCTGAGTAGTCTACCTCTTGATATCAGAAATAAACTTGAGGTAGAACTCACATGAGGCATTTCAGCATTTCATAACATAACAAAATATTTTCACAGTTCTGTTTGAAAAATAAAACAAACATGTTTCTTACATAGTAAATTCTTCTTTTCCTACTAAAGGGCATAATTATCCCATATACATACCATACATACATACATTAAAAAAAAAAAAAATCCAAACTTTCATGGAGAAACAGTTTTGACAAACAAAGTTCTGTGAAAACTAATGAAAATAATTAAACAGCAAAGAGCTCTGAAATTCATTTAAAAAAGTTCAGCTAACTTCCTATGAGTAGGGGCATTATATGCAGTCAGCTCTTGAGGATTTTCTCTGTCCTTGTCTCAGGAAAGAGAATACCTGAGCATAAATAACATGGACAGTTGATCTGTTTTTAATTGCTTTAAAATGCCAAAATGTGGGAGATCGTCATACACAAATCTCAAGTATAGTATGACTTAGACAATTTTAGTCAATCTTTATAGTTACTGAGATATGTACAATTTGTTTATTTGGCTTTCTTATTTTTATGTTTCTAGAGATATTATGACTTCTTTCATTTGTAATTTACAACCTGAAAACCCAGGTTCATTTGATTTGTCCGCTGAATCGTGTTTCAGGAGAGTCTTGATATTTCTGGCAAGCTGGACCTTGACACAGTTAAAAAAAAAATCAGTTCATGACTGCAACAATCCAGTTCAATTTGCAGCATCTGGAAAGAAAATCAAAACCTTTCTGGGAAGAACTAGCACAGCAATAATGAGCGTAACAGTAAAGCACAATGCATAATAGGACATGTTTTGGTCTTGTGTGATTGAGCATTATCTTCACTTCAAAGACAATATGTAAGTAACAGTATCTTCTTCCACATATCACTAATCTTTAAGAAGTGTGTATGCAACTTTAGATTTTCCCTGACCATCTGGCTACTGAAATCTCTAGTAATAGACACGATGAAATCCAAGCCATGGCAAGTTTCCATCTAAAATCTAACTTGAAAGTTGCTTCATAATGAGTGCTGCTGTTCTTATCTGTTTCTTTCAATGACAGCACTGCAGGGCTCAACATTAACCTCATATTCTTTTTCACTGGTATCCATCAGATAAAGTACATTCTGATTGGATTGTGATGGTGTTTGATGTATGACCAAGATGCCATCTTTTTGGGGAGGAAAAGCTTGGATCAGCTTTTAAAAATGTGAAGAACTACTCCAAGTGAACTTCTCATTCATGTTGTTTTTCTGGTTTTTATTTAGATGACTCCAGATGCTGTGAATCCCTTCTTATTGTTATGGATAATTTGAACATCCAAACTCCTGTGTTATAAAACTTTAAACTCCTGCCTTCTACCTCTGGATATCACAGCTAAAATTTAGTATTAAGATCTGGCCTGATCCCTTTAAATTAGATAGACGAATTAGGACAATCTGTTCCATTTCCAGAGGTATCCTACAGGCAAAATGTCCAGGTGGATGTCAAATAGTAGAAAAAAGTCACCAGCTTATGAATATTTCCTTTCATTCATGAGTCTACAAGCACCTTAAAAAAATATACAGACAAAACATCATTGTCATCATTTTGTAGCTGTAGAAACTGAAGTTTGAAGGCAAATACTGTACTCATTGTTGCACTACTGGAGAGGTGAAGGCCTGGAAACAGAAACCAGAGGTGGACTTCAGTAATTTCTGGGGTCTGAGGTAGACAACATCATGGCAAGTACTAAACGAAAAATGTTGTAAGATCTTTGTATAGCTTGCTGGCATTTACTTAAATTATACGGCAGGTGAGATCGTTTTAAATGGCCTTATTTAGTCTACAGATTTTGTAAAAGAATTCTCCCATAACATCCTTATAGGGAAGCTTAGGAAGTGTGGGCTGGAGGAGTGGTCAGTGAGGTGGACTGAGAACTGGCAGAGTGGCAGAGCTCAGAGGTTTGTCGTCAGCGGCACTGAGTCTAGTTGGAGGCCTGTAACTAGTGGTGTTCCCCAGGGGACGGTACTGGGCCCAGTCTTGTTCAACTTCTTCATCAGTGACCTGGTTGAAGAGCTAGGATGTACCCTCAGCAAGTTTGCTGATGACACAAAACTGGGAGGAGTGGTGGATACACCAGAAGGCTGTGCTGCCATTCAGCAAGACCTGGACAGGCTGGAGAGTTGGGCAGAGAGGAACCTGATGAAGTTCAACAAGGGCAAATGCAGGGTCCTGCACCTCGGGAGGAACAACCCCATACACCAATAGAGGCTCAGGGCGGACCTGCTGGAAAGCAAGTCTGTGGAGAGGGACCTGGGTGTCCTGGTGGACAACAAGTTGACCATGAGCCAGCAGTGTGCCCTTGTTGCCAAGAAGGCCAATGGTATCCTGGGGTGCATTGGGAGGAGTATGGCCAGCAGGACGAGGGAGGTTCTCCTCCCCCTCCACACTGTTCTAATGAGGCTGCATCTGGAGTACTGCATCCATTTCTGGGCTCCCCACTTCAAGAAAGATGAAGAGCTACTAGAGAGAGTCCAGCGGAGGGCTACGAGGATGATGAGGGGACTGGAGCATCTCTCCTGTGAGGAAAGGCTGAGGAAGCTGGGCTTGTTCAGCCTGAAGAAGAGAAGGCTGAGAGAGGACCTTGTAAATGCTTATAAATATCTCAAGGGTGGGTGTCAAGAGGATGGGGCCAGACTCTTTTCAGTGGTGCCCAGTGACAGGACAAGTGGCAACAGGCACAAACTGATGCATGGGAAGTTCTATCTGAACATGACGAAGAATTTTTTCACTCTGAGGGTGACAGAGAACTGGAACAGGTTGCCCAGGGAGGCTGTGGATTCTCCTTCTCTGGAGATATTTAAGATCCACCTGGACAAGGTCCTGTGCAGCCTGCTGTAGGTGACCCTGCTTTGGCAGGGAGACTGGACTAGATGATCCCCAGAGGCCCCTTCCAACCCCGAACATCCTGTGATTCTGTGATTCTGTGATTCTGTAATTTAGAGTTACTACGATTTCTCATCATAGTTTGTTCATGAATTTTGGAAACGCTGCAGCTTTTTAGACTTACTTCTGTTACACCCACTGCAGAGTATTCAGTGCAGGGACAAATCACAACCTCACAAATCACTCCTTGGAAACTCCATGCATGCCCTACTGTTTGACAGTCAGCACAATCCACTACTAAGAGGATAGACCTGTTAATCTACTGTGAAGCAAAGTAGGACCTTCCATACCAGGTACCAGGCTAATGAAATAATGAGGAACACATGAAACTGAGGTGAACAGAAATAGGTTCCTTCAACAAATAACCACACTTGACCAGCAAAAATGAGCTCCGAGAAAAAGACTGAAGTCTGTGGCTTAATAACTATTATGTTGTTATGTTTGACTAGTTAAAAATTCTACATGGTGTAATACGCCGCATTATCAGAAAAGATCAATAGCAACCTGTTTCCAATAGTGCTGACTGGAGAGAAATGACCTTGGCTGTGGTAACTAATACACAATTCAAGTGAAACTGCATAAGAGATTTTCCAGATAGTCTTCAGTTTATTTCACATTTCTTTGTGAATATGACTCAGTCTAAAAGTTATTTTAAAATGCGTTAACAATTCTGAAATAATTTTGCTTCCAATAGTTCAGAATGTCATTTCATAAAAGGTCCTGTAAAATTGTCATATACATAAATCTTCAAAAATCGAAGTTGTTTTAGAAAAGCAGAAGACTGGAAACGTATTTGCTTTGATGTTAGCCATAGTCATTTGTCCATTGCACTTTCCATGTAAAGTGAACCCAGGGACTAAAAAGAAACATTACAATCCAGTAAAGAATCAATGTCAATTGTTAAAGGTCTTATTACAAGTTAACCTGCAGTCCCTAATGACAATTGCAATAGTTTTGACAGGAACCTGAATGAAAAAAACACTTGATACATTCTACTTCATAACACCAACAGCAAAATTAAATAAATGCCTGCATATGGAATCATATGTCAGGTTTGGAACGCCTGTATTTTTAAGGATTTATTTTTTCATGACAGATATTGTATTTAATATGTAGGTTCCCATCAGCACAGTTTACCTCCAGATTACTGGTCTAAAGAGTATGTTGCAGGATGAGGCTATGAATTTATTAAACAAAATGTGTTTTGTGACAAAGCAGATCATCCAGTCATGGAAAAGAAACAAGTACTTGGCTTTAGGCAACCAAATGCTGATCCCCAGAGCAATACTTGCAAGCAGTCAGTTTGCAATAACACAGGCTACAAGTTGCTTGTGCAGAATAATCAGCTAGATGTTGGGAGGAACAAACAAACAGTAACCATCGTTGTCCGCTCATAGGTAATTACCATCAGAAGAAAAAGAGCTGAAGTAATTGAATAAACTGCACATAGATTGTTTACTCAGCTCTATTAGCAGAAAGCAGCACTCTCTCATTAAAACTAAAAGACAAGAAAGAAAACATTGCTTAGAGCTTCAGTGAAATAGTGATACTAGTTTCCACAACATTACCTGGCATTTTAAAGAACACGAACAGAACACAAAAGTTCAAGGCGACCCTATAAATACATTTGCAAGTTTACATATTTTCTATAGATTGTGTACTATGAGTTGAATGCAGTTCCCACCGCCAAAGAGTTTTCTGGAAATCAGACAGTTTAGGAGTTGGATTTCACTCCTTCTGAAGTCAAAAGCAGTTTGCTTTTGTCTTTGATAAACCTTAGCTACTGGTACTGGGAAAAGAGACAAAGATACTAAAATCCATTTAGAGCTGCAAGAATCTTTCAGTGGTAACTTTTTAGGAGAAAGTTCTTTTGCAGTCGAGTTTATTTTTTGAATGTGCTTCTGCTTTTGTATTTTTTGAAGACTTTTTTAGTGTTGATACTTTCTTTTCGTTTTAGGGGAACTATATTATTTTCTTCTTTAAAGCAATATTTCTTAGCCCGTATGTATCTTTCCTTTCTTGTTTAAGGCAATTTTTCTTGGCCCAAAAGAATCTTCCCTTTCACCTCCGTACACTTCATCAAGAAGCTCAAGTAATGTTTTCCACAAAAAAAGACAAAACTGAGCAAGTCAACTTCTCTTTACTCATAACAGCAGGTCTGTAAAAATTTCACTTTCCTCAGGGCTTTAAGTAAGTAGGCACCAGAGAAGGGATGGGAGAGTTGTAAGGCTAGTTTTATTGCTACACCATTCATTCTACTGGACAGACTGCCCTTAATGAAAGTCACACAGGCCAAGTTTACAAATTGTGGTATAATTATATAGATACTACCTATATTTTATACACATACACACATATGTAAATATGTATGTGTATACATATACATACAGACACCTATTTGTAATGATATCTGCCTATGTCTACTTATTTTAGTGTGTCTTTGTCTCCTCTCTGATGCAATTCTTCTTTTATTTGAGCATTTTAAAGATACCTATTAACTTGATAACAAAGGTAAATCCAGGTCCAAAATAAAAACATTTCAAATATTGTCTAAGATTAAACTTCAGTTGCAACTTCTGCTTTTCAAGACAGTCTTTAAATATGTCACTTACCTTTCTTAATTTTTAAACAACATACACAATGAAGTCATCTTTAAAACTACTGCTACATTAGTAGATCATACAACTGAGTCCACAAGTAAAGAACCTTATTTATTATTTATATTTCAGTAGCACACACTCTGTAAGGCTCTGCCCATAGAGACAGACAAACAGGCAGTTCCATTGATTTCCTGCAGCATTTCCAAGCACAGGTTTTAAAAAAAAACCCAAAAGGCTGTATGATGATGTCCAAAATAAAAGAGCAAGAAGATGGTATCTGGCCATATGTATTGGTTTTACACGCACTACTTAAGCTATGCAATTTATCATGGGGCAGAATTCCCCAAACTCTTTTGAAAAGTTAAGTGTAGAATTTGAAATATCTTAGGCGCATCAATTTAGTGTCCAGGATAATTAGCGCAAATGAGAGGGAAGCCTAGTTAGCTAGGACACTACTCCATACTAGCACTGCCCAGGACAGGGTCCTGCTAGACTGTAGCTGGGCAAAAGAGAGAGGAGAATGGGAAATAATCAAGCTGTTAGCTTGCAACTATATCGTATTATCCAAAGTGCACCAGCATGGTGCTTGATCTTTTATTTTTCCCATTTCTCAAGTGCTTTTGTTCCAACCTGAACACCACACATATACTCCTGCACTTTGAAAAGCCAGACTAATCCTGGGGTATTAGCTGCATGGCAATGTGGGCATATAAGGTCATTCAGTGCTATCCCAGAACAGAATAGTGTGCTGCAGGTAGACTGTGTGTCACTTCTACCCATCCTATCCTCTTGACAGCATCACATAGAGCTCCAGCGTAACTTCATTCACTACTCCCCCATAGAACGTCTACAAGCAATCACAGCCAAAATTGTTGCAGACAAGTCTTCTCATAGAGCAGTTCTAGACGGGAACAGCTCTTCTGAAGAAGGAAGACATTCACAGTCAAGACCAAGGAACCTTTCCCTGTGGCCGCGTTCATTTCCAGTATAGACCTGCAAGTTTCATTTACTTTCACTGTACAATCCACTTCTTTTATGATTACAGTCACACATGAATGGAAAAGTACATGTTTAAAAAAATAATCTGGTCACCAACACATTCTGGTGTCATATTCCAGGTTTGCTTGTGAAGGAATAATCACCAAAGTCATCAGGCACGCTATGCAAAATACTGGCTGAAATCAAGCTTTTTAATTAGATCTAAGCTCTTTTGTAAGTTGTCTGGATCAAAGCTAGGAAAATGCTTCAAAATGCTATTTGGAACCAATGATCCTAATAGTCAGATATTAAAACCTGAATTCTACACTATTTTTCTTTAATAATACAGTCTGTCAATGCATATAGGTGTTTTTTATGGCAATTCCACGTAGATGACTGCTGCTCATAGTTTTTAGATTTAACCAACTCTTGTTCACAGTGAGCACTGCTAAGGGCTTGGGTTTAGTGATGGGAGCAGATTAAAAAGATTTAATATGTCTGGCTTTTTTTCCATTTCTACTGTAAATATGTTCTGTGAATTCAGGAAACTTGTCTTTTCTTTCTCTTCTTGGTTTATCACATGTAAGTGGATACTAGCACGATTTCTTATTCTCAGAATTAGCATGAGACACACAATTAATCCATAATTTAAAAGGTAACAGGAGGTTAGAGGAAGGAAAGTGCTGTGTTGATGTGAAGGCATGCTTCCTTTGAGAGTCAAGTGGATTTCAAACTCTTCATGAATAAAAAGAATAAACACCTTGTTTTCTCTTGTCCCACCTCTAGGAACAGAAGCATGGGATGTGCCTGAAAAGAACACAAACACTAAAACATTAGGCACAACAAGCAAAATTGAGATTGGTGACTTAAGTGTTGCTCTAGTCATACTAATTCGACAGGACAGTGAGGAATATAGAAAAAAAAGAAGCATAAAAGAAAAGTTTCATGACAGACATGAGAAAAATGAAGGAAAGGACAAGGAAGAGTTTTACCTACCGCAGGGATTAGGGAAAACTGATTCCACTATTGAAATAGCACTGCACTCAGCAGAGCTAAGCTGATTCACATCAGCTTAGGATGTGTTTTTCCAAGGCTGAGACTCCTGTGGTTTTTCTTCAATTGAGGAGAAAGCCAAACAGGTGAGCTCTCCCTTTTCACTACAATTTTTCTTTTTTTCTTCAAAGGTAACTTATCAAAATTTAGAGTTAATTTAACAGCAGCCTCACCTCCACCCTCCTCAGACTCCTCTCTGCTATCCCATAGCCCTCAGAAAGAGAAAGAGTAAAATGACAGATGAACAGTAAGATTAAAAAGGTTTCTGGGGATGAGTTCCAGAACCAGTAAGGGAGGAGACCATGGGTTTATAGTCTGAAGGTCAGTTCAATGTATTCTCCAGAGGGGCCATTTCCTGGAACATAAATATGTAACTTGAAGTATATTGTGTCAGCCGCATTTTTGGGGCCTGATCTGGCAGCAATAATTGCAGCTTTCCAGGCGAGGTAACCTTTGGGTTCTTGTTAGTGCTATAGGTTTGTAATTCGACACATATTTGCACTTCTGGACTGTGATACCTGTCTTTGACAGCTCATCTATCCAGCAAGAGGTCAGCAAGTTTCAAACAGACACGCGTCCCCTCCTTGCCTCATGCCATGACTGTATGCCAAGTTGCTGCCACACAGTTTGAGGGATGTTACATGAAAATGGGGGTTCTGCTTTCAGTCTTCTGATATTATCTCTGATGAACTCTTTATTTATCCTTTAATCTGTATGAGGCTGTTGAAAATTACTTGGTCAAAGGAGAGAAAACATTTGCTTTGAAGTCTTATCCATTGTATGAGACTAGGGGTGAGAGGTGGAAAGTGCAATGAGTGCCGTGAAGCCCACAAACAGATAATTGCTAGGTAGGATAAAAAGGCTGTAGCCCTTCCCATGTTACCATTTTCCTCTGTGGGATGCATGTTGTCTGCCATGTGGCTTGGCATCACATTCAGCTGCACAATGCCCTTATTCACTGCATAACTGCATCAATTTAACAGACCCCATTCTTTGTTATTAAAAAAAAAAATCCATTCTCCCTCCCAAAATGTCATTTACCTCTACATGATTTCTATGCTTAGTCACATTATTTCTAAGTTTTAAGTATCTGCTGGACTCACATGCCATCAGCTGTGTTTCTAGAGTGCACACTTGCATTTGGACACACACATACATATGAAAATACATATTTAAATATTCAGGTAGATCTTTAGGCATTAAAATATATTTTTACACATACTTGTATAAACACAGAATTTATTGTGTCTATATACTTATTTCTAACAAATAAAGTAAAATATTTGACAAATTTTGGGCCTGTCATCAATTGACAGTGTCCAAGAGATATATACTATATTCAGCTATACTGTATGTGTATATATGTACATGTACATGTGTACGCACTTGTGTATACGAGTGTGTGTAAACACAGTCTCCACACTCTTAATTTGTGAAGTATGCCTTCCTGCTAAGGCACTACAACCAACCAATGAAGTAGGAAGCACCCCGTACTCTGCAAGTCAGATGCTATCTTGAGGCTCCAAGGATTTCTTAATGGACTAAGGTGAGGTCAGGAACTAAAATGAGTGAGCAGCAATGATGTGTGCAAAAACATTTCTTGCTGCTTCAGTTTCTTTTCCTGACCTCCACCAAACATCTCTCAGGGAAAGAAGAAATGTTCTAAAGGGTCACCAGAGGAGAGGATTTTGCACAGAACATTTTAAAGAATAAAGAATATGCCTGATGCGAAGACCTATGCAAGAGTGCGTGGGCAGCATTAGTTTGCAATTATGAAATCAGGACACTATTTAAACTTCGGCCCAAAATATGCAGTGTGATTACTTCGTCTTTCTTAGTCCCTGTATCTTCCAATGAAATTGGAAATGCTTTGTTGCAGACGTTGAACTCTGTACAGCTCCAGACAAAATCAAGACTCAAGCAAGGAAGGGGGCAACTAATTTGCACCCAGTATAGGTAAATGTAATAGGTATGTGAAAGTACAATCAAAGCTATTGATTTTAAACCTCATATGAATATCAATCTAAAATAAGAAGCAATGCTAATTAATTAAGACTAATTTCACATATCAGTGGCAGCAGTATTCCCCTAGGATCACATCACATTACAAGTGTTGTACTTCATGTATTCATGTTGATTTTAATTCGACTGCTTGTGTATAAACTACTACATGAATATGTGCAGGAACAGACATACACCATAAGACATCACCACGACCTCACTCCCTACTCCAGTTTCCTACTACCAATCATTTAAATGGTCTTTATTTCCTCAGTCTTCAGGACCTGTTGTGACTGTCCTTTGGACCCGATAACTCAGAAACTGAATTCGAATTCTGGCTTTAGTTTCAATCTAGGACTGTATACATTTGTAATTAAATTTTTCCTGAACTTTGCAAATATTGCATTTTCATGATGGATAATGCACCCCATGAATGAAAAATATTTATTTAATTACTTCTTACAACTGCAAATATCTTGAGGACAAAACAATATTAACAGGTAATTTCTAAGAATTTAGTAGTTAATTTACCCCACAGAATGTGTTCCAGGAGGCTATAATTTCTCCATATTTACCAGAATTACCATAGATTATATGGCTCTGCTCTGTTCTTTTTTGCCTGCTTGTACAAGAACTTTCTCTATTGCTCTGTCTATGTTGTTTTTCATTGGCAATCACCTTCCTGTATTTACTGTTTCTCACTATTTCAGGCCTCCCTTTAATTTCATGACTGGTTCTTTGCCTTCCTACCACCTTTCCTGTTCCTGAGTGTCTACGTAGTCAGTTCAAACAGGTCCAAATCTACTTCCTCTCTTATCTGCTCTTATCTGATTCCTGCTTCACTGCTTGGCCACCAACCGAAATTTGATTGACTGGCTGGGGACAGACAGAACTCAATAAGTTGCAATTTAAGTATTTTCATGGACAGCTTTTTAAAGTGCATCAAAAAAATGGAGACCATCAACCTTCAGCACTTGTCAGCAAATTTCAAACTCATTGTGTTTAATTGCGTTTGGAAATGTAATCCCACAAATCTTGCCTCCTCTATATATGGAGACAGCATGTCCATAGTCTCACTCCAATCTATTCTGGAGCCCTGAACCCTGGCAGTGAATGTTGAATACCCCTCTATCTCTCTGTAATCTTTCCTGCTGCAGCAAATTTTCAGTATCATTGAAGTCCTGGCATGCCAGTTGATTTATAATTAATGTAGACCGCTTAAGTTTTCATTGCAGAACACCAAAGAGTCATGTTTTCATGCTATTTGGACGCTACCTTGCCAACAAAGATTAAAAGTTGAGGTTCTGTCAAGTATTGAACCTTTTTTATGGGACCTGAGTAACCAGATGATGAAAAGCAGATCTTTCCTCCCAGACAATAAATCTTCAATACATTCTTTGGGCTCTTTGAACACAGTAAAAAATAAAATAAAATCAAACTTCTACCACACACTATGTTTACCCTGAATTAATACAAAGGAGACAGAAGTTAAACATTTAAGATATGACCCATCCAGTGGGGAAAGAAATTTTGCTTTACATAAACACTGTCAGGTTTCAAAGAAGTGTTTTCTCAATAAGCCATAAAATATCTATCTGAGAACATTTCTCTGATGAAACTCCTCTCCTAAGTGGGATCTTATCATTCTGAATTTTTGTTTGAAAATTCTGTTGTAAATCAGGCTTTACATACCTGTTTAAATTTTTTAAGAAAGAATTAATCACTTCTCCTTTATGACAGGCTTAGTGCAAACAAAGCAGTATGGAGAAAACAAAAGTGAGTGAACTTTTTTCTCTTCTGTCAAAGCAAACATCACCTAAACTGCTTTTGAGAACTAGACAGAATAAATAATTGAATTCAGTTCATGTAACATTCTACTGAGATCAGGAAGAAACAGAGGTAGAAAGGTAAAATTAATATTACAAAATGGTCTTCAATAACACTATGCCTGTTTTCTCCAGCTCTGAGTCCAATGGAGTGCAGACAGCACTTTGAGAAAAAATGAAAAGGTACTGTTAGAAAAGGTGATCTTCATATTTTGGTCCAAAGAAAGGGTATGTTTCGCCCATTCTCACCGAGTTTGCTGCTTCATTTCCCAGTTTTTCTATCTGCTGAGGGCTGAGACCATTACTCATCTCAGAAAAGAAAGACAACTTCAGTCCTATAGTCAGATGGATTCTCATGGCCTGGCAGGCTCTCTGGCACTATCCTCCATTGACTATGTGAGTTGATTAAAATACCACCCAATTACCTTTCATGGTATCCCACTGCAGCAGAACAGAGAGCCTTTCACAGCTTCAGGCACATCAGAAAGTACAGGTGGCTACCCTTACAAATGTAAAAAAAAAACCACAAGGTGTTCAAATACCCCTTCTTTAACTTGAATTTCAATTTGCTTCATTTCTGTATTCCTAACTAACTTTTGATGTCATGTGATGTTTTCCATGGCTAATATTTCATGTACTTTACAAGCTGTCAGAAGAAAGCTGGGGCTTTTGGCTGGGAACATTTGGAATGTTTGGAAGTGAGCAAGACGTGTGACGCAGCTCAAATTTTTGGTGTAAGCTTAGTAAAGTCGTACGTCTTAACAATCAGCACAGAGATTGATATGCACAATGAGGAAAAAGTGCATTCTCACGTAAAACAGTTAACACCTCATTAGAAGGAGAAGATTACTTGTTTTTCAGGGGAAGACAACATTATTGACTGATGAAAGTGAGAATTATGGATGGTCTGATTTATGAGGTTTTTCAGCCACAAATTTCAGTAAGAAAGCATTAACTGTGATCAGACGGCTGACACAGTCTCATTCACAGTGGGGTAAGAACTCCGTGCAATATAGAAGAACTGCTTACAGACTCCTTGTAAAAGTTTTGTTGAAACTAAATTGAACAAAGAAAAATTTTGTCTAGAACACCTAAGGAATGTCTGAAACATTCTCAGACAGTATTGGGATTATTGATGAGAACTTGCAGAGAAGAGGTACATTTTCAGGAGACTCCTAAATGGCAGAGAGTATTTATCTGTAAAAGGACAGGCAGGAGAAAGTATGAACCATGAAATGATAGATCAGACTTTCAGAGTTCCTAGAAAGATAGAGATACAGATATAGATATAAATACAGATATAGATACAGATATAAAAATACTGATGAAAATTAAAATCCCCATACCACTGACAACAAAACTGATCCATTTTAAAGACTTTAATAAGATGGGAAGTAGCCGCCAGCACAGATTTGTCAAGAAGAAATGATATCAGATTACGGCTACTGAGAAAATATAGCTAGTGACTTGTGTGGGGGAGAAGCAGAAGACATCTTACCTGGACAGATGAACAGGTATGCTGTTTATAAATCTGGAGATTACTCAGACAGAGTAAAACCATAATTTTCAAAACCCCAAAACATTTGATTGGAATAAACTGTTCTACTTATTCCTTGCAGATAAGACAGGAAACAATGAGCTTAAATGACAGCAAGAAAGATTTGGGTTGGCATTTGGAAGAAATCTTTCCAACTATAGGCATAGCAGAACACTAAAGGACACTGCCAAGGGAAAACGTGCAAATTTCTGCCACTGGAAGTTTTCAAGAACTGGTGAGACAAAAATGTGTCAAGAATAGTTTAGTCATAGCTGATCTTGCCTTTGGGCAAAGAGATGGATTAGATGACCTCTTGGGACTCTATTTAGTGTGATTTCTGTGATTCCCGCGTAAACATATTGATTCAAATCCAATTCATGTCTAGAAACTAATATAAACTATGTTAAGAAAAAGAGAAAAATTAAACTTACACAACACAAAGAAATGTAGAAGGTAGACAGGTTTCATTGTTTTACAAACCATGAGAAGGATGGCGAATGCCTAAATGAAGACATAGCTGCATGATGAACTTCTGCCTCCATGCTGTCAGCTGGCTACAGTTATGTTTCACAGCAAACTTAGCTACTTGCCTTTCATGCTACCCACCACTTATATTGGAGGGAAAATACAATGTCCTAGATGTAGCAGATCTTTCAACTCAAATGGTTTAATATCTGGAAAACTGCCTAGAAGTGAAGACTCAAGCTAAATCATTTATGTAATGACAGGCCTCCAGAATATATCCTCCCTACCCCCAGTGTCCAAAAGTACCATCGGGTTTTCCCACAGGATATGAGAAGACACCCAGAAGGCCTGTTTAGGGTATAGCACTGGCAAGGACAGTGTGACAGAGGTAAGACTTCTCTTACAGGCTTGGCCAAGCCAGGGGCTCAAGCTCAGGAGCAGAGGCTGCTTTAGGAAAAACATCGCTAAGAGTGCAAAAAGTCTGAAGAAAGCCTGAAAAAGCACTGTATTCTATAAAACAGAGGTTGTTAGATGACACTGGACACTGAACAGTGAGGCTCTCCTCCATGACTGTTGTGCTCCAAAGCTTTGATTTAACCCTCCTTACTTAAAGCATTTACCTGAGGCACACAAAATAAAGCTTAGCTATCCTAATCTCCCTCTTTTTCAAGTCAATATGAGTGAAAGATTCAGAAAATTTAAGATACACTCTCTTTTGACTACAAAGTAAGCCTAAGAGGGTCAAGGCCCTCATGCAAGCGCATCAGTTAAGTCTCTCAGGGTAGGAGGGGTGAAGGTAAAGTCATGGGCCCAAGTTATCTGCTTAAGTCAAGAGAGATGAATCTGGGCTAACTCCTCAACACTTCACTCGGCACCCAGGATAACTCTCCAGCAATTGGAGCTCCAACAGAATAGTACAAAGACTCTCATAACAATATACCCTCAAAAGCACTCTCCTCCTGCTCTTAGAAATGTGTGAAAGGAGGTCTCTGGCAGCAAGGATATGGCTTTCAAAAATATTAAGAGTTCTGTATAATCACCATAAGATTTGAAGGTTCTGTGTAATCACAATGAGATTTCCTCACAAGGAGTGGGGAAAGTTACAGGCATTGCCCTGATCTCTGCTATTGGATTGTTTTTCTGCACAGATAACTTTCCGTTCAACAGCACTGCATCCCTAAGGCTGATCCTGCTGTTTCCTTCCTTACAGAAGAAAGAATTGTGCGCAGAGGGTCAGCTCTTTTTCATGTACTGCTCTCAGGAGAGAATCAGGCCCTATAGCAGGAAGTACCAAACGTCTTGCAAGGAATCTTGAGAAAGCTGCGGCTGCCTTTTGCAGCCTCCAGAGGCATGGAAATTTCAGACTACGTTTGTGTATTCTGTAAACCGAATGGTTACCTGAACTGAAGCAAACTTCATAAGCCATTGGACATCAGGGATCATTATGGCAGATGTCTGAAAAAGAGAGATTATCATAAATTAACTGGAGTGTGCATGTATGCACATCTTTGTGCAAATAGACAAACATACAGTTATTCACCGGAGCGTGTGATATAAGCTAACTGTCAAATAGAGACAGGTGAATTAATTGTTAGTAGAGGACAAAAATGTTCCATGTCTTCTCCATTCTAGAGAAATTCAGTGGCTGGTTATTGCTAGAGATCATTTTAGATAAACTGTGCACAGTAGCATATGGCTAGCCTGGGGGTATTTTAAAAAATGATCTAACTATGAAAAAAACAGGCAGCATTAATAAAAGCCAGCAAAGTGCTTGTGTGGTTCAGCTTCTCACAGTGAACACATCACAGTGTCTAAAGGAATCCAAGTCATGCAGTTTTTAATTTCCAGTGCAGCACTGAAGTTACTACAATTGAAAATAGACCTTCTTGTAAGTCTTATCTTTTCTTACGGTCTGGCAATTTCTCAATATCGCACTTTTAAAGTAAAGAAGTAAAATACGATAATCCCAGTGGAATCTGAAAACTAATTATTTCAGTGAGGGAACACAAAATAAAATAAAAGCACCAAATTCCTCATCAAAGTGAGTAAGGTGGTGCAACTTCAGGTTCACATCAACACAGTGACTCGAAGGCCTAGAAAAGAGCTTATAATAATGTTATTCCTGTGTAAATTGGTTTAACATAGTGTTTGTCAGGCTGTACCTGGACTAGTGTGTTCAGTTCTGGTCCCCACAATTCAGAAAAAAAGTTGTGGACAGACTGGAGAGGCTCATCAAGGCTCCCTTTCCCACAAAATCTTGGACCGGATGAACTTTCAAGGTCCCTTCCAACCTAGTCTGTTCTATGCTTGATTCTACAAACACAGGGAAAGCACAGATCTTTTCCTTCTTTTCTACTATCTTTATATATTGCTGATCTTATTAATAGCACATGATTCACAGATTTCTGTCTTGTGAAAATAGTCTTTTCCCTCAAAAGACTGTGCATGAACATGCACTCCTTTCTGGCAGGAGTGAAGCTTACATACGTGTTAGGTATTCCAGCTTTGACTGCAGGTTCTTGCATCTATCTTTTTGCGACCTGTTTGTAGGACATCATGGTAGGCTACGGTGGTTTCTTGTGTACTGTGGATTATGTACAGATTGCTTACTCTGATGGACAGGCTGGAGACTTACTCAGACTGCTCAGAGCTGCCTGCTTCAGTGCTCTCAACTCTGCTTTGGGGTTGCAGGTTTAGTTGTAGCTGTAATTGTAGTCTGAGTCATTACCTCTGCTTTTGAATGCAGTGATCTCCAGTTATTTAAGAATAGCCTAATCCCAGAAATGAGCTGCTAAGCATCCAACTGATGAGAAGGTAAATAACCAAGCTCCACTTTGAGTCCCGTGGCTCACTCCATTTAGTATGTACTTTGGTGTCCGAATTCAGCTGAAAGAAACATTTTTTCTACCCTACATTTTTGCATAGTGGCTCCCAGGTGGCACCAATTGCCAGGGAAGACAGCTTCTTCTTACACCAAATGGCTTAATGCTTCATAGCCCCCGGTTAAGGAACCGGCACTTAAGAGAGAGAAAGAAACAAATTGGGATTTTGGTGCCTGTTTCAAAGACTGCACATGCATTTGACATTAAACAGAGAAGATGCTGAAATGGTACTGGGAAGAGGGAACTTTCTGGACTGGTACCTGGACTTTCCTCCCTGTCTCTTACAGAAACATAGATACTCATGGAGAGAGTTAAATAGGATTTTGGCATAGAAGATTTTTAAAAGTTTCGTTCTCAAAGCTGCTCTGCAGCCGAGCCCAACCTTGGCAGTGCATGCTTGCTGCTGCTTACTGCTTGCTTACGAACAGCTTGGTTTTTAAAGGGGCTGGGCAGATAGGCTCCCAGCAAATCCATGCCATAATTCTTTTGAGGTACACATGCTAATTTTTCCTTTTGACTTCAATGCAATGGACATTCATAAAGTGGATCTGACTACTCACAAAAACTATTGAGGAAAGTGAAGAAGCAAAGTTTCCCTAAAGTCCTCTGGTCGCTCAGGTTTATGAAGTCTAACATAGGTGCAAGCATATTTTTTCACACAAGCCCTGTGGAACGGAGGTGCTTTTGACATCTGGAGCCTTTCCTAGACTCAGGTAATTTTAAAAACAAAGGCTTTGAGATAAATTAAATAATATACACTCTATCTAGATATCGACCTCACAGAGCATAAGTATCTACAATGTGCAACCCTGCTCATCTCTTCCCTAGTAAGAATTTAATGGCAGGTGATATTTAGAAAATAGTCTGAACAAATGAACAGGACTATAAGTATGTTACAAAATATATTGTGTTATCCCCATAAATCTGAGAGATCACTGTTGTATTCAAAGGTAATAACTGAATCTGAAGACACTGCTTTTGCCTTTTATATATTTTTGGTCAATGTATCCAACATTATCTTCTAGTTATTCTGTTATGGAGGAATTATTATAAAAGAGTTCAAAACCATTGTATCATGTTGATACTGAAAAAAGAGTTCAGTATACAGTACATTATGCAAGGGAGAAGAAATATCAGGATATTTATTATAAAAAATGACATATAGCCAGTTGATAGAAGATTCTAGGGAAAAAATGAGAATTACACTCACTAATTTGTAATGAGCTATTAGAGAAATAACTTTGGAGGATAAGTGATTTTTTAAACATGAAATACAGTAAGGCAAGCAAGTCCGTCACTTAATGTCTCTGCTCTTTTTAAATGAAAGCATTTTCTTTTGATTCTTTCTCCTTACCTGAGCCATTCACTTTCCTATTTCTCCTTCCAGTTCTTTTTTTTTTTAATTTGCACAGCCTGCTCCACAAGAGGTGGATATTCCTGGAAGCATCTGCAGCCCATGGAGATCCCATAGTGGAACTCGTTTGTCCTGAAGCATTGCAGCCCATGGGAAGGCCCCAAACTGGAGCAGTCTCTAGACAAAGGTAAGGTTATTCAGTTTTCTTGCAAAGAAATGAAACAATCTGATAATATTATAAAGACTGAGTAATCCATTGCAGTGCTTTATGGACAAGTAGATAAACGGATTATTATTAGGAATATTAATTATTATGTCACTTTGACACATAGCATAGACCACCTTGTGCTTACATGTATTGATCAAAGATTTTGGGTCAGTTGTTTACAGAAGTATCCTAAAACATCAGTAACTGCAAGGTTCTGTCATCTTTCCTTTCTTTGTATTATCCTAGAATTCTGTGAATATAAATACCTGAAGACTGTTACTGTAATAATATATATGTAGGGAATATGATTTCACGCACCATTGAGATTCACTTGCCTTCTATAGACCTTTAGATACAGCTAAAGTCTAAAGTTAAAGTCTATCTTTAGATAGACTTGGACACAGCTAAATGTATTTGAAATAAACACTCTGGCTATCGTGTCTTCACTGGAAACTGTGTTTTTCCTTAAAGGGGTTTGAGAATGAATGCTTCTAGTTTAGCACTGCTGGAAATCAGAAGCAAACATTCTTCATCAGACTGTCTCTCAAACTAACAACAAGGGACAGTAAAATAAACATGATTTCTGAAAAGTAAGGAAGATGCTATGGAAAACTGAATTTGGATTATGTGTTGATTAACTTAAAAAGAAACGTACAAAGTAGTGGAAAACTAATATCTTTTTATTTGGAAAAAACTTGAAAGAATAATGGAAATTGTTAATATTGTCCAAAGATCTGCCAATTTTACTCCAAGTAAGGCAGAAAAGCATGGAGGAAAGAATTCTAGACCTAACTAGACAAATAACTCCTTCAGAAAGACAATGAGAATAAATAGGGAGTCTACAAGGACTGTGAAAAGGGGGATCAGCAAAGAAAACTCCATCAGGGAGGTATTAGATCTGCAGAGGATGTTTTAACAAGTGAAAGCTGCTTCAGCTAGGTAACAAGGAAAAGAGCAAGGAAAGCAGAAGTGGTGTTGGTATACAATGGGGATATGTTGGAGATTAAAAGTGACCTGGGAATTGCCCTCAAATAAATAAGCATTTCAGTAGAAAAATGGTGTTTGGCAATGTCTGTCCCACAGAATTCGTCCCCACTGACACAAAAGACTATCTTTCTTCCACTAAGAAAAATGAGAGTGGTAATTCTATCACAGTTGCTTATTCAAATTTAAACCTATTTATGGCAACACATTAAGCTAATATACATTCAAGCTAATTCAGTTTCACCGATTGTTAGTAGTTTGGGATTACTGTAGCAGTTGAGAATTCAGATCTCCCCTGGTTCTTTTTTTGGTGGTAACAATCACCAAATTCACCCCATTTCTTCTGAGTGGTTTATTCTTCACTCCTAAATCAGTGAAAGTATTAATCAGCTTTTCCAACCGAATGAGTTTGAATTCCATTGTTTCCTGGCCCCTTAAAAGTCAAGTAAAAAAAAGACCAAGCAGGCTGCTAAATTGGTGATTTGAAACTTTTCTCTTTTCCTCGTAGGGGAATGAAAAGGTTTATGGGAGGACAGATCCTTCTCTTTACGCTCTGTATGTTCAGCAACTTAAAAGTAAAGCCTCCGGAGAGCGGGAGCCTACTTTCTCAAGCATACACCTCCTTTTGCCAAAAATACTAGGTTATGCTGTATTAACACAGGTCATTAGATATTCTATTAACTGTTACAGAGTCTTTGTGTAAAAACCCCCAGATATAACACAGAGAAGTGACTATAGGACAGCAGATAATATGCTAAATGAAGACACAAACTTCCATACAGACAGCCAGTGTATGTGTATGCATACATTACATATTCTGGAAGCACCTGTATTTAAAAGATTAGAGTAGGTCCTTGCTGCTTTGTTTCAGATTTCTTTCAGCAGGGGCAGTTTGGGTAGTAAGTATTTTGATATGGAAGTTGCCAATACAATGTCAAAGAAGAAGCATTTTGACCCTCTGAGTACTTTTTTAATGTATAAGGATGGACTAGTTATGCACACTTCTAAACTGAGGAAAAAATGACATATGCAATCACATGTCAAGTAAGAAAGTTCGGGGGTTTTTTCCCCATCTGTCATTGGGAAAAAACTGACTACAGCATTTTTAGACTACTTTCTTTAATAAGCAAAGCACGAGCACAAACTCTGAAGGAAAACATAACTAAGCAGATGGATGTAGTGAAAAATGGCATAAAACCAGGGAAAGATTTTTTAGTGATGTATTTTACTAGACCTTTCCTGACAGCTTTTTTTCATGATTCTTTTTCATAATTGGCATTCATAAGATGAAAGGGGGTCTACCTGGGAGGAAGGACAAGATAATAAATAGCGTTAAAGGTATAAACTCAAGAAATTTAGGATGGAAATTAGGAAGAGGACTTCTATTGCAAGTAGCAGTTTCTGAGAATACCCCCCCCCAAAACAAAAAATTAAAAAAAAATCAATAATGAAACCCTAATTCATTTTAAGATGGACTTTACTTGGTCTATGCAAGGAATTAAATAAAGTGGTTGCCTATGACTGCAGAGAATTGCCCTTGATAACTCAGACAATCCTTTCCAGCTCTATTTGGCTAAGACATGATGTGCTTCAGGTGGGATTATTGAACCAACTACTCACCAAAACTTCCCAGGGGGATTATTTCACTCTACACCAGCAACTCCTCAGTACTGCCTGCATCATTGAGGCACTTTTGGAGAGATGTTCAAGAAGGAATCGATGAAATCCACCATAAGGTCTGACACCAGGTGAGATCCCCAACTGAGTCAGGTAAACCGCTGTCTTCTTTGGTCCACTTATCAGTTTGTTAAAGACCCAGCGCCTCACAGAGTTCACTTCTCAAGAACTGCTGAGTTCTCTGATAACCCACCGACTTCAGTGAAGTCAAGGCAATCTTTTAAGGACAGTACAAAACCAATCCTAGTCCACAGGGCATCATTTAGTGACAGAAATGCGTGCTTTTTTGAGATGGTCAGGCTCTCTAACACCCCATGTTCAAATCCCTATAAATTCCACCTGGTCTTTACATCTTTCTGAGCTATACTAAATTTCCAGAATGCTTTTAAGGTGAAACCTTTCTACTAGGACAAACAAATGTCATGACTTTTTTTGTAGAAGCTGCAGTTTCTTGGACCAAATTTGTTCTTCTTCTACAAGACTCTTTTCTATTTATTGCTGGGTTGCTGCTTTCAATCCCAGAAGCAAATACATTTTTATAGAGCTGTCTATATGCAGTATTGTTTGTGGAAACTAGGTACTTATTATTGCTGTTGTTGCTACGATTATTATTATTATTATTACTGTTATTATTATTATTGTTGTTTGGGTTTGTGAGACATGTTAAAAAAAAATAAAATCACATTTAACATATCCAGCTTTCATTTATCTGGTAAGGAAATCAGATGAGTAGATAGCTGGCATATCATAAGATGATATGCCATAGTGATATGATCTTGCCCTAACAGAAAACAAAAAAGAAGGTCTGGTAGAATCTACCCATGAAGAAGATGACATTTACTGGTTGGTTCCCACTGTGCAGAAGGAAGTAGTGAGGATGGGTAGTGCCTGCAAACCAGGGATGGGAAGATGATGAGGTTCTTTCTGTTCCCAGAGCACTAGATCCCACCTAACGTTTTTACTCCAGTGTAATTCTTGCCTTCCAGAATTTGAAGTCCCCCAGAATAAGTCTGGGGCAAGTGTCTGATGCTTCATTCCCTACCAATGAGTGGAAAGCAGAGCTGGCTGCCTACGGAGTAGTGAATGAGGGGGGAGAGGAGTCCCTTGGCTCGCTCCATGTGAAGCTGTTGCCCTGTTTTCACTCCACTGCTGAGACAGGGACAGTGCCCATGGCTCCCTTTAAATTGCAATTCTTAGAGTTAAGTGATCAACTGTTTTAAAAGAAGAAAACATCAGTGAGGTTCCAGAGCTCCTGGTGTGGAGAAAAATAGGAAGACATAAGCCCTGAGGGTTCAGTAAGCAAGGCAATCTTTGAAAAGAAAAACAACGCTATTTTTAAATGTCTCAGAGTTTTTTGGGGAGAAGAGTGAAGAGGGCAGAACTGAGGACAAGAAAGATTGATTTTGTTTTTTTTTAAAACGTCCTGGAATTGGAATTCCTGCACTGTGTTTCAGAAGGCCAAGATGTAGTCAAGTAGCTTCCCCTTGAATGTTGTGGCTTTGTATTTATAGGATGGAACTATAAATGAAAAATTTTTTTCCCACTGTTAACAGTCTGTATAATGCAAAATAGAGGAATGGGTTTTTCTCCTGTCTTGCATGCAGAATCAGAGCCAGCTGATATAATTTTCCCTTAAGTATCAAGAAAAACTTCTCTGAAAGACAAGTCAAAACCATCACTTTAGCAGTCCCCTAATGTGCATTTGATAATTAATTGATAAGGATTGTTCAGTGCTATCAGTTTTTTTGAACGCAGTATTTTGAGAGCCCCAGACATTATTCTCTTTGTTGACTCATTAGCACCAAAAAGCCATTTCTAAAAGGCCTTTTACAAAACCCCAAGAAAAACAGAATTACTTATCAGCAGACAGTGGAAGCAGGTAATTAAGAAGGAATATGGATATGCCAAAACACTTATTTGCTGGCTATGAAAGATCTTAAAAATCAAGTAGGAATATGGTTAGAGAGGAGGAAATTATTTTGGATAAGAAAGAAAAACCTGGCAATATCAAAAACTGTTAAGTTCATATTTTCTTGAGTACAAGAAGAAAATTGACAGAATTTGTTTATATATATTTCTTATGAAAATTTCCTTAAGGTTTCTTTTAGACCTCACATTCAAAAAATCACTAAAAGTAATCTTGAAAGCTATCAGGTTTTAAACAAACAAACAAAAAAACAAACAAGATAAAGAAATGCAAACTTTAGGATCTCATCCTCTGTAATACACAAAAAAAACTTGTAGGCTTGCTGAACCATGATTTTCTTGATTATAAAGGTAGACCATAGAAAAATAAATAAAAGTTTTTGATGTCTCTGAAGTCATGTGCACAGTTTCCAGTCAGAGACTGAATGCTGGACACAATAAAATACACATGACTGCAGTGGAATGACTTTTATTTTGGTTATGCAGTATCCTCCCTTAAACAATCCCACACTTTATAATAGGTCACATTTGTATGTGTATCTTTGGGACATTTCTACCAATAGAACAGTCCTGACAATATCAATATCTTTAAGGCCAAGGGTTCTGGGGAAAAAAAAAAAAACAACCTTCATATATAAGAATACCATTATTGACTGTTCTGAAGTTACAGATTAGTACAAAATCTGATCAGTTCTTCAGATTAGGTTTATAAAATCAACTGTTATTTGCAGGACAAGTCTCACATTGCATATTGAAGTGACTTTCTCTATTTGTTAGCTCTCTATGTTTATACATTTTGGAAGACAGAGTAAAGCAGAGTGTAACAATAAATACCATTTCTTAAAACAAAACAATTTCACTGTTTCTTTTTCCATTCTTGTGTAGTTAAAGATGGGATCAGAACAGACTTTTTTTTTTTTTTTTAAGCTACTAAATTTGCAATGAATCTTGACAATGCAAACTACTCCACTGTAAAAATCTGTGCAGTCCTTGGAGCTTTGAGAGCTTTGGATAAATCTTTATGGTTATTACAGCATATATGAGTGAGTTTTAATTAAATTAGTAATGGTATTCTCTGTCATGGAATCAAACAAAACAGAACCTTGAAGCCATAATTTTTACCTGCAAGAATGATCACATTCAGCCCTCAGAAAGCAAAGAAAATAAGGATCTCCTCGGCCCTAAACATAAGATCACTCCAACACTTTGGAGTTTTGGGGGGAAAAGAAGAAAAATTTTTCTACTACAATGTAGCTGTGCAAACTTTTCAGAAAGCAAGATTTCTATAAGGTAGCTTGTCTTTGACATCGAATAATTGATCCACCTGTCAAAGTACAGCAGTAGGCATGTTCTGTATGTCAAGCTATTGGGAAATTCATGTCTAATTTTAAATTTGTCCTATACCAGGTAAAATATGGTAGGCACGGTACATATGACCTGAAAGAATATTCACATAGACACATAACTGCATGGTACACAAGTGGTCATTAAACTATTATAATCTGTGCAACTGTTCTGCTGACCATTGTTGCTTCTAAATGGAAGTACGGCACAGAATGGCCATTTTATCTCTCACACTCCTAAAGTTTATAACAAGGCTGTTCTACAGGTTAATGTAGAAAGAACCTGTGATCAGACACTCTGCAACAGAACCTAAGCCAATAGCATTCAACTTTTTTGCAGCATTAACTTTCCAATAGAAATGTAGACTTCTTCAGAAATGTAAGATCTCCATCGCAACTACATCATAACTTACTTCTGTTGGGCTTCATAGGAATCGATGAACCCTCCACATCACAGGCTAAAAACTTCTCTTCCCACTAAATTAATCTAAAAATATACATCTTTAGTTTGGACTTATTAACCAGACCAAGGAATTCAGCTGAGAAACAGAAATAAGAAAAAGAATTGGTTCCTTCACTCAGTTCTACTCAACTATTAAAGCCCATTTGCTTTTAACATTAATAGAAATTTTGAATTTAGAGAAAAACTGTTAAAGATTCATCTGTGTTTGCTGCTATAGGACTATTTCTATGAAATAAATCCCATGCTAAAATATTAATGTTCATATGTGAACTCTGTTAGCAAAGGTTATCTCTGTTCCTAGCAGAAATAGTGATTTGTTCACGTTAGCAGTGCTTGGCAGAAAATAGACAAACATTAATATTTTAGAGACCAGCCTGCTCCAGAACATAACCCTGTTCTTCTTCCAACCAGAAAACAATGTTGGCTTACACACAGTGATGTTATTTCTTTTCTCCTTAATGAAAAAAAAATATTGTTAGAGAAGTGTTTTATACTTCCTTAACTTTGCTGAAAGTAACAGACTTCCTTCCCAGCCTACACTGGTCAGAAAAAGAGAATTTGAGACTTAAGATATTTGTCATTGAGGGGTTATCATCTAACCAACACTGTAATTCCCACAAGAGGCATAATTCTCAACTGTTCTTATGCACTTATGTTGCTGTTGCAAATAATGATGTAAAATCCTAAAAGTCCATTAAAGCAAACAAGAATTTTTCCAGCAGCTTTGCACACAGAACATTGTTACTGTAGCATTGTGTGAGGCAGATGAACTATTAGGTGTCAGAATTATACTATAATGTAGATATTTTAATTCCTAACCTATTTTCCACAGTTACATTGTAGCAGAAATGCTGCATTTTTTTCCTAGGAGTTCAGCAAAGTGTGGGGACTATATAAGAGTTTTAATCTAAATCTCAGAGCATAAATGTCTTGATTCTTGAGTACCTCAGTTATTAGAAACAGTCATCTCAAACCCCACCACAACACTGTATTTGTTGTTAGTGTGTCATGGTAAATTTTGCATCTAATAATGATTATTCCCTGAGATCAGATGCACAAATCAGATGACCATTGAAGATGGACTAAACCCAGGCTTTAACAGTAACCGTCAAGTCCTCCAAATCATCTCATTACAAGATCTTTTTGCTCAATTAGTTCAATGTAATGAGCAACATTTGGAACCATAGAAACAAGGTTGGATTAAAGTATAAGAACAGTCCTGATGTTCTCCTTTTAAACAAAATACAGCACTTTTAGGCAAAATCACACATTATATGCTTGTAATATTTTACAGTCTCAGACATTTTACTCATTAAAAACATAAGTACATCAACAGAAAGTAGTTATTTGGTCTGAAATACATACAATAAGATAAATACACTGTGGCTAGATGTAGATTTATGCATAAATACTGACCAGGCAAGGACCTGGCATTCTTTGATTCTGATTTGGACATCAGTAGCTGCTGCTACCCTGCAATGTGTTTGCATTTAAAAAGGCATGCAGGTATGTGATGATAAGCTTGAAAACAGAAACAGGATTTCAGCTCCACACACACAATGTAATCCTTGTTCTTTCTCCTTTGCTCTGCCATTTCCCCCCTCCTTCCCTTCTTTTCAAATGCATAAACATATATTTTTATTTCCTTTATTTTGCTTGGGAGTATAAAAATATTTCGGGAAAAATTGGCTGCCTGAAAACACCAGGAAACTACCCTGTAGTTTCCTTCCTTCCTTCCATCTGTGTAGTGCAGATACTTGGTTATTTCACATGCCAGTTTTCATTAGTGCTTCCACTGCTGTATCCCTTTCCTTAGCTGCTGGAAAAAATCCTTGTGGATAACTGCAGTTGTGCTTGTGATACTATTGAGCACACGGCTCCTGTTACAGACCAAGGATACACACAGAACCAAGCTGTGACCTTTGACTTGCAGGTTTAATTTGCTTAAGAAGACCATGTTCTAAACATTTTTTGTATCCATTTATAACAAGGGAATCACAGGAACAGTGGTTCATGGAAAAATCTAGGTTGGAAGGAACCTCTGGAGGTCATCAGCCACAACCTTCTATTGAAAGCAAGGCTTTATTCAGGGTCTTATCAAACTGAGTCTTGAATATTTGCAACAGGGAGATTCCTTTGGGCAACCTATCCCAATTCTCAGTTGTTCTCCTTATGACGAACTTTTCCTTGCACATAAACTGAATTTTCCCTGAAGCAACTTGTGCCCATTATCTTTTCTCCTGTTGTCATGCATCCTCATAAAGAGGGTATCTCCATATTCTCTATAACTATCTTTCAGATGTTGGAAAACAGTTATGAGTTCTACCTGAGCCTTCTCTTCACAAACTCGAATCCTTCAACCTTTCTTCATATATCATGTTTCTAATACTCTCAGCACCTTGCTGGTCCTTTGCTGGACCCTCTCCAACTTTTCAGTGTCTCTTTTGAAGTGGGAGGATCAAAACTAGACTCAGTATTCCAGGTGTGACCTAACAAGTACCTATATGGTCAACAAATTAAAATTGATAGTAATTTTATCTCCAGGAATAAAAGCAACTTAACAAGCATCAATGTTTGGGGTTTTTTATTTTTATTTTTAAATATCATACTATTTTTCAAAACCTGAGGATTAGGGTAGCAACCTATCAAAAAGAGCAGATTCATCTGCAACCAGCAGGCACTTAGAAGTTCTCGTCTATGTAATAACTTTAGTGCAGTTTTTGTTCTATTTACTTATAAATAGCTAAAAAGAGAAAAGCTATAAGAGAAAAAAGGAAAAAGTTCTATTTCCAGTAAGTGCAATAACTCTTGGCTTGTAAATATTTATTACTATCTTCTATTTTTGGCAAAGTTCCAATAGGCTGCTATTTAGTATTTTTACTCAGATCTGGGGAATAACAGCTTGGTCACAAAAGGAAACCTCTAGGACAGATCCTGAAATATATGACTGGAATATAGCATGTAAAATATATAGTGTGGAACAGTTTAGCAATTAAGTGAGTGTGATTGTGTACTAATATTTGTGTGTTCTCTGAATGAACATATAAATGAGGATGTAAATAAGAATTTTGCAGATTGATACTTTCGGGTAGGTGATTAGGTGCTTCTGTGCCTGCAGAAATGGTTAATTGGCATGAACATAATAAATATGCATCCAAAAAGGTATTCACTGACCAGATCACTGCTTCCTCTTATGCCTTCCTTAACTTTTCTTGTTTTGTCTTTGCTTTACTGTTGGTGCCCATCTTCCACAGTCTACACAATAGAGAAGGAAAGCTTCCCATAGAAAAAAGGGAAGAATAGCAGGGTTTTCTGTTTTCCAGATCAGCTATACAAAAAAGCCTTTGTTGCAGAAAGTTTAACATAATGTTAATTTGAAGCAGTAGGGAAGTGAAATTTATGCTGTTTATTTAGTTAGGTGTACTCTTTATCTAAGCTGAACAACTTGAGATATTTTAGTTTGGCTAAAGAGAAAAAAGGAAGCTGAAAATATAACTCCATGTGAAATTCTCTCTTTTTGCTATATTTTGATCATTTAATTACCAGAGTGCTTTGCTATTTTCTTTTCTTCAAGCGATGGTCTCTCTTGTCAAATAGAGATATCTCTGTCCAAGCTGCAGTGAAAGGGTTAATGTGCATATTCCTATGCTCTTGTCTCCTATGTTCATTGATCTTTTGGCTGCTAGGGTCCATTAAACCATCAGTATATGTTCATAGCTATATTTTTATAAAATAGTCTTGTCTAGAGAAGTCTTATCTGGTGGAAGACTACATTGCCAGTTGTCTCCTAACGACCTCCAAGTATTTCCTTCAGCCTTCCTGTTTGCAAAGCTGGTATGTTATCCCAAAAGCCCTGTTGTTTGGCCTAACATGAACATTTTTAGAAAGATACTTTCTACTGAATGTTTCTGGGTTGGATATGTAGATCTGTACAAGGCTTGTAGGACTGTATAAGGCAATGAGATCATACTGATAGCAGAGATCAGTAAATATTTCCAGTTTGAGGAATTCTCATCTTTCTAGCAGATGAATCTGTGCATGTTGGAATTTAATCTTTAAAGCACTGTGTAGAAAACATGCAAAGGGGACTGATACCTGACCTGTAAATGAATAACATGTATAAATTTAAGGAAGTGCTGTAAGTTTTGCAAAACTTTATTACACAATTTCCTGATAAAGCAGCACATTTGCTGAGTACCGAAGCTTTAAGCTTCAGAGGTCTCCTCTGTTACCTAACTGAAAAGACAGAAAACAGAAAACAACATTCGCTGTTACTTTATTTCTTTGGCTCAGGGATTCTTGTATTAGTGTTAACTGCCACTGAGAACAGCAGGTGGTAGTTTCCAGTGGAAACGAGCAGCTACAAGACCAGACAACCCTCACTTACTTACACCCTTTGCAGTGCTTCTCTGGAATATTATAAACTATGGGCTCTTTCTCATTTGTCCTTATTTTAGCAGACGTTGTCATTCATGACTATACTCTGAGTGTAAATGATGATCTAATGTCACTTCTATAATTACTTGGGACCCTGAATAAACTGTAATCCCCCTGGGTCAATAACTGCTCTCAGTCTGATATTCAATGAACAAGTGTTTGAGAATTGCTGTAGTTTCACATATTTGGGTTTTTTTCTTCCTGGTGCTTTCAGTGGATGCTATTCAGGAGTAGTTCAGGACCATTAAGAAAAGAAAGGAAACAACTGTACACAGTGCAAGACTGCTGGAGGGATGCCTCTGATTTTCAACACTTACTTACAAAAAGGCCTCTCATCTGTAGGGTCCAATCCAGACCCAATTGAATTTTTGAGAATGACTCAAGGGGAGTGAGACAGCCTGGGAGGCTGCTTTGTGCGTGGTCATGAACTACATTTTTAAGGGCATATATTACAGGTATTGTGACTATGTCTGTTGCAGCCCTGCTCTTTGCCCCGAGATTTTTGACAGAACTTGCTTTGTGTTGCTGTAGCTTTGAACGTGGCTCAAAGTAACACAGTCCAGCTAGGAACAACCAAGCCTTTCAGTCACAAAATAAAACCACCTCTGTTATGCACAAGGATGATATCCAGCAAGGAGAAAAATGCAAAGCGTTGTTGCAACACTGTTAGTGTTGGTTTCTGGTGCTCTTATAATCACATAACAATTACTGCTCAATGACTATTCAGAGTCTACCTCTGCACTGACTGCCTAAAGGTCACAATGACCATGAGTTTCAGTCTCAGTTTTTCTATTATTTCCTTCATCTTCAACATTATGGAAACACCACCTTTACCTGTACAGCATCATGCCCTAAGTAAGTAGAAGTACCATTGTCTGAGAAAAAAACCAGTCCTTCTGTTTCTACCAACCCCAAGAAAGGCTGTATTGGCTGGTAGGATTAATCATGGGGCAATTTCAGACACAGTAGTCACTGCAAAAATTGTGTAAATAAGGATTATGATGAGGCTGAGAAGTAATGATTAATAAATGGTGAAGGTAAAGAAATATGCTGAAACTTCTTAAGATGAGGGCTGAGAAAAGAAAATCTAGAACTGCTCTAGGGACTTGACCTTTCAAAAGAGACTTGCATGACACAGAAGTTCAGAGTCAACTTGACTTCTGATCCATATGTCTTGTTTTGAACAAAGAGCAGCTGTATCAATGTACGTGAAGGAGAAGGGAAAGTGAGAAAAGCTGAAGTGGTCCAGCCATTGTGTACAGAACTGAAAGGAACAGCAACAAAGTGATCATAACAAAGATGGCGAAAAAATGCTGGTGGATCTAGCAGGGCATGCATTTTCATGTCAGAGATTTTTGTTCAGTCTGAGACCTATATTTCATTTTTTAAGGGCAGAAGGACTTCTTAAGGAACTCTTAAAAGAACCATTTTCTTTTAAAAATCTCTCCCATTTGTATAATTCATATTTACTATTTATTTTATTTTATTTAGAGGAATGTTTTGCATACAGCTCCAGACATCTTTGGAGTCACTATTGAATGTTGGTACTATAAACAGTAATAAACCTGCTGCACCCCTGCCAGCAAAGCTGTGCCTCATCGCAGTGAACTAAAGCACAAGAGCAAATTCAGATTTGCCTGTATGAAAACCTGTGCTTTGATGGACCACTTTTGTTCATTTCTAAAAAAAAAAAAAAACCCCACAGGTATACTACATTAAAATACGCTATACTGGTCCCAAATAAACCATTCATGAACATGCTGAGAAAGAGTTAAAGGTAACATGTTTGTCATAGAGGCAAGGACAGTGAAAGCGAGTTGCTTTTTTGGCTTGTGTTGCTAAGCAGCAGAAGCATCCCCAAGTCCTGCATCAGGGAGCCTGTTGGTCTGTAGACAAATGGTCTGGGCAGTCTAGTAGATACTCTTCAGATTTTTAGAAAAAAAGTATGCAGTTCTTCTGCCCAAGATACTTTTCAATGCCATCATGCAGTGTAATCCATGGAGATCATTTCTGTGTGCAGTTAGGTAGCAGAGGGGCCATAAACACTGTTTTAACACCCTCAGGAGTAAAAATTGCAGCCTTAACCACATCATCTTTAAGAAGTTCCTTAAATTGTTCCCTAACAAAATACCCATAGCTTTGGACTCCTCTTACAAGCATCTCTCCCCATGGCTGGGAACTAAGATCACCACACAGGCTACAATCCCTGCAGCTTCACAACACTTCTGAAGTAAAAGGAAAAAAAATACCTTTTGTCTTCCACATATGAGTAAAAAAGTCTTTATAGGGGACCAAGAATGGAGGGAAAATAGAAATGTAGATGGTTTTCACCATTATTTTGTCCCCTCGAATAATCGTGTTACCTTTCTTGATCAGTGTCTTCGTTAGGAACCTTTCACAGGCATTCAAAGACTGACTCTGATCAGGAAGTGCAAAAAGAAAATGAGTGAAAAGTGAGAAACCGGGAGGTTAAAATGCTGGAGAGGAAACTGAAGACCTGTAGTAGAAGGAGCAGATAGAAGAGAGAAGCAGAGAGGACAGTGCCATAGGACACCATGTATCTGCAAGATGGTGCAGATTATTGCATAAATTTTCCCCAGATTCCCTCTATCATTTCCAGTGCACAACTAGCAACATTCACTCTTTGTGCTGCCATACATGTTTTCTAGGACAGCAAACAATATAACCCATGTCTTTAACAACTGCATGCTGGACCAGTGGAGAATAAAATGAAGTGTGGAAAATCTTTGACGACAAAAGCCTCCATAAACAGCTTGCACTCTGCTCACACTGATTTTTTTTTTAATTCCAGGAAAATATGGTTCAGTGTTTTCTATGATTTTTAAATTATCGACCAAAGTTTTTTTGCACGATGACAAATGCCTTTGTTGCTTTTCAAAGGTCTTATAGTATGTTAATGAAACATTTTTCAAATATTTTTCTCATCAGACTAATAAGTTGCATGGGTCTATATTTGTTTTTCATGTAATGATTGAGTTTCATTACTTTTACTTGCCTTTTTGCATGCAATAAAAATGTTAAAGAGGCAAAATGCAAGCAATGTGTAATGGTATGTGTTAAAATATTATCCAGGTTTTCCTCTCCAACAAAGGTCAACAGTACTGCATATATGATTAATATTTACCATTCAGGCCACACAAACAATAAAAATATTTCTTTCATAGCACACCACTTAGTGATTTTTTTAAAACATATCTTAGTCTAACAGCTTGACAGCTGACTCCAACAAATGCCCTTATTGAAGATCACTCTGTCTATGTCTAACTGTCATCTTCTTGACAAGGCACCCCTCTAAAGACATTGAAATATGTAGAAATGCCAGGAATATTTGCCTTCATGAGATCTAGACTACCACAAGGTCTTTCCCAAAGAAAGATCTTTCTGCACAAGAGCCATGCTAAAGATATACTGACAAAAAAATGCTAGGGACTGTGGACTTAACACCCCACAAAACCTCAGGATCTGGAAAATATTTTTTCTGCAAGCAAGCAAGCAAGAATATGAGCATAACAGCCAGATTTGCACTGTGCAGCACGTAAAGATACATAAGGTAGGAATTGTACGGTGGCAAAACTTGCTAGTGTAGATCTAGGCTTAGACAGTGGACACAGCCTAGGTGTTGTTCTTTGGGACACCTGCACATGTCACAGGTCTTTTGGAGTGGAGGGAATGGCGTTAATATTCCGTCTGACAATGTCTTTACATGTGATCTATAGCACTGTGTTAGAAGATGCAAAGCACTTCGCCACGAGCTTCCTCTCAAGTCGAGGTGGTTAGGCAGGATCCAGAGAAGCAGTCTAATTTTTCATTCTTGTCCCTACATCTATTCACTATAGCATGATCGTGACACTGCAGATCTGTGTTAGATATCACTGCCTTTACACCTCTGAAATACTCTGGATGACTTTAAGAATTAAAGTTTAAAAAAAAATTACTTCTGAGTTTTACAACAGCTGTCAGTAAGGGATGGGAGAACAGATGACTGGCCAACATCCTTTGAAAGTGAACAGCGAGACAGCTTTCTTCCTACATTACACTGAAGGGTCCTTCCTCCTGAGTGTCACGTGTTACATTTTTGATACGGTTAATCCCTGTGTTCTAATGGTACTCCTTCTTCGGTGTTTTCTAGGAAGATTATGGCTTTCAGAACAACAACAAAAAAAACCCACAAACCAAATAAAATGAAATTTACACATGACATTGATTTTTTTTTTTCTCAAATTTCATGGCCACTTCATATCTTCCTCTGATTCCTCCATCCTTTTTCAGCACAGTTAACTGAATAGTGAAAAGGTTGGCAACTACGAGTCTATGTTTCATAGTCCCTAGTGTGCAATCAAAGCTTGAAACCAAGGGTTTGTTGCCAGCTGCACCACTCATTTCTTGCTGCATGCCTCAAGCCCAGGCTGCTCTGAATGTCTGTGGTAACCACTGAAGTAGCAGTGAGGAGAGGCAGAAACGAGAGACGAAGAACTGTCTTTTTTCAGCCAGGAAATGGCAGCACTTTTCAGACTTCATATCATGAAATTGGTACCTGTAGGGGAATTATAAAACACTGGGGACTGGATATTAAGCATCTTGCCACTGGACTGAAAAGCTCAGACCTAGGCAGGTGTGTATGGGTCAAAATCTGTCATCAGTAGTTGTTCAATCCTCTGTGAATAGTGACTTGATAGGTTCATCTAACTGATGGAGAAAAGTGACCAGTTTGTTCAAGTACTAAAGAAGAATTTTCTCTGGTAGTCTAAGCAGAGACACCAAAGGTAAAGATAAACTAGGTATCTTTTTTTTTTTTTTTAAACAATTGGAAATTGGAAAAGTGTCCTTCATTTTTTACGTATAAATTTTAGATACTTTTTCTCAATTGAAATTTATTACTATTTCACTTCATTTAGCAAATTGTCTGATTTAGACTCAAAATCTTTCTAGGAATACTGAAAATGAATATATCACTTTCTTTCATCTGCTTGGCCCACCTTTTTCATAGGTGGTTAGTTTTGGGTTATGTATTGTTCTCTAACAAAGGAAGCCCAGTGTCCAGAGAGAGCCAGAATAAGAAGCTGAGTGGGGTGCCTGAAACTCGAGATTCTGAGAGTTTGGACAGGATTGCATACAGTTTTGGGTTGTTATTTTTTTTTTCCTTGCCATTTTTCATTTTAAGTTGTAGGAAATGAAATAAAAAGCTCATATAACATTCATGAGAGAAAAGTTGTTCATACTTACCTTTTTTCACCGAAAGTCTTGTGCCACAGGTGCTGTATCTGGGTACCAACAGCCTGATTATGGAGACAGTGACAGATCTCTGTTCAAGAGGGTACCTGTTTCAGAAAATACAATTCAAAGGGGAAAGGCTTACATTTTCTCAGGTATCAGTCAAGAACAGTTATTCTCTTTATCTTTTCTATTGTAAATTTTACTATATTTTTAAATTTAAGTCTTCACCTTCTCTTCCTTGTCTTCCCCATTTTTTACTGGAGGTAACCATCAAATTCTGCTCCAGCTTTCGAATAGCTTTGCACCTTGTATAAACTACAGCATTTCTCAAAAACCTGTCATTGCTTTGTCATTAATGCCCCTGTCTTGAGACTCTTCCCTTCTGTTTTGCTTAGGTAGAGAAGACTTAAACTACGTGCTTTGTAGTACAATAACCTCTTACCTTTCTTTACCTTGTGAGAGTCTAACTGAACACTTCCACTTACAGTAATTTCAGGTTGCTCTATTCAGGCCATATGGAACGAGAGTATTGTGTCTTTGCAGGAGCACATTGTTAATTCTTACTTGAGCATTTTCCCTCCATTCCAGCAAGGCAAACACTGCAATTTCCTTGCACCATCTAATATCAGGTTGCTTGTATGACTAAAATCCATAATATATTTTTAAGAAAATAACACCAACAGAGATATAGTCTTGTATAGAAATAACATCCACAGTTTTTGAAAAGTACCATACCATGGCTACCAATATGTGCATTTTTTTAAGACCTTATGGTTAGTTTGGGTTAGCAAAAAAAAAAGAGCAAGATAGCCATACACAATAGCACCATCTGCAGGTCTTTATAATTTGGTAAAAATTTACAGCCTCTGAATGAAAATCATACTGTTCATCATGGACACAGTTTGCATACACTTACTTGTAGGAAACTGCCAGTACAAACTGAGAAATTTGCAGTAAAAAGAAGCTCATTCTAGTCCATAATGATTTGCTTTTTTAGAGTGGCTAAGAGTTGGCAGGAGTTCAAGTTTCTTTTAATACTAGGCTGTAAGCTTTAAAATAGGTATAACTGTCTCCTGTTTGAATTTGACCTCACCTTAAGATTAAAAATAAGAAGTTTAAGGCACAGTGTGTGATACACGCAATTTGTCTGGATAGGCATTTGTACCACGCCAACTCTTTTCAGAATATTTTCCCTTAAGATGGAATATACATATTATGAAAACAGAGATTAGTTCACATTTTGGATTTCATTTCCATTGAACAAACTCCAATGATATTTTCAAGACTGAGTAAGCAAAGACAGAACCAGACTAACTGAATGTTGTGGGTTTGTGTGGCAAGATTTTGGTAGCCCCCTATGTCCAAAGGTGCCAATGCTAGCCAGCTCCAAGATGGACCCGTCACTGGCCAAGGCCGACCCAATCAGTGATGGTGGTAGCATCTCTGTGATAACACATTTAAGAAGGAAAAAAAAAAACCCTGCAGCGGGAGGGAGGAGTAAGAATATGTGAACAAAAGAACTTTGCAGACACCAAGGTAGTCCCTGGAGGCCCACAGTGGAGCAGATATGCACCTGCAGCCCATAGAGGACCCCACACCGGAACAGGTGGATGCCCAAAGGAGTCTGTCACCCTGTGTAGAGTCCGCGCTGGAACAGGTTTTGCTGGCAGGACTTTTGATCCCATGGGAAAAGCATGTTGAAGAACCCTGTTGCTGAAGGACTGCACCCGTGGGAAGTGACTCACGTTGGAGCAGTTCATGAAGAACTGCAGCCCATGGGAAGGACTCACAATGGAGAAGTTCATGGCAAACTGTCTGCTGTGGGGAAGACCACATGCTGGAGCAGGGGAAGATAGTGAGGAGGAAGGAGTGCCAGAGATGTGCGATAAACTGACTACAACCTGCATTTCCCATCCTCTTGCGCTGCTTGCGGGGAGGAGGTAGAGAATTCAGGAGTAAAGTTGAGCCTGGGGAGCAGGTAGAGGTGGGGGGAAGATGTTTCAAGATTTGGTTTTATTTCTCATTAACCTACTCTGATTTCATTGGTGATAAATTAAAGTAGTTTAACCAAGTTGAGTCTGTTTTGCCCGTGACAGTAATCGGTGAGTGATCTCTCCTTGTCCTTATCTCAACCCACAAGCATTTCATTGTGATTTTTTCTCCCCTGTCCAGTTGAGAAGGGGGACTGATAGTGTGGCTTTTGTGGGCAACTGGCATCCAGCCAGGTTAAACCATGACACTGAGTATAAAGCATGATAGAGAAGAAAATTTTACAAATGGAAAGCAGAATAATGAAGTGAAATCTTAGAGTCATCAACCTTCATTATCAGCATCATTTAAAAGAAGCAGAGAAGGATGTTGGGTTGTCTTCAGACCAATTGCTTAGCTCCTCAGCTGCTGCTAAAGTTAAGTGAGGGTATGAAACACAGAATGTCTATATTTTAAATAATAAAAGAATTTGTAAAGCAAAATAGTTTGCAAATACAACTGTGGGTCAGCGTGTCTCAACCACTTTGTTCATCAATCAATCTTTCTTCAGAACTGCATTAATTTCTTTACAACCAAGAATAAAGGCTAATATTGAGTTAGCATTTCATCTTCTACCAGTATTCAGACTGTTTGCTTCTAGAAATTTTTTTTTGAAATCTCACAAAAAAGGATTTCCCCACAAGACTTGCAGCATTTTTCAGTTTGTGTCAGATAACTCCCATAACAATCTCTTGTTCTTTTACTGAATTTTGGATTCTTGCACAGAAACAAATCAGAATGGAGCTGAATGATGTATTTCAGACAACTATTTATTCACCAGCAATGTGTCAGCCAAAATGGAGGGCTTCAAGAAGTGCTATGTGTGAAGCTTAGTTCTCCAGCAAAGTTTAGCCAAAATGAACAAAATGGTGAAAGTTTGTTTCCGTATTTCTGAAATATCTGTTTTTCACGCACTAGTAACAAAAGCCAAAGAAATGAAGGATTTGCTACTTCAAATTAGTATCACTGACAACAAAGGGCAAGGAAGCGACCTGCAGAAGGTCTCCAAGGAAACCACTGACAGAACCAGCAACTGAGGCCAGCCCGTAGTGTCACACTCCAGTTGCTATTAGTTAGACTATAGAAAAGGTCATTGAATTTCTTCAAGGCTTAAATGATTCTTTAATATAGTCTGTAAAAAAAATATGCTTGATTCTTATTAGTAGGTGACAGGGTTGTAATAAAACCCTAGCAAAAAGCACAGATATATACTGACCCATTTGCCAAACAGGTACCAGATATTATAGGTTGCCCTTTTTATTAAAAATTATTTGAACTCAGTCTCCATTCGCCCAGAACTTTGGACACCCAAATCCTTTAAGGGATTTTGCATTCATGAAGGTCCTGCAACTTTTGACATCTTTTCATTTGTTAGGAACCCACCTTTATTTGTTATTAGAATATGTAGCACACTCATAGCACTTCACCATATTTCTTTAAAGACCACTAACACAAGAGGAATGTTTCACAGACCTTGTCAAAACAACTTAAAAATATTTTTTCTATTAAAAAACATCATACTGGAACTGCAGCTTTTCTCAGAAACATGCAGTTTCTATCATAATTTCAAAAGGAAGTATTTTATTTTAACTTTACCTTATTTTTAAACATATTCAGTTAGAATTTTTAGTCAAAATGCAAGAAAGATAAGCCTGAGCTGTCAGTATTTTCATCAAGATTGTGATTTGTGAGATCCATCCTCAAATTCATGATGTTATTATTATTATTAAAATAGTTTTCCAGCACAGAGAGTGCAGAAGGCTATGTAAACATACCCTGTTTCGTTTACATCCTATTCTTAGCCACCAAATAATAAAGCCCAATACACTACATGATCATAAAGTGGAACAGCTGTAGTAGTACAAGCTGAAGAGAGAAGCTTAAGTTTCATTCTATAGTGAAGTAGGATGCTCAAGTGATTCAAGTAAATCTGAAGTATCCTTCTTCTTCTTTATATTTCTTTCAACAAAGACAGGTGGAAAGTTCATTTAAATGAAAATCAGACTAAAGTCAATGCTAGAAACAAAGTATAATTTAGTGCACAACTATTTTTCCCTCCCACCTTGATTTTATACAGTAATTATAGTAAAATAGTGCTTTCATAAACAGAGGTATGCACATGTAAATTTTCTAACATTTTTTGTTCAATTTTCTTCATTTCCCCTAGGAGTCCAAAAAGACCTCTTTCTTCTTTCCTAAGTTCTCTACATATAGTGAACCTACTGACATCCCTAGTCACTGAACACCAAAAATCCTTTCTGACTTTCTGGAAACAATGAAGTGACAACTGCTTTAAACAGAAGGATTCACCAAAAAAAATGAGGTTAACATGTTTCTCTGGGATTCCTGGTAAGTATATTTCTAAGTATTTGTGCCATAGCTGGACCATTTCTTCTGAAAATTATTGACAAAAGTGATGAGATGTATAAATGGCAATATTTGTGTATCATGTCAAAAAGATACATGGACATACAAGTCTTACAACCTCTGACATGATACACACATGAATTTGCTGACACTTTTTGTTCAGTTGTCTCCATCTCTTCCAACAATCCAAAAAGATTTCTTGGCCCAAGATGCAAAACATCTTCTAGAAAGAAATGAATAATAGCTATATCTAAATGACTCTCATCATAGCTATATTTTCTAATATGATTAGATTAGCTTAAAATAAGCCTTAGTAATTTAAACCATTTAGCTATAACACAACATACTATTTATGTTGCTAGCCAAACAGCCAAGAATGTGTTAAACAACAGATTAGAAAACATTCTTGTGATATTTCTGTTCTACTCAAAAAAAGTCTTGCCATCAGTATAAAGAAACTCTTCACTCCTTTATTCAGTGCCACTGTGTGGTTTATTACTTGTGACACACATTTCATTTTACGTAAACTAGTCACAACACTGCCTGTAAAAGAAATCAATCTCATCAACTCAGAAGGGGCAATTTTTTCATCTCCAGTTTGACAGGAAAGGGTACTGCAAAATGAATTACTGGAGGAAAGATGTGAGGATTACTTCTAAGTACTTGCTGACATGTTCCTCCCAGATATCTTTCGGCACAGTTTCACTGGGAACTGACTTAAGCTTTACAGAAAAAGTGTTTACAGAGGACCGATAGTTATTGTGAAAGATTTTATGAGAGCAACCTGAACCAAACCTATAGTATTGTTGGTCCTATAATATGTAATAGTTTACTCTGCCTGTAGGTGATTCATGACTAACAGAGTCAGGGGAGTATAATGCTTTCACAAATTAAGATATTTAAATATGGGATTTTCATCCCTTTTTGTTTGTTTGAAGAGAAGAAAATTCAGAACTGTTGTTAGGTGATTATGATGCTGAGATGAGGATATGGGGGATAACTACAAATGCCAATGAGCAATCTTCAGTGTGAACAGAACTCTCGAATACAGGGGACTTCCAAAATTCCTAAAATGCATACTCTTCCTGTGAAACACATGCTACTTCCTATAAAATGACTGGCTTATTTGCCCACGCTGCAGCTGGAGAATAGGGTCTTTGGTAAACATCTACTGCTATTTTGTACATGATTGCTTCCTCAGTATATGGATTACTTCTCTGACTGTGTTAAGAGAGAAAAGCAGCTTCCTTCTTTCATGCATACATGTACATGCGTGTGTAAACATATACACATATGTATTATATTATCAGCAAAGCCTCTGCACCCTTCGAGTATCTGACATGCTCTAGTATAATGGATGAGGGCATTACGGGAAGTCTTTAAGCTCGGTATCATTTAATAGAACTCTTTATATGTCCCATTTATATTATTTTATCTAGTCTATTTCACTAATTCAGGAGGGAGACTTCTGTTGTTAGGGTTGCTAACACGAAGAATGAGAAAGAAGTACCCCTGAGTAAAAACCTTATTAACAGCTATTCAGTGATTTTAATTCTTTCTGGAATACTGCCACCAATTACTTTTTGGCATGCTGACTTACACAGTATTTTATAGCAGCAGTTGCCATGTGTACACACCATCAGAATTACCTTAATTGGCTGAACATCTTGGAAGTTTCATCCTGGCCTGACCTGAGCTCACACGGACTAAAGAAATGAAAAGGAAAAAATAAAAGTCAAAATTGATGTCAACGCTATTGATAAGAAGGAACACACAGCCTGTCCACCCTCCCTCAACTGTGAAGATTTTGTTTCCCTTCTCTCTCTGCCGTGTTTTAAGCCTAGAGATTCCCATTTAATATAAATAAGACTTAATTTCACAGAAAAGAAAAGGCTCATCGTGGACAGTTCTCAATGGCCTTGTAGTGAATGATCCAGCAAAACCAACATGTGTGTTGAAGGGCTGAGAGGCATATGTGTGGACTTTTAGACACATGAAGTACCCATTTTACAGAAGAAGAACCCATGAAGAGATATTTTCAGAACGCTAGTGAGACCAGGGAAGCTAAGACCATTTTCATTGAAGAGGGGTCACTTCTGTAACAATTCTTAGTCCAGGCCAGGAGGGAAGCTGTCAAGTCCAGCCACCTGTTTTTCTGACTAACCAATACCATATGGGGAAGGAACAATAATGTATAATTATGGACTAAGACAGTGAGGAAGCTTTTCTTTATCCTAACTGTCCAACAACTGCAGTCTGGCCTAGTGTTTATAACCTTAATTTACATTGACTTTGTGACTTATCTACTGTAAGCATAGATATTCTTGTTGTCCATGAATATATTAGGCTGTTTTGAATCCTATTAAGGCCTGACCTAAAAGATAATTGGGGAGAAAATTATCTCAAGCTAATGATGAACTGTGTATAAATTTATTTCCTTTGTATTAGTTTGAAAGAGGTTACCTTTCGGTATTATAGGCTGTGACATCAAGTTATTAGAGGACCTGATTTTGTTTGGTATTTCTACACCATAAATTATTTTGAAGACTTCTGTACTTTCCTTTTTGTTGCCTTTTTGCTAGTCCTATGAAGTTAAATTTTTTTTTCCTCTTTAAATGCTGCTTGATTTTGTTAGGTATGTATATATAACAGAATGTATAAAGCGCACGTTCAAGAGTAGGTGAAACATTGAGATCTATATGTCAGCTGTATAACATTATACAAACAAGGAACTTGCTCTTTTTAATTAAAGACAAAATAATTTTCTTTCTGAGTAAGATCATTGTCAATTACTTTTATAAAATGTCATTAAACTTAATGTCTATTTTCTCAAAAAATGTATCACAAATTCTCTGTCAATTTTCATGATTCATTATTTCTGATGTGGATTAATTTCAACAATAAAACTGAATTTGTGTTTCTTGTTTTCCAATGTTAAATTTAGCTGTCTTTCCTAGGTATGAAGGCCATTACATAAACTAAGACTATAGAGGATTTTACAAAAACATAAATTAACTGAAATTTTTTATTTAGCTCATCAGTAACCATAAACAAAAAAAGTCAGTGCCTACTTTCTGCTGGGTACCACAAAGTGTAGTGAAGACTTCCAAGTGAAATAGATGCAGGTATCCAATTCTTACCCAAGCTATACTACGTTTAAAAATTCTGGGCCTATTACTTAAATTTTGGAATACCACGGACCTAAGAAAGAATACACTCCTGAGCACTGAATAAATATTAAAAAACAATTCTTGCCCTGAAGTGCTCACAGACTGTAAGAGCTCACAATCTAAAACCTTTGATTGAGAGACTGAAGTAAAGATACTGAAGGGCTAACAAAAAATCATCTCATTTAAGCAGCTGAAAATGGAAGGAACTTGAGAGAGGGTTCTCTGGAAAAAAAATGCTACAAAATAATGCTGTCTAGAAGAAATTTTAAATTCAGACATGCATACACTACACTCACTATTATCAGCGAGAGCTTTCTGCCTATTGCAGAGAGCAGAGTTCATCTTTAGCAACTTAGACACAGCTCCTAAGTGATGCTTTGTATATTGTACAAAGCTTACATTATTCTTAGGTTGACAAAAATAACTGACAAGATTCTCCCCTGCCCTCCTTGGCTTTTTGCCATCATACCCATTACTGAAACAAATTGTCCAATCCTTATTATAAGGATGAGGTCATGTCTTGTGATGGCATTTTAGGGCTAATTTCCTGAGTGAATCAAGAATGTATAGCTCATTTAAGGCATATTCTAAGATCTAGTGAAATCGGAGAGACTATGTGATGAATGCTGGATTAAGCCCTGTATCTCTTACCTGTTAAGAAGAGAGACACTCTTTTAGCCCCATAGTTAAAAGCAGCATCAAATGCCTTGCCCATTGAGTTATTGCAAGTAGACAATACAAGATAATACAGAAGAATAGAAATCAGAGAACAGAAAATATTTGCTAATTTTACAAAAGGGACAACAATATTCAGCTTTGCCCTCTATGCAGCCCTTTATACTTGCTAACATTCAAAATAATGGAACATTTTCAAATTAAAGATCAATTAAAAATAAAACCTTCAGGAACCAAAGTGTTCAATATATATGAAGAGTTGAAAGCCGTAATAAAATCTCAACTCTCAGCTAACAACATGCTCTTTACTTTCCATTTCAGAAAGAGGAAAAGCTTTCTATACTACAGACAATACTAAAATAAACAGACATCCAATACAATGTAGCATTTTATGTAACAGTAAATTCAGTAAAACAACGTGTTAAGATTTAGGAATTTACCTTATATTCCTAACAAAGGAACAAATAATGGTAACAATAGCAAACTCAAAGAAATGGTCTGGAAATGTGCTTATAAAAAGTTTATCAGAAAAAACTGGAAGATGGTTATTAGAACTGAGAACTTGAGAATCAAGTCAGAAACTCCAACACAAAGACGTATTTGTATTCCACTTCTGATGTTTTCTATCTGTGTTTGCACTGACAAAGATAAAGTTCTTGGTGGAAAAACCATGTCTGGTTTGTTAAGCCTGTGTATTTTCTATTTTTAAATGTCCCATCTACAGGACATCAAATAAATAATATGTGACACCTACCTTCAGTGTAGATGTAAGCCCAGCATTTTATAGCATAAACAAATTTACCTGGAAACACTGTCAGATACTTTGGTCAAGACTAAACTGACTGAAAGTTACAAATATATTTTTAAGAGAAAAGAAAGGACACTTAAAGGCGTCTTCACTTTAAATAGAAATCACACCTTTTTTATGCAAATGGTATGTAACGTCATAAAAAGATTAATTTAAAATACTTCAAATGTTTACAGTTAAAGTATTCGTGTGTGTGTACATATGCAACCATATACATATCATGAATATATATGTATGCATCTATAGAAATTTATTCTCATTTTCATACTCACATTCAACATAATAGTGAGATAAACGTCCCTGAGTGTAAGAATGAGACCTTATGTTTTCCGGTTGCAGAGAGTGAATCATTACCTTAACGTAACATTTGACATACTGGACAAACTGGAATGCACAAGAGCACACAGTTAAATTATTATTTTAGGAAGGAGGAGGCACAAGGTTCAGATCTCAGTGAAGCCCCTGAGGTCAAAATCCTTAGTCTACATGGCGAATGTAAAGCTCTGCTGTTTCTGTGATGCTGCTTTGCACTTGCACTTAGGGCAGGATTTATGAGAAAATGACAGTCCTTCAAAGATTCTGGCTTTCTTTTTAGGTTTCTTTCCTTTGGCATTCTCCCATAAACAACTTAACATTGAAAAGACTCTCCCTTCTGACTAAATAGATCAAAGGCTCTTTTGGTGGAATGGTTGGTTTAAAAGAACTAATAAAATCGATTCTATCTAGAAAGAACAAGTAAAAAGCCTTGAATTCCAGATGCCTTAACCTCCATTCCATAATTTTTTCTGTAAATATTTGCATACAAACTGTTGCCACAGACAGTGGCATTTGGATGAAGATCATTGGTATTGACTTCTGGTCTATAAACCACTGTATTAGATATTATAATAGATCTAGAGAATCTCAACTCCAAAGTCTTGTGAGATCTTCTGCATTGTCACATTGTGAATATAAATCTGACTGGGTACGTTCAATTTATAGTCAGCATAAGCCTCAGGTGCACCCAATTTATGCTCAGCACAGACAAAAAAAGGGAAAGAGAATGAAATCTTGAAGTCATATATCTGCTTCTCTAACCTTGTGATATCCAAGACTTGTAAATGCCCTTCCTGCCTAATCCAGGGCAGCCTAAAGCCTCACCTACTTTAAAGTACACCAACTTCAGGGACTGCCTAGAAGCTGGGCAGTATCAAAAATCCTGACCTGTTTCTTCTTGCCAAAATAGTTGATAGCAGGGCTGGGAACCACAAAAGAAAGACGACAGAAAAAAAGACACAAATGAGTCAAACCCTAGAGTAAAGACCAGAAGCTTCAGGGGTTAGAAACGTATAATAAGGTTAAGCAGTCTTCCTGCATCTCATATTTCATTTGATAAACACGAAGATACTACTAAGAACAAATATTTTTTAAGCAGATTTGATGGCTTATCAGTATAAGCAATCACCAGGACTGAGACTTTGAAAAACATCAGTTAAAAGATTAGCCTTTCCCTGCTTCAAACCAACCAGACTCATGAAGCCTGTCTCTTAGATAAAATAAAAGATATTAATGGATGAGAATACTCCACAATACTGAACTGTAGTATTGATCTCCATGATGTAAAATACCCAGTGGTCCTCCGTGTAATTGTGTGTAATTGTCATTGTGAATGTGCCAGTCTTCAAAGACTTCTGCTCTGTTCATCCAAAGCTGGGATTCTCTCCACTCTAGGCAAGCTGAATGGACAGTCTCCAATGCATACACATTAGTATTTTATCTTTTTTGTTTGTTTTTTTTTGGGGGGGGTGTTGTTTGTTGGTGTTTTTTGGGCTTTGTATGTTTGTTTTTAGCTCATTGTCCTACAGTGAACTTGACAATGAACCATCCATTCATTGTTAGCACTCATATGGCTCATTCTTATGTGTTATTTATGATGCAATAGTGCATACTTTTTATGACACGGATACAGAGTACTGTACTGTTACTCTTGCAAATGCCATGATAGCAAGCAGATTTTGTTAAAAGTACAGAAAATAGTAGCAAATTTCAAATTTTCTAATATCAAGGTTTGCATTTATTTAAAAACAGCTGATGCAGGAAAAGGATTTTGTCTAAAAGTTTTGTCAACTGTCTGAAATCTTCATGAAAGCCTGGAATTGAAATTAGGCTAATCTACAATAGAGGTCTCTTCTAAAGTTCAAGAGAAATAATGTGAATCTTTCTACTGCCAGGAGAGGCTCCTTGGGAAAAAATGTTGACGATCATCTCATAAATAATTCCAGACAAAGTAGCAAAGACTAGAGAAACTTCAATTGCTATTGCTTTTCTTCTACAGTCCACCACTACACTTGCACCTCATCTCACCGATAAATTAGGAAGATGAATAATGCAGATTCTTTAACTGAATATCTTTCTTGTCAGGACAAGTTAATGATTCGCTTCTGAACTGGAATACAGAGGCCACAGTGATCTATTTGTGCAGTATTTCCCACATTACATTGATACCTGGATTTCTCCGTGGTGTATGAGTAACTTCTTTCAACTTCTGGTGTGAAATGAGAAAATTCCCAGCTCCACCTTTAATATCCAGTGTGCATTGCAGATAAAGTCTGCCTGACCGTATCTACCCAGGTATAATGGAAAAATGATGTCATTTTCTCCAAAGTTTTCATGTGAATCTATCTGAGCTCAATAAATTCCAAGGAATGTGTGGTCACAACCATCTGTAATGATATTAAAAATGATTAAATCATTTACTAGCAGCTCTCCCACATTGGTATCCAGAAGCAATCTTCTGTAGTCTTAGGTTCCAGTCACAAAGTTCGAAGTAGACTAGCAACTATTCTCCTAGCTAAAACAGTAAATTGTTATACCCCTTCTGTGAAGAAACTGAAGAATGGTTTATGCTGTTAGATGTAATTTTTTGTGATTAGTTCAAAGGGTGAAAGTCTTCTATCGTGCTAGCAAACAAGCTGATGTTCAATGAGTAACATTTTATCTTTATATTTAACACACCACCTTCTGAGTGTGCCATCTAATATAAACATATATACATATTTTTTCAAATTTCGAAATTTCTGTAAAATTAATTTGATGATTCAGCCATCAACATTCCTAGGGAAATTTCCCTTTTCTGTAGTACTGAGTAAGTTTAAGGACTAAGTTCTTTTTATGTCAAAATTTCTCTTCTATATAACTCACTTTCAGGATTTAGGGAGAGTCATTATTTTAGACTACATTTTTTATTTTGAATAATTCAGCTAACTCCTGTTTGTTTATCAGTAGCTGACTGCAAGTGAACATGTAAAGTGTAGATACTCAACAGTGTGCGCATGTATAGGATGTGTTCATCATGAACTAATGTTAGAAAATATAAGTACATTCAATTATGTGCTTGATCAATAAAAATTTCATTTATAACATTGTCTCTTTTTCTTTCCATGCACAATTTTCCATTTTCTCATCTAGTACATAATGTCATAATTCTGACTATCTAGGAGCAGTAGTTTTCAGAGAATTATTTTCAAATTCATTTTCAGGTTAATCCAGAAGGAATAATTTCTGCTGTGAGATTGTCTGTTCATGCACGTTTGGGACATACATGTGTTGTAACATCATACTTCTAGACTGTCAAGAAAACATGACATTATAAAGAGTAATATCCAATTAATTTTTATTTAAGATGATTTCATTATTCTTTTTTTTTTTATAGGTTAGATTGGAAGAGAATTGGAAGTGACTTGGAAGTCTCACTAAGGCCATATTTAACAGTGGAAAAAAAACCAAAAATAATTTAAAGTTTTCTGAAGTTAAACCCATACTGGCATATCTAATTACTGGCATACCAATATTAGTTGACTCTCCAATGAAAGGGCAGATGATACTGCTGAGGGTTATCTGTGCAGGTTTTGTCTGAACACACAATATTAATTCTGCTATTCAATCAAAAAAATAGAATAATTACTATAGCCACTGCAGAAATATATGTGGTCTATAGTAGTTTTCTTGCAAGACAGAGAAAAGTTCCTTGCAGAAATTAATTACTCTGCTGGATGTACAATACTCTTAAATACAATAAGAAAACACACTTATTTTAATTTTTCTCAGCAGATACTCTTTACTATTTCTAACTATACTTAAATATTAACTGAGCTGACTCCATTATACTTGTGACTATTACATTTTATTGCTGAGGATTTTGATAGAGTTTTTAGGTTGACTCCTAAAGAAAGACAAAGATTAGTTCATCACCAAACTAACACTAGAGAGAGGAGAAACCTCCATCAAAAAGTTGTGAGATACCTTATCAGAAAACTATTTTCCTAATCTCTTATTCTTAAAGTCTTTCTTATACTCTGAAGCAAGAGGTTTTCTATCCTTTCCAAAATTCTCTCCTTTCTGCTCCAGATCGCACACCATTGAAGTCACAGCAAACCCATTCAATTCAATTGGTGCAGGGTCAAACACTTAATCCTTGCTATTATACATTTGTACATTCTTGTTATCTGTGTAAATGTTAAATCCTGTTTTCAATCCTGATAAGCTCTTGGCCTCAGCAATACCTTGAGGCAATAAGTTCCCAAAGCTACTTGTGTGAGAATGTACTTCCTTTTATCAGTCATAAAGTTGCTGCATTTCAATTTCCCTGAATGTCTAGTATTGCAAGCGAAGGTGAAGAACATGCCTGTTTTAATTTTTCGCTGTGCCAAATTAATTTGTCTGCTTCTAACTTTTTCAGTCCTATTTGTCCTCTTTCTTAAGTAAACAGTTCAACTCATTTCAGTTATATGGACAGAATTTTGAGTGCCTTTTCTTTCTATCAAAAGAAAAGCTGAAGTTGTTCTTGGTTTAACTGAATGTTAAATAGTAGCACTGGTACTTCCACATTTTGATCTAGTAATACAGCTTTTCTTGATGTTATGTTTAATTTGATTTTATAATAAGTGTTAATTTTACCATTTTGGGAAAGATATTAAAATATTCTAACATATAGGAAATGTTTTCCACCAGCTAAGCTTTCAAAAATATATGTGAGAAAAATTTATGTAGACAAAAACTTCTGAGTATAGAAGTAGACAAAAAAATCAGAAGGAGTTGTGGACAAATTTATACATTGTATGTATTTTAATTGCACTGGCACTTTAATTTTTCTGTAATTGCACTTTAATTGCATATATTTTTCTAAATTTAAAAAAGTAGTTAAAACTGCATTGTACGAGATGAAATAATTTCAGGCACTTACTGCAGACATTTTAAATAATTCATATGTGGAACAATTTCGTAGTCCTATTATATAAGGCATTTAAAAATCGCACTTGAGTAATTCTGCCTGCAATCAGCAAAGATTCCATAATATTGTTTTTCAGTCATCAAAGAAAGCAAAGCTGAAACCTGTGAACTAAAAAAGCCTATTCCTTTTGCCTTCTGGGACGTCTCTTGAGGCTCTGAAGTTTTGAAATTCATGTAACTTAAGTGCCTCCTTCTGAATTTAGGAGACTAATTCAAAGAATTTTGCTTTCAGATATGACAGTTACTGTTTGTTACTTTTTGATTCTTTTTCATATGGTACTTGTCTGAATTTTAAGTCCTTGAAACCAGAATTTCTGCCAGGTTCCTGTATGTGGCTAGTGCTTTGGATTCCCTTATGAGAAACACTTCAAAACACATTTTTTCTTAAAAATGTTGGACTTTATTTGTCCATAAGTAATGTGTGTCCTGCTTCACAGTGAATACAGTTAATTTGTGGAACCTGAGATCACATATAATTTTAGAAAATTTCAGCCTTTGAATTCTGCGTAATTGCAATTATCCGGTAGGCTGTTAACACCACAGCAATTAATACTACAATTATGATTATTTTAGTGGTTAGAAGTCATATCAAAAGTGAAGACCTATTTTGTGAAAGTCATTAACATATTCTACAATTATCCTTCAAGGAACTGTTATTGAATTTTAAACTTGAGGTAAATGTGGCCATTACAGACGAACTAAAATTAGGTAGAGGAGATGAAACCAGCAAAGAGTATCTCTGCCTGAAATCTATTGCCGTATATCTATGGGGCTCATTATACCATCAATGTTTAAGCTAAACCTCTCAGTTAATTCTTTAGAATTTCTACTTAAATGCAAGAAATTACAGTATAGCTCTTCATGCTCAGTTTTTGCTTTCTTGCTGGCATGCACATTGCTTTTCATAGTTCAGGGTGTGTTTATTAGTATGTAGGTTATTTCCTCTGGTCCCATAAACAGATGAACCATTATTTATATAGATTCAGTATTGATGAACCAATAAACTGTTTATAGGCCATCGCTAATGAGAAGCACTTATTTGTAATTTTAGATTTTGAGATGTTTATAGAGACAGATTAGTGTAATAAAGTATATTAAACTATGAAGTTTCTCACAGCCCAGTGATGTGCACCATTAGTGACTGGCACAAAGGTCGTGCAAAAAAATAGCAGACAATTACAGCTGCTTACGTATGAAAACTAGAAAAGGAACTGAGAAACATCCCTGATTCAATATATACAACTGTGAAATGAATTTGCCATCTTCATTCTGTTTCTGTCCATGTAAAACACTCCCTTAGCTTTCACAATGGAAACAGATATTAGAGGGTAGAGCAAATATTCCAAATACCTACATTTTAAAATATGAGATATCTATACATTACCCTTTCCAAGCATAAACATAAAAAAGTAATGTGCAGTTTACTCTAGCTTAATATACAATAAATAATAACAGCAACACCATTTAGAACTTTTACAGCACTTTTCACCTGGAAATCTCAAAGCAGGTTACACAAGGGGGAATAGTAGAGTAGCTCTGGCATCAAGAGCCTTTCAAACTCGCACATCATCCACTTGACGAGTGTAAAGAACACAAAGTCTGAGTCGTATGTTCATCCCACAGGCGAAGTTACAGTTAAATCTTGCATTAGTGCTATGTATCGAGTTTATTTTAGCAACAGACTAAAAGAAGAAGAATTGCAGCACTGAAACTATGAAGATATGTAAAACTCAAGGCCTAAAGGTTAGCATACAGACTTCCACCAAAAAGCAGGAACTGAATTCTAGACTGGTAAGACATACATCACAAGGCTTTGACTATCAGTCACATAGGTATCTTCACTCCTTCACCGGCGTATGACGAATGGCACTAGGACTTAACTCCTACCAGTTTTGTCTGCATCTTGGGAAAGAATCAGGCAAGGAATAAATCAACAAAATTATTTTCTTTACAAATAACCTGGTTTTATGTGGACAGTCAAAGGAAGAAGAAAGAAAGAAAGCTCAAAAAAATTCAGCTGAAGTTTTTTCAATGGAAAGTCTTAACAAAAAAAACTCCCTTTGAGCAAAAATATATTATTCCAATAACTTCATTTGGGGAGGCAATGTTGCTGAAATGAGCAATCCTCACCTCCACAGTTCTCCTTTTTCTCCAGTTCTTCTTTTTTCATCTCTTTTATCAGCCTTTTGCACTAGAAAGATTGGACAATATGAGGAAAAAGGGAAAAGATAGGAGGAAAAGAAATGAAAATCAAAATAATTCACTGTGATTGTTTTCTTTTTTTTAATCTAATATATAATCTGAAAATTAAAGTTTTTACTGTTCTAAGTAAAAGTTTTCAGGAATAAGGACATACAGACCACATACAGCATCTAGTACATTGTTGTAGATGTTAGTTGAGACAAATAACCATTTGATATTTTTGCCACAAATACTTTCTGAACAATTGCATTCCTGGTGTTTCTGCCACATGTCATTTAATGGTCCATCTGATGTCTATGTAATTGTCTGATAACAGAAAACTGTCAGGAAAGATCACCTGCAATTTCACTCTTGTTTCCCTTAAAAGAAACCCCAAACAACATTCTAGCAACTTATGGTACATTTCTCTATAATTTTCAGTTGATCTCTCTTCTGAAATACTGCTAGACAGACAGCAGGTTATATATCAATGGTTCTTTGATCTCCTACATTTAATTGGGGATAAGATCTTTCATGTTTATAGGCCAGCAATGAGTAAAAAGCAATGTTTCATGTAAAGCTTGAAAAATTGTGTTTTCTTCTTTTTCTTTTTTTTTTCCTTTTTCCTTTTTCTTCCCTTTGGATAGAAGACCAAGTAGTCTGTTTGTTGTCTTAACACTGTCAACTTCTGTCTCAGAGATACAAAAAACTGAGTTTAATACAAAAAGGAGAACCTTCATTCCTATTGTGGAGTGACTAACCTGAATCTCTGCTGCTTTTTCTGGTGGAAACTGGCGGATTTGTTAGTCTGTATACACACCAAACCCACTCCACCTAGTGTAAGAGTAAGCAATATAATTTGTGGTTATGGTAAAATGAAATTAATTCTTATTTCTGAAGGTTATCTTCTTACAAAATGAAAAACATTTTATGAAAATCCAATGCTTGAAAGGCATGGCTTAGTACACTGAAGATTTCCAAAGAGTCAATCCAGTGGCAATGAAGGCTTTTCCTGTACTAATCATCTGCAGGCAACTCTGTACTTTAACATCCTTCTCGTGCTTCAGTCAAAAACAAAATCAGAAGAGGCCATCTGAGATGAAAAAAATGTATACATTTAAATTTAATCCCATCTGATAAATGAAGATGTTACCAAACCTTTTAGGATTAGATTGTCTCATATCCTTCAGACTTGCACAAACAGAAATTAAGCAATTACTTTTCATTATCTTTGCTTAGATCTTGGCATTGGATCTCTGACTTTTTACAGAGTGTTATATCCTAACACCACATAAATGAAGGAGATGGTGTATACAAAAATTAAGTGAGTAGTCCTTATTTGCAGCAGAAGGAACCTTGCCACTTACAAAGGTCTGGGGAAAAAAACACCACAAGACATACTGTATAGTCAACTCTTTATTGTGACATTTTTTCTCTTGTGCAACAATTATCAGCATTTTGCTCTTACTTTCGAGCTATTTCAAATGATTGCTAAAGTGAATGGCACGTTTAAAATGAGTGATTGGTTGACTAGGTAAGTAGAAATGTCTTTTTTCTTTCAAGCTCTGAGATATTGCTGTGTAGTCATTGTGGATACATTGGACTGCTCTTCAAGCATGTAAACACAAGCCACAGAATTCATTTTTTAGAATAATTTTTTAAAACAAGTTAGAGGAAAACCAGAAAACTACCTGTAATCTCCTCCCTCGGTATGAACTTCTGATGAACAAGCAAGATGGCCACATCCTGCTGGAACAGAACTTGACTCTAGAAGCTGAGTGTAGTTGATTAAGCAATTGTTCCTGCTAAAGCAAAAGGCCTTAGTGGTTATACGGGCTATTTGGAAATTGGCCTTTTTTATGTAGTAGTCATCAAACCTGACTGATGGATTGTATTTTCATCTTACCTACTGCTAATAAGCTTCTTTGCGTCTGTCTATTTAGAATGATTACATCTTTAAAGCAGGGTAATTTAAAAGGTCACCTTATCAAATATTTTGCTATTGACTAAAATCCGTGGTCAGCCAATTATGCTTCATTTATGTGGCTGCCTACCTGCTGTCCTGTGAGTCTGCAATGTCTGATCACATTTAGAAATGTGGCAATATTTAAATATAAACAAATACTGAATATAGAATAATAGAATGATAGAATAGTTTGGGTTGGAAGGGACCTTTCAAGCTCACCTAGTTCAATCCACCTCCAAAGAGCAGGGAGATCTTCTACTAGACCAGGTTGCTCAGAGCCTCATCCAACCTGACCTTGAATGATTCGGGGGGTGGGGCATCTACCACCTCTCCGGGCAACCTGTTCCAGTGTTTCACGACTCTCATTGTAAAATTTTCATCCTTATAACCAGTCTAAATCTACCCTCTTGTAGATCAAAATCATTACGCTTTGTCTTATTGCAACAGGCCCTGCTAAAAAGTCTGTCCCCATCTTTATTATAAGCCCCTTTTCAGTATTGAAGGGCCGCAATAAGGTCTCCCCAGAGCCTTGTCGTCTCCAGGCTGAACAACCCCAACTCTCTCAGCCTGGCCTCACAGCAGAGATGTTCCATGCCTCTGATCATTTTTGTGGCCCTCCTCTGAAACCGCTCCAACAGGTCCATATCTTTCCTGTAATGAGGGCTCCAGAGCTGGATGGCAGTACTCTAGGTGGGGTGTCCCCAGAGTGGAGTAGAGGGGCAGAATCACCTTCGTCAACCTATTGGCCACTCTTCTCTTGATGCTACCCAGGATACAATTGGCTTTCTGGGCTGCAAGCGCACATTGTCAGCTCATGTCCAGCTTTTCATCCACCAATACCCTCAAGTCTTTCTTGGCAGGTTGCTCTCAATCCCTTCTTCCCCCAGCCTGTATTCATACAGGGGGTTGCCCCAACCCAGATGTAGGATCTTGCACCTGGCCTTGTTAACTTCATGATATTCACATGGGCCTACTTTGTGAGCTTGTCCAGGTTCCTCTCGATGGGATACTATCCCTCAGGCATGTTGATCGTACCACACAGCTTGGTGTCATCTGCAAACTTGCTGAAGGTGCACTCAATCCAGCTATCTACGTCATTGATGAAGATATTAAACAGTACTGGTCCCAGTATGGACCTCTGAAGGACACCATTTGTCACTGATCTCCATCTAGACATTGAGCTGTTGACCGCTACTCTCTGGATGAAATCATCCAAGCAGTTCCTCACCCACCAAACAGTCCACCCATCAAATCCATATTTCTCCAGTTTAGAGAGAAGGATGTTGTGAGGGACCATGTCAAAGGCCCTACAGAAGTCTAGACAGATGACATCAATAGCTCTTCACTTGTCCACTGATGTAGCCACTCCATTCCCAGACATAGAGGTGAGGCTGACAAGTTGGTAGTTCCCAGGGTCCTCCTTTCTACCCTTTTTGAAAATGGGTGCAATGTTTCCCTTCTTCCAGTCACCAGCGACTTCACCTGACTGCCATGACTTTTTAAATATCATGGAGAGTGTCTTGGCAACTACATCAGCCAGTTCCCTCAGGACTCTGGGGTGCGTCTTTTTTGGTCCCACAGACTTATGTATGTTCAGATTCCTCAGGTAGTCACGAACCTGATTTACCCTTATGGTGGGAGGGACTTTGCTACCCCAATCCCCGTCTTGTGGTCCATCCACTCGAGAGGTGTGGGAAGAAAGGTTGCCAGTGAAGACTGAAGAAGGTAAGTTATTGATCACCTCAGCCTTCTCCTCATCCGTTGTTATCAGTTTACCAGTCTTGATGATCAGGGACCGTACACTTTCTTTGGCCTTCCTGGCTTGTATAGCATTGACTTCAGACCATAGGAAGATGGTGGGGTTTGATTTCATATCAAACTTAATGGGTGAGATTCTAGACTGACTAAAGGAAAAAAAGTTTAGATGAAATTCAGTGAGGCCAAATGTTCACTCACATTTTCAATTTCCCGTAAGAAAACAGACAAACCACCACTTGTGATTATTTGATCTGGCATCGATAAAGTCAACTAGAAAAGCCATCACTGACTTCAAAAAAGTCACGGATTAGTTCCAAAAGGGTTTTCTTTTAACTGCCTGAAGACTCCTCAGCCTTTCAAATCACTTCAGGTGGAATGTAGGCCAAATCCAAATGACTCATGGAAAAAATAACTTTGGCACAGAGGAAATGAACCTCATGTATTTCTCCTTTTTGTTTTGTGGCAGGATGGAGTTCACTAGATGAGTGGCAAAATGGGTGATTTCATGTTACCATGCCCATACTGTAAGCTTTTTCTAATGTTAAAGTAATTCATGTGCACTAGATTATCAGAAGTGAAAACTGTGTTACATTTCAGGCTTAAAATGAAAAGCCGTTGGGCAACACAATAACCTTTTCAGTTCTTGTTTCTAAGGTTAGAAACCAGACCTGTGAATACTGAGATAAAGATGAAGTATGGCTATTGTATTACTGGTATGCAAAGGTCATCACCTTGTGTCTGACAGTGGTTTGTCATAGTCTAGGACAACAATAGGAGACAAGAAAAACATTTTGTGAGTGTATTGCAAATGAAAGAGTTGCTCATGATGGATGAACAACAAAGAAGCATTATTTTATACTTGTTTAAAGCACTTGATAGATTCTAAGTTCTTACAGGAAAGAGATTGATGTCTGGCTTCCTGCATATCACAGTATACAGGACCTTCTTGTACCTCATCTCAGCCTGTCTATAACTAACGCTAAGATTCAACAGCTTATTTGTGGAAAAAATGTGAGATACAGCTAGATGTATTTCACCCATTGCTAAGGCAAGCATTGAAGAAAAACAGTCTGAGAAAGCACTGCAACTCTGCATAACAAATTAACATAAGGTGTCAAGTAATCTAAAACTTCATCAGCAATCTAAATATGTAAATTTAATTACCTGAGTTGGATTTTTTGTGTATTTGATAATAGAACTGAAATCCTATTTATTTGAACAACTTCTCTGAGAATCTTTAAAACTCTGAAAGCAGTTCATCAGGCAGCTGCTTTGGGGAATACAGTCCAGCATGTTCAATGATAGAAAAAGGCAGAGATGATGTGCCAGAAACATTTCCTTTCATATACACTCCCCACCTTCTACAAACACAATTTATCACCCTGAATGAAATTACAAGTTTTCATTGTTTATTTATACAAATCAAGAATAAAATCAACAGTATGAAACTAAATTGTAATATTAAATTTCCTTATTTCCTTTGAGTTTCACATTGTTAGGAAGATGAATTTCTTTTATTATTATTATTTAAAATACACAGGAAGCTAAGTTTTGGAACTAAGACCCAGAACAATCTTCTTGGACAGATCTTTCTTGGGTACTGAAGAGCTCTGGTACAAATTTACTATAGATTTTATTGTAGTTCCAAAATTTGGAAAGCTGTCAATATCGTTACGTCTTACAGTCTGTTTAAGGAAAGACTGAAACCTGCAATGGAGTAGGAAAAAATCCAAGCCTCCCCTCCACCCCATTTCTGATTTCAGCCGAAGTCCCACAGTTTTATCAGTATCAAAGCATATTACTGTCTTGCCCATCTTTCTACAACAAGCATATTTTATGTAAAAAGAAATTAACGTGACTGAAAATTTATTCTGATTACTCAATGTACTGCAACACAAAAGTAATTGTCAAAATATTATTACATACTTTTACAAGAGAAGATTTTTTAACATAGATTGTGTCATTTATCAGTTCCTAATACCACTGCTATAATCAAACTGTTAATTGCCTCTGGAGGAAAACCAAATACAACTCAAATTAATTAATAAAACATTAGCTATTGACCATAACTCTTGTTTTGACATTTTTTTTAAAATAGAGGTGAATTTATTTAGAAAAACTAATAAATGAAAGAGTTCTCTTCTACCTCAAAACAGCAATGTACAAATGGATTTGAAAAATCAAAATTTTCTAATGGATTGTAATTATAATAAACAAGGAATCACATTATTTCCTTCTGGAGGGATATTAACACTAGGTAGTTTACAGGATGAATCTAAAACCACTTTTCTCAATTGCTACCTTCATGGCACAATTTGCATTTATAAGTAAAGGTTATAAAACTTTAACTGTTGTCAGTGATTGCTTCCAAGAAATGCTTTCCAGATATTTAAACAATTCAGAAGGCAGAGAAAGAGTCCGAGGAAAAGAAGTTTATTATAGCATTTTGTCACAGAGAAACTATGCTTGGCCTGATCAGTAACTGGAGAGAAATTTATGCAGAAGCAATTGAGAAAAACATAGAGATTGCCTGATAAATTCCTTTTTTATTCCTTGTGTTTACATAAATAAATAAACAAATAAATCAGCAAACCCAAAACCCTGAAAGATTAAAATCAATTGCTCTGAACATTTACAGAATAAAATATTTTCATATAAATTCTTTCTTCAAAGAAACATGACTGAAATAATGATTCCATTTAAAGAGTTGTCTCAAACTGACACAAATTAGCCAAAAAACTGTTTCACTAACCTTTGAGCCAAAAACCAGAGCTCTAAAAGACCTCAAAGAATGATACAGCATCACAAAAAGTGTGGTAGACTTCCATTGTATCTTATTCTAGATGTTGCAGTTTTTGTTGATGACACTGTCGTCTTCTTAATTGAAAACTTGATATAACCTAAGCATAGCTCTCGGAAATAACCTCTGTCACCTGATGCTTCAGTCTGTTGTTCTCAGTTTGAAAAATGGACACCTATTGAATAAATTTTGAATTTAATTTCAAAGGCTAGGAACAAACAGAGATTTTTTATTTCTGCTTCATTTTAGTTTGTATGTTTTTTTCTCCCCCACTTAGTAGATTTATCATCATTGCAATGGTAGGTGCAGTAATGAAGGAGATAATATCAGCTAACGGTGAAGTCAAGTAGCCCAGTCCGGGCACACTGCTGGTCTGATCCAATTGGGAAGCTCTTATACTGCAGAGAATCAGAACTCCGAGTGTGGCTGGGCTTTTGGGCTATCACATGAAGTAACACCTGTTACTAGATCAGACCTCCTTTCTGGAGTATGGTTGGTTGGTTTTTGCATATGTAGTTTACATTATGTATTTTTACATGCTTCTGAAGCACTAAACAAGATGAAACCCTCATTTTTTGTGACAGAATCCAGATGTAACTACTGGGAACAAAGTTGAAATTTTAAAGCCTTTTTGCCATAAATAGAGCTTAATGAATAAAAAGCCAGATGTGTTCTGAATCTCTCTGGCCGGTGTGATAACAGTGTGTTTAATACAGCAGACAGACATCACTGAGTGTGTTTAGCACAGAGAATGAGCCTGGGAGCCATCTCAAAGGCAATATCTTGATGACTGTTTACAAGAACCTTAGAAAAACACCTCTTTATTAGCTGTTGCTTGATTGCTAATTTATGTCTCAAACAGTAGGCCATGACACTGTCATTACTCCAGAAACTTTGCAGGTGGCGTAGTTTCAGATATAATCATTAATATACATAAATATACACACACATACATTTAGATACTAATTCATACTGTTGATACATTTTTTTTCTAATATAGCAGTAGTTGGCTAGAAAGAAAAGATTCAGAGCTGTTAGTATTTGGGTGCTAGCATTTGGGTGCATTTTTTAACTTCCCTGAAGTTTGAGAGAAATGTGGATAAGAAAACTTTTCTCTTTGCTTCCTCCTCATGTCTGCACCACACATCAGCTGACCATGGATTGGGCTCTCAGTTGTGATAGGTAATAGAGATCTGAATTTGGGTTCTCCAGCCGTTATTACACTAATTCACGTGATTGTGTCACCAAACACTTGAGAGTGTTTCACCTTCTTACCAGAAGGGCTCTCCAGGACTTCAGAAAAGTTCATCTGAACAAACACTTGAACCTCTCACTCACACTGTGCTAACCCTCCATATTCAACATCACAGGGGTATGATAACAAGCAGAAATTTTGAAATAACTAACCATCTACATACTTACATACAAATTTGGACTCAATGAACCTTCTGACTGTGCTTCCAATAAAAAAATCTTACGACTTCAGGACAGCTTAGCAGATGATCTGTCTGGACACCCTTCTGAAAGATAAGCAGTAATTCAGCCAGAAGCCATGGGTTTCATGAGGAAAACAGTGTGACATTTCATGATCTGAACTATGCAGGAGATCATATTGATTTGTCTGATTTCATTATATGGTATATTGCATTGCACAATTGTACGATTTAAAATATACTGTTCAAATATCCTTCACTAGAAAAGTCTGTAACAATGGAAAATTAACACAAGTTGCACACTCCTGTGGGGCAAAACTATCACAAAGCTTAATTATACATTTGAGTTGATGTTATTACCATCTTTATGAGCTCAGGTACCAAAAGCAGCAACACTTAGTGTGGTCATAAGCTGCTCACCAGACGCTTGCTCCCCTCCTGGTTGGTCTTCATGCCTAGTGAATTAGTTTTCTCCACTTAAGTCAACTATTGACATGTTTAATAGCTACATGATGCATGAGCAGAAGACTTCACATCAATTTTTCTCATTACCTTGTTCTGCCTGATTGGTAGTCTTTTGTGTTGGGTTAAGTTTGAGTCCATTTCTGCTTCTGACAAACGTGATTGTTTACTGCACTACATTAAATTCACTGTGGAGGGCTGGGTAAAAAATGGACAAGCTATAATCTGGGTCTATAGGGGCTGGCAGTTGTCAACACTGTGATAAACTAGTGCTTTATCATCAGAAACCAAAGAGTACTTAAATGATACTGGCTATAGTTATGGTCATAATTTATTTGCCTCTTGTGACTATTTGCTGTATCATGCCCTGCCTCTTCTTTTCTCAATTTCTGTTGTGCTGTAGTTGGCATTATAAAAACTCAGTTCTCTTGTACAAAATATTTATCTCTGTAACATAAGAGAAGGCAAGAAAAGTTGTGCAGCAGAGAGCTGGAGAGGCTAATAATACATTGTGACGTTTTATGTAAGGTCTTTATGGAAAGAAAAACTAACCACTTCAGTCAAAATTGAAAGAACGTGCCCATCTTTCCTGATAACACTTCCGTCTTAGTGTTTTTTAAAAAAGTTTTAGTTAAACAAGCCATTTTATTGCATTTGCATTTCAATTCTACATTTAGAAAGATAAAAACATGATTTTCCTAAGCACTCCTAAAACTGCTCAAGGAATCATTATTTCGACAAAGACAGAGCTGTCTTCTTTTCATTTAGGTTTTCTTCCACCATTTTTTTCCTGTGATACAACAGCAAATAGTTTTAGAATTTTCTTTCCCCAGAAGGTGCATTTTCTCAAAATTTAACAGTTCTTTGGACTCCAGTCAATGTCTAAGGATTAAATAACAAAGAGATCCACAGAGTTAGGCACTATGAATATATGAACTACAGAGTTCTGCCTCCAAAAAGATTAGCATTAAGAGTAAAAGCGGGACAATGGTTGACACAAATATGTTCTGTTTCTGCTGAACTGTTTTCAGTTGCTTTGTCTTGGTCTGCTCTTGACAACATAGACAAACACCAAAATTATTTATCTATGACATTATCCAAAAAGCAACTTTACCAACCAGTGAGATCAAGGGACATCTTGGTACTTCACCTTTCATCATTGCCTTCATAGCTATTGAAGAGAAACAAGAAAGACAGTACAATGAAAATCAGGTGACGAAACCTTGACCTCTCCCATCTCCATTTAATTTCATATATCATATAACTTGGAATTTAGCATAGAAATAGTGCTTTTTAAAGCCCAGTACACAAGGTCGGGATAGCTTGTTCAGGCTAGTTAATGAGTTAGTTCTTGTAAATTCTTTATTTTTAATTTGTCTTACCATATTGATCATGAAGCAGGCTGTTTTTATTTATCTTTACATGTATGCCATAGATCCCCACAGTATTTTGGTGAAGTAAGTTATCCCATTCCCTCTGAGAGGATCCCCAGCATTCTTCATGACATAGCTGAACTGAGACCCATATCACACAACTCATAGCATATGTGGGCCTGAACGGGTACCTGTTAGCTCCAAGGTGTCTGTCTGTTGGTAGCCCATGGGAAAAACAGTGCTTAATTCATCCACATATCTACGTCTAGCCTATCACTTACTTCAGTACTCTGCTTACATTATCATGTCCTGAGAATAAAGTAATTCTGTTACTACTGCTTTTATTGCTTTCTCACATACATTTATACTTTGGTATTGCACTTTTCAGCACAGGAAACTACTTCTTTTGCCCCACTTTTTCCTTCTACTGACCCTTGCTGTCAGTAGTTGTCAGTGGCTTGTAGTATAGAAAAAGAAGGAGAAAAATGCCATTGGCTTGGTTTAGTTTTCTGAATA
>Ga0065711_1026655_pt1 | contig 63410 bp, 36 predicted proteins | sample Hoacrofraction12_FD_59098 | JGI IMG/M metagenome (GOLD analysis project Ga0065711, IMG submission 59098) | Hoatzin crop microbial communities from Cojedes, Venezuela - Epithelial fraction 12 v2 (version 2) | ecosystem: Host-associated > Birds > Digestive system > Esophagus > Crop | place... | reverse complement strand
CAGAGCTGCTCTCCAGCAGGTCCACCCCAAGCCTGTACTGATGCATGGGGTTGTTCCTTCCCAGGTGCAGGACCCTGCATTTGCCTTTGTTGAACCTCATCAGGTTCCTCTCTTCCCAACTTTCCAGCCTATCCAGGTCACGCTGAGTGGCAGCACAGCCTTCCGGTGTGTCTACCACACCCACCGTAATGTCACCCTTATGAGCCTGTCCCTTAATTTTAACCCACAAGCTTTCAACTTGTTCCTCATTTGCCCCCAGGCCAAGCTCCATGCATTCTACTTGCTCCCTCACATATAGAGCAACTCCCCCACCTCTCCTTGTTGGTCTGTATTTCCTAAAGTGTCTGTACCATCTATGACAGCATGCCAGTCGTGCGAGTTGTCACACCACGTTTCTGTGATGGCGATGAGACATGAGCTGCTCTGTGATGGGATTGCTTTCAGCATCTCATCAGCTGACCCCAGGCTGCTTTCACATCCTCTTTCATGGGATGAGACACACAATGATATTAACTCACCCATGTCATCATCTCTTCTCTTCTGGAGGCTCATGGCATCTGCCAGGAGGGAGACAAAGCCGATACTTGAGAGGCATGCCTACTACAAAGTGTGCTCCTACCGCGTCTCGCTGAAGGGACCACCTTGACTGAGCAACTCTTCACGAAGGTTTTACAGCCCTGGCCAACCATGCATGGCATCTCAGGGCATTGAACGAACCCACTCTGATGGGCATGCAGTCTTCACTGGCGTAGGTGGTCCAGATGTCACTGTCAAAGCAGCATTATTCTACCTGTGTTGTTATGCATTGTCCCAGATCTTGGAGCGACAGCTTTTCTGGAGGAGGTGGACAGCATACAAGTGAAGTGCCATTAGTTTGACCACTATGGTTATTTCAACTTCTTAATCAAAATGTTTCCATCAAAAAAATGACTTTCTGCACTGATATGAAATTTTTGTTGACACCTTCTGTTTCTTTTATTTTTTTACCTTTACATATGGGAAAAAATCCCACAATGTTTCCTTTCTTTAAAAAATGCCATTTTTTTGGTAAAAGTTTTATTAAAGACTAATCTGAAACTGAATAGTTACCCTAAAAATATTTTTCAAAAATCAGAGTTTTAGTTTTTAAAGATTTTCCATTTCTATTTTTGTCAAAAAATGACAGGAGCTTCAGATAGAAAATGGAACTATTTCCGAAATTACTCCTGAGAAATAATTGCCTCCACTAATCATTGTTTCCACAAAGAAAAGGTTCTTTAGTGACACAGGTTCTGCCTTTGGAGTTGGCATCATACTGGGTAACAGCATAATTAGAAATAGAGAGATGTAATAACTCTCCAGGTTGGAACAGATCTGTACGAGATCAGTTTTGCCTCACTTGGATATGGACTATCCATTTCTGGAGTGCAATTTAATTACTTCTGTGGTAGCAGGTGGTAAGTTCTGCATCTCCCCTGACTGGCAAGGTGCCTCTCCTCCTCAGTCCAGTTCCCTATGCCTTTCCTGAGTCCGTCCTCTTCCTCGCTGGGTCTGTCTCTGTTGCTCAATATTTTCCTGCCATAGCAGCTATGATGGATGGATTCTATCATTTGTTTTGGTAAGCAAAGACCTGGAGCCACAGCTGCAACCAAAGAAAGCATGCTGCAACTCAGAAGAGGGTATTTTTTTTCCAACCTGCTGTGTATGTCAGCCTTTCTAACACAGAATTAAATAACCTGACAGATGTCCCAAATTTTGCCAACTGCTTTTGGTCCCTTGGGACAGGCAAGGACTAGAACTCATGGGACAACTTAGTCATGTCTCCTTTCCCTTGGCCAGGCCTCTCCCAGAGGTGCTAGCTAGACATGGATTCTAGGATGGCTGGATGTATCATCCTTGCTTAGCGCGACTGTGTTGGTGTCTTCGGGTGAGGCTGGTCCATCCCACTCACAGAGTAACTTGCAGTTCGCATGTCATGGTCCCTCCTCTGTATCAGGACTGAAAGTGCAAATGCATGTCCTGTCATGAAAGAGGATGTGAAAGCAGCCCGGGGTCAGCTGATGAGATGCTCAAAAGCAACCCCACCACAGAGCAGCTCATGATCCCTCCCCCAGCTGTGGATTATTCATAGGATGGGAGCACATCCAGTTGCATGTGGAAAGACCCCTGATAAGGAAGACCTTGAGGTAGCTGCTATGCAGAGGTTCCTGCAAACCTGTTTCCCAAAGTCCATGGAGCAAGAACAACTATCTGCAGACCAGTGCCCAGGACTCTGTCCCGTGTTACAAAAGGGGAGCAGAGGTACCTGTTGGTGCCTCACACAGAATGTCTGTGTGAGACGTATCACCATATGACACTGAGGTCACTCCTAATGACTTACAGGATTTGCTGAAATAAAAGGAAAAGAACTTTTATTTCTTAGCTATTGAGAGAAAATGAGACTTAAATTGTCACAGATGCAAGCAGGCTCGTAGAGAAGCAAGCAACACTTATTTTTACCTTGTCTGTGTGGGGTTTTTTTGTCTCTTGCAAGGCTAAGTAGCATATTCTCTCTTTTCTTTTCCATTATCTCCTACTCAATTTTAGGTTCCAGTTTTTGCCTTGAACAATAACACTGTTACCAGAGAGCAGTGCCTTGGACTCATGGAGGCTTTCAGAAAATATTGGTGCCATCCTCCATAAAACATTTTAAACACATGCTATTTGTTTTTAGTCTCCCTTCTGGTTTTACACACTACAAAGAGGACATTTAATATGTACAATAGAATTAATAGGGATGCAATGTAAGCAGGACTTACATTCAAAATACACTTCCACAAAACAAAGGAGCAGCTGTGAAAATGTAGAGTCCTCTGAAAATTTTTTACTTGGGTATCACATTTGCTAAAAGATTTACTCTGCAAAGTTTTATCTAATTTCCCATTCATTCAATTAAGGAGAGAGATAAATGCCCAGATCCCAAGAGATTAGGGGAAACTATGTTTAGCTCCCCGTAACACTCGCGATCAAGCCTGTGCTCAATTTCACGATTATCGCTATAAAGTCCATGCTTACAGGCTCTGTGCTGCTGATAGATGAACACCTCCATCTTCCACCAAGTCCAATGGGATGTGGAAGTACTCAGGATCCCACAGATCTCTCCAGATCAGGAGGACTCAAACCACATAGGAAATGATACCGCATTTGGCAAAGATAGAGTAATGGTCAGCTCTGCTGGGAGGAATGGTCAAAAGTCATGGGTTACCAGAGCGGTCAGTTCAGTGTCAGAATCAAAAATCAACCAAAATCTCTTGGAAATGATTCACATGGTAAAGATAAGGCAGAAGAAAACAGATTAAATTAAAATTACTCTCCTTTCCCCTGGTATTTGTGTCACACAGCCTATTTCCACCTGTCTAAGCAGCGTCAGGAAGATTTTTGAACCAAAACAGAAATACGTGCCAATGCTCTGTTGAGAATCAGTCCAGAATTCTGCTTTCTCCCCTGGAAATTAGAACATTGATGTCTTAGTCATCGGTAAAATTATTTTCTGGTGTCGACTGTCTATTTAAAGGTAGATTACGAATCTTGTGAAAGCTTGAATTCCATGGTACAGCCAATAGACCTCCCTCCTTGAGTCAGGAATAGTCTGCTACTGTTTCTCTGGAAAGAGAGTAGAAACAGAGACTGAACACAGAGTGAGCACAGCCAGAGACACCCATCCTGAAAACACAGAGCTGCAAAGCTGGTTCCTGGTCACTCTTCTGCGTCAGGAGAGGGCGCGGCTGAGATGTCCCAGTGTTCCACCACAGCATCAAAGGTTGGGAGCTGTTGGCAGCAGTTAGTCTGAGCAGCTTTGAGGCCAGTGAGTTCCCAGGATGTGGAAGGAGCGATGGCTGACCACCACCACAGTGAAGTATCCAGGATACACCTGGGTGACATGATAGAGGTTTGCTAGTGTCAGCACGATGGTGGAAGCTGCAGAAACACAGACACGTTTCAGTTCTACATGACAACAGAGTGCCTTTGAAGTAACTGCTTCAGGAACTCAAATAACTCTGTTTAGCCTCTTTTTTTTCATACCTCTTAATTCCAGCTAGGTTTCTTGGGTCACCCGGGGTCCTCATGCATGGAACAAACCTGTAACAAAGAACTGACCATGTCTTATTGACTTTGCGATCTAAACACAATCCCGATTCTGGGTTTCAAGAGTTTTTTTCTGCAACCTACGCATCTTATACCTGTATGGGTAATGGGAATGGGCAATTCTGGCACCCAGTGTACCAAAGGAAAGCTGAATATCCTGAAGTCCTGATAGGCAAAATGTTTTCAGATCCTCTTGCCCCGAACACTAATGAACTGCAGAACTGTAGGACAGCAGCTCCCATACATATTCAAGGCAAAGCATTTGGCAGTAGCTTTGATGAGACCATTACCTCTCGTATTGATCTGCATTGTCTCAGTATTTTCTTCTGTTCAACCATTTGGTGGGTCTAAATTTCTGCTTGGACTGAAAATTCTTTGAGGGTGAGTAGTTCTTGGGTTTTGCATTTAAAGGTACAATAATCAACAAGCAGGTTGTAGTAATTCAGTGATATTTCTCCTATGGTTGCTGCAGTTAGTACTGTAGTTAAAAGGGACCCTTTGTTGATATATTGATGGAGATCCAATTCCAAAAGTATCCTTAGGTATGTAGGAGTTTGGATATTTGGGTGTCACATAGCAAACATGGTTATTTGACAGCACTAGTATAAAGCATTCATTCATGTACCAAAGCCGGAACACTTGGGGACACTAGATAGACTTTGTTGGATTTTGATGTCTGTCTGCAAAAAACATGAAGAAAACAAGACAATTGATAGAAAAGACCTAAGAAATTATTATTAATGTTATTAGAAACTTTTGATTAAACATATGTGAATACATTGTCTGGTTTTAATAAGCTTGAAAACACCATCAGCAATTAACTGGCAAAACAGAATAAAGTTGTATAGTCAAGCAAGGGTAATTGTGCTCATTATGTTGCCAGAGATGCAGCTGATCAAAAAGAAAAAAACACTGTTTTCCCTGAAGTTCATTTACAGTATTTAGGTGGAATCAGCACTGAGTTCATAGGCACTAATCAGACAAACTGCTTCACACAAAACTGCTCACCAACCTGCAAACTCCCAGCACACTGTCAACACCCACGATGGGTCTCCCCCTGGATGTGTGTATCTCTTTTTCCAAGCCTGTTAGTGCTATTTTTCCGTTTCACCTGGAGTATCCGTATTTGTGCCCCAAGAAGCAATAGCAGCCTGCTCTCGTTCTGCATTGTGGAGAGAAAGTGCTAAGGTACAGCAAGATACATGGATATCTCTTTGGAGGCCAACCTAGTGAATTTACATGGAGAAAAGATGTGGTGGAACCTCATTATTACAGAAAGTGAAAATGATAATTATTCTTCTACAGTGATATAATTATCCAAGAATGCAAAAAAAGGCAATGTTTGTAGGCAGAGGGAAGAAGATCAGCTGATATAGCTGGGAAAAGGACAAACTGCAGGGCACAAAGACCTTTTTAACAACAAAAATTTTTGTTGTTTTTTTAGTGCAAAGCTGGGATTCTGAGGTTTGGTTTTTCCAGTATCGTCTCTCTCTGGGATGGGACAAACTGTCTGGACCCCCTGAAATATTAGAACCTCCTTTTCAACCAAAGGGCGCATGCACCCAGTAAATAGTGACTCCATAAAGGAATTGCCTGCTTTGTTTCAGCCTTGCTCTGCATATGAACAAGCACTTCACCCCTTCCCCTTGTCCTTGCCTCTTATTTCCATAATTACCTGCATTTATTGCTTACTGTGAATATGATGCATTTAATGCCTCTATTTATTCAAACAGAGTCTGCAGCTGTAGGTGCTCAGCATTGCACCTACAGGTTTCTTTAATGGCTTGGTACCGGCTTTCTTATCCAGCGTAACCAGGCACCAGTTTCCTCCAGGGATATATGACAACCTTTTTTTCTAAGTCAGCAAACTTTCAGTTCTGTCAATACTTGCTTAGCAATGTCTATTTTTTGTTTCAGAAATGTGTGCCAATATGACCCCTGCACCCATATTTTCAACAGAAAGACCTGTGGGCTTGAATTATAGCTCTTATTTTACCACTCTCAGTGCTATGTCTTTTTAAGATCTGTTTCTGAAAAACCTTTTTTCTGCCTTCAAAAAAAAGAAAAAGCACTACTCTCGTGATTTCGTGCAAAACTGATTTTTGAATTTATAGTGAATCCTTTAATTATCCACTTTGTGCAAGCATTTTGTATGGCAGTCACATGTGCAAACATGCAAAACAATTTTTCGTATTTCTTGAAGATGCATAGAGAAGGCAAAGAAGGGGCTATGACAAGGTTCATTGCCAGATTCACATCTGCATCTGACCAACAACTCACTGATGTAATTCTTTCAAGGACAAGGGAGTTACGTCAGCTCAGTTTGGAATAAGAAAGTCCAAGAAAAAGGCTCTGCGACTTTAGGCACAGATTTCTTTTATGAAAAGAGACAGGAGGCAGCAATTAAACTCAGTTACATTGCGATGAACGTGCCCTCCCCGTGCCCAGAGACCACACACGCGCCAGATGATTCTTGGAGGATGAATGTGCCCTGCCCTGGCCAAGGGCTGGGTCAGTTATAGCCTAAAACGCTTTGAGGTTTTGGCTCAAAGGTGCAGCCCTGTGAAATACTTAGAGAGACAATCCTGTACCACGTAGCCTGCCCTGATGAAGTTGCCCCTTTTGGAGTACGCGGGACATTAACCCAATTTGCACAGGCCCTCGGCATTAGCATAGACCCATTTCAAGCAAGGTCTTTGAACACCAGTTGCCTCCAAATTCCATTACCTCTCTCCCTGCTGGGTTTTGTGCTTTAAGTATCATGCAGAGGCTGGAAGAAGAAAGGAAAAAGAAAAAAACCCAGTAAGTTAAATCCTAAGCTCAAATAATTAGACATGTTTTGGTTAGTTCTCTAAACTCCTACTTATTGCTGGTTCTCCATTTGACAGAATAAAATCTGATTTTTTTTTCCTGACTTGACACACAGGTCACTTAATCCGGAGGTTCGAAAGTATGAATAAGCCACAGAGAGAGGCAAAAACCTGCTCTGGATGCGTTTGTCACAGCACTTCATCTCTGTTTGCAGCCTCATCTGAGGTACAAGCAAATTTCAGAGTCATCTTTGCTCACAGGTACTCTGAGAAAACTTCACTTGGAGAGGGAGAGAAATGCAGGACGACTGCTGTCTGGCAGATAAGCTTCAGGGTAACAATAATATCTCATCCTTTGTCACTAACGAGAGGCAGGCTTGGGTTTGCTGGGTAATTTTAAAAGGAAAACTTCTCATAGAAAAATCCTATGTGGACAAAGGAGAATTTTAGCTCTGCATTGAAAGGTAGCAGGCAATGTGATTTCGTCTGGAGGTGAAGGTCCAGCCCTGGTCTGGCATGCAGGGGACTCATTGCTTCTGAAAGTTGGACTGTGGGTGCAGGACAACTGAAAGAATAAAGTTCAGCTTATTTGATTGTTTAAAGCTTTTTGTTTCTTTGTGTTCAGGAGCAAGTATTTAAACTCCATGCCTAGCAAATACAGGGAGAAAGACTATTTCTGCTAAATATCCTACACTTTGGTGCACTCCGCCATCGTTACTCCCCGCAAGTGAGGGCACCAACACTCTATGCCTGTAAAAGCCTATTTGAAGGTAGGACTTGACATCCAAAGTCGAGAGGAGCTCACCACCTGGACTAAAGCTCTGCTGCTGTGGTCTATTTTACTTATATTCACTTTGACCAAACCACAGCATTGGCCTACCACATGATAACCCTGGGGTTGCAAGTGGAGATCCGGACCTTGGCTTGTCCTTGTAAAGAAGTTCTCGTGCTTCAAGCTGGAGGGAAGGGGAATTTGCACAACACATACTCTGTATCACACCGCTGTGTGTTACCCCATATTGCATTTCAAACTGGCAGCAAAGTCTTCCCTAACTGTAGGAAGATCATGGACAGCTTGCTTAGGGTAGGTACCTACCCCTTGGCATGACTGGAGTTACACAACTGACCTTTAGTGCAAGTCAGCTACTTTACACGCAAAGTGCACTCAGCACGTCAAGTATGACATCTCAATACAGTGTAGTGCATGTGTATCTACTTTTAGGTGCAACGTTTGCACTGAGACCCCGAGCACAGCATGGCCATTTGCATTCGTATACTATCCCCGTCTTCTACTGGTTCTTACACTGTCATTGGGCACAGCTGTTTGCTCTTCGCACCTTTTTTTTTTTCAGTGGATTTTGCTGCGTTGGTTGGGTTTTCTTCAGAAAGACATTTCCTACCTTGTGCAATTCAAGTACAAAAGAAAGTGAGATGGAAGAATATGCTTGGCGTAGAGAGGAGTGAGGCTTGTCATGAGTGTTTCTTTTTCTGGGAGCCAGCTTTGTAGTGGCTTTCAGGGAAGTTGAGCTCTCACCCAGAGGATCTTCACCCTCTTATACAGGGCTCCACAACTCAGAGGAGCAAAATTCTTGAGGATAGCCCTCAGGGGTCTTTGGATGCTTTTTCCAGTAGCCTTTTCCCAGGACTTGTTAGACCTTGTCAAAAAAGAATAGACAATGAAATGGATTTTAAATTCTCTGAAAAGCCACTTGAAGGACTGGAGGTACGATGCAGTGGAGTAGCTGGTACCACTAAGGAGATACCTGGTGGCATTTCTTACTAGCTAGAGTTTTCCAAATTCTGGTGGCTTTATGCACAGTTCTGCCGCACTGCTACACTTTTCCTGCAAAATGACAAAATACTGCAGGAACAAGGTGAGGTCACCACCAGAGAAGATAAGACCGAGTCTCTGAGCTGGAAGGAAACAGCAGAGGGTGTCACTTGTCACGCTGCTATGGAAGAGATTACTGTAAGGGAAAGCTGAGCTGAATGGGCACCTTCAACAACAACAAAAAAGGCGCTGCTACAGCTATATCCTCTTCGAAATCCTTTCCTCTGAGCAACAGCATTACCTCTACCTCACTAAGATTCAGCTTCAATGAGCTCTTCTTCCTTCGTGAGACTATCCTGATGTGAAGGATGTAGCTCTGCATGATGGCAAATAGGAAAGACTGCGTGTTATCTGTGTGCTGCTGGCACTCAAAGCCATGTTGCCTAATCAGTTTATCTTTGGGTTTCACAGAGGTGTTAAAAAAGGCCAGAGAGGAGCTGATCTTTGTGAGACTCCACGAACAAAGGACTTGGAGGTGCAGCTTTATTTCGTCCATTTTAGCATTTCACCCTGCAGTCCTGGCATCTGTTTGCCAAGAGAATGCAGACCTGCATGGTCTCCAGGATCAAAACAGGTTGATGAGGTGGTTAGTTGGTGTTTGGCTAACTTCACAGAGCTTGCTCAGGAGCGGGAGCTCAGCTGGCGGGAGGCAGTAAGCTGGAACAGATACACTACAGGGTGGGAGGTTTCCTTCATATCCATGGGGTGGAAATGGCATGGACTAGATTAACAAGACTTTAGGGAACAGGGAGGAAGGGGGCATTTTTTACACCATCCAGAACTTCTCAGGTGCAACTGCACTGCTCTCTGGGAGCGAAGGCAAGCTGTTGACTAGTGTGTACAAGCCATTTTGTTTCAGAAAACCACAGATACGAAGGCGTCTCTGCTTAAGAAGTGCAATTTGAATGAATGTTACTATAACATTTCTGCATGGAGCCTGGTTTCTTCAGCGTTTCGACAGCCATTTTGCACACACATTCTGGCCATGCTTTCTCAGGGTAGAAAATTCACCCACCAGGCTTTAGCCCTGCTTTTTCTCTCGGTAAGAGCTGCAAGTCCGGGTGGTGATGAGAATGTAATTTTGCAGATTATTTGGAAGTGTCACCCCACTCAGGTGCTCCTTTTCATGCCATTATCAATGACCACAAAATACAGTCTGCTTTGAAAGCATTTCCTACCTTAAGAATAATAGAATTTCACCTGGGAATAGACAGCTTTTAATAGTTCTCATCAACAGACTGTGGGCTTGCTAATAAGTACAAGAAACGTGACGGACAAGAAACATGAGAAAACTCCAGAAAGTAAATGTTGTGAGGATTCATCTTCTTGAATGGTGATTCATGCATGCAATTCCCATGAGTATTACCAGGAGTTATGGATACAAATCCTAGCATATCAAGAGGGAATATAACCCCTAGTGGTTAGGAATTAAAAGCATTCCGAGGGGCGCAGAGTCTCATCTTAAGACACTGAGTCACTGTGTGCATCTAAATCCCCGTACACTGAGATGCGAATATGTTAGGATCACAGTAATAACAATGACTATGCAGCTTGTGCGGTGCTTTTGAAATTGGATGACACAGACACATCTTTCCAAATTAGCGATTTAAAATTGCAGGTGGCTGGCGCTTTCGGTTTTCATCCACCCTGTAAGCCTGGAGATAGTTTCACTAATATAGCACTTCCCAGATGTTTAGACCCCAGGTGTGCAACAGCATTCTTATTGATGAGATTTAAATTCTCTTTTTTTTTTTCGGTACTGCTTACGATAGGAGCAAAGATAACTGCATCAGGTCATATCTTTCATTATCACACAATCTTCCTTTCTTCCTTGCATTACTGACGATGCATTTAATTCTTTTTACAATGAATTTGTTGAGATTGTACCTATATTTGTGTGCAGCGTATGTGCTTACCTCGAACCACGACAGTAGCTTCCCTGTTCATTCATTTGTAAGCGCCGTCTCCAAGTGCACACTCGCAACTGCAGCCATTATTTTAACAGTGAGTGTTAAACTATAATTTTAATGATTTTATTTTTCAGTGCTCACGTACTTGTTAGGATTATTTCTTTCCGCTAGTTCTGCAAACCTTTGGATGTTGTTACTGCACCACCAGACAGTGCATTTCAAAGTCTCATGGTTACTCTAGTTCCGATTCACATGGCTGAGGTTTACTTCAAGCCTCGTTTGCTTGTCTAATAGGGGACGGCAAGCAATACTTTGGTTGGAAGTTGGTCATCTGTTTCAGGTCACTTATACACTGTGCAGGTACCTCCATCAGAACTAGTTGCCTTAATGCATTATAAGTCAGTTAAGAAAGACAGGCACAATTTCCTTCAGTCCCACAACATCAGACGAATTATATCCTAAAACTATCTGCTCATCCCCTGCGACTCTAAAGGGAGTCCGGAATAACTGGCTCGGATGATAATGTGCACATGGTAGGTGTCTGCAGTCAGGTGAGATGACCCCTGCCTTGCGTGCCAAATACAGCCGTTTACAAAAACCTACTTGGAAGAGCCAAAACGCTGAAACTCACACAAAAGTGGCCACAGTCAATATATAAAGAAAGAAGCAAATCTCTTTCAAATCAACTTGTGCAATGCCTTTTGTGGTGTGTATCATTAACACACACCTTCAAGTGACTCATCAGATTTTTTCACGGATACCCAGGAAGAAGTCCTGAGGCTTTGCCATGTCAGGATGGTCTGAGGCACAGCTCAAAGCCATGTAGAGCTGGAACCTAGGTGATCCACAGGCTCAACCATTTCCAGTTTCTTTTGTCATCCCCATCAGCTGATTCATCTCTCTCACAATTTCTCCAAAGGGGAGAAGGGGCAGACATTTATTGAATCCACACATCAATAAATATTTTTCTGAGCTTTCTCCCAGAAGACTATCAACCTAAGGCCCCAAAGATGCAGTAATCTGCCCAAGAAAAACAACCCTCTGACAGCCAAAAATCTGGCAATCTTGTAGGAGCAAAAAATGTGCGCTGGAAGAGATTTTTCCCCCACATGCATATACACGAACACATCTACAACCCTAGAATTTCCCAAGCTGCTGCATTTTCTCTGAATTTTTAATGTATTCCAAAGCACTCTGAGATAATTCTAGGATTTTTAATTCAATTCTTGTAACTAAGAAAGTCAGACTGATATCCAAAAGTGCCTCATGGTTAACAGGTCCTCTACATTTATGCCAGCAGTTTGCGCCCGCAAATGATTTTTTTTGTACTATATGGACATTTATGGAGACCTGGGTAGTTGTCCATATTTTCCTTTAAGATATGCTTAGGTCCACCAACACTTGTGGTTTTGAGGCAAGAATCCCAGGGTGAAGTGCTGTGTCCTGTGCTATTCAATGTCATGCAAGACTCACCCAACTGTTGCCCCTGCTTTAAAACATCTGAGGCCCACAAACAAAAATAAAAGTATCCATTAGATGCTATAACATGAATTAAACAAGCAGGTACTTTCCATGATTTACTGTGCAACAAGCAGCAAAACAGATGGTTCCCTTCTAAAAGAACTGCAGGATAGCAGACCAGAGTACAACACCCTGAAAATGGAATAAAACCATCCCTAATCACTACCGAAGTGCTGAGTTTGCAGTAGATACCTCTCTTATCAAGACCTGTAGGTGGATTTGCTGATATGGGCAATTTCCCAGGTATTTACTTGCCAGCGGAAGAGGTCATCTAGGGGGGAAACTGTCTCCAAGAAGATGAAGAGCTGTGACCCAACAACTAAATAAGTGTAGGAAAAGGTCTGCCTATACAGCAAAATGTTAGTTATTATAATTTCCGAAAATGCCAGGGAGTTGGATTCAAAAGACTCTTCCAGCTGCATATCCCTATGTCTTACACAACACCTCCCACCCCTACCAGCTGTAACATGTGCCTTTATGAGAATAACCCCAAAGCGTCTTCATTAAGAGAACTATACTAGAAATAAGCACTATCAGTATTCAGATTTGCTATTAAGCCAACACATGCTGTATTTCAGAAAACAAAATACAATCTGTGGAGTACTATATTTTGTTTTTATTCCTCTTTCTGAATGAATTACCCTCCTAGCTATCCCACTGTCATTTTTACTGCCAAGGAGCAGCCTGAATTTACATTTTCCTCAAACAAAACTGAACTGAACAAAAATTTCCTATGTAGCCTCTTGAAACATTGCGGTGAGTGAATTCACATTTGCTTTTTTTCAAGTACTGAAACTAGAAACTCGGCCTTGGGAGTGGGACTCAGCCACTTCTGGCAGCGAAGCACTGCTGGGTGACATCTGTCACCAGCCACCGCTGAGCTGAAATAGTCAGTACCTAGCAGCAAGTTGTGCATTAAACAAACAAACAAACAAAAAGCCTTCCAAGAATTCTCCAGAAGCAGTTTGAGGAATTGAATTTAATAAAATTCGATATGTTTTTCAGCCACTTCTCCATCAGAAAAATTTGCATGGAGTATCACGTGAATTGTGCACTGACCCCTGCACAGGTTAGTTTGAATTGCAGTGTGAAAAATGTCAGGCAGTGATTCTGTCCAGTCTAATTGTGGTCTACAGCACTTGTCCAGACAGAGGATTTTAGGTGGTACTTTAATCTAGGGAAAATACCTGATAGAAACATGCAGCCTGCTCTACGTGACCCTGCTTTGGCAGGGGAGTTGGACTAGATGACAGAGGTCCCTTCCAACCCCGAACATTCTGTGATTCTGTGATTTTTAACTCCTAGAGAAAAATGTATGAAGAAGCAATGCCTTGTAAATTCAGCCAGAGAAATTCTAGAAATAAGGTAAACATTTATAATACTGAAAGTGATTAATTCTAGTGACAAACATCCAGCAAAATGAGGAACTATCTAGCTCTTGAACTCTCCAAATCAAGAAGGGACAGGACATTTTAACATCACAAAATGTTGAATGTTACACCGATTCTACATTAATAAAATGGTCTGGTCTGGGATGTGCAGTGTGTCAGGTGTAAGGACCACCCAGACTTCAGATGCTGACTCCGTGAAAGCAGAGCGGGGCACAGGGCACCATGACTGCCGCATAAGGTGGACCAGTTTGTCCCAGAGTTCTAAAGCCTGGACCAAAGATTATTCAGGGAGTAGTCTTGTTCTTGGATGAATTTGAAACTATTTGGAAATTTTCTACAGCAGAAAGGCAGATGATAGATTAGGCAAGATGTGCTTCAGTATTTTCTATAGGTCCTGAGGGCCCCATGAATACATTTGTTTAAACATTTTGCCACTCAACCCTATGGGATTCAGCATATGTTGGTTCCCTTCTTGAGTCACCCTGGACCTATTATGGGGTCCCAAGCACGGTGGATCTCCCACTCTGTTCCCCTCTCCCCAAAACCCAAACCACTTGTCTATTTGAGCTGCAAGCTCTGGGGAACAGTGCTCTGACCCCTGCCTCCTTGTTGCAAAGTTTTTCCTAATAACACTCCCGACAGATGAGCGCATAAAAGAATTTCCATCACAGCTCTCTCTTTCATGTGCTCTAAATGCAAAAAAAAAGTGGGGAAGACTCTACTTTCTCCAGTTTGGATCCTGCTGCATCCCCAAAGTGAAGTTAAATACCTGATTAGAAGACAACAAAACACTTTTTGCATAGAACAAAAACCTAGCTGTATTTTATAAATGGTGTAACACTGCTGTGGGTGAGAAAGTATTGACATGAGTGTGTCAGGTTGAGGTTTAGAACATCATTATTTGCTCTTATTTACCAAATGTCTTACTCACCATATTATCTGCCTTTTCAGATGTGTGCTGCTTTTGATTTTTAATTGGTCTTATTTACCAAATGTCTTACTCATTAGACTATCTACTTTTTCAGATGTGTTCCCATTTTGATCTCACTGTGAAGCAAACCAACATATCAAAACAGTGACACACAAGGCTTTCTCAGCATCCTGGTGCTCTTGATGCAGTGTCCAGCACCTCTGCATAGCACCCTGAAGGTTGAGCAAATGGCCCTTTCTCCTTTCCATGGTCTGAAATTCAACTTTGCCATCTCCCTATTCAGCACACAGGGAGATTAATAAGGCATTGACCATGATGGGGGCTGAGCTAGAGATACTAAAGATTGTGTCTCCTCCACAGCTTGCTGACCTGTCTTTCTGCCTTTGGTTTTCGTGTACTGCTTGGACTGATTTATCTTCCTTTTAAAGGAACAACTTTACCACCTGAAATGGTTTGTAATAGTGCACTTCATTTCTTTTCTCAAGGCTAATTGCTGTGGCAAGCTGGTCTCATTCCCCAGATATCTGAAGCAAGTAGTCAAGAGCAGCTCGATATTCAGAGCAACAGAAGCCCCTGGGGGTATTTAATCACTTAATGCTAAATATGTTCCTAACTCTTCTACTGGAGGGGACTCAAGAAGCTGCTCACCACTGTCAGGGTCTTTTTGTGGTGCTGCTAAAAAGCGGCTCAAGCACCCCACAGAAGACAAGGCAGCCCTTCACGGGCTGGGTGTTAATGTGGGGGTCCACATAGGCAGGGGCTGTCTCTGGCGACGGATACCCCTCCTCATCATCACAGGAACCCAACACGATATTCCCAAGCAATTCCCACCTGGGGTGTGATACCTCTCACAGTCTCCCACCAGACTGGCACACCATGGTGCACACCCTGCAGACCTCAGCTCGGCATGCCAGTACTGGCAAGGAGTCAGCAAGAAGGGGCAAAATTGCATCTGTCATGGGGTTTTTCATATTTAACCTCATCTTCATGAGCATTCTTCACCTCTCAGTGGCTTTGCATTTGCAATTAAAGCCCCTGAAGGTAGGAACAAAAAAGGCAACTTTTGTCTGAAGAACAGTTAGCTCAGCACGATAGATTGGAGGTTGGATTTATTGTTTCCTTATACAATAATATAAATATTTTGCTGAATAAAACCCAGCTGTTTGCACTGACTGCTTAAGAACTCTCTAACATTTAATCTGAAAACATCTCCAAATGACAGTTTGCCCCAGACCTTCTGGTAGCTGAAAATCTAGAGCACAAAGGATGTAGTTTTCTAAAAAATACAGCTCCATGCATTCTTGGAGAAAGCAAATAAATTTATCAAAAATATCTAACAATTAAAAACTCTGGAGAAATTAGCAATAATTATAGACTGTCTTGATCAGAGTTTTTTTGCTATATTTGTATAGATCTCAATGCATTATGAGCTTCTTCACAGTTTGAGATGTCTGGAACCAGGAAAAAAGTATTAGCAAATTATAAACATCTTTAACATTATTAACAAACCCCCTCTCCTTCCATATGCAAGTCAATGTAACAACAAAGAAAGGAAAAACTGTGGTAGCAAATATCAGTAGTCTGTCCTTCAGGATGCTTCAAATGGTTCTGTTTTTCTAAAAGTTGGATTCATTTATAGCTTGCAACAGGCAGCCTGAATTTTAATGCATTTTACCCTCTTATTGTTTTGTCTAATAAAAATGTCCTTAGCTCATGACAAACACAATGATGAAAACTGATGGCTTGATATGCAAACTTTGACCCACAGCGATAGCCTACTATGTCACCAGCCGGGAAAATTCCAGGCAAAAACATTTTTGACAATAAGCAATAAAGGAACAGCATTCCAGGGAGGAACTCACACTTGAGGCTGACAACTAGGCGAGAGATTAAAAAGGAGAGAGAGTAAATTTTAATGACCTGGAATGCTCTGGAAGATACGTGTGGTGCAAGCATCAAAAAATTACAACAAAGAATGCAAACACGATGGGGTCCAAATGCTCATGAAACTCTAAAGGTCTAAAAAAAAAAGAAGAAATGAAGTAATATTATATTTGTTCCTTCGTTGCATACAGTAATTTTAAATATGTCTTTACCAAATTTGAGATGGAAGTCTGTGGCTGATCTTCCATCTGTTTTCTGTCACTTATGAACTTATCTGGGAGGATGACTTCTGCTTAGTTATCCTCTCAAACTAACTCCCTCTCTCACCTTGACACCATCGGAGCTATATCTGTTCCCCTTGTGCATTTAGACTGCCCATGCCCACTATCGAAACTGGCAGTGCGGGTGCTGACCTCAAATCCTGTCCCTTAGTTCCACAAAGTGCAACTGAAGTATAAGAGCATTTTGGGGTTGGGTGGCAAGGCAGAAGCTGCAGCGAGGGGCGACCAGCTGAAACACCACCTTTACCTGGAAGAGCACGGAGGTCTCTTTCACATTAATGTGTAAATGAGTGACCGAATAGGGCGGGTCAAGGCACACCTAGCTCAGCATCCCCTTGCTCATGTGGCCAGTACCAGATGCCTGATGGAAAAAGGGGAAGAGAACAAGCACACCACTGTGTTTCCCTTGGCATGTCCAGAAGTTGTACCTTGGAGGGTCACAGCCGTACTGGACTTTTGTCCCATGAATTCGCCTTATCCCTTATCAGAATCTTCATAGATTGAATGTCAACTTCATAAACTTCATAGACTGATGTTCAACTTGAACATGGTTTCTTGCACCTACTAAGCCACCTGTCTCGAGAAAGATAATGTCTTTCACCCAAAGACAAGAAGATGACAATCTTTTCAAGTCAGGACTCAGAAGGAGCCCACCTGACCTCCAGCTGAACTGGTGCAAAGATCCCTGGGTTAGTGGCCAGGGTCCCCATCCAGCTTGTGCTCTGATTGAAGAGCAGTCTAGAGGACATACACATGCACCTACAGATGAATACATTCTGGACTTGTCAAATCAGGACCCATGTGCACACCTCAGTTAAAGGGGATGTCTCAACTAATACTCCTCTAATCCTCCTTTTCTAAAAACCCAGCTCTGCCTGCAATTCAGACCAGAAGCTGAAGGTGTTTTGCAGGGCTGAAGACTGATGAGGCTGTTATTACAATTAAAAGCACCAGGACTCAGACACTTCAGCGAGGGCACCACTAGTTTGCCCAAAAGCTCTAGATATATTAGTAAGGTTTCTTGTGGACATTTGACCATGAAGGTGTTTGGCTTTTCTTCCCTCTACAAACTTCTGCAGTCCCTAGGCACTAGCATTTACTGAACTCTCTTTTCTTCGAAGGAAAAAAAAAGAGAAAAATTGTACAAAAAAAAAAAATCCTACTTTGTTCTGGATAAAACTAGGTCAGCATTTTCCATCCTCACTGTCAGTTTTCTGCAGTGTGTTTTGTACAAAACATCGTCATTCCAGCAAAAGGTATTTATGAATTGAGCTTTGACAAAACAATTTTTTTTTTTTCCAGAAAGGCTTTGGCATCTGTCACCACCAGGAAATATTTAAGACCTTGGTAGAATTTTCATCTCTCACAATGACTTGGCCTATATTGACCAGATCTAACAGATCTGATGTTTTAAAACCGCTTGTGCAGTAAAGCACTATAAATTGCAGCTGTCTAGAAATCCCCCTCCTCCAAGGAAAATTTTCAGTGGAAAAGGTATAAAAGTTTCCAGGATTTCTTTTCACCCGGCACCCCCAAAACCCCCCAGTTCTCTTGAATCAGAGGCAAGAAAATAGTACCACGAGGGAGCTGTAGCATGCCAAAAATAGACCCCGTGGGACAAGGAGGATGCCAAGAACACAGACTACTGTGGGCAGGGGGCATGACAGAGGTTTTGCTGAAAGAAATGAGAGAGTATTTTCGCCAGAAATGGAGAACAAAGACAACTTTTCTCATTTCTTCATAATTTGCAACCAGCTGGTAAACCATGACCCTTTTCCGCACACTTTTCAGTGCAATTGCACACAGGAAAAAATGATACTTGAAATTTAAAAATAAAGAGAAAAATATCTGTAATTTTCTTGCCATCTCTTTCAGCCTGCACATAATCCGGACTAGTTAAGGCTTATCGTGCACACACAGAGTATTCACTTCGGGGCATTTACTCCATTGTGGTGACACATTACCCACTGCAAAGGCAATGTCTCCACTTACCCCACTTTTCCCTCTCCATTAGAAATATGCTGTGTCCGTAGCAATCCTGGAGACCCTTACCTGTTCGATGAAAGTGGATTTGCAGCTATGAGATGCAGCTGGGGTAGACACTTATCTTCAGCTCTTCAGTCTGATCATCCCTTAAAAACAAAGATATAAGGGAGTCATCCACTGTTGATACATAGAGCAAGCACAGAAGATCTACATCAGGCACAGAGACAAATGAAAAATGGACTGAATGGCCTGGACCTTACTAGCATCCCTACACCCCACTCATAAAAGCGGAGTACAGGACTGATCAGCAAGGTGGGAAGAGTTGGAAGGCAGAGACATGCACAAGAGACAGAAGCATAGAGTACTGCACTGGCAAAAACAAGAGATGGATGAAGCACCATAGGGCTGAATTCAGTGGGTTTATACGGTAGTGGAGACCCAATCCATAGAAACATTGAAGGTCAGGTTGAATGGGGCACTGAGCAACCCGATCTAGTTACAGATGTCCCTGTTCACTGCAGGGGGGTTGGGCTAGATGACCTCTAAATGTCCATTCCAAACCAAATCTATGATTCTACGATTCTATAAGGCATCACAATCCGCTCTGCATGTTCACTGAGGTTCTTGCTCTTGGATAGAGTCAGAGGAGAAGACAGAATAAGACCTTAGATGGAGAGAGGCAGGAAAGGCAGAGGGGAGTTCAGCCCATCGCACAGCTTCGGAGACTAGGTGGGAGCCTAGACACAGCCATAAACTAGTTAATCGCAAAAGCTTCATCTGAACTGTCCTAAACCAAACATGCCACCAGAAATCATTCCTGCAGCCCTGTAATAGCTCAGCGTTGCTCACAATAGCCACAGCATGTCCAGCAGAACAGCGAGGTTAGTCAGTAAATCAATATTATGTCAAATCCCAAAGTCAATCTGAGTCTGATTCATCTCGAAAACACAGCTTCCATGTCTTCAAACACAGCCAAATTCTTTACAGGAGAAAAGTCTCTGCTTCCCTGGGTCTTGTGAACAAGTAAATAAATCTAGCAAAATCCAAACACAATTTGGCAGGATATAATACTTGTTGGAGATAATCCTACCTGCTGAAATTTCCTTTTAACCTCAGTGAAGTCTCCAGTAGATGCTAAGTATAATCAGGACAGATACCAATTCTCTCCCACTGGAAAGCAGAGCGAAGAGTCTTCAAAATATTATTCTTTCATGTCAGAGGACGGCAGCAAAGGAAAAGTTCTAGAAATAGTTACTTTGGGCAATTTTGTCCTGAAAAATAGGCTGTGTGATTTTGGCTGCGATAGGACCCACAGGATAACAACACCACAATTCAGCCCATGTTTTTCAGGCAATGGAAAACCAGGGTGTTCCCAGGTAGGGGAACTACAGATTCCCACAGTAGGAATTCATCTGGTTTCTTCTGAACCCGCGGTGAGTTGGGAAGGACCATGGCAAAGCTGTTGTCAACGTTTTTTTACCAGTTGAAATCCCCTCACTATTACTTCTGCATTGCCACTCAGGTCGAAAATGGCTCTCAGGAACTACAGGACAGGAATTAATGTTGTGGTAATCTAAAGATACATTTTACAAATAGATTGTCCCGAGACTCCACAAAGAAGTTTTCTGGAAATTCCCATTATGTCACGTGAAGCGTTTATCCAACTTCAGTTAAAGCTCTGATCATACATTAGTTGTAAAATTCACTGCAAAACAGCATGACTTCCCTGATGATTAAAGGAGAGATATCGCTATTATTAATTATCATTTGTAGCATGGAAGGCTGCAGTGAGATTGCCCCTACAGAGGTAGGTGCTGTGTATACCCTCCTGAAGAAGCATCCTTGGCCATGGAGAACTTAGATATCTAAACAGACAGTGCAGACAAAAGAACTACCATTATCTTGCTTTTCCAGATGGGGAACTGAGGCACAGAGAGATTAAGTGAGTTGCCAACATCTGTGGAAGAATGGAGGATTAAACCTTGATCTCCTGAGTCCAAGTCTGGTGTTCAGTCACTGGACCAGCCTTCCTGCTCCTGCTAATGTGTTCTTGCTATCATCTGCTCAGTGTTTTTTCCTACCCATTTCTACCTAATCCTTTTTCAAGGTAGCCCTTCAGGGACTGTTACTTACGTGGGTCAGGGCTTGAAACAGCCATGCCAAAGAGGGACACACTGTTTTGTCCTTCGGGCACCACTGGCTCGGCTGGCAGGTGCCACTGCTGGGTGGCATCGCAGGAGCAAGGACTTGCAAAGTCATTTCTAGTTCAAGGCAGAAAAATGTGTTACAAAATCGCTGGGCAGCAGGGAAAGAGGAGGCTGCTTGCTGTGACTCTTTTTGCCTCTGCAGTTCCCATCCTAACAAGGCCAAAAGAGTGTGTTCACCTAGGAAGACGGCTTGTAAGACGGGGCTGTAAGACAAGAAGAAAAAATCTTGAAAGACGTATATTGGATGGATCCCTGGATTCTGTCAGCATTTATTTCTTGCACTGCAATACCACCTGCAGGCCCCAGTCCGGGCTGGGTGCTGCAGAGAAAAGAAGGTCTTAAACCCAAGGGGACAGGTCCCGGCACTCAGCCTGCCTGGGAGCCTTTCTGATTGCTAGGGAGGGCTCGGATGATGCTCTCCACACACCGTCAGGCAGGCGTGCCCCACGCTGCGTCGCTGCACGCATTGTCCAAACCGGGTCCCCTCAACCTAAACTTTGCCTTGAAAAAAAACCTGCACGGAGAAGGGCTGCAATGAAAATAAGCCTCGAAACAGTCTTTGAGGTGGAAAGCTGCCAGTCCTCCCAAAGAACCGAGCAACAATGGTGTTTCCCGCGCTGTTTGTGAAGGGTCAAAGCTTTGTCCTCTGCTGGCAAGCGACGGGTTGGCATGCGGACCCCAAGCGGGGTTGCCCCGCTCCCCCAGCCCGTGCCAAAACGGGGGGCGAGGGTGGAGGGTGCCACCGCCAGGCCCTCGCCTCAACGCCTGTCACCCCGATTGCGGTGGGCGAGAGATCACAGGCGAGCGGCGGTATCTGCTCAAGAGACATCAGACGGCGTCGGAGCAAGGGTAATCCATTTATTTTTAGAGAAGTTTTTCCACTCAGAGATCATACACACTGCAGATCACAGAAACACATGCAAGCATGAAATTTAATTTTTAAGAATTCTTTTCCTGGGGCTTCGATGTATAGCAGCAGTGAATGGGAAAAACTATAATCATGACAAGACAATTACAGAGGGTTTTTTTGCTAAGCATGAAACTTTGAAAAAAATGTTCAGGGAAAAAGGGAGGAAAAAGAAAAAAAACACTAGAGAAGTCATTTTTGTCCAGTTGTCTTGTTCCACTGAAGCAGAATTAGACATCACATCACGTAAGTGACTTTTTAAATAATAATCGGCTTTAAAGTACCCAAGAAGAAAAAAAAAATGTTTGAGTTTGAGCTACTTTTCCTGGTTTGGCTCTTACAGTGACACAGTGTGTATGCGAATGTGAAAACTGTCCGCAACCTCCTAAAAGCTGCAAAACACACACACTTGTGCTTTTAGCATGAAAGGACTGGGAGCCACACATTAGGATTTGCAGGATTATGGTGAGAAAGCAGGAATGATAACTTTGATGTTCTTTAAAAAAAAAATGGTGAAAAGACAGAAAACCGCAAGTGGTTTTTCTCGTCTTGGCAAAGCCCCCCCCAGGAAAGAGCTAGCATGGAAAATGAATCCCCTCTCATCTCCCAGAGAGACGATTCCTCCCCTTCCAGCCTAAGTTCACCGAGATGGCTGTGCGGGGAGCTCAGACGCTGTGTGCCTGAGCCCTGCTGAGCCTGTGGATAAGCAGAGAGGTGAGTTCCTACAACAGGCAGCTACGTCAAACTTCTTTGGTAGCAAATATTCCCTGCAAAATAAACACCTATTGTAGATCCAGAAACATAAAGCAGAACCAATTTCCTATCAGTGAGAAATGCATGATTGTCACCTCCATGGTCACATAGGTGGGAATTTTAACCCTGGGGAAGGTTACCCACTTGCTTCTCATTAGAGCCAGTCCTTTCTTGGCGTAGGTCTCTTCTGACGTAGCAACAGCTTCTTAGAGGCTTTCAAAACCACCCTATTCATAACCGCAGCATCCCAGTGGCTTTCTGGAAGAAACTGAGAGTCTGGTGCAAAACCAGCCCATTGATTCAATTAACAGCAGAGGGAATCCACATGTTTAAAAATTGCTCTGAAACTTTTCAGCTGTCCTTATTCAAGAGACTGGGGTTTTAGCGCTGAAGTAGAAGGGTGTAAAGCAGAAAGTCAAAGAGGGTTTACCTCAATTTTGTAGCATTACAGCATCCCTTTGGGTCTCTCGTCCCTGCGTCAGGCAACGCTCAGCCGCGATCAAAGGTGGGAGCACCACGCTCAGCTCCTGCAGGTCTAGAGACAACACTGCAAAATAATTTGTCAAATTGTCAAAACTTAACAGACAAGGTAAAGGAGCAGACCAGGGAAATTTGGATAGACTGTGCCTTCACCCAGTCCTAATCTCACCACTGGAGGCTGCAAACATGATGGGTAAAGTGACAGTCTGGCTACAAATCTGTCTGGCAGCTTCATTAGACATCTTTCGCCTGACTGATTAAACTGCATTTAAGACCCACTTTCATTTTTTCAAGTCTTTTGTTTAAATTAAAAGGTCATGTTTTCAAGCGAGTGATCCGCTGCCCTCTCCAGTCTCCTGCCACAATACAGTTACATTAGTACTAGTGTTGCACAAAGCGCTGTGAATAAGATCCACAGACACCAACAAATGTCGCAGCCAGCGGAGGTTACAGAAAGGGGTTTTTGTCTGATTGTTATATGCCACAGCAGGGATACGAGCTTGAAAAGTCCCCCAGCCTCAAACTTGGACTATTTCTGCTGTGCACCGGGGGACCTGCAAAGGGGCCTTGTTACTTTCACAAATTTATTAAAGCAGCCGGGTTTGCCCGGTGCATCTCATTCCACCTTGTTCTTTGCTGCTGCCTCGCCATTCAGGAACTGAAAGGGATTTTTGGTGGTTAGACAAAAAAAAAACCCACAACCAGGACCTGGGGTTTGGGGTCTAATGCTGCCAAGTGCTGAGTGCCATCTGTTCCCACTGGCTCCGAGCAGCCGCGGGGCTGCTCCGGAGCTCACGGGATGGGGTCCCAGCGCGGCGGGGCCCGACGGAGCGGGGCAGCTCTCCAGAAGATGTAACATGGCGTATTGGGAGCGCTCCCAGTTTACACCTCCGCGTCTCTGGCCCGCAGACAGGCTGCACTTAACCTGCTGCCCTGCAGCCAAGTGCTTCTCTGAGCTCTCAGAAAACAGCAAGTGCACTGCAAGCTGCATTTGAGACTTATGTATGCTTTATTTCTTGTTAAATCTGGAGAGGGAGTCCCTTATTATCTGTGCTGGGTGGTGACGATGCACTGAGCACCACAGTTTCTTATGCCATGCTGATGCCACTGACGCTGGTCTGAGAAGCTCCTCCAGTCCCCCTCATGCTTTTCCATAGGGTTTTGCGTGGCGGAGGGGAGCACAGAGATGGATCGGAGGGTCAAGATATGGAGCAGCCACTCGCGAGGAGGGTGATGGCTGAGCTGTCTGCTCCTCTCAGGTGAAAGGCAGAACTCCAGGAAACTGAGCAAAATGACTGAAAGCCAAATGCCAGGTCACTGCTTTGGGGGGGTCCTTGCTTCCTGCTGACAAGTTTAACTTCAGCACGAAGGAGTCAGTTCAGTGCCTTACATGAGAGCCCACCTTACAGCAAGGGGATTGACTAAATTTTTACTACGTAAGACGAGCCTGCCACAAGCACTCTGCTATAGATGACTGTACTCTGCCCAGTGACTGGTTGTGTCCTGTTGAATTACCTAAACTGCAGTTCTGTTAACTGAGAATATTGTAAATGTGACTTAACAAACTGAATTGTAGTTTATATTGAAAGTTTCATTGTGTCTTGTGTCCAACATGCTTCCTGCCAAGCCTTTTTTTATAAATCATATCACGTTGGAAATTTGGCTACAAAATTGTAGAAAAAAATGTATGTGGTATAGAGTTACTTCCCTCTGTTTTCAGGTACAAATAAACCCTCGATAACCACTGAGGTTCTTCAGAAGTGGTGGTGCCATCAGAACCTCCCAGAAATAGGGTTTCCTATGGATTGCAATGGTATTCCATCTACAGCATGCACAGGAACATACTGATATTGGAAACACGACCCTGACTGTCTGCTGCATTTTTCACTTATTGCGGGGGTCAGAGACTGGTTAGGTATAACATCTACAGTATTGCTCTAAAATCAAGATGGCCTTTCTGACCCACCGGCATGGAAGTTGGTGAAATCCTATAGTGCAACCTTTGCTTTGGCCTACACTTCTCTAATTGATGTGCCTAAGATCCACATCCAGGTATTGACAGGAGAATGGGCCCTTTAGCATTTAAAAGCAAATCCCTGACATTTCTATCTCATACAGTAAGTCCAATTATCCTCCTTTTGCTTTGTTCCCCAGTCAGAAGTCTGAAACGCAGAAGAAAATCCAGAATACATAGTAAAATATTCCAAGTTGTGTGGACTGCTGTAAATAAGAGCAGCAAATATGATCCAGCAACAAGTAAGACAATTTTGGACACCAACAAGGCTAAAGCAGTGTTTCAGGCTTTTCTGAATGGCCCTGCTTTTGTAAAGCCAGAGGACATTTTGCCGTTGAGTGTTCATTTATAAAAATGAAATATAGTAATCTTTCTTTCCCGATACCTAAAAGAAATGCTTCTGAATGACCCTTTCCTTTTCTTCACATGGGCTATGTTTTTTTCACAACTAGATGACTATGAATAGGCACTACCATTCCAGTAAGCCGTCAGCTTGCGCTGCCAACCATTATATCAGTTATCCAGGCCCTTACGTGTCATTTAATACCTACTTTTGTAGAGGGGGAGATGAAAAGAGTGACTACTATAAGATGCAGTTAATTATGGATATGTTTAGAAACAGTCTAATGAATAATAAACAATGTTTTATATCCTTTGTCTATGACACAGTGGCAAATAATTAAGAATCAAAAGAATTCAAAGCATTAGGTAACAATCAGAAAACTTGTGCAAGATTTTATTCTGCTCAAGTTTAATTGGTTCATTGTTCCCATGAACTATAAACCACGGGGTTGATAGCAGTGCAACGTTTACTTCTATAAAGGAAGATTAACATATTCGGGAACTTTACCCTAATCCTTGTTTTGCGTTAACTCAAGCAGATTGGATTAGTAATTCTTACCTACCACCCACTAGAAGAAAACGGGCTTCTTTTCTCAGACAACTGGCTGCATTGTACCTTCATGTGCATTATCTGCACTGAAAGCGTTCTGCAGAAAGAAATAATGTGAAGTGAAAGGGAAAAGAGTTTTACACTGTGATGGCAACAAACAACTGCTGACGTTGCAGAGTCTGAACTCTACTGAAAGGCCAGACCTGTTCCTCACCAGTTCACGTGCTCTTATTTCAGGCAAAATGAGAATAAATCTTCCCCGAAGTCCTCATTCAGGAAAACTATGAAAACAAAGAGAAGTTGTTTTACTAATTCTGATTTGGAGAGCTGTGGGGTGCGCTGGCAGCAGCCCAGAGAGGGAGCAGAGACGTTTTGTGGTTCAGCTCCGCTGAGTGTTGGCTGCTAACGCAGGCATTGCAAACCTGCCGGCCTCCCGTGAGCTCAGCCCTGCAGGGACGCGGGCAGCCGCTGTGGGAAGCATCCCATCCTGGTGGTCCTTCTGGCTTGTGGACGCGCAGCAGTGCGGAGCAACCATGAGTACTGGTGTAACCCTGATTCCACAGGAATACTCCGCTGAAGAGTTAGATCCAACAAGTGTCTCCCATCCAGCTGAAATCCCATTTTCAATAATTTCCTGAACAAAGCCAGGTCTTGCTTTTACTGAACTCAGCACCACATCTTCACCCCAGGAAACAGGCTGCAGTTACTTGCTCTTTGTGCAATTACTTCTCTACTGTTTTTTTTCCCCTTCGGAGTCCATAGCCCAGACCCTCCTGCTCGCTTTCCATGCACAGGAGCTATCCCTTTACTCCAAGAGGAGTAGGACAAGATCCCAATGAGAGATAAATGCCTGCATTGACATGAGGACCAGCACAAGACCTTGGTACCATGCAGGTTTCTGTGAAGCTCGGTAAGTCCCGAGCGTGTTCCAGATGTTTCACTGGGGAAAAATTCCTTTCTTGCATATACAGACACACTTAGCCAGACCTTTTCTACCATTCACCAACAAGTTATATCAGGAAATTTGAGGCAACTTTGAATAAGCAGAATCAAACTCTATTGCACAATATTTATGAGCAATATGATGTCCCGGGTGAAATCAGCAGCTCCACGGATCATATGTAGTGGACCAAACTATTCAGGGCCATGAAGAGCCCAACACAAGTGATGGTTTCTGTCCAAGCTCCATTCAACCACAAAACTGTGAAACTCTCACAAAATGTGGCAGCAGCACATAGAAGGAAATGCCAAGGTTGAGAAAGGCAACTCTTTGCTCTCTTGTTGGTGTTGGTTGCCTCTGCACTTCAAGAGAGCTGATGGTCTACCCATAATGATGGATGAAAAATAATTATTGTTTGGGTGGTTTCTGTTTTGTGATATTAGGCAATGATTGTAACTCGAGATAGCTTTAAAAATATTCAGTTGCCAGGAGGACCACAGGAGGTAAAGGGCTAGCAAACATATGTGCCCTAACTGTTGAAAAGCATTTGGTACAAGCACAACCACCATAATGAGTTTTGTGCTAAACTACAGTGAGCAACAACAGGGATTTCACGGGTGAAGAGCGATGACACCTACTAGCTGTATGTGAAGGAGCCAACTGGCTAAATGACAACCCATTTTAACATGGATTTCTAACTGGACCTCACTGGAAGTCCCATTTTGATTGGGATGAAAGAGACCCCCTTGAAGAAGCTCCATCTATTTCCCCCTCATTCCAGCCCAGTGTTGTCTCATGTGGTCCAGTACTGACTCTTCCATTAAGCCAAACTGGATGTTTTGGAAGGCGGAAGCAGCCCACCATAAAGAGACTTAAAGAGGCAATACAGTTGTCTGAGGTGCCTTGTTTTAGTATCTCAAGGGTGAAAGAAAAAGCTGCCCCTACTCCCCTCAGACTAATAACAAGAGCAAGAGACACATGAGATTAAGACCTAACATTTCCTGGCTGCATGAAGCAGACAAGAAATTCCTTACAAGTTAATTTACTGTCCCAAAGGAGGTGGGGGCTGTGTGCCTGTGTCTGCCCCATCCATGAGCCACAATCCCTGTTCACCGGTCCAGCTGCCTGCAGAGTGTTCACCCTCAGCCATCCCTCATTTTGCTACAGAAAATACAAATTTTGGGATGCAATGTATATGCAATGGCTCCCACAGCAGGATCCTGACCTTGTATAGACCTGCTCAGTACAATTTTGAAGCTCGTTAGCTTATAGCCAGATTTTTGTAGAGAGTTACTTCCCAGTGTCCAGAGAATGGCAAGAAACCCCTGGGATGCCCCAAGGGTCACACAGAACTTGAAACAACCCTGTGCATTTCCCAGGGGAAATTTTTGGGCTTTCAGGAACAGATACGTGAACTAATTTTAAGCTTTGTGTTGCTATCACTTGAAACGTTTCTCCTCCCAGGAAAACTGCTCTTCTGCCATATCAATAAAAGGAAAATGAGGAGTGGATCAATAAATTACTCAGATGTTTTGTACTATCTGTTATGAGAGCTGCCAGTATGAAATTTCCACCTTCTTCCTTTTTCATGATTTTCCACCAAGCTGTGCAAAACACACTGCATATCACTTACTGTTTGGGATTTTATGAAGAAAAAAAATAAATAGAACCTCCAAGTACTAATTTCAAACTGTTGTAGTGAACTCTCCCTTTTTTATTACACAATAGAGCCTTTTGTCCTCAGTTTTCCATCTGTTTGCTAAGCATTTTTCACTTGAAGACTCAATTAGGACAAAAAAACCCCAGACAATCATTCAATTCAAAAATTAATTTGGAGATCAAGGGACTGACTTAGGCCTATACCAGTGACTAAAAGCGATTCAGGCTTTGTCACATGATCCAAGAGAACTGAGCAACAACAGTTTAGCTGCTTTAATCCTGCTTAATTTGAGTGCAAAGAAATTCACATGTGCTACTAAGAACATTTTGCGAGTACACTGTGTCCATTTGTCTGGGTCCCCACATCCAAAGACTTTGTTTCATTGAGAGCTCCTGACATCCTTGATTAATCACCCCCGTGCAGACAAATGAAATGCATAATTTTGCAGAGGTAGTGAGAGACCTGCTCAGAAAATGCCCTGCTGAGGAAGAGGTGGTTCCAGATAACACATTTTACAATCAGAAGTGACAGCAAAACCGGCACCTTTACGGGTTTTGGCAGTGAAGTAGGTCCCACTGTGCCTGGGGCTGTATAAAAAGAGATGCCACCAGTGACCCAAAGAGTATATTTAAAGAAATAATACAGCTATGTCATTGTAGGTCTTAGCAACACATGCATCACTAGTTTTATAACTTTTTGCACGTTTAGCACATGCTATAGGGTCATTAGCAGCGAAAGGCTACCCCCCAGCAGCTATCACCACCATGGTCCCAGGGACAAGCGCCTGGGAATCAGCCCACCTGGAGCTTGGCTACAGCCTATTTCAGTGGAGACGGCCAAGCAAATTTTCATCAGGTGAAGGAAAACTTGCAAAAATCTGATCCAGCAAACACACGTGCACATATGTCTACTTTCCCTCTCTAATGCCTTGTGCATTTGCGGGTTTTGGAAGAACTCAATTTAAGTCAGTTGTGAAATTTCCAAGGAAAAAAAATGTAATCCCTTATAGTAAATGTGCTGTGATTGTTCTGGGTTCACCCTGCCGCTCCCCCTTGACTGATCTCATGGTGAGACAACCTAATCTGAGAGATCACAAAGCTGAAACTGGCCATGCTTGCTTTTCTTACTCCCTCTAACAAAGCAAGTGGCAGTGGAGAAGACTTGGACTGCTTTATCCAAGCAAGGGGCCACGCTCATCTCTGGATGTAGCAGTTTCCTCCGTTTGGTTGCTGGCTGCCCAGTTCACATAAACGCCTTTCCTGGACACAGAGAGGTCTCCCTGCAGGAAACCTCCCTTCCCAGGAGTCAGCTTTCTGAAAACGTCTTGGCTTTGCCCTCTGCCTACAAGAGAAGTGTAACATGAAGATGTAACACCTTTTCTTCATCCCCTCCAATCCCTAGATGTCTGAGGAGTCCCTAGGACTTGCATGGGCTGGGTGGCAGCCCCACTGCTTAATGTGGAGAGGACAAAATCATAACTCTTCAGCTGAGAAAAGTGTGCTGAGGCAAGGGGATGAAAACAGGGCGAGGAACCCAAAGAAAACTCCCAGGCAGCAGCCCTGAGCAAGGTAGGACAAGATGGCTCTGCGCTCCAAGGCACACATTGCTCCGTCCTTGCTGTCCTATGGGGACCTGAAGTCCCCAAGCCCACATTTCTAGGTTTGAAACTTGTGCGTCTCTGAACGGCCCGATTTTCCATGAAATGTGCAGGTGCAGATGGAGCCCCACCACCAGCTGTTGCACAGCAAGCATCATAGGGAGGTTTAGCTGGGATTTGGCATGGAGAAGTCTAAAGGGCCTCTTTGTCCTCACCTTTGCCTTAATTTACAGGTACATCAAGATCCGTGGTTAGCTGATGTTTTTGGAAAAAGCGCCCAAACACAGCCAGTTGCGGGAATCAGTTTGTTTAGATGACAACCCTTCAAAATGTAGGAAAGTCGATTAAAGAAACAACCAAACAAAAGCCACAATGACAACAATCCTGTGGCTCTGTTAAAGAAAGAAGGCATACAGCAAGGTCTGTGCCAGAAAAACCAACCAATTCAGCATCAAAGAGAGATGAAATAACAAGCAAAGCTTGCCCTCCTCCCCTTACGTGCTCGGAGTATTTTATCTAGTCCGAGTGGCGGTGCTGGCGTGGCGCCAGGGATCTCGCTGATAGATCCAGGCGGTGCTGATTAAGAAACGTAACCAAAGTAATTAATGATGGGGGAGGACTGACTCCCGGTGCTCACGGTGGAGCTGGGATCTGACTCGTTCTTTGCAACAGTTAACCCCAGAAGGAGTCAATTAGAGCAGGACTTCCCAACCTTTTGCAACAGACGCTCTCACTTTCAATTAAAATGGCTCGCTAGGAACCCAGAGCAGCAAGTCTGAGTCAGCAGGCTGCACAGAGCATGAGACTTCCCGTGCCTTTGTAGTTTCTGCCTGTATTTCTCTACCATGCCAGTTTTTAATTTGCAAAAATATTGTCTGGATTTCACCCAGGATTTCAGATGGGTTTCAGCACTCTCCGTGCTCTGTTCAATATTCTGGACAAGTTCCATCCGCTCCAGTATTAGCAGTGGTACTTGGTCTGATTTTCAGGATGGCACTTGGTTCTCCTTGTATTTAGGTCACTGCTATCAAGAAGGTCCACATACATTAACGCTGGGTCAATATTCTGGACCGCTGCAGGGCTGTAGATGCTCAGTTCTGCTTTCTGGACGGGTGCAGGTTTGTCCATCCTCAGCTCATAACACAGGGTGGGTTTTGGGGTGAGGAAGTTGATTTCAGCCTCCTAGGTTCATTATCATTTTTTTTCAGGTATTCTGGTTAAATTCAGTAATGGCTCTAGCTGGTTTCCCTCAATATACAGCAAAGGCATGAGCTAGGAAATCTAGGCTGAAAAGCAAACTTCATCTGTTCTCTCTTGCATACTTGCATCAAAATAATAATGTATGAGAGAATTGCAAAGGAAACTGAGTTTTTATAAGTTTTTCAATTTATTTTATGGGTTTTTTTTATGTTTCTTGGTGTTACTGAGCAAGTCTCAATTCCCCCCCAGCAAGTCCAAAAGACTCAGGATCTTCTGACCCTTCCTGGTTGGCCCTACCGGCTCTGCTGATGGGCCATCATGGATTTACCCCTTGTTTTCCCTTACTTTCCCCTTGAACTTCCAGACTATCCACCTCCTGTTTTAGGGACAATATGCAGAATTCATCATGAGATGACACTGAAACCAGGCACAGGTTTAAAATAAAGGCTGATTTACTGCACACTGGGGACTGGACCTCTACTTCTGTCCTTCAAGTTCCTATTGCCATTCATGTTGAAGTCTGCAGGCAGCTTCCACACAGGCAAACGCTCCACTGGCTTGCAAGGAATCTCTGGACTGTTTCCTTCACAAGTAGCACTTGGTTTAATTTAGCTTTGATTTATGATCACATAGAAAGACTGCACTGTGCTGAGCATCAGCATCGTAGCAGAGAGCTAAGATCTTAAGCTTTACCCTCCTTTTCCATCCAGACATGACCACCCTAAACCCCCAAATTATTGAATATTTACCCCATTGCTGAAGACACTCACATATTTAGTCTCCTTCCCCACACTCTTTTTTCAACACAGAAAACCAAGGTTCTTTTTCATGACGTTCTTTTGTGATCTTCGTCTCAATGGCAGAAGACATTTTCTCGCCTGAAGGGTAGAGCCTTTGCTTTATATTGTCAAAACTAGCAAGTTCAAGTCCTGTGGTGAGGGTCATAATTTTTATAATAAACCCTTTATATCCTTCAATATCTTGTTGTTAAATGGTTCACTACATTAATTATCGTTATCATCCAATGTATTTTGCACTGAATGCAAATATTTCAACAATGGTTTTGGCTGAAGAAGCAAAACATAATATACCATTTTATGAGTAATTTTCATGAAATTTTGCATGCATCCAGATCTTGTGAGGTAGGGAACACACTTTGTTTGAACTTTATAGCCTTCTCATTCAGTTTTCATTAATAATTTTCCCTTTAGTTCTCAATAGGTTCCTCTAGCATTGAGGGAACAATATCAGAGCCCTCCTGTAGCTAATTTAATATCTGTAAATTTCCATGGCTGATAAGCAACAACTGTGCAGACGAATAGAAAAGTAAAATAGTGAATGTGGGAGAAATAAACCACAAATGAAAGTGGAGACTGCAAGATGCTATGGAGTGATAATCGTTGCAAAACATTTGGCTTCATCAGGTAAAACCACTAGCAGAAGAACAGTGATAATTATTTGTCCTCTAAAAGAAAATCAAAGTTTTGTATTTGTTTGTTGGACTCAAAAATCATTCCCTTGATAGACAGAAAACACTTTCAAGTGGAGTTTTTCGGCAGCCCCTGTCCTCAGCCATGCTCACACACGTGCCCAACTTGCTAGAGGCACTGGCAAGGACAACCTTGTTTCCTGGCCCAAGAAATCAGTTTCTAACACACCTTTCTCTGTCCCAAAACACTTTCCCAAGGCTCTGGCCCAAAATCATAACTCCGCTCCTCTCCTCTAGACAAACAATGCCCAAATTGTCATCCAAGCCCCATTGCCCTTGTCAATCCTCCTACCAGATATTTCATGACCGCTTACTTGCAAAACCTTTGCACTCCGTCTCTGAACTCTGAGCAGCTACAGTTGCTCGCCCTCCATCCTCCTCAACTCCCTAAGACAGAATCCCTATTAATTACGCTTCTGCCCGTCCTACTTGCGTCTGTGCTGCTACTTTTCGCCTCAGTCCCACTTTGCTCCTCTTGGGGTCTCAGCCGCAGGCTCTGGGGAGCACACAGCAGAGTTTGGAGTTGCTGCTTTGTAGGGAACAAATGACTACAAGAAGATGCCCAGACCAGCTGCTGTGGATGAGGACCAGCCACGTAACATGGCCCACCTCTCTCTCCCTGTCCTTCTGCACCACTGCAGGCAGCGTAAAGCCCTGACCTGCACACTCACATGAATCCCACATGCTTTGGTGGCCAGTTCAATGGCTGAACAAACCATCCTGGACAAGAAACAACTCTGTGAAAACCACACACAAACCCAGCAGCTTTGCAGCATCTGATGGTGTTGCCCTCTCTACAGGAACTCCACCTTTAGTAGACACATTAGCTGCAGCTCTACAGCAAACAAATCTTCCCACAGCAGGTCTGCTCCGCAGCTGCTTGGGGAAAGAGCTCCCCTGGAAAGAATACTCATGGGTCTATGAATTTAAGACATGTTTTAAAATCCTTACCTGCACTACACAACTTGCTCTCATAAACACTCCCAGCTGCGCAATACTTTGTTGCAGCCATCACACACAAGAAATAGTATATTGAGATAGGTGACAGTATATTGTGGGTGTTTTAGCAAGGGGATAGTCTATGAAAGGACCACAGACCTTGCTGCACTTAAATCATCCCTCCACAGCAAACTGTAGCTGGTCTATAGAGAAATGCAAGCTGAAGCGAGCAGGGAGGGTGTAATTCTGCTCTCATTGGACCACTTCGGTCTGGTCCTACTGGAGCCTGACACTCGGCCACCGGAAAGACAGGATCTGCAGGAGGAAATAAATTCCCCTGGAGCCATGGGACCCACCATGGTGCCAGTCACCAGGACGTATCAACAAGCAAATTCTTTTCCAATCCTGCAAATACCCAAAGCCCTGGCACCCGCAGACCTCAAATCTCTAATTAAAAATGGCCATGAATACTTCAATAAACAATGCAATCCATCATGTTCAGGACATAATAAAGGGACACGGAGTGGAAAAGAAGCTTTGCCCCTGTCCTGTGTGCCATACTGTATGTGTTTCACTGCAGGGATGCATGTGCTAATTTCTTACCTCTCTGCTGACTGCACTGTCCTTTTGCATAGTTGCTGCTAAACTGCATGAAAGGTATTTCTAATCTCGTGATGGTGACTGAGAAGGGTTGAAGGACACAAATTAAGTCTCATAGCAATAGAGCAGCCCAAGAATGGAAGGTCAGCCAGTTGACTCTTCCCAGAATCCCCTGAACAATGCAATTATTCATGAAGGAAATTTCAAATTATTTTCATTAGACTTCTGTTTTACCAATCTAACCAAAGTGATTAATTAGGGATTAAAATATTTACTCTGCACATGCTGCCTTGGCACGGCACTAGAATATTTAAGCATTGTGCTAAAAGGGTCAGCTGTCTCCAGTACTGTTTGGAATTCATTCTCTACTTTCTGTGTAAAAGGGCATTGACACTCATGTCTATACTACACTTAGGATCCCATTAGGGACATGGAGAGAGAAATGAGTCTCTCTTCCTGCCCTTGTAACTGCCCCAAGATCCTCAGCTCCTTTACTGGGCTCCTGAGAAGCTGAGAAGTGGACAACAGCAGCAGCAATGACTACAGCACACCATGGAGCAGATTTTAGGTTTGACACCTATTCCACAGAACCAGAAAGCACGCTTGTGAGAACCTGAAAGGACCAGCTAGAAAAGAGAGCTTTGGGATGGGAGACAGAAGAATTGGACTTAGATTTTCGTCCAGTTACAGATATCCAGTTGCTGGATATCTACAGATATGGCCAGTTGCTTACTCTAACTTGTGCCCCAATTTCTTAGTTTTAATTTGGGTCTTGCTAGCAGCAGGGTGAGAATTTCTCTTGCTCTGTAAAGAGAAGTGGTGCTTTGATCTGGGCCTGGCAGGGAGCAAAATAGTCTTCCAGTGAGGTTATCAGGGTGTGGGCCAGGGGAAGGTGACACTATTGCATATTCTGGTGTGGACATCTCGTAAATGTTTGTCCTTACCTTAGCTTTGAGTTAGCATCAGATACAATTAACACGCAACTATGACACGGTGTGGAAGCTTGCATTAGTGCAAGGATTTAGGAGCCCTGGTTCTCCAAAACCAGAAACTTTGACTTACCCAAAGTGGAATACGCTTTCACTCTGGAGGCTCCTGAAATCGCAATTCATCCCTCACCCCCATTTGTCTAACTGAATCCAAAGCAACGTGACACGTAACAAGGAAAGACTCCAAAAACGGTGAGCAGGGAGATGGTGCAACTGATGGCGCACAAGGCCACGACGGCTCGGCCAGTCTGCACCAGGTTGGTTGCATTTGTTTCAGTGCTGAGGAGTCGAGTGGCTTCGCTGGCATGGCAATCTGACACATCTCAGGCAAGTGCGTGTCTCTGCAGGATAGTTAAAATGCACGGTACCTCAGAGCTGGCGAGTGCTGCCACTGCAACCTCACCAAGATGAAAAAGATGTATAACAGGATTTGCATTCCTTTCCAGACTGACTGCTGCAAGCAAACATTTCAGCACTTATTTGTTCCCAATATTATTAGAAGTCTCAACCCATTTCCTGGCTGGGGCATGTTTCCTCGAGGGGACTGAAGTCACCTGTCACTTTCTTTCTCATGTTACTTAATCGTTTTAGTCCAAGCAGTAAGCTGCCAATCATATTTAATATTTAGTCACCTTGAATGCATTGCTACTGATTAAATAGACTGCTATTTCAGTAAACAACTGATGAGAGAATACTTACAGCTTCATTATAATTATTCCACCAGATATTAGAGCATTATTCATATGTAAGTCCAAAGAATATTTAGGTCTTCTCCTATTTATTTCACAAGCAACATTTTAATTGCTGCCATATTAACAGAGCTGTCAGTACTAATTGGATAATATCCCTTCAAAGATTTTTTGTATAGCAACCTCCTTTGCTTCCATGCTTTTAGAGAGTCTCTGTATTTAGGATCTCTGCTGATTACCCACAAAGAAATTTGCCCTATTGAGTTTACTAGCCAGGCACCTATATATATTTTTGGGGGTCTGGTTTGTTGTTTGTAATACAGCGAAAAGAAGTGGCTCCTACAAGAGGAAAGAAGAGGATGATAGGACAGAGCCTGTACTGCAACTCATGGCAGAGGCAAGATGAAAAATCCAGGTCTTCCAAGATCATCCATGGCCTTATCCATCGTACATCCCCTACCCTGGGCAATGTATTCCTGGGGGCTTGGAGCATCCTTTTAGGACATCCTTGAAAAGTTCATTAAGAAAAGTAAACCTATTGTTAGTAGACTTAAAAGCAGGAGTCTTTTTTTCCAGCAGAAAACATCTTACAGGGTCCACAGTTTGAGAATTGTTGGAAAAATTTCTGTAGAATCAGATTGAAGTTGGCCACCAGGTTATGACAAATTATATGTTTAATAAAGGTATTTGCACACAAATGGTAAATTTATTGAGTGGGCTTGGCCAGGGAAGGAAAGGTGAAGGAGAAATTTCAGAAAAGTAAAGATGTTCTGTGTGACCACCATCTAGGCAGGATCTTCAGGCCTTGCTTCTAGAAGGAAGATTTTGTTTAGAAACTTAGCTAGGACTATTCTTCAAAGGAACAGATAATAGAGGTGTTTGTTTCGCTTCAGTGAGAGAAAATGAAAAATTGTTACTTAAGGTTGACCCAAACATTTCTCCTTGTTTCTTCCCACCCCACTCACCTCCTCTCCTTCCTCCCTCACAGTTTTTCAGTTTGACCACTGAACTGAAAAATTAATTATTCTTACAGCTCTATTAAAGGATGACTTATGCCAGGCTGCTTACAAGCAGTCTAGCTGATGTACATTAAATATCTTTATTTCTTATTTGTTTTTGCCTTTCTTTTAACATCTATCCCTTCTTTTGATAATTTCAAAATGCTCAAATGCTCATACGGTGCCATGGATTGTACAGTAAGGAAACATGTGCTAAAATAAAATAAAAGATGAGACCTAGAAACAGCAATAATAATAACGCTGAATTTGAACCAAAAAGGTAAAATTGCCTCATCACTTCATAATCAGAACCCTTGTGTGGGTGGTAAAGAGGAGCAGCGCACGAGTAAAGCATGAGGAGCGCTTATGTTGCCTTCTACTTCTCCTGCCTTCTGTTTGTCTCTCCTCACAGCAATGCACTGTCCTGGGATGCTCTGCTGTGTAGCAGCAGCAGAGATCCAGGGCCACTTCTCTACATTCAGCAACAGTCCACCTTTATGCATGAAGTGATGCAATGCCAGGGTTTGGGCTGTTTTTATTTCCAAGAAATAGCACAATTTGAGCAAAGCAGAGCACAAAAGCATAGCTCCCATAGAAACTTCTGAGCACAAGAAACAGCATGGTGGGAAGAGATATCACATTCACCTGGGGGAAACCTGGACACACAGGCAAGATCCAACATTTGGGATAAAAGCATCAGCTTCTTCCTTTTCTAGCCCAGTCAGATCTTCCTGATTTCACAGTCAAACTCACTAACTTTACTCTCTTCTTCTGTAAAATATTCAGGCTAGCAGGGTAGGGAACACACAGCTTGAGAAAAAAAAGTGAGGTGAGCAACAGAATTAGTATTCAGCTGGAATTAACTACACCTTGTTCTTCATTTGTCTCTCCCCATCCTCTCAAGGAGGTCTGTGCTTTGGTCACTCTATGCTAGGGTCAGTTCAACTCACTCTCCCAGCAGAAGAACTTGAAGACGGAGAAAGGCAGAGTTTTGGCCAGGGCAGAGGAACCCTAGCAGCCTCCACCATGGACAAGCCTGTCAAGCCTGTGCTGCTCATGGCCACAAATCCATGAATGGATCTGTTGATTCTACATTAGAGACGACACGTCCAGCTATGAACCAACAAGGCTGCAGAGTTCACTGCAGATGTGAAACCCAAGGTGAAACAGCTGGAAGTAGACATGAGGCATTCTTGGTCTATAGGATCCAAGCTGCAAAATCACTTCCAGAAGAAATTACATAAATGGACTGTCTAGCTCTATCTATACCACATTGTAAGACATTTGATGCGCTTGAAAGCAGCTACAGAGAGGAAACCCAATGTCTTGCATTATTTCAAGAGATGGAAATGTTCACACATCCTGTCAGCTACTCTTCCTCGCTTGCCTCAGTCACAATAACACAGACCATTGGCTCAAATCACAACCAGTGGATTGGGTAAATTACACTGCTGTGTAACTTCTTACATCATCTTAAGCAGTGCTTCAGCGTGTAAAATATACCCACTGATCTTAAACTGACCGAAAAGGCCCTACTTTTACGTCTTCTTTAATTTCAAACAGGTGTATGGAAATATTCACTTTCCAGCCCAGCCAAAAGAGCAGGCAGGAATAAATATTAAAATGTTGAGAACATCTTCAAGAGCAAGTTAGGGCTTTTTATTGTTGTTTTATAACTTTGCTTTAATCAACTTCTTATCCATTGACTCCCTTGCAAGTTCCAACCAATATAATTAGCACTATCTAAATTAGTTATCACTCAAAATTACTTCCTTCTTGGAAAAAACAGTTTTATTTTAAAATTACAGGTGTTGCCATAGGCTATGCCAGAACTATATGCTTGGGCACGTTTTAAGTAGATAATATTTTTAATCCTAATTAAAAAAACCATTCTTCACCTCCAAAAAATGTTAAGATTTGTGAATGACCTTATTTTCATTTTGATAGACACATGGTAACAATCAACTGATTTTCATTCATATACGTACTCTGCACCTTCCATTGAAGCATTATATTGTTCAGCTACGCTCTTCTATAAACTGAACACACATTTTCATTGTCAGGTTTATTCTCATTTCATTGCACACTTGATAGAGAGCAGAGAAGGTAACATTTCCAAAGGGTGCCTATTTCAGAACCTGCTATTTACACACTGCCATCAGGAAGCAAGACTGTGTCTTCAGTAGGTGCCAAACATCATCAATTCCTATTGATTTCAATGCAAAGTGCAGGTACTTCAGTACATCCAATAAAACATTGGGGAGCTCACAGCAGCGTGAGCCAAGAATCATAGAACCATTAAGGTTGGAAAAGACATCTAAGATCATCAAGTCCAACTGTCAACCCATCACCAGCATGCCTGCTAAACCATGTCCTGAAGTGCCACATCTACACATTTTTTAACAATTCCAGGGATGGTGGCTTCACCGCTTCCCTGGGCAGCCTGTTCCAGTGCTTTACAACTGTTTCCTTAAAGAAATTTTTCCTAATATCCAATCTAAACCTCCCCTAATGCAATTTGAGGCCACAAGAATGGAGATGCGAAGACACCAAAACTCCCAGATGTGGCTTTGGACCCAGGATCTACCGAAGGTGACTAGTGGTCCTGGGTAACTCAGCTGAGCCACTTCAAGGGGACCAAACTGAATAGTCAAAAGAAGTCAACAAGACTGTTAGCTGGCTTTGGAAATGTTGCCCTGATGGAAATTGTTAGGCACCCAAGTCTGGAAATGCTGGCAGGAGATTTTATATATCCTCACATTGCTCAAGCCATTGGGAGGCATGCAAGCTCAAGACTACTGCAAAAGAACTGCTTGTGGACCTGCTCTGAGCAGATTACAGGAACTGGCTTTAGTTGTTGAGCTCCTGTTATCTTAAATCAATGTGAAAGGAGGCAGCTACTCCTTTGGAGCCCCAGCTCCAAATCTGAATGTAGCTGACAGCCACGAGCCATACGCTGTGTTCTTGCACCCCAAGGCGGGGAGAAGGTGTTCATGGAACAGTTTACAGGCAGAAAACAACAAATGCTCTTTAGAGGTCCCATTTCTCTGTGGAAGGATTTCCTGGTGACTGGGGAATGTTTGCCTTAGAGTTCCTTGCTGGCTGTCTTCCTCTTAGAGAAGAATAAAAGTACACCCATCTGCCTGCACAGCACCTGTTATTTATCCCTTGCTTAGGGAAAGAAACGAAGGAGGGGGATGCTGGTGAATGGCCTGAACTCTGAGTACAGACTCCTTCAAACACAGAAGAGCAGGATGAAGCACAGGATGGAGGACATCAAAGGAGACCTGAACAAGACAGGCTGCAGGCACATGGCTGGAAGGCTAGCTGCCGTGCCTCCCCTGGGAAAGCACTAGCCTTACCAAAGGACCATTTGAATTCTTACGTCCCAGTGTGCTTTAATGCTATACTGCAGTGCAGGTAGCCAAATCAGCTTTGTCATTCACTCAGTTCCCGCAGTAACTCACTGCAATAACAACATCCAACACAAACTGCCCCTTCCGCGTATTAACCCCCCAGTCCCACTCCCTCTCTCTCTGCCTCTCAGCTTCATGTCAGAGGAGTAAGGAGTGGAGGTGGGAGGTGCAACAGGAATCAAAGCGACCTTATCTTTTAAACATATCATTTGAAATTTGGTAAAGAGAAAGCTGAATAATTTCCCACAACCTGAGGGCAGTGCTCTCTTTCATCCTGACTTGTTCTGCTATTTACAAAAAACGGCATAATTACCAGAGCAAATGCCACGTCACAGCCTGCACCTGCTATGGGCAAGACAGAGAACATGTTTCTGAAGGTAATAATTAAATAAACCCATCCATCAATCAGCTTCATGTACTTTTGTAGCTTCTGTGTGCTTTAAAAGGAGCAAAACAATGCATTTGTGCAATGAGCTTTCTCTCCACATTTTTAATGGCAATTATTGCATATAAACTAGCTTTTGTAAGAACTATGAAGCAGATGGATATGGTCTGAAAAAAAAACCCAGGCACATACACCCACTGGAAAATCAAAAAGATAAAAATGCAAAGTCACTGCGTGTGTAGTTGTCTGTATGCTATGAAATGGTTCTTTTCAGCCTCAGCATCTGAATATTCCCGATGGAAATGTTATTATAAAAGACAACAGGTTGTTTCAGCAGAACTGATCAAAAAGTGTGACTGCAGTTTCAAGCATGGTCCCATGATGTGACTGACAATCCCAAGCGAAACAATTATTTTTACCCAGCAGCTGACTCCCAAATGGAAGGGCCATTCGGGAAAAGATGAAGGTGCTTGAAATCCTGGGAAGCAGTGAGAGGGTAAGGATGTGAGGAGAGGACTGACTGCAGGGAAGCATCTTCTCTTCTACCCTTCATTTCTGCTTTGAGCTCTGCCACTAATGTCGCTGCCAGATCTGGCAAGCATGGAGTCCCTCCCAGGCTGCCTTCAAAGAGAGGATTCAGGCTTTCTCTGGGGCTGCAGCAGTTTCCTGATGTAAAAATTCACCCTAGCCCAAGCCAAGGGAAAAGGTGGGTGCTGGACCTTCATCTAGATCAGACAAAGGCTTAGTGCTTGGGCTCGGATATCTAGACATCCGCCACATCTACCCACGTGCCTCTTTCTACACCTCTTTATTACGTATTTTCCTCTCTACCAAACTGACATCTGTGGTGTACATTCGCTTTATATTGTGCTTTAGCATACATTTAGGACGAGCTGGATGGGACATCTATCCTGTGTCACCACTGGAGTGAACCATAGTTCATTGCTGCTTCTCTGTCAACGGACAAATTTACAGTATTAAGCCTTTCCACATCACAATTTTGTGAAGTTGCATGCGAGGTAGGATTATGAGGATTAAAGGGGTAGAGGGGTCTATTTTCCATGAAGGATTTGCTGACAAAGAATCTGTTGGCAATTAATAGATTAATAGATATTTTTGTAAATGGCTCGTGAATTCTTACTGAGCTGAGTAAGGCAATGACCCCAGTTCACAAGCCCACAGAGCACTCTGGTCTATGGTATTTACAGCTGTGTTTTGCAATTCTCTTTTTCCCAACAGTCACTGCTTAAAATATTATTGCATTGCTCCAGACCCTGCCCAGTGTATTTAAACCTGTTGCCAATGTTGTTGTTCTTCTTCACATCCACAGACCTTCCAGAAGCAGTTCTTGGACCACTTTGGAAACCCTTGCTTTGGACCAAGCAAATAAGCAAATCCTGACTTCAGAATGCCATTCTTTATTGCCAATTAAGCCTTTACAAAGTACTGAAGAATCAGTTCTTGAAACACTGTGTAGCTAAGAAGCATGTTTGAAAAGGCACCACTTCCTAAATGGGAAGGCAACAGAAATGGTTCAAGAAAATCCCAACAGATGACTCCTTCAGGCAAACACACCTCGGGAAATACCCTTCAAAATCACCTCTTCAGACAGCAAGGAAATAACTTCTAGGAAGGATTTTCTTACTTTCCTTTTCTGTACCCTAGATATGTGGAAACTCTTCCTGAGATTTGCAGTGGTTCCTACTTAAAGAGTAATTTATTGACGTTCCTAAGAGAATGCTTTAATTCACAAAATATTATTCATCAAAACGCAACAAAAATGGCAGTTTTATTCTGATCCTAATCTATAAAGCTTTTTGTCTATCTTTAAAGCTATGGTTATCTTGAAGTGCTTAGTCTCATATTCATTGCTTTTATAATTGGACAACATAGAACAATGGGAGATTTACTAGTTTATTAAGAACCAAAATGAATGTAATCCAATATCACCCTTTGTTGAAAGCCACCTACAAAAGAATTGCATGAGGATGTGAAATGAATAATCTTTCTTGGTTTTCTCCTCTTGAAATCACTATAGTGCCTTTCCAGAGCATAATAAATGGCAATATGTTATGGAAAATTACTACAAGTCTTACCAAGTAAACAAGGTCAGTAGATTTTCGTGAACTAATGCAGCTTGTTTCTGACAACTGTTTTCACAGAGGAATCCTTTTTTTTTTTAAGTCATCCTGATGGTCCAGGGTTAACAAAGCAAGACGTAAAATCAGTACTCTGGTCCTTGTTCTACAGACAACAATATGGTCATTCAGCCCAAATTAATTTGTCTTTTTCTCATCATTAAAGACAGGGGATGCATGGAGATGGGAAATGAAAAAGTATACCAGAAAATATAGGGCAATTCAGCACCAGGAAATAAACCAGAGAATTAACTCACTTCGCAAGATCTAAATCATCCTCTGCACTCATGTCTCTTAAAGAGCAACTGAACGATCAACACTGAGCAGGAGTCAAATCTTCAAGGATAAGACCAATGAAAAAATGGGAACTGTGTGCCCCAGTGATGTGTCAGAGTTTAAACCAAGCAGTCAAACAGGCAAAAGGGATTTGGACAGTTCTTTGCCACACACAGAACTAATTTTTCAAGTCCTGCATCCTTTCTAGTTTGGGATGAAGCTGGAACAGGTTGAAAATTTTTTCACAAATCCTGGTTTGGATGAAAATGGGCTTTGTTTCTGCAGTGAGCTCAGAAAGTGTCTTTTACCATCTTAGCCTCCTGAAGCCTGCTTCAAATCAGAGGACCAATTTTCTATTGCAATGCTCTGTCGCTGTTCAGCTATACCATTAATTACAACATTTTCATCCCTGGCCCTCAAGGTGCTTTTATAAAGAAAGAAAATGGCACTATACTTATTTTATGATCAGAGAAACTGAGGCATGAAAAGGTAAAACATTACTTTCTCCTTGCTGACTGTACCCTGAGATTAGACCAATGTAAAGTACTAAGAACCATTGCTGCTTGATACAAGGAAAGGTCTGTTCTCTGAACCAAGTGGTCACCAGAGATGCAGACCGATCTTTGGGTTTGATTTTGGTGCGTGTGTTGTTTCTTCAGCTGTAAATCAGTCCTGCTGACTGGGTGAACTGTGCACCAAAGAGGTCTAAGGCCGTCAGTTCCTGATCACACGCACGACCTGGCATGTGTACGGCTATGCTGCTCCCTGAGAAGTCAATGGTAAAATAGCACTTGACTTCATTGAGTCCCTCATTGCACCACTCATCCACTTCTGCATTGCAAGAAATGTTCTTCTTCCATAATCTGCCTTTTCCTACCCAACCCAAGAACACCAGAGCCATCCATGCCCATTTGCTGTTTTGTGTTCCTGGGAGCGCTGACCATCTACCTGCCAGCTCAACCAACTCTTACGTTGCTCTCTAGTTTCTGGGCTTTGTTGCAATGCAAGTAAAAAATGCATCAGGCTTTTTGGAATTGACCTTCAGAGACATATTGAGAGATTCAGGAAGGAAACCAGAAAGCACAGGTGGTCCGTTCTTGACTTCATATATTGTGGTGTTTGTGACTGCCTTTATTCCTACCTCAATTTCCTGCGCCATGGGCTTGCGGTCTTCTCACCTCCTGGGTGAACAAACAGGATGCTGGTGTCCATGAGAAAGATGGGAGAAATCTCTTCTGTAAGACAGGGTTCAACTCCCCACCTCCAGGAGGGGTCTGGGCTGATGCATCCCTGGTGAGCTGGAAAGAAAGATGGGAAAGGCTCAGCATGCAGACTGCCATGGCTCAGCTTCTCCCTCCCCACCGCTAGTATTAGAAATAACCACCAACTGCCACCAGGCCGGTGCATTTAAATCCTTTCCATGATGAAAGTCAGAGGCAACATGCTGGATTGGTGCCAAAGGCTCCACCGAACTCAGCGGTCACTGATGAACTGATCCTATGGGATCTCTGTGCGTTTACACCTTGCAGAGAATCTGGTCGGTTCTCGGAAATGCCTTGAAGGGGGACTGTCCATTCAAGCTCCCTCAGGTAGATCATACCCAAGATCATTTATCAAGTTAAACTTTACTCATTGGCTTAAAGAATAAATAAAAGTTATTGTCCATTTCTCTGCTTTATTACAGCTAATGGCAGGGAAGGATGTCAATTGTTTCTTTCTTCAGGACTTGTATGCTCTTCTGATTTTCGCCACAGATGCTTTCTCACAAAGAGCAAAAAATGTAATGAATAAATTGAAAAAAATGCTTGTAGACCCAAAAGAAAGATTGCACCTATTATAAAATAAAATCTCTTTTAGTAGCTATTAGAATGCATTAAAAATATTCACAGGACTCTCCCCTCCAGTTATGTTGCAAAAGCCATGCAAATAATAATTGTGGCTAAGTGCACTACAGTGACAGTCAATATTGTACTTCCCAAGCTAGTACTCATTATTCTTTATGGAACTCATGCATTTTGTGAAAGATCAAAAGATTTACATATCATATGGAGTGCTTTAGGGAGTGACTTGCTGTGCACTTTAAATGCACAATGTTCCACAGCCATTTAAATACAGATTTCATTTCTCTCTTCTGTGTGATATTAAATTTGAAAAAAGAGGGAGAGAGACACGAAATCGACTTGGGTACCTTTGTTCACATCATGAAATACAATTTTAATTTGGTTCCGATACAGAAGTTTAATATTTTTATGGGATGTTATTGAATAATCTGCTAGGCTCAGCACTGGCCTTTGCTCAGGAAAGAGATGAAAGAAATATTTTTTTTTATGAGCACTGCAGGCAAAAAAATCATCTGCTCTTCCATGCCCTGAAGAAAGGGACGGACTCCGACACGCCACTTGGCCTCCCTCCACCACCAGCTTCTCTGCAGCCTCCCCCAGTTAGTCCGGTCTGTGCGTGTGGGTGGAGGATAACAGCAATCGAAGCAGGAGCTGCAACCTCCTTCCTTAATGCAAGAACGAAGAAAAATGCTGTGATTTCTGTGCTGCCCCAGGCTGCAGGAGGCAAGGCAGCACTGTTCTGCCACAGCCTGCTTGCGTGCCCTTGGGTGAGCCACTGCACACGGGTTCCTCTGGGCAACATGGAGACAAAAAGCATTTTTTTACCTTGCCAGGATGTTGTGAAGATAAAGAAATAAATTAAGGACAGCTGAATGGACAGTTACTATGGTAATAGGGCCACATGGCTGTGGCTGTGGCTCTGGTCTCTGAGGCCATACTTGCCATGCCTATGCACTACTCTACCTATTTGTGCTCCTGAGAAAACTCAGGCTCCAGTCGCAGCCCCTCCACTGACTTTCTCTGTCCCTGTGGTTGTGCCATGGGGCCAGTGATAGGGTATGAGCCCTGGGGACATGGGAGGTGGCAGGCAAGGGACTCTGCCTTGGATGTTTCCCACCTGAAGGTGAGGTGGGATCTACAGACATTCTGAGCTTCACTCCTGGGAGACCTGGGAGTACAGCAAGGTTGGGACCACTTCTAAAAGTAGGTTTTTCAGAATGGTCTCCATGGCCAGAGATGGATCATAGATGAACACCATTTTTGGGTGGTAACGCAAGAAAGGACTAAAAGGACAACAGTCTGTGTCATTTTGCGTCTACTCATCAGCAACATGAGGAGCTGGGCACCACAGAACAAGTGCATCTACACTAGCAAGGTTGAGGAAATCTATCCCTATTCCTCCTCTGAAGGAAGAAATGAAAGGTTTCTGAACAAGTAATCAGCCCTTTATTTCGATGGAAGAAAGAAAGGGTTTCATGAATAGGAAATCTACTCAATTTGTTTGCTTCTGGTACATTCTGCATTATTTTCCGAATGAAGCAAATGGAAAACCTCTTTAATGAAGCATAACTATGTTGTGATTAAGGCTTATTCTGTTTAAATATTGACTTGGATAACATTTTCTCAGGATGAACAGACCATAACCCATGAATCTGGCATCAAAGTCGGGAAGATTAATAGGGAAGATGAATTTTCTGGTTGTCTGAAGAGAAGTTTGACATGGGCAAGGCAACAGCCGGAGACTTTTCTCATTATTTATGAGGTCTAGCCAGAGAGTTTTCAAGAGGCTGCAGCTTTCTTGTTCCAGTGGACATCTGAAATCTCAAGGAAAAGTAGCTCTGTCCTTCCCTCGCTGGTTAGCACAGAGACAGGAACGGAGCAGCAGGAATTTCTGTAAAACAATCCCTTCGTCTTGGAGCAAAGATTAACCAAGGAGTCTTGCAAGCCCTATTGAAGTAAAAATGTTGGCTCTTTGACCTGCAGGTAAAAATGTGAATAAATCAGGCATACGGATGCTAATCCTGCCTAAATAATCCAGAAGAGGAACAGGTTGACTGGTGTTTGGGAAAAAGAAAGAGTAACTAGAGCAAAGGGTGTTCAGAAAGTTAGTTCAAAAGGGAAAAAATTAATTATCTTGGACATATTTGGGCTTCTGCCAGTTTGTATGGTGTGATATTTTCTCTCTCTCATTCAAAAAAGCATAGATTTGTATTTCTTTAGTAAATGAGCTTTGTTATCAAGAAGGGTCCTGCTGTGAGGGAAAGCGTGTGAAAGCTTTTTGTTTTAGCCATTGTTATCTGTGTTATAGTCAGGCCCAGAGACCTCAGCTCAAACATGAGCTATATTTTGCTAAAAAAATCAACAACAGGAGCGAATCTCTGCCCCAGAAGGCTTATCGCGTGGTGACGGAAGGCACACAAAGTGGGTAGGACACCATGGTTCTGTTTGTTGGGAGCTCAGACCTTTGCATCCCTGTCTACAACCAGCAAAGCAACATTACCTCGCAGAGAAATACCACCTCCAGGGCTAGTCAACCATCATGGATAAAGATATCTTGGAAATACACATAAATAGACAGAACGAGATGAATGTTTTCCACAAACACTTAACAGAAACTCCTTTCTGGGAAGAAAAAAAGCTCCCTGAGAAAAATATTAGCTCCTTGATGCAGGGGAGCATTTGATCATTCTTAGGATCTTGGAAATTTTAAAAAAACCAAGACCACAGCCAACTGTGTCGAACAGAAAAACAATCAAACTTCTGCAGCGGCGTAGGCACAGCAGTGCGCTGCAATTCAGGTGACTCTTGGCCTGCGTAGTATTCACGGGGGCAAGGTGAGAGGTTGGGAGAGTTACAGGAACTATCTGATCAGCAGTTTAATTCTTTGAGATTTAGTTGTTCATTTTAGCTTCCAAAATTCTTAAAAAGAGAAGCTTAACTTTAGGTATATCTCTAGGTCTTTTTGTAGACAAGTGATGGATTTACACCGGGACCTTTTTACAGGGCTTTGGTGAAGCTGACAGGAAAGTCTGGAAGAACTGGGAGGGTATGGTCCAGGAGATGAACCTACATCCTTTGGGCACTGTAGGAGGAAGATTATCATTGTTCTACAACTCCATATTCTCTCCATTCCTTGTTTGTGTAGCGAGTGCTTTTAATTCATGAAAGGTTGTCTTTGAAGAGAAATTCCCCTTCCAGCTGTGAGCTCTCTCATTCCTTATTGCGTACTGCCAGTGCTATGGATGACACATAAGCCCTCCAGAATAGATTCAAAGCATTTGGAAATATTTCCCTATAGCATTCTGCAATTGTATTTCCACCTTACCAGCTGTCTAGCCCACCTAAACTTTCAGATTGCAGCTCCGTTCCCATTGTAAACTTCCCAAAGCTGAGCTCTGCTGTTCCAAGGATTTCTAGATGGACAGGCAGAAGAAGTATGCAGGTCAGCTAACTGTTTGTAAAAGATAAAAATATTATTCTCTAGAAAAAAAACCATCAAAAACAACAGGAGAGACACAAAATAATAACCCAGCAGATCTCACAAGCCAATTGCCAAAAACCTTTACAGTGATGCTTTGTCTTCCTACCAGCTGCAGATCCCAGCCCTTATTTTGTGCTCTGCACTGCAATACTGGGCTTTCCTCTGCACTAGAAGGAACTGGAAATAAAAGAAATACAGAAACGTAAAGGCTGAAATTAAAGGGGAAGAGCAGCGGGAGAGTGGCAGTAGTGGTGTTAATGCTGAAGTATTCCCTGGGAGCGTGAGCTGGCAAATGTAGTGGACACCCAGATATTTGAAATGCAGCCAAATAATTTGGCACATCTATAACTGGCACAAAGCAGTCTTGGTAGAGCTTCCTACTGCTGCTGGCACTTTTACAGCTGTCTTTCTTCATCTTGCTCTTCCCACTGCAACAGCGACTCAACAGGTGTTTCCACAGACACAGTGTGTTTGGCAGCTGTAACCCTTCAATATTATCGCTGGAATACATTTTTCTCCCTCTCAACAGAATCGCTCAGGTTCGTTGCCCAGAGGCCGGCATGGCAACGGGGACAGCTGACCAACTGGATTTGGGAAAAGGGGGCTGAGTGTTTGGGCAGCCAGATGTACAAGTCAGTAAAGCAGTTGGAGAACATCAAGGCCTGGCATGGCCTTGGGAAGCTGGAGTGATGCTTTGCCGAAGTTTGTCTGGAACCCTTCTTCTACTCATCTGGGTCTTCCCTGTTTTTTCTGTTCTTGCCCCAGGACCTCCTGGTCCCACGTCCATGTCCTCCACTGCAAACCCCATATCTCTGGGCTTCTTCTTGTCCTTGAGTATTCATAAGGAATGAGTGTTTGCTCAGAACATGATGGATTCTCCTTTCTCAATCCTGCTCAGCTTTCAGTCTAAACGTGCTTAGAGAAAAAGGCAGGAGAGCTCAGATCCAAGAGGAAACTTGTGAACTGCAAGATTTTCAGACACAGAAAGTACCCAGAGAGATTAAAAGGTGAGTGACTTTGAAGCAGAATTCACGAGAACATTAAAATTAACAATTGTCTTGTTTTCTTCTTTTTAAGCTTACCTCTGTAGTTTTTTTGCCTCGTGTAGCCTTTTCTGTTTTCCGACCTCATATGCACCAAAGCAGCCTCAGTTCTTTCAGCAATGCAGTCCATGATTTGCTGAACGTTGTCTTCTTTAGGGCTCTGGTACATGGTGTATGTGGGAGAAATGACACTGAATGATTTTCTCACAGAAGGCTGTGCAAGGCCACAAAAAGAGATTGGTATTTAAAAAAAATCTTTTACTGATGTATGTATACGTGCACACACATATGAAAACAAGAACGACCATGTTGGTTCAGTTGAAAGGTCCGTCTGACTCATCATTCTGCCTCCAATAGCCATGGAAATCAAATGGGTAAGGAAGGGTTTATGAACCAGACCAGCCCACACTGAAGTTTCCATAGTGTATTTTCCCAGTGTGCAAAAATTTGTGGCTGATAAACTTCCAGAGCAAGAGAAAGATGGTGCTTAATAAATCCTAAACAACTTTCCTTGAATTTATGTGCTTGCTTTTTGAACCTATGCGAACTTTGATCATCCAGCAGATCCTGCAGCAAGGAGTTCCACCACTTCGCAACACCGTGTGTGAAAAACCACTTCTTTCTGCTTATTTTGAGTCTATTACCCAAGAGTTCTGTCTAGTGTCTCTCAGTTTTGTATCAGAAGAGAGGTGGAAAAATGACTTTCTGTCCCTTCCAGTTCCTACAACAGCCATAATTTCACAGCTATGATTTTACCAGTATGTCCTCCCTCCATCCTCCTCCCTTTTTCGCAAAGTGATTGACACGGGTCTTCAGAAATATAAGTATGGAAGTGTCCCAGTGGATCTTTACTCTCTTCCCTCCCCAGAACCTCTCATCTTTCTGAAGAGTCAGAATAATATTTCTAGCCCCTATTTTGTCTATGTTTATATGTCTATATGCAGACACACACTTGCTACACTACAGCTAAGGCAATTAAAGAGCATGTCGCGTGGAGTCTCTGCCACAAAATAAAACAGTGCATTAAATCTTTGTCCAGAGCATCGTAAGCACTCACCTTCTGATTAGGGCCAGAAGGCCGCAAGGCTGTTAAAGCCCTCTTTCCACTCTCCCCAACGTTGCCATTAATATGTAAAAGCTTAAGCTTGCTAAAGGGATTATTTCCCATCCTATCTGATTGTAAACTGGCATTTCAATGATTACATGTATCTTTTTGTCATTTTCTCGTAAAACATCTTATTCTTGAACAGCATAATTGGCCTCTTACTAATGTTTAATGAATGATTAAATCAGCATAAATGCAACATACAGCTCTACATGGAAAGCATGTTTGCAACCTCCAGAGCCACAGAAATGTATTTTTGCAATATAGGTTTTAAATCCTTATAATTTTCTAATTATGGACTTTCTGGTATATTTCACATTAAGTACATGGGAAAGGAAAAGTGAATTTGCCTGTGTGAGCTCAGAAGCAATTCAGTCACTTATCATTTTGTTTGCAATTTCTAACCCACGTATTAACAACACCTCTGTGGTTTTCATTTAAGTGTATTATACAATCTTCCCAAATTAAAAGCAAATTAAAATCACATAATTGCAGAGCTCAGGGAAGTCCTTGTAGAGATGGCCAGGCAAGGACACTTCTTTGCACTGACACATCCCATTAGCCAGCCTCACAGAGAGGCTCTAGATTTTGCCCAGGCAAAGAAGTCCAAGTGCAATGAAACACCAAATATTTATCTGAGTGTAAAGAGAACTGGAAAGGTATATCTTCTAAGGAGGGAGAACTATGGGAAGATACAAATTCAGTTTGCTGAAGACGTGAGGTTGAGAGGCATTTAAGAGAAGTGGAAAGCCTGTGGAAACATAATCATGTTTTCAGGAGTCACAGATGTGAGAGTAGTTTAAGGAAGTCCACTTTCAGAAAAGCTCCTTAGCTGACAGAAACCAGACACATAAAACTGGGATACGCTATTACTAGGGTGCCTACAGAACCCCAGCATCCTGTGGTGGTGGAAAAGCCAAGAGCAGTCCTAGGGAGTATCCAGCCAGATATAGCCAATGGAGTTGGGGAAGCATCACTGACCCTCTCCAGAGACACTGGCAGAGCAGGGTGCTTCATTCAGGAGAGATCCTCCCATGTCAAGAAGTACAGAGAAGAGTGAGTAGGGAGATGCGAATTTCAGTCTTCCAAGAGAATATGCAAAAGCATTCAGCTTTCCCTGTAGAAATATGTCAGGGAAGTAAGCAGAGCAAAGCAAAGAAGCCTGCTTGGACAGAAAACTGGCATTAGCACAAGAATAGACCAGAACAAGCCAAATAGTTTCAGGGTGGAAGTTAAGTTCCAGCTCCCAAGTGCTAAGGTGCTTCAGCAGCTCTTTGACAGATGCTGAAGTGCCAAGAAAATGCATGGGTATTAAAGTGAAGCTGGATTTGTTTATGCGGTGGGCCAGGGGTCAGTTTTCCCTTCAAAGCTACTATCTGCATTGTTCAGGGAGAAAGTTTGTCTACGAGGCCAGGAAGCAAAGTGACACTGCATAACAGCATGCTTGATAAGTGTGGAGCATGTGCTGTGCTGCTGGGTTGACCAGCTCTTCTCACCAGGTTGAAGACACAACCCATGCTGAGATACAACAGAGCTGAGCACCTGAGCCCTCCAGCATCCTCGAGGCTCATTCACATGCCATGTGTTCTGTTCTGCTCCAGGTGTGTTTAAACAACATCAGGTGACAGCCAGGGTTCATATGGGATGGATGAGGTCCATGAGAGATGAAGTCCATCGGATGGAACGGTCAAAGCCTTATTTGAGAGTAACACTGTCTCAGAGGTTACTCCTACAAGCAGTCTGCTGCCTGGCTTTTCACCACGAATTTGTATGAGTACTTGCTCATGAGTTATTGAACAAGAAATAATTTACGCCAGCAACGCTTTGCAAGTGCTTATGTATTCAAAATAGAGGCCAGCAGGTTCAAAGAAAACGAATATAGACAATTACTTGAAGAATCACCACTGTTTACTCCCAAGCAGCTCAGACTCAGGAAAAGCTCTGCGAAATGTTTTGAGATACATGTAATGATTCGGTTAAAAATAAGTGTTGGACAATACAGGTCAGCAAAATGAAGATTTCCTCAGCTCTCTCTGGACTTCTACTCAACAAATATCTGTACTGAATCTGGAAAGGAGAAGCAATGGGGTTTTTATCCAACTAGTCCAGTGTGATACTCACACAAATTTCTTTTGGCTTCTGCTCTCCAGCAGCTGTAGCTATTCCTCGTACGTTTGTATGCCATGACTCCATGGTCGGGACTCCCTCTTTATGCCCACCACCCATCCTTTGACTTTGTCCATAGAGCCCAGATAATTAGAATTCTGCCCTGCAGCATGTTTTTCCATGTAAGCCTCCCATCTCTTGCTGCCCTCAACCACTTCTGGATCGCAGCATGTTCTCAAGGCAGTAAAACAGAAGATAATTGAGTGCCGTGTTTTGGTGACAAATACAAATGAAATAAAAGAAAAAAAGCTAAAATCACCATTGAAATGGCAAGACAATGTCTTACAGAAGAATTCCAGTATTTCAAAAAAAGTTGGGAAATTAGTTTTCCTTTTTCTGTGTCATTCCTGTAATTCTCGAGAAAGGACAGGGCGGTCTAACCAGGAAATAACATGGTCCAGCTGGTACTTCAACGCTTCACGCAGCTACAACTGCACCACAGACTAAATCTGAGTTTGGCAAACACTTTCCTGGTCTCATCATCTGGTTTACAAAATCACTGAGGTATATTAAAGGACCACAGGCAGGTGGACTTTTAGTTGGCATCACAGTTTGGATTAATGGAATGGCTTACCCATCAGCACGAACAAGTGTTGCAGCTCTCAGCAAAACCAGTCTGGATTTATTGATTAACATTATAAGGAAGAAAAGGCAGGCACTGAGACAGATACAGATCCATCCATTAGAAATAACAAAAAGCCCAAGCAGGAAATACGAGAGCATAATATTTTTACCAAAATGCAAGGAGAAGGTATCAGTCAAAACCTTTGGAGACTTCTGGCCAACCTGTCTGATGATGTCATGGCAAGACCACAGGCTGAAATTAGTGTTCCAACTTTCAGCACAATCCCAAGCTGTTTTTTAAATGATAAACAAAACCACAGTATCATACCCTCACTCTTCCATAAGGCTTTGCCCCTGCTTTCCCATCCTTGATAATTCAGTGCTGGGTGTTGTGGCTGTCTGAAGGGCTGCTCTGTTTTGCAGATCTTCTGAAAGATACTGAAATGTCCAAGAAAGATGTTAATGGGAAAATATCAGGTGGAAAATTAGAGTTGAATGTCTGAACAACCAGTTTTCCAGCCAAAGTGATGCACAATGCCTTATTTGCATTTTGTATAAACTCCAGTAAGCTTATCTTGTATTTTAGGAAAATAACGGTAATAAAACAGAAGAATCATGCAGCGTCAAACTCCTTCAAGCATCTGCTGATTTGTCGCTAAGGAAATCCTCATCAGCTGTGTTTGAGGGCTTCACATGAACCATAACAGTATCTACTAAGCTGCTCTGTTTGCACTCTCTGCCACAGTACAGTGGTTTCAGTCAACACAGATACCTGGAGACGACTGACTTCAAACATTATTCAGCAAACATTCACCATGCAGCTCAAAAGACAAAGAAAGGGAAGAGAAAAAGATGGGCAAGTATCCCCATGAATGTGACACAGGAGGGACACAAACCAGCCAAGGATATTGAAGAGTCAAGGGCAAATATCCTGTTGCCAGAAGCATTTGTCTAACGAAACAGGCCAAGGATAAAATAGCTGGCGTACCAAAACCTAGAACCACAAGTGGACTCAAAAGCCTAGACTAAAAGCTCTGCCAAGGTGGTGCTTAACTCTCAAGATAACAAAATTCTCTGGCTGTTCCTGTTTCCACCAGAAAAGTCTTTGTAGTAGCTGAATTTCAGCTGCTGGTCACTCACCTGCCCACCAGGTCCTGCAAAGCACTGGCAGGATTCTCACACTGGATTGTTCTAGAGAGGAAACAGGGAGGCTCTACTCAGTGAAAAATAAAAGGAAAAGGACATGTTAGTGGTTAAAACATTCTGTTACACCATCCTATATTTCTCTCCTGTTCTGTACTGAACCTGATCCTCCTTCTGTAAAACTATTCGAGATTCAGAGAGAAAACAGCTCTTGCCTGCATGTTGAAGGTACTAATTTGCCAGATCTGAAGGAATATTTCAATATTTATGTAGTGCAGAACAGTTTCTGCCGCAAAGACAGAGAAAAACTAAACTCAACACAGCCCAGCGGCCCGGGCTTCCTTCCAGAAAGGGGTTAGGGAGGAGTTCAAAGCCCTGGTCCTTCTCACAGCTCAGGTAACTGCTCCCACATCCACCCAGTCACCTTCCCGTGCATTGCATAGGAAGAGGCTGTCCTGTCCCAGTACCTTGTGCCAGGAGAGAGTTCACCTGCATGAACCTGATATTGAGGGAGCCACCATCACTGCTCCTCAGCATTTCCTAGCCATTGGAAACAAGCTACGGCTTTGTACCTCCAAGCCCCTTCTAACGCAACCTACCATCTCTCTGTTGCTATCAATAATTAACATCCCTTCGACAGACCAGCCTCCTGCCTTATTGCCTACCTGTTACAGTTCCACACATGCTTTCTTACAAGCTGCCTCTCATGCCTGTGAGGACACTCTTCACCTGCATCCTGTATCTCATCATCCTTCCCAAATCTCTCCTCTGTGCTCTGGTAAGCCCAAATGGTTTGACAGCTGTCAGACTGCTGGATCAGCGTAACTGATGTCCACCGTGTCAGCCAACACTGCCTCCTCCTTTTTTCCACCTCTCTACAGTGCTCTGCCCTCCACTCTCCTCCTGTACCAGCGTTACCAGCTCCTTGAGCCAGGCATAATCTTTTTGTTCTGTATGCATACAGTACCTCCACAACAGCACCCTCTGATTTGGAGAGCCTGCAATATTGTATTTGAGTAACAAAGGCAGAGCTCAGCTTGAGTCCCTTCCTATTTCCAACATTGTAGCTTAGGAGGACTGCACTGCACCATGGATAAACCATGCAACCTAGGGATGTTTCCAGCTCTGAGGTTCAGACAAAGGCTCCAGCTGCATCCCTGACTCCGTTTTGGTGTGTGAATTGGGTTCAAACCTTCCTTCCCCGAACCTGATTTCCTTTGCAAAGAATCAAAGCAGGGACGTGCGTCATTTGCTGACTCCCCAGTTAAAACCATTCAGGGAATAGGATTTGTGGGGCTGACTGGTTTCTTAGTCATGATCCACATGAGACGCGGAAGAAAGGTCTGGTGAGACAAAGAGCTCTTGGCTCATTCTTCAGCACTTTTCCTGACACGTCTTATCCTCAGATCCACTTAATTCATGGGGAAGGGCTCTGTTGCGTGGCAAGGTTACATCAAAGGGAGACCATGTCTTTTGAGTCCTGGCAACTTCTTGGTCTTTAAGTACAGTGGTTCAGTTTCTAAATAATGCCCATTCCTTAGCTATTCAATCACATCACTCCTGTGAGAGAACATACTGTTACTGACACGTCATAAAGCCAGACGAAGGAAGCAGAGACAAAGAGATCACTGAAACTCCTTTTGGCCATTTTAGAATGATTTCCAGGAGGTTACACGTCTACGTGCTTTTGACATGACTTACCTGGAGAGGTAGGTGGTATGGTAAAGCCCTCCTTTTCTGGAAACATCAGCCCCTCTGTTGCTCAGGTCAGCCCTCTCTTGTTCACAACAAACAGCAGAACCTGGAAAAAGAACTAGAAATGGAGTCAAGATTGTACTTGTGGGACATTACAAAGAGGACTGTGAAAGAGAACGATATATGCCGAAAAGCAGAGATGGGCATGAGGCAAAAAGGGAATATGGAACATACAAAAGTCATTAAGAAAAGCATTGAAACCTTCCTGAATTTCCACATATGATGATGGCTAAAGGCTGTGCAACTGGAGCATCTTCTGCACTGCATATCAGAGGGAGAGAAAATGCAAGAGAAAGACCGAACTAGGCAATAGGTCATGAAAGAGAAGAACAACATATTATTCTCCATTCACCTCTAGGGAGAAGAGATACCAGCACCCCTTTCTGCTCTAGAGGAAGGCTGGGCACTACATCTCCTCGCTGCCTAGTTGCTGTCACAGTTGGTCACCGCTGCTGAGCAAGTGCTATCAGTTGGTCTGTGTGTGGGACCACCCGGTATCCCTCCTTTCCAGGGAGGACGTGCCCTGCTTCCTTCTCAGGGCAGGAGAACTGGCATGGCAGAGCCATTGCAGATGGACGAGCAAAACCACAGCTGGCACTGCAGCTTGCATTTAGACAATTAAATAGCCTGCCAGCAGCCATGCTTCTTGGAAGTGATCGTGCCGTAAATATTTCACTGAGTGCTGCCCAGGGCCACTAAACACTGACAAATGCTTCGATAACAAAGGCTTGGTGTCCAGACCTCAAATCTCTTCCAGTCCCACACTCCAGCCTTGCTCCCATCAACTCCCATAACTCATCTTCACCCTGGTAAGATTGTTTTAGTGGGATTAGATCAACACAGTTGCACCTACTTCCTGGGGTTCTTTTTATTCTTTCTGCTTTCTTTTTTAATTCCCAAGGTTTTATTTTTTCTGAAGAATTTAATTTAAGAAAAAGACTTATTTTCTGGTTTCTGGGGTTTGGGTTCTTTTTCAAGTCAACAAAATACCCCACAACCCTGTGCCTCCAGTGAAAGGAAAACTTACCCTGCCAAAATTAACTGGAGGTGGTAGAAACGAGGATATCTGAACAAAGAAAACAGGAGTGATCACTACCCCATCGCTGGAGCACACAGGGAAAGGCAAGAGAGAAATGGAACAGCAGCAGTGAGAAACACGCATGCATATTCAGCCCCTTTGTCAAAAAACCTCGTGCTGCAGCATTTCAATTAACAAAGTAGGATGGTTTACCTGATAAAATGCTCCCTGTGTGAGTGTAATTACATATTTATGCCCCACAGAGATTTTTTAATTTCTCTTCAGTTTGTTTGCCTTGAAAGTATTTGTCACCGGAAATGTTCTCGATGTGCAATTTTTAAGGCAGGGTTGGTCAAATGTGTGGTTTGTTTTCATTTTAGATTTACTTCACTGAAGAAGAATCAGAAGATAATGTATATTTTCAGTGCAAAAAAAACCAAACCAACAATAAGATAGGTGATACATCAACTAGCAGCAGAAAAAAAAAATGCACTCAAGTGCTGCTTCAGAAATTTCACTGTCTTTTTTTTTTTTTTCCCCTCTCTCACTTGAAATATATTCTCAGGTGCTTGAAATAGCTTATTGTTCTGCCACTTTCATTTTGTCCTTGCTCCCCAAACACACCTCTTGTGTTTCCAGAGAGGCTACAATGCGCAGGCAGATTTTTGATCATTATTTTCCTATTATTTGAGCCCCTTACTGAGCAATCCCTGCCTTGGAGTCTCGGTGCTGAGCACCAGCCCACCTGCAGCAGGGCGTTACAGATGTGCTCAAGCCTAAGCGTGTGAGCTATTGCATTGCTCTTGATAGGCTTGAAGTTACACTCGTCTAAGTATTCTGCTGGGTCAGGGCCTGCCAGAGTATAGCTGTTGTAAATTCATTGTCACAGCTTTGTTTAGCCATAGAAAAGCACAGTTAAGACTCTGGAGAGCCTCTTGAATCCTTAGTGAAGAGCAGAACCCTAGCTCCCACCAAAATCTAGTCTGTCGTTTGTTTTCTTCCTCCTTTTCCTCGAACTTCTTCAGAAAGGATGGGAAAGGATCGGAAGGTCAAAACTGCACCAATTTTTGGCTGGAGAATAGCACAACAGAAGGTCACTGTTGGCCGTGCAGGTCAACATCTCTCTAAGAGATTATTAAAGAGGTTTCCTCAAGCCACGCAGTAGTTCAGCCAGTGTTTGAGAAGCCACCACCATGTGAACCATTTTACTGAGGATTATGCTGGTTTAATCTTGCAGGCAGGGAAAAAGTTTGAGCTGTGTCTGGAGACAAATCTGCGACAACATCCCCTTCCCAAAGTTCAGGTACACTGCACTGGATCATTGACTGGCAGAGCAATGATGCTGCTCGGGCAAGTAGAGCTTCTAGCTCTGGAGATGACAGATATCCGTACTCGTCTCCTAGACCTCACAGCAATTTTTGACACTGGCATGACTGAATTCATCTTACAGGCCTGGCGGAGATAAACAGAGTCATAAAGTTGGCTTTGCTTCTTCCTCTCAGATAGATCCCGGAGGGTCATAACTAGCATCTGTTCTGTCTCTTCAAGGATGCATAAGGCGAACTTGTGTCTTCTTTCTAATACCAGGTTGTGCAAGAACTCCAGGAGCAAGGCTCAGAGATGTTATTTGACTTTGGTGCCTGCCAAACTGTGACACTTCCCTATCACAGCTAGAATTGTCTTCTCTCCCCCAGCTGTCCCGATGCCTGTAAACGAAAAGCTCCTAGATGAAAGACAAAGAAGCTGGCTATGGCCCAACACATGGTCATGGGAACTGATGCTGGGGATAAGGGAAATGTGCAGAGGAAATACCCCAAAATCTCAACCACTTCAACATGCCACTAGGGCGACAGCGCTGTATTACAGCTTCTGTGCAATATGGAATACAGGATTTTCCCCCTGCTTTTGTTACCCAAGAAATGCAAACTTCCTTTCAGATACTAACTTGGAGCTGCCACCACTGTGCTGTATCTGCCTCTGGTTCCTGTTCTATCTAAGGGTGATCACCAAAATGAAAGGGAAACTGATGTGTGTTACCATAGAAATGGGAGAACATTCTGCTGCTGCATGAGGTCTCTGCACCCTTTCAGATCAGGTGCTCACCTGCAAAGCACTCACTGGGCCATTCCCATCTCGGACCCGAGCCCTGTAACCCACGATGCAGTGTGAAACTGAAGCAAGGAGATCTCAGGTGCACAAAGCCACATCTGACCACCCAGGCACGCAGAAACTAGGGTGCTGCACCCTGGCTTAAGCTTTAACCATCCTGCTGGGTGGGATGTCCTTATATAGCCTTTATACAGTTCCATACAATGTTTTGCAAATGCTTGCCTAGACAAGGAACACTACCATCTGACCACAAGCACCCTCAGTTAAGCTGGACACCTATGAATTATTGCAAGCCTAACTTAGCAGAATATGTTTCAGTTTCTAGGGGCGGCCATTTGGCACTTGCCTGGTTCAAGTGCAGCTCCCCTGGAAGATGGCATCTCAGGGCTGCCAGCCAGACCTGTGCCAGCCCCACAGCTGCTCAGCAATCCCACTCTGTGGTTTCTGGACAGAATTTAGTATGGAGTGCTGACCATGTTGCCAAGCACCATCGCACCCCAACCCTGCCTAGCCCAGTCCCATCTTGCAGCAAGACACTATGGGGAGTCATTGCCACCTATCACTTTCGAAAATCCCACCCTCCAAGCTCCCAAAGGCATGAGATATGACTGTTGGGACTCTTTACATATGAAGACTTTAATATTCAGCCCATAGAGACAGAAGAGACACCTATTCATTGATCGTACAATCTCCAAAGATTCCTTCTGGCCCCATATTTCTGCGATTACTGTCCAATGCCTGCTGTCAGGATGGTTTTGTGATGCTGGCCACTGTTTCCCAGCAGCTAGACTGAGGGCAGATACCAGTCACTTGCTGACACCGATTAGTTCTGCCTCGAATGGCCTGATTGATCTGTTCCTGTTGCAAGCTAAGACGACCAACAAGCACAACAACAACAACAAAAAAAAACCCAAAACAAATAAACAAAACCCACAACCTCTTAAAAGGTATTAGCTTCCCTTACTGTCTCAGTTCCACTGTAAGACTCCATACACTCTCTAACCTCATGTTCCAGTGGTGTCTTTAGTATTATATTACCATGAGGTAGACAACCTACCGTGCTGCAGCCACATGTCCCCCTCAGAAGTGAAAGGCTGCTCACCAACTTCCAGCTCCAACTCTGGCGTAGTCAGCTTCTTCACCTACACTTGTCTTTGGCCTTCCCATCCTCTCTTTTACCTCTTAACCAAAGATGGTCTATCAGGGGCTGATGTCACTGCTGGGTATGTTTGAGTGCATGAAAATCTCCTGAAGGATACTGGCTTCTCAGAGAGGTTTGCACACAACACCATCTTAGAAATATCTGCTTTTTTAAGCTATATGGTAATTCACACTGTGCATCTGAGATTAGAATATGGCCCTGAGGAACAAAATGCTCTTCTCTCTTTAGAGCTGACAATGCACAGCTTATTTTTATGAGCTCCTCATTTTCAAGAGATTCAACTCCATTGTTTGGCAGTCACATTTTCAAGGGAAATCTCCAAAGATGGTTCAACTTTAAACACTGCCATTTCTACCTTTGGGGTGCAAGAATTTTCTGGGTGAAACTGAACTGTGGCCTGTGTGCCCAAAGGCAGGCTGAGCATTTCAAAACCAGCTGGGGAAGCCTCCAGCCTTCCAACAAACAGCCTCAGAAGTCTTGGGGAAGATGCACACACAATGAGAGGATGCTCTCGGAAACCCCGAGCAGGTTGCTCCGTTCCTGTGGCCTCCACTTGCTGCTTTGTAGCAGTTCATTGCCCACCACCTCCTGCCACCTTCTACCATTCTATAGTGGTCTTAAGACAAGATCCAGCATCCACAGGTCCAAAGGGCGAGACTTTCTCTGGTAGGTTTTTGATCAACCGCTTAGGCTATCCTCCTCCTCTCTTTTCGTTACTAAAGAGTTCAGTACAACTCTTGTCCTTTCTCTTAGGCCACAGTAAGTAGATTTTTTTTTTAAATGGAAAAAAGACCCCTGAGAGAATGGGGAAAATACCCTTTTTTTTTGGCTAAGCTTATGGAACCTGAAGAACAGGTCACTTCTGAAAAAATGGTTTGCATATCACCCCAAAATAAAGTCTGTATATCTGTCTTCTCTCCAGCCCAATCCTTCTGAAGAAACATTGCTTTTAAACTGCATCACTAACCTCTGTACACAAATACAATTTCAAAAGCAGAACAAATAGGGCAAAAATAAGTTAAAGGAAAGAAACCATTCCAAATGGGCACATCATCAGCACACAGGGGAGCAGACCAAGAATCCCAAGACTGCGTGGACTCAGAGTGCCATGCACAGTGTGCTTGTACAGGGTCTACCACTCTCCTGACCTGCTCCTACCCAGTCTGTAGTCTGCCACAACAGCAGCAGCAATGAAAATGAATTAAGTTCTGCCTGCAGTAGATGTGGCTATTTCATTCTGGCAGCACGGATGTTGCTAAGTGAAAGCACGTCTTTCTGAACTGCCTTGCTCATGGGAACCATTTAATCATTATAGAGCAATTATAGAGGTCTTTATTCAGTTGTTCTTTAAGTCCTCATTGAGGCAAACCCATTTCAATGGGAACTGTGCCTGAAAGGGACTCATCAAAACCTGACCAGGAAATGGCCAGTAAGAGTAACCTATTTCCAAGAGAGAAAAACTCATGCATTACATCCATAATGGGTAACTTCTTATGAATACACCTATTGAAGGGTGTTATATTCATTAAACGCCATTTGGAGAGGAAGGGTAACCTTCCAGTTAACACAATTTCTATGGGCTCAGGAGAGCTAGGTTCTGTTCCTGGCTTTGACATAGACTCCCCCTGTGACCATGGTCACATCACTTCATAATTTTACCTTGGATTTAGCAAAATAGGTAATAAACTGGGATGGTAGCATGCATCAGTGTAACTGTATTTGTGGCCTGCGGTCCCTGGTTCCTCCTCCGCAAAACAGAAAGAACAGATCATCACCCTAATTTTTTTTTCCTGTTCACATTTTGAGGCAGGGCCAGACTTTTATTCTGCTTAGGCCCAGTGCATCGTACAATGTGTCTTTGATCAGCGCTGTGCTGTAACACAGAGCAATACTACTAATTGCTATCAATACAAGCAAACAGTGCTGTGCTTTTGTGGCAAATGTCCACTAGGAGCTTGACTGAGACCATCAACATTCCATTTGGGACTTAAGCCCCATTTGAACTTGTCTCCCAAAGCGAGAGTTTACAAACACAATTTAGTCCCTATTTGAGCAGTGCTTTGAAGATGTAAAGTACTAAATTGTGTATCTGTATGTATGAGAGACAGAGACAGAATGTGTAATTTCTTTCTGCATTCAGGGAACACAAGATTTCCTTTTTTTTCCCCTCTTTTTGGAAGCAAGTTTACTGCTGAGACTATTAGAGAAAATGCAAATGTGCAGACTGTTTGTTAAGGCTCCAGGAGTGAAAGCACAGGCGGTTGTTACCATGAGTATTTCTAGGAAAATGGGAAATCTTTGTCTTTGAGTGTATTGATTTAGCGAAAGAAAGTTTGCACAGCTTGTGGAGAATGGTTCTGGAGGAAATTAAATTTCAGCTGCACCTCCATGTCACTCCTACACCTGCCAATTCTTTTGACCAGCTAGTGACGTCCTGCACCCAGGGCTCCAGCCCACAAGCGCATTTGCAATACTCATCAACGTCAGAGATGAGCTGTTGTGCAACCACTGTTTTTTTTCCTTCTTACTCTTATCCAAGATACAGGCAACAACTTCACTCCTGCACACAACATATTGCCCATTGCAGCAGAACCCACCAGGAAAGCTCCCAACAGCATGGGCAGGAGACATGAAGAATTTTTTAGGCAGATTCAATAAAATAAAAGTATATTATCATTACATATAGGCTGGTACAGATGGATCTAAGCTCGACACAGCGTAAGCCAGGTTTGATCCAGAAGACATGAAGACATATCAGCTTATTAGAGTTTATTAACTTGCACACACTCCCATGCTAATCTGTCT
>Ga0065711_1000549_pt1 | contig 63428 bp, 39 predicted proteins | sample Hoacrofraction12_FD_59098 | JGI IMG/M metagenome (GOLD analysis project Ga0065711, IMG submission 59098) | Hoatzin crop microbial communities from Cojedes, Venezuela - Epithelial fraction 12 v2 (version 2) | ecosystem: Host-associated > Birds > Digestive system > Esophagus > Crop | place... | reverse complement strand
ACAAGCCCAGCTCCCTCAGCCTCTCCTCGTAGGAGAGATGCTCCAGTCCCCTCATCATCCTTGTAGCCCTCCGCTGGACTCTGTCCAGTAGCTCCTCATCTTTCTTGAACTGGGGAGCCCAGACGTTCTTGCTAGTGCTGCATTGGTAGCCTGTTGTTCAGCAACCGTTTTCTGCATTACATTTCCCAGCGTGCCTGGAAAGCAGTCTGAGCGTGTATCTCCGAGTGCTTAGAACTGAGTTGCTATTTGGTGTCCACACGAAACAAACAAAACCCACTCTGAATTACTGACTGTCAGTGAAGTTTCTCAGTAACCAGGCTACCACTGGGTTTCTCTTGAAATTACCTACTTCATGCTTTGAGTAGTGTTACATTTGTTTAGAAAGTTCTTCTCTTGCCAGCCCGCTGGCGCAGTGTCTTCCCCTCTCAGACCAGTAGCAGCCACGGATGGGACTCTGGAGTGGGCTTCTGGGGCTCCGCGGCTGCAGCCTCGCGGCGGGTCGGCGTAGCGGCTGCCTGCGTAACACCCCCGGTTACAATATACGGAAGGCTTAAGAAGAGAGAGCTCGTGAGCAAAGTGCTGTTGGATTTCAAAGCTCTTTGGAGGCAAACTTTGCAGGGAACTGAATCCTGAACCTCAGCGAGAATGATAGGAAAAACAGCTGCATAGTTTCCTAGCACTTTGGGTAAAAGCACTCTTTTTAAAAATGAAAAATTATCATTTCATTGAAATGACATAAAACTGGCTTGTCAAGCACTGAGAGTAAAATGTATTTTTCCTTTATTTCTCATTCCTTTTATTTTTTCATGATTTAATTCATTGTTCAGCTTTTCCCTGTAAGGAACAACCACTCCGAGAGTCTTTCTTCAAATGAAAGCTAACAATTTCATGTGAATTCATGACTTCTGAAACTGAAGTTCTAAGCCACCCAATGCTGTCAGGCTTGGAGTCAAGTCGCTGTACGTCCCCAGCAGGTCTCGATGCGTGCAGCCTAGCTGTGGGCTCTTCTGACTCACAGTGAATCAGTCTCATTTATTTGAACTGTTAAAGAGCAAATGGCTTCAAGATGCATTATGCAGCCAACACTATATAGCACAGGAACTGAAATGAGTAAATAGCAAGCAAATCAGCTTTGATGTAGCGAGATACGCCTCTAGGAATTTACAACTGCCTCTGAATTCAGTGTGTTTAATCTACTGTATGTGTTTGAACTCATGCAACGGCCTAAATATTTGGGTGTTGCATGTTAACCCTCCTGTTTTCACTGCGTTTTGGAATATATGCTTTCCGATAAAGTATCTGAGCATTAAGCGCAGTCATGTTCTTGCCATGTTGACTGGAAAATTTGTTTATAATCTGGCACAGGAATAATGAGGTGTCCAGATGCGAGTACCAAATACCATTGAACTCCCACTGCATAGTGCGAGCTCAGAACTCCAGCGCTGCTGCGGAAATGAAAAGCATCACGTTTGCGACCAAGTTGTTCCTGCGTGGTCAGCGCACGCGTCCTGCCGCATCCCCATCCGTTGCCCTGGCAATGCGCCGAGGCCACCGCAGCCGCAGGGTGCCTGGCGGAGGGGTCACCGGGACGGTCACCGGGACGCCGGCAGCTGGAGATGTGCAGGGCTGGAGGCTGGACTCGGGCATGTCGGAGCTCACGGTTTGTTACCTGTGCACCTGAATTCTCGTCTTGGGCCAGCCCTTAATTGCTGACCTTTTCCTCCAAGCGGACAAAACCCTGTGTTCAGCTTTGGAGTATACATGTGTGGAAGAATCCTTAATAAAATACATCCCTTAATAGGGAGCTTCGCTACATCCTGTTTCAGAGTGGCTTTGCACTTTGTAGGGAGGAGCCAGGTTATTCTCTGGATGTTGAAGATTTCTTGAGCAGAATGACAACCTTGTGAAGAAGCACAATTCATGCAACGGGGAGAATGTTAACCTGAGCAGATCCCCGTGGTTGTCACTCGCCGTGGGCTGCTCGAGTGGATTCACCTTGATGCAAACCTGCGAAAATCAGTTCTGATCTGTTGCCATCAAAACGAATTCATAAAGACTGGTTTGCTGCTGCCTTCGTATTAGTATTAATGGGGTTTTATACAGCATTTCCTGAAAACAGGGCATTGTTTGACACTGGGTGGTCTAACACCGAGGCATGTGATTTTTAACTTTTCCTGGATTTACTGAAGTTGAACGTGGTGCTATTTGCTTTAAAGCAATTTTGCTTAGGTTTGGCAAAGGTATTGAATTTGTTATGATTATACTGCTAAACAGTGTTGAAGAATTCCAGCCAACTGCCCTGTTTGCAGAGGTGGGTTTTTTGTTGGAGTAGAGTTTTATTAAATTTACAGAATAAATTTAATTAAAAGCCAAGTAATTTCTAACATCTTACTTACAGCGAGTCTACAGATTTCATGTATTGATAGCTTTGCATATTTACTTGGCAATTTGTTCATTTACTTTGTAATTATTTCATGATTACTAACGCTTTGGTGTCGTGCCACTTTCTGTTAAGTTAAAATGTTGTTGTTGGCTTTGTGGCGCTCTGATCTTTGCAAGCTTTGCTCCACTTTGTGTACAATAGTTCTTCGTACCCATCCTCTAATCTTGGACTTTGTTCTAGCTTCCTTTGCTCTGCTTTTATCTCTTCCTGACCCACCTGTGTGTGGCCGACGTAAGAGAAAAGATGCGTGTTAAGGTGTCCTTTTGGTCCACCAAGATAGGGCAGTGTATGGTCTATTTAGGTGGATGTTGTTTCTGTGTGGTTTTTACAGAAATAGCATTTCCTATGCCATACGTACGTTCTAACCACGTACGAAGAGCAGGCTTTTGTCCCCAGATTGGTCCTAGTCTGTAGGATGGACAGAAGTAGAAAGGATGTCTGCGTAGCAAGTCACTCGAGTGGTTCAAGGTCCATCTATGTCTGTCTTAAGTTGCCTTTGCCCCGTGACAATTAATGCCTTCAGCCCTTGACAATTAATTCCCCTCATCTTCGTTCCGTGTGGATTTTTAGCTTCTGGGCTGCTTTATACAGCAGCAGCTTTTGATTTAAACCACAGTTGATAGTGGATTAGGCACTTCTTGGTGCCTGGAGAGAGAGAAGTGGTGGAAAGGCTTCCATGTGTGCTCTTAGGGTGAAGTGAAGCCTAGATGAAAAGTGAAGTAAGGCCAGATGGAAGTGCTGTTAAATATCCCTAGTAGCCCGAGTCTTAAAAGCTCTGTTTTCTTTGTAAAGCTTTCCTGCTATTCCCTCGGCTTGGGGAGCGTATCCCACAGCGTTATTTAGTGCAGGCACAAGTGACAGATGATGTGTCTGCAGCGAGAGCCTGCTACGGCCCGTGGGGCTCTGTTCTGGTCCTCGGCAGCGAGATGTTGGTAGGTGCTTGTGATGAAGACGTGTCTTCCTGGGTTAGATAAACGAAGAGAGGCTTTTGGGCAACCCTGGGACGTTTCAGTGCTGCTTACCTCAGATAGTATTCGTGTTCCAAACCTGGGCTGGATTATGTTTATCTGTTGGCTCGCAGGGTGCTTTTTACTACTGTGCCTGCTGCTTGTCTTGGAAAAAAAACTTGAGGTGGTGTTGCTTGGTTTTTCTTTGGCTCTCACTTCATTCTTAGCCTGGTTTTTCTTAAATGTACTTCAGAAAACTGCGAGAAGGCTTCTACAAGTCTGAAACGGTTTGTGGGATTATCTGGGATGTACACTTTAGTTAAGTATGTGAGATTTCTTCTTGCCTGTTCTCTGCTAGATTTAAAAGTTATAGCTTGAAAAACGACTGTGGGTAATGGCAATTTATAACAGCCTGCGTCCTGGAGCGTAATTTATGATGAAAAAAGCAGAGGATTTAGCAAGTCTAAAGCCTCCCTCTCTGTTGCTCTGTTTTAAGCATTGCGGGATCTTCTAGCGCATGCTTAGTTCATCACTACTTCAAATGCAGAGGTATTTAACGTTGATACCTGATGTCTTTTGCAGACAGTTTAGCTAATGTTGCCGTGTGAGAGGTGTGGTGTGTGCTTACATTTGCCATGGCTGCAGAAGAGGAGACAGATACCTGATAGTAAATTTTTTTAACTTTTTTTTTGCTGTGGAAGGCAGATGACAGTTTGGCTGGTTTTGCTTGGAAACATGTCCGGGAATCGGATGAAGTGATGTCTCCTGCCCGGCTTCTTGGTCAGTGTGGGGTGACAGGGTGGCTGTGACGTCTTGGGGCTCACTGGTTGCACCACAGTGAGCCCTGCTCCCTTCTGCGCTGGTGAAGCAGTGCCTGGGGTGGGTTGGGTGCGGAGCCTGGGTCCTGCCTGGCTGCCTCGGGGACCTGGCTGCTTGCTGTCCTGCTGCGCTTGGTCCCTGCAGCCAAGGGTCAGGTACTGGCGTCGCCCGGGGCGGCTGCAGCCGTGTCCCCTCCTGTGCGTGTCCGTGTGCCTCTTGGCTGTCTTGAGATGCGTCCCTCCCCAGCAATGCTGGGTTTTGCTTTGTCAGCATCTTTGCAGAGGTTGACGGGGTCGGCCTCTCGTGCTTTGCTGACTGTGGACAGGGGACTGGTTTTGCAGAAGCTGTCCCTTTGATACAGTCCGAGAGGAAAGGCACATTTGTTTGCATCTCTTCAGCATTCACTGCTGCGGAGAACTGTTGACCTCTACATTAGCCCAGTTTCCAATATTGAATTCTCATTCCATGGGTTATTGCTTTTCTTTAAATATCGTTACAATATATGAAACACAGTGTTGCTGTTGTGGTGGTTTATGCTAAGATAAATTGCTGCTGTGATACACAGGGATTTGGTCTCTCAGTTTATGAATCTGCGTATTCCCTCTGCTTCCTCTGAATGGCAGCATCTGAAATTCCGTGTGTGATGTTGTTTCTTGCACCGCTTTGAAAGACTTACCAGCGTAGTTCAAAGAGTGAAGTTTTTATTTAAATAGTACAGATGTGTTTGTTCAACTTTACATTTAATAGTCCTGGCTTCTTTCAAGTTTGTGACCAGCTTTGCCTCCGATTTAAATGTTTTGTTTTCCAGACACAGGGAGAGCGAGAGGAAGGATAAGGGTTTCTGCCCTTAGAGAAGTCACCAGACAGAGTGAGGCAGCAGGAACAGAAGCCTTGCTGGGGCTTGCAGAGCAGCACCCCGTACCAGATTCCCCACGGTTTAAGAAATTCTGGAAGGCAGCTGGATTTTTCTCAGCGCCTGGGCTTGCTCATCCACCCAACAGCTTGAGAATAAGAGAAATAGAAGTTCAATCAATAGTATAGCTAGAAAAATGGTAGATAAATGCTCCCCTGCCCCCCTTCCCAATTTGAAGGTGGAGAAATCCATTTATTCAGTTTGGATGATTTTAGTAACAGTTAGGATGGAGTTGAGGTCTGGATTATAAAGATGCTCTGATATAGTGGATGCTTCCAAATGACGCCTAGTTCTGTGAATCAAGTCTGTTTTGTTTATTAGAGTTTTCAATGTCTTTATTTCTTCTTCTAGTGTAAGCATTTTAGCATTTGCACTTCTGTATAATAATTCTAAGGTTTTTCCTCTTGCCCGCATTTTACTGGGCTTCTTGTTAGCTTGATTTATTGTATTCATAGTCTTATTTCAGGATTCGTGCAGCATGTGACTTCCTTGGAAGGTTAAATGTCGGGTAGATGGCTTTGTTTTGTTTGTGTAAATTTAATCAATATAAATTGTGCTGCAGCAGGAGGGCAGAAGAGCTCAGCAAGTCTGTGACTGGAGCTGGGAGTGTCCTTACAGAATTTTGGGAAGCTGTGTACCGAATGGCTGCTTAATATTTAGCTGGGAGGTGCTGTCATATGAATTCTCTGAAGCCAATGATCCATTTTCAATTAAACTTAAATTAGTTAGCGTGCATGTACTTTGGTTTGGTATCTTCTTGTAGTATTTTCTGTTCTGTATTCTTGCCATGACTTATATGTCAGTGTTATAAATAAAGCTACAGATGAGCGCAAGCTAGTTTGGAATGTGATTTGGAGAAAGGAACTGAGCAACTTAACTTGACTAACAACTGCAAGTATGACTTTCATATTTGTGATTGTGAAATGCTCACAAACCAAAGGACGGAATAATTAATTTGGTCTGAGGGTATAAAATTGGGTAGTACCATGGCTTTTATTTGAGAACAGCCGTTGGCCTATACAGAGAATAAAGGACCTAATCTATGGCAGCGTGTAGCTCATTGTCAGCTGCCAGAGTAGGTGCACGTGGTCTGGGGTTTTGGTTTGCTGCGGTAACACCAGCTTCTTTTTTGTCTATTTTTGATATGGTACTGGTTCCTTTAGATGGCAATTTAGGAATGGGTAAGGGTATGGTAGGACAACCAGCATTTGCAGACAAGTGCCAGTCTGGGAAAAAAATTGTGAGTAGGGTAATGTATTTCAAATCGAAGACAAAAGTTCTCCAGGCACAGCTTTAGAGCTCTCAAGCGCTCTCTTGCCTTATGTGATAACCTTTGCCAGAAGCGAGGGATTTCATGTTCCTTGATACGTAAGGGGGAGCAGCAAAGGGCAGCGAAAGGTATGGCCCAGCCGATGCTGGATACAGCAACTAGCAGGTGATCTCACGAACAGCAAAATCAATCAAGCAAAAGGAAGGTCTCCTGACTTGGGTTTTGCGATGTAGCGAACGTGCTCCATGAGCACTGGCAGTGAGAGTAACTCTTGTGATTACTTTCATCTCCATGAGCTGGTTCAGCATGTGGGAAGGAAGCATGGCTGAGACCATCCCTGACTTTTTCTATTTAAAGATAAAGATTTAAATGAAACGAACCAAATTAGCTGGTGCACTCAAGAATCACAAGCTTACAGAGCTGATATTTCTTCATTTTGAAGGTTAAAAGAAAAGCAGAAAAGCTGTAGCAGAGGTCTCGAGACTTGATGGGATGAATAACCATATAAAACGCCAGGACCTGGACAGAGCCGCTGTCTGCTCTTGGGACCAGGCTGCGCAAAGCTGCTGATACGTTTGGAAGGTCTGGTATTGAAGTTCTAGGTGTTTCTGTACTGAAGAGTGCTAATACAAAGTCAAAATAGCAAGGCATAGAAATAAAGAAGTTAAGTACATTCAAAGAGAATCTGTTAAGCTTCTCCAAGTATTTTCCCTTTTGCTTGTTCTGCCGTGAATTTGACATCTTGTTTTATATTTCTTACAACAGAACTGCCTGTTGTGTTAAAGAAAACTGAATTCCTTATATGCTGGTCACCAACAGCATCCTCCGTAGCGTAAGGCTCAGAACTGGCATAGACTTCCACCCCGAGTCACGTATTTAGTAAACATTTAATTCAATTTGGGTATTCACCTAGGGAGGAGATTAAATGAGAGAGGTCAGGCAGCTGCCGAGTGTTGAGTAATTCAATACTTTGGACATGTTGAGATTTTAATAAACATCAAGGTAAATGGTTTGAAATTGGAGCTGGGAGCTGAGACTCCAGAAAGAAAGGCTTTGTCTTCCAGTTTTAATTACGAAACCAGAGACCTCTATCCTCGAGTTCTGCAAGTTGTAGGAAGGTATAATGAGCTGTGTTCAGCTTTGATTCTCTACGTGAGAATATTCTTCAGGTACAGATTAAAAAGACAAATATCTAAAAATATTTTAGAAATTGTTGCTTTGGAGGTGACTGACCTACTTCTTTAAAGAGCACGCAGAGTAAGTAGTACCCGTCAGGATTTCGAGAGGGTCTATGTCACCAAGTCAGCAGAACAAACAAGATGTGGGTGCCGTGCCTGGGATATCCTGAAGCGTGGTTGTGTGTGTGTATTAGTTCTGAAGTCAGCCTTTTACTTAGCTTCACTTTCATAAACGCTGATCTGGACTGAGATTTCCATGTTTATTATTGCATCATTCATTTTTCTAGGGTTGAAGAATACAGTTTTGCTTTCTGGTGTCAGTCCAGGATGCTGCTGCAAAGGTCATTTGCACAGTCTGTTGCTTCACAGGTGACAATTTGTTGGCTGTGCCAGGGAGGTGGAATCCCTGGACGTGTGGGATGCAAAGCTGTTTGTCTTCAGCTGCAGAACTCCTCCTCAAAGCGGAGGGCGCAATCTATCATCCACTTAGCCTGCGACAGGAGACTTTATCTCCTCCAGTTTTGAAGTTTTTAGGCATGTTTTTTCCCCCCACGCTGCCCTTGTACTGGGAAGGAATGGAATTCCCTGTAAACACCTACTGAGCCCTTCATTTTTGCTCCTCCATGTCTGCCCTTTAAATTCCTTCTTGTGGTGTTTCCTGATGAAAATATGTCTGCTGCCGCCTGCTAATACACTAAGAACACTTCCTCTCACACTGACCTGCGTGAGTCTGTTGCTTCCTCAGAAGTCTCTCAACTGTCCTCCTTGCACGCATTTGGTTTGCCTCCTTTTTCACCTGGGGTATGGTGAGATGACCCACAGAGGTCCCTTCCAACCCCTACCATTCTGTGATTCTGAGTCTTTTGCCATCCGAATGTTGTCTTTGTCTCTCTTTTTGTCTTTAGCTGCTTGGAGCCTTGGTGTATAATTTACAGTTTTTAAGCTACAGTGATGATGGATAGCTTTGCACCTCAGATCTAAGAGATCCGAATGGTGCCGTAATAAAATCTGATAGGAAAGTAATTTATCCTTGTTTTCCCTCACATCATGAGATTTATGTGCGCTTCTAAGGTGTAACAGCATCTGCCCCATGTGACCCTCAACTGGAAAGTGAGTCTTCTTTGGTTCACAGTTCAACCTTGAATCTACGTTTGATTCAATTGTAGAATTTTTAGGAAAATTCAACCCATAACAATAAAATAAATTTTTGAATGTGAGGTTCCCTCTGCCATGCATTTCTTCTGCTTGTAAATCCACTGCGTAGGTGATTTGCAAGTTAGAACAACCTTAAAGATTAGTCCTTGTTTGGTGTTACATGCAAATTATAAGCAGAAAAGATGTTAGCTTGGTTAAATCTGCAGGCATTTGGGTTTGTTAATAAAACTATTATGGCATCTCAAGAATAGCTGTTTCAAAGAAACAAAGCATTCAAAACACACTTGCCTTAACTTACAAAATCTTTTTCAAGTGCTGACTTTGAAGTATTAACCTTAATTATATTTCAAAGTATGCAGTAATCAGCCAGTGATTTGAACTGTATTTTGGTTTGCTGGATTGATGCTGTTATAATATCGCTACCAGGGATGATTTGTGTGGCTAAGACTTTACTGAGCAAACGAAACTGTAAGAATGGTCCAGCTGGTCAGACCGGCGATGGTTGTGGTCTAGCAAGCTGAGTACCATGCGTTTTGGGTGTCAGAACGGGCCACGGGAGCAAGGCTGGGAGCTTCACTGGCATCCACAAGTACGATATTGAAGATATTCCACACTCACAAACAGTAGCTGCAAGGTTTGGGGGGGCGGGTTTTGGTGGTGTGGGTTTTTTGTTTTATTTGTTGGTTGGTTGGTTTGGTTTTAATTATCGTTGGTACAACTTTTCCCCACAAATATTTGCATTCCTGGTTCTGAGAACAAGTATTGTTTTCTTATTTCCACAAGGTCTTACAGCAGTGCTACTGTATGCTATATCAAAAAGTGCGTCTTCTGGTTTCAGATGCACTTCCTGGTAAGTTTATTTGACATACTCTAATTCTTCACATGGGAGAAGTGGTAAAAAGTGCTCATGTTTTCTGCTTAATATTTCGTACAGTTTTGTTATATCCACTCTTTAACTCTTTTTGGAGCTGGAAGTTGGAGCGTTCCCTGTTTCTGAGCTTTCTCGTCATCGCCTTGTTTTCAGATGTGTGGTACATTGCCCTTCTCGACTCTGACAAACACATCTTCCACTTTATCCTTACTCACTTTGTACAAGGAGGCTTCCTGCTGCCCTTAACTTTTGTTTTTATGACTTTGAAAAAGTCTGAATCATCTGTAAAGTTTGTTGCTTCCTGTAGTCTTTTCATTTGATGAGTACCCTGGCCAGCCCAGGTCCAAGCACCAGTGCACCGTGGGCTTCCCATCACTGTGAGAACTGCCCACTCATTCCCATCTTCTGTACCTTGCTTTTTTAATATTATTAATGCACACGGAGGCCCTTTCCTTTTATTTAGTGACTACTGAGTGTTTGTAAGTGTCTTTGGTGAAGGACCTTGCAAGAAGCTTTTCAGAAATTAAAAAATGCTGTAGCAACAAGGTCACCTTGAATAATACACTGGTTGGCTACTTCAAAGAATGATTTTAGTTTGAGGTAAGAGGTGAGACTAAATTCCATAGAAACCGTGCTAGCAGGTCTGCACTGTATTAGGGCAATAGACGAGTCGATTAATCCTAATTAGATATGGAGATTTCAGGAGTCCATCTTCTTTTCCTCCTCTGCGCTGCTGCTGGATATTGTCTTTGCACGTGTCACCTTCTCTTTGCTTTCTGCTGAAGTCACTCTTGTGCTGTAGCTGTTGACGGAGAAATTTCATGGTAGTTAGAGAGCTGAACGCAGTTGGGTGCAGTAAGGTGATGCTCATCCTGAGCTAGCAGAAAAAAAAAAAGGTAAAGGTCGTTGTCCCTTAGTGTCCAAAGTGCTCTGTGACTGACACCTATGCCCCGTGATTTTGCCGTGAATTTCATGGGTTGCTGTAGAGCCCCTTCCCCTGCCTCCTTCGGTCCCGCCAGCTCCTCTGACTCTCGCTGAGTTTAAGGAAAACCTCTGGAGTGGGAGCTGACTGAGCTGCAGTGTAAATATTTATACTGGAATTTTCTGCTGTGGCCTTCAGTCTCAGGGGCAGATCCATTGCATCTTTATCATCTTTTTTTCCCTGAATTCTCTATGGCAGTTTTCTTGCTTTCGATAGTTGTGAAAATAAATAGAATACCACTTTTTCTACCTTTAGCAATTTGTTCCTCAGAATCTGCCTTGTCTTGTCTCCTCATTTCTTATTTATTAATGGAAAAACAGTATTTCTTTTTTCTGAGATCCTTATATGTCTTTAATCAATCCTTATGCTACATGAAATTTCTATTTTTTAAAAATTTATAATATCTAAAACTATTTAGTGTCTAAAAATTACTTCCCATCACAAAATGTAACTGATCTGTATTAGGATAATTTTTACTGCCAGTATACATACGAACATGCTCTTGATTTTGATCTGGTTGCTTGCGGTAATTTTGCTGCTCTTAAATGAGCAATTAACTGGTACTTGCCTGCAGTCTCCTCTGTTGCTCATTCATTTTGGCTTTACATGAAATTAGGATGCTGCAGAAATACTAGCTGGAATGTCCATTGGTCAAGTAAATTGTTTCAGTGGTTGGAAATTTCAGGACCTATTAATTTATGATGCATAACATTTAGAATCAATTAAAGAGTGTATAATTATCTATCTCAATAATTTCATGATCATATCTTTGTTATTTCACTAAACAGATTTATCTTTAAAATATCTCTGTGCAGTCTGGCAGTGTGTATAAAATAATGCTCAGACGGGCTCTCTCAGGAGATCACACGCAGAGTTGAGGATCAGATGCGCGGAAGGGACTGGACCGTGCTACCTGCAAGGTGCAAAGCTGCTGGAAAACAGGTCTGCAAGGGTCGGCTTTGTGCTACTCTGCTGCTGCCCTCGCGTACCGAGATGAAATATTTGGAAGCAAATTCAAATCAAGTGCCACTGCTTGGTTCCATGTGTCCTGTAGATACTTCTGGTTTGAAAATAAATTGCAGAAAAGAATTTTCAGGTGCTTTGACCTTTCCCTTGATGTGGCTGATGGAAATCTTAATGAAACTGTTAACAAAACCAGAGCATTCTTCTAGTAATGGCTCTTTATTTAGAAGCTACCTGTTGCTGCCTTGGATTCCGGCTACGGCTTTTCTCATTCTAGTGCTACATTATTGCCTGTTTACCTTTGCTAAGGTCAGATTAGTTTGATCTTTCTATCTCCTGTGCTGGAGGTTATGTTTGTGTAATACACAGGTAAAATTTCATTGCTGTGTCAACATTTATTTTCAACTGTGCTGAAAGTAATTGTTTGCCTATCAAATAAGTCAGGTCGGCAGCTGAGTTTCAGATGCAGCGTGGTTACAATTTCCCTTTTTACGTACTGAGCTCAGAGTGTTCTTCCATCTGATACTCAAAGCAGCTCCAAGCAACATTTAAAAATAGAAGGTTGTGCCTTCCTGTATGTTCATGTTTGTTTTGACCAGTAACTAAAGTACCGAAAACCGGCGATGTCTCAGAGCAATAGTCATTTCCCTGTCATCTCAGGTGGGTGGCTGGCTGCAGTGAGACGTGAAGCTGGACTGGTGTTTTTACAGTGGCCGTCCCCAGCACAGACCACACGAAATGGCCTGAACGCGGATTTCTGTTTTTTCATTTTGGAGGGGAAAGGTGTTTTCTGCTTCCTACAGGATTACGCATTTCTCTGTGTGATCCCCTGGTGCGCATATGGCAAATATCTGCAGTGATTGCTAAAACAGTTCTATCAAGATTATTAATTGCATAATTAGAATGTATAAATAAAACCTGTCACGTGACTGATTCTCTTGCTGAAATCTTAACATATGATGATGTGCTATGGTAGCATGCCGTAGTAAAAGCAGTAATTGAACCATCAGACCACAGTTTCCTACTAACATATATTCCTTATAATTATATTTTTCCATGGCTGAAGAGAAAATTCACAAGGGGACAGTCTCACTCTTTGCGCGGCTTGCTGCTTCATAAATCAGTGTCAGCATTTTAACTTGGGGGCTCATCAACCAAGTGAGCTTATTGTCTCTTAGCGGGAGTCCATGGTACGGAAAAAGATGATGAACCAAAAAAAGTAGTCCAACATGTTATGCTTTTTCCAGAAACAACAAGGAATGAAGATGTTCTAGGGATCTTATGGCTTTGAGGTTTGTTTGTTTCTTGTTCACTCACCAGGCTTGCCCAGCAGAACATTAAGCTTTGTGTAGCATCCCCGGATCTCAGGTTTCCTAGAATATAAATGTACTGGTTATGAGCTTATATGTGCAGCCTGTGTTAGCAAGAAGGTAGGAAATGGAGAGAACAACTGATGTACTCTTGGCCTTTGCGAGGTGTAGGGTTGGTACTGCTTTCTTCTTCCCAATGAAGTCTGCCAGTGGAGGCAGACCTGTGGTGCCATGGGAATAAATCGGGAGGGGAGGGTAGCTCGTGTGTTTTAGTGGTGGGTGCAACGAGGGTTCTCGGTGAGGTCAGGCAGGGGAGAGGAGAGTTTGCCCTTCATGTGAAGGAAAGGATCCGATGGCTGGAGTGAGAGGCTCATGGAGAGTGTGCACAGATCTGGATCAGAGGAGAGCTCGTTCCTCTTAAACCTTTTCTAGGCAAGTGAAAGAGGAAAAGGAGATTGGGAGCAGCCAGCGCAGGTTCTCCAAGGGTAAATCACACTTGGCCAACCTGATAGCCTTCTGTGCTGAAGTTGCTGTCCTTGTGGATGAGTGGTGGCCAGCCCACCTTGATTTTAGCGGGTTCTGCCGATGGGCTGGTGCAGGTCCCTGCACGGGCTGGGGGCTGACAGCCTGGGGAGCGGTTCTGCCAAAGAGCTGCGGAAGAGCCTGGGGCCCTGTTGGACACCAGGTTGGGTGTGACTTAGTGGTTTTCCATGCCAGTGATGGAGGTCGAAAGCGTAGTGAACAGCATTACGAGGCGCACAGTCGGTAAATTCAGGTGATTCTTGGCCTATATCTGTCACTTGTTAGACCAAGTGTATGTAGTACTGGGTCCACTTTTGTTGTCCGAGTACAAGAAAGATGTTGCTGAACTAGAAAGCCACCAGCGGAGGCCCCTGGGGTGGCTGGGGCTGAGCCCTTGCCCTGGGAGGAGAGGCTGAGGGAGCTGGGCTCGTCCAGCCCGGAGAAGGGACGGCTCCAGAGGCTGAGCGGTTCCCAAAGGGCCCGGGCCTGAGCCAGGGCTTTACTGGGGGACGTGAGAGGCAAATGAGCTACAACAGTCATGAATCGAAATGGGGGGAGGTCTGAACTAAATACAGGGCTGGAAGATGTCAGTGAGGATAATTAAGCTGGAACAGCCCGTGCAGAGAGGCAGGAGAGTCCCCCAGCTTGGAGGTTTGCTGGACCAGACTGGACCTTGGAGCTGACCCTGCTCTGAGCGTGAGCTCGGACTAGAGACCTCGTCAGCCTTGATGCCCATCCGCAGTGGTGCTCTGACACGCTGTGATGTGCTGCTGACGTTGTGCGAGGCTTCACTGGTAGTGCTGGTGAAGCAGTCGGTAGCGATCACTTGGTTGATGTAAATGAGGCGGCAAGGGACACTGCACAGTAAAACCAAACCAAAACAGAAACCCCAAGCCCCAAAACAAAGAAATAAAAAAAAAAAAGCAGAACAGAGGAAAACAAAGCAAAACAAAAAAGAAAAAAAAGTAGAAATTAGAACCAACAGCAGAGGATCTGTCAATCAAAATATTTTACTGTCTACGCAGTAATAAAAAAATAATTTCCACTGCAGTCCAGCTTGCAAGCCACGTAGAATACCAGTAGTAAATATTTAATAGTAAAGGAGTGCTATTTCTCTAAGTGATGAACATTTGTTTTCCCTGCTTCCACTTAAGGGAGTAGGTGAGCTGTATTGATCTCGCATCAACTTTAAAGCTGAGCACTCTTTTGGATTAAGAATCAATTTAGAATTTTTCAGTATGTAAAAGTACGTTGGGGGAGATTGGGAGAAGGAAATGCTGAGTGGAAATAGAAATTGTGAGAGAAATCCACATATATTTTTACCTAAAATAGTCCTTACTTTATTTGATGGAAAGTCATTGTAATAGCTGTGATCTGAGTTACAAATTTATCCTGTAAATTGCTGTTCATTTTCTGGATGATTCAGCACTTGATACTTAAATCTGAGAAGACATATTTATTTTTTTCTCCTTTGTCAAATCAAGAGGAAAAAAAACTATGGTGAATGAAGTCTTGTTTTTTGTGCATTTATTAAATATCTAGACTGGAGCCCTCTGTTTTGGCCATTTGCACCTGTGCCTTCAGGGAAAGGTTTTACTAAATATGCTCTGGGACTTTGTTGCCACAGCCAGAGAAGTCTGGATGCTGTAATGGATACACGCGTAGAACCCATACAGGCAATGGTAGTTAGTCAGTGAGCGATGCGTTTTTTTACTTCTATGATTTCTAAGTCATCTCAAAGCATTTCTGCTGAGGGGGAGAAGACGATCATTTTCAGAATTTTTATGCAGGAGTTCTGGCAAATAAATTAACCTTTCAGGCTTAAGCGAGGATACGCACTGTAAAGTGGCTAGAAGCGGGTACTTACAGTGCCTTAAATGAGTTCAGAATGGGGTGTCTAAAATAGCAGTAATGGCAAGCAACATCTTCTCTCTTATGCCATGAAAACATTTAAATGCCAGAATATTGCCTCGGAGTTAAGGGGCGAGTGGTGATTTACGGAACTGCTGTTGCGCTCGGTGGTTTACAAGCAGTCGAGCACGCTTGGGTCCGGCAGCGTGCGTTGGCTTCCCAGCCCCCGGCTCAGGGTCTGCCGGGGGAAAGGCAGCATCTGCGTTCCTGCCGCGCTGGAAGGGGCTGCCCGCCATCCTTGTGCAGCTTCCCCAGCCCTTTTCAGACAGCTGAGCTGCCTGTAGCAGTGCCTCAAGCAGATTGCAGCAGCTGGTTTGCTCTCCTTTTTTGATTTTTAAGGATCTAAATGTCATTCCATGTATTATGCCTTTTAAATTTTCTGAAGAATTGCTGTCTCCCTCCTTTGACCTTCTGCAGTGCATCTTACCCAGCTCGGCTGTGATGGCAGCGCTTGCAGCAGCGTCTGCGAAAGGTTTCAGTATTTTGGCACTGCAGGAGCCCATGGTCAAGTATCAGCCACGGTAGCAGTGTGGGGTTTGCAAGCCTCCAGTAGCCTCTTTATACATTTCTACAGAAGGCGATTTTACAGACCTTTACACGAAACTTAAAGACTGCGAGCTGTCGATGATGGTAGGTTGTTTGGGACCATCCTGTAAATGCTGTGTAGTGGGCTCTGTGAGTCTTGTTTGTGCAGTGTTAGTCTTTTCAGTAATCAGACGCAGACACGCTTGGATGAAGTGAATTATTTTACATCAGCTGGTCATTTCATTGCCAATGTTATCGTGATGAAAAGTTACTTCTGTTCAGTTGTCCTAGCAAAAGATGGTCATTATTAGGTCTAAAACCACAGTTTCATGAATAAAAAAAGGAGTTTTGAATACGGGCATAGAGAGAGGAAAATGATTTACATTTCCTCTTCCCTTCCTTTCCTGCTTCCAACAGGTCCTTTGCCTTATTAAAGAGATCAGTGATTCATCGAGCATATGGCAGCAAATCTGTTGAGCTGGTAATCCGTGTTAAAGCAGTGGCAATTTCCAAAAGTTAGGTTCAATGAGTCTTGAGGAAAAAAGTGTTGCTTTCTCCCTTTCTCCAGATATTTACGTCAAACCGTATGTATACGAGAATGCTTCACTTCATCTTGAACGCTTTGAGCCTGTCTTCTCGCAGCGCTCGAGCAATGCATCGAACAAGAATCAACTTGAGCTGAGTAACGTGCTCCTGGCTCAGGCAGTTGTTGCAGTGAAAACGTGTTATCGCTCACCCTCGACAGACAAAGGTCGGGACTCGCTTTCAGCCATTCTTGCACCCGCTCCGCCGTCGGCCCCTGGCTTTTTTCCTTCCCGTTTCCGAGCGGGTTGCTGGGTTTGGTGGTGGGGAAGGCGAGCAGCCTCTCCGCTTCAGTAAAAGAGAAGCGAGAATCTCTTATCGATTGCCTTTTGAAGTCGGCCCACCCGAATGCCTTGGTGCCTTGGGCTGCTGAACTCGGCTGAGCAGCGACTGTGGTGCAGGTACCTCCAGATCGCGTTTTCAGACCGGTGAGTCCGCATTGCTCAGTAGCTTCGCTGCGCTGTCTCGGCTGAAGCAGAGGTGTCTTCTAGCTGCCACATTTGTTGGTTTGTCAGAGCAGTAGATCGATCTCAGCATCTCCTGGGCTGCCTGCTCTTGAGGTCTTCAGCTGGCAAATGCTGTTGATATGAAATGTAGCTTAGTTTTGTTTCTGGAGTGTGGTTTATAGAATAATGATAGAAAAACAGTGTATGAAGTGTTTGAATTTAAGTATTATTAGCAATATGTGGTCCCTCAGAATTGGTGTGCTCTGAGGTGTGGGGTTTTTTCTTTCTTTTATAAATGCTTATTACAGTCTTCTAATGGTAAGCCATAAGTGCGAAGCTGCGAGCCATGGCTTGTACTCTGATAATCGCACTAATGAGCCTTTAGAAGTGCAGAATCCTGTGTTAACATCTTATGTTTGTGCATGGTTGAAACAGTCTTGTAGTTAGAGTTGTAAAGTTGTAATTATTTCCAGGTAAAATAGAGAAAAAGTGTCTGTGATACTGAGTAAAGAAGCCAGAGTCGGAGTTCCTGATGTGATGACTCCCGTAATCAAGGCAGACGTGACCGTGTTATCACAGTTCCATACCCTTGATTTGAGAACTAATCCCCGCAATCTTGCCAGGAATGCAGCTACAAACAAGTCGTGTTCCACTCCTGGCCACAGAGGGAAGAGCGAGCGAGCACAAGCCCCCAGGTGCTGATGTGCATTGGAGGCAGCAGCTCCCGTGGTCCACAGTCCATCCTGCTGCCGGTGCTGGCTGCGTGACGTGTGTTGGCTCGGTGAGGTGTAGGCAGAGCGCTCTGCAGTAGAGTGGAAAAGGAGAGTTGTTGCTGAAAGCCATTTGGTGATCTTAATTCTAATCCCACAGAAGTAGTTTTCATAAAATTCTCGTTCCTAGAATCAAATCATCACTTATGAATCAAGCTTTTGTTTGGAAGAAAAATATGAAGCTTTAAAGCTCTGGTGGATGTAAGAAGCTTGAAAACCTGAATGCTTACAAGTGCCAATGCTGAAAAATAATTTGGTGGCTAAGATGCTATAAAATCAATAATAAGACTTTTTCTGAGAGGTCTAATCATTTTTCAGTCCTGGGTTTGATACTGTTGAACTATTAGGTGACTATTATTATCTTTGATAAACAATACACAAAGCCAAGTCCCCATCTGCGGGACTTTGGAACGGAGATTCCTGGACCAGGATTTCACATCCGTTTCGAGACAGGGTTGCAAGAGTGTCTAGGAGAAACGTTTCCTAAACGTGAATGTGCAATCGTCAGAACTTCTGAACGTCGTTTTAATGCTTTATTGGAATTTATTTTGCACTCCATTTCTTCTCTGCACCATTCATAAAGTTTTATCTAAAATATTGATTGCTTGGCGTGCGGTACTGATTTTGGTTTTATTTTTCCTGTGCGGGATAAAGAGTGAAAGTGACTTAATCCTCAAAGGCTGCAAGGAATGTTGGCTCTGGCGCTGAGAAGGAAAATAGTTGGTTTGCAGTGGGAATGGTATGGAAACCAAATACTTCTAATGCTGCCTAAAGGAAGAAAACTGAGCAGCTGATGCTGATGACTTGGAACTTTCAAGCTTTTATCAGAAATAACTTCATAAAAGTGCGTGTGTATTTTGTCAGCCATTTTTGCAATACTTTTGCGTGCTTACTGGAATAACACATCACCACATTTGTTCACTTTTACACAGAGAAAACACAAATTGACAGCAAATAAAAGCACAGATAAGATTTGGCAACACGCGGCCTCGTGGTCGTGAGTGTGGAAGTGGGCCCAATGACACCGGGGTGTCTGTATGTAACCCTACGATACTCCCTGATCGTCTGGGTTGACAGCTGCTGCTCGTCCTGTCTGGCAGTGCCCGACTGTACCATCCACGCGTGTAGCTGTGCACGAGCCCTGCAAGCACCAGCGCAGCAGAACAGGCGGGTTCTGTCTGAGAAAACGTGGATTTTTAATGTCCCTCTATGGAGAGGGACTTCAAAGTTGGGACTGGGGGAATTTTCTATACTTCCAGTTAACTTTCTAGAAAGTGTAGATGTTCCTTTACAAACCTCCTTCAGACAGCATCGTAAGTCGTGTGAGTTAAGTTTTATAGAAAATTGGACCAGTTTGCTCCCAAGTTTTTATACAGTTCTGATAGGATTTGGTTTGACTTCAACATATGTTTGACATTTGTCGTATATCTAATTGATGGTTACTGCTTTTATGGTAGCTATCCCAGCATATTTTAGACCAAAATTTAATGCCAGTCTGTATACATCCTTTTAATCTCACTTTTGTACTCCTACACTATTATATGGGTTATGATTAAGGCACTTCCCGAAACGCGAATCCCTAGAGGCTCTACGGAAAGAGATCGATCCCTGCTGTTCTGGCACTATTGTTCGGCTTTCTGCACCACTGACTGCGGAAAGTATTAAACCTTTCTCTCCCATGGTTGTATATCATGTTTGTATTCTTCCTAGAAAAGAAATGAAAATATTTTTAAATGAATGAAAGCAAATTAGTAATATTATCCTAGTTAAGAATTACCATGTTATAAATGTGATAGTCTGAAAATACAAGCCAGGAAGCTAGTACCGCTGGGAAAAACACAAGTTTTGAGCTTCAGATATTTCGAAGGACAGAAGTTTGGGTTTTTTTCCTTGATTGTGTCAGTTACTAAGCAGAATATTGTCTTTTCCTACAGAGGTGGTCTCAGTGAAAGGTTGCTATAGATCATAATTAGAGCAAAGATGTAATGAGCAACAGTTTTCAAGGTATTCACCCTGTTCCTTGTCACCGTAACTTGTGATGTGTAGGAAGCCTCCTGAGAGACAGCGGATGAAGGTTTGGGTAGCTGGTTCCCAGCTAGGGAAGGTTCCAGCTCTGGGAGTATCTGCGATCAGGGAGTATCGTAGGGTTACATACAGACACCCCGGTGTCATTGGGCCCACTTCCACACTCACGACCACAAGGCCGCGTGTTGCCAAATCTTATCTGTGCTCTTATTTGCTGCCAATTTGTGTTTTCTCTCTGTAAAAGTGAACAAATGTGGTGATGTGTTATTCCAGTAACTTGTGATGTGTAGGAAGCCTCCTGAGAGACAGCGGATGGAGGTTTGGGTAGCTGGTTCTCAGCTAGGGAAGGTCTGTTTGAGAGAAGGGAGAGAGATGTACATTTTCTAAATTATAAGTATGATAGAGCAATCAAAAGAAATCTGTGTAGTATCTAGTTGATTCTCTTTTTTATCGAGGAGATTCAGTGCTTATAGAAGTGGCTGAACTAGGCTTACCTTACAAAGAAGTGACTATGAAATAATTTATGTGTTTAAAACAGTTAAAATTGCAGTTTTTCTGGACTTTAGTATTAAGGGATACGGAGATCATATCAAACTCTGTGGGAAGTGCAGAGCCGCTGTTAGATCTCTCCAGGACAGCTCTAGGGTCGTAGTCCCTGGAGGTGGTAGACCATGTGTAGTTTACTCCCCTCAGGTGCTTCAAGACCACGTATTGTGTTACTCCAGCTGTAATAGGTAAAGAAGCTATTTTGTTGTGGTATCACAAAGCAGTGCCTGCATTTCATCTCACTGTGCTCCCAGGCAGTAGATCTCAGAGAGGACTGCCAGCACCATCTAATCCCACCCCCTGTTCTCTGGGATTGTCTTCTGGAAGACTTCCAAAGACTGAGATTAAAGAATGTATTAGAAATGTATTTGGTCTTTTTAAAAAGGCATGTATCACTAATTGCTGTAATTTCTGCCACCCTCCCCGCTTTTGTATGCATTCAGTTATGACATATCCTTTGCCCTAGCTGAGTAAGTGTTGCCGTCTGCCACCGTCCTTTAACTGAAAACTGTGGCAGAGGTGCTGGGAATAGGTTGTGGACTGATAATAGTGTGTCAGCTGTGGTTGAAGGGTGAATGGCTTCGCTGCGAAGATCTGGCCAGCAGGTCGAGGGAGGGGATTCTGCCCCTTTGCTCTCGTGAGACCCCCACCTGGAGTCCTGCATCCAGCTCTGGAGTCCCCAACATAGGAAGGACAGGGATGTGTTGGAGCAAGTCCAGAGGAGGGCCGCAAAGATGATCCGAGGGCTGGAGCACCTCTCCTATGAGGACAGGCTGAGGGAGTTGGGGCTGTTCAGCCTGGAGAAGAGAAGGCTCCGGGGTGACCTTAGAGCAGCTGCCAGTACCTGAACGGGCCTACAGGAAGGATGGAGAGGGGCTTTTCACAAGGGTGTGTAGTGATAGGACAAGGAGGAATGGCTGTAAACTAAAAGAGGGCAGATTTAGATTAGATATTGGGAAGAAATTCTTCACCATGAGGGTGGTGAGGCCCTGGCCCAGGTTGCCCAGAGAAGCTGTGGCTTCCCCCTCCCTGGCAGTGTTCAAGGCCAGGTTGGATGGAGCTCTGAGCAACATGGTCTGGTGGAAGATGTCCCTGCTCATGGCAGAGGGGTTGGAACCAGATGATCTTTAAAGTCCCTTCCAACCCTTATCATTCTATGATTCTTTGATGTAGAGTGATGAAACTATAGAACTTCTGCTTACTTCAAGGTCTTTATTTGGGACTTCAGTATTTGAATGAGTGTGTCATTCAATTTAAATGAAAAGGAGAAGTTCGGATCTCAGATTAGAAGAACAGGACATGAACCAGGAAGGCCACTTTTACAACTGGTCAAAAGCACAGTAATTCTGTCACTGGCCTGCTAGCATTCTGCTTTCATGTTAGCATCTTGCTGGCTTGGGCCCTTTTGCTTTTTTCCAGAACTACATCAGTTAAATAAGTGGTATCTTTTTCTAAGCTATGCTTTTCTTTAAAACTGTTTTGTTTCTTTCTCATAGTATTTTTCTTTTTTTGTAGTTGTCAGAGCATTACTTTGGGCAACAGCTTAAAAATTAAGAGAATTTTAGTTGAAGCCTACTAAACCTGTTGCTTTGTTATCGTCTAACCTGTTCCTGCTCTTTGGCAGGGATTTACAATGGTACCAGTGCGATGAGTCTGGACTGGTGCAGAACCAAGCAAAATATTAGTGTTAAAGTGAAGGTCAGCCCAGGCTCGGAAGGACAGCTGGAAGGTAATGCATTTGTTAACTGGAAGAAGGTTACAAAATCGAGGTGCTGCTACCAACAATAAAGAGATCAGAGAGTTGTTCATGTTGGAAGGGACTGTGGGGAGGTTGTTGGATCTAGCCTCATTTCTTCCTTGAACTGCTGACAGGCTCAATATCAAGACTATGCTCCAAGTAGCACTATACCTACAGCGTGAACAAAAGAAACAAATAAAGAAATGGAATTTTGCAGTGCAAAAAGGAGTCAGTCCCTACTATGTTTGTAATCTAGGAGTTTTGTTAAAGCAAGGAGTAGTTACAGGCTGCTGTGGCTTTTTGAGTGAGACATCTCTCCCAGAGCACAAGATGTGACGACTCCAATGGAAGCAGCCTTCCGGCGAGAGAGCAGGCGACTTGGTCGGCGCAGTAAGTCTGAGGCTGGCGAGGTTTTGGGCATTTACTGCTTGCAAACATGACACCAGTTCATTCCTGGAATATTAAACTTTTCATATTTACTCTCGCTATACCTGGCAAGAGGCCTTAAGAAGTCCCCTGTTGGTGCTGCTCGACTCAGGTATCTTTATAGTTCCTCTGACTGGTTTGACAGAGCATTCACAGGCCGAAAGCCAGACCGAGCTGTCTTCTCAGCAGCAAAACACAAGACTAGGAAAAAAGGTGCAGTCAGCTTTTCAGCTGCTTGCTTTTTTTCCTAGTCACTCTATGCTAATGTGCAAATCGGTACGTACTGTGTACACAGTGGTGGTGTAAGTCCCCCCAAATGTAAATCAAACAAATGATCTCTCTCAAAATTTCCTGATGTTTGTAAGTAGAACAAAAATGACACCTTTGCTTTGGTATGATGAAATGGCTTCAAGATGATTTGTAGAAAATATTGGATTATGGTTTGGATATTTAAGAATTTCTGTAGAAAAATGTAAATTATCATTATTTTTCAATCTCCCTTGCCTAAAAGCCAGGTGAGGTTTCTGACACTGCCTTTCATACATCTCATACAATTTAGGGAATGAAATTGCAAAAGGAAGGAGAACTGAAAACTAAATGACACGCACAGTTCTCGTGTACCTTATGGCCCAGTTCGTTTGGCAGACGTGTATTTTCCTGTGGGCTTCACAGTGCTAAGCTTTTTGTAAATATTGATTTATAAGATGAGTTGCTGATTGCTTTGCACCTGAAGCACTGGTTGTAAGGATGTTTACAAAGAAATGCTGTCACCTCCATTGCATATGTGACTTGAGAAAGAACTAGTTGCAGGGAAGAGAGTAAGAACACACGGGGTTCGTTTATCTAGGACAAGAAAGGCTTCCAAAACTCACGATACTAATTCACGACAGGAGAACATTTCTGTGTTGTTATTTCACTTTTCCATTGATTTTTGGGCAGTGAAACTCAAGTCTTAATGGTGTCAGTTTGGAGGTAGAATAATTTGGCAATCGTGGGTTACAAAACTCGCAGGAAGATCTTATTCAAAGCATATTATGAGTCAAAATCCAGCCAGCTGGATTGGGTTGACGGAGGTCAACTTCTCTGAGTAAAAAGGAAGATATTTTCTCTTCCCTTTCCCCTTTTTGAAATGTGTTGAGTGAGCTTTTAACTTTTTTTTTTTTTAATTTTTGAGAACTTTTTTCTTTCTGAAGTCAAATGTAAAATTCAACAAGTAGTTTTCAGTTAACTCTCCTCTGAAGTGCCAGTTGTTTTGGATGTCTCGAGTGTAGTCAAGCTGAGTCTCCTTCACTTGAACTTAAAATCTGCTCTACTTGGCTGAGCCTGTTGTCACCCTAATTTTTGGTTTCTTCTGCTAAGAATGTTCCAGTCTGACCTCTGTTCCTGTATTACATATTCTCCCTGGATGGGATTTTCAGGTGCAGCTGAGGAACACAGATGGTGTTAAAAAATAATGGAACTTGGGTACCAGATCATACAAGGTTCTTTGCCAGTCCTACCGTCTTCTGTTCACTGTGTTTGATGTATTCTTCTCTGAAATATTACCCTTCTCTCTGACCTTGTGAAATCTGTCTTTTTACCATTACTTTGAGAGGACCTTCTTCCTCCCACTCGCCTTTAAATGTGGTGTGAAGATACTGCTGAGAGCATCACAGGGATCGCAAATGCCAAGCCCCTTTTGCACTTCAAGGTCACGGTGTGTAAACCTGTAGTCACAGTGAGGGCGCAAGGGGTTAACACCAAGAATCCTGAGCAAGTGAGAAGATCTTTGGGTCATGTTTTTTATCTGAATCTGCTCTCAGTATTTAGTTAGCCCTTGTTGGTTTTTTTTTTTAAGAAATGAGGAGGGAAGTGTGTGGCGTGTCTGCGTAACTGTAGATTTAAAGTTTGTGTGAAGTTACATGGGTTGGGATAAAGATTAATGTTCTCTGTACTTTTTTGCTATTACTTCATTGTAATGCAACAAGATCACAGGAACTTTGAAGTGATAGTTCTTTCCAGTTTGGACGGAGTTGATAGTGTAGGGCAGTCTTTGTTAATACTTGCTTGCCATCTAAGCCTCCAGTGCAAAACATGTTTCAGAGCAGACAGACAAGGCCTCAGATGCTTTGAGAACTTTTTTGTCCTTTTCAGAGGTTGCCCAATCAAGTATGTAAAGCAGCAGCAGCAGCCGCTCTGCTCTAACTTAATGACTGTTATGTAAAAATAGATCAGAGCAGTGGTTGGTCAAGCTCATCGTCTTTCTGCCTGTGGTCATGGTAGGTGCCTGGAGATGCGCATAAGGGATGAGCGGGAATGTCATGTCTACCATCCATGCCATACGCTGCCAGTCTGCAGCCCTTTTGCATCCCAGGCTCCTGGAGACAGGAGGTGTCTTCATAGTTGTTAATAATTCCAGGAGAATTTTCTTCTATTAGTTTGACCAGTGTCTATTTGAATTCATGTTAGCTTTTGCACCTAGATGTGTTTCAGCAAGAAGGTGTCACAGCTTTGCCATGTTTGAAGAGCTGCTTGCACTGTTTGGTTTTGCCCTGTCTGCCTCTGGTTCTTTCGATGGCAGCTGGCTCTTTGGGTAAGCAGCAGTCAAGGTTTGTCTCGCTGAGTATCAGTCTGCGTCACACATGAATTTATAGACCTCTCCTTGTATCTCCTCTCAGCCGCTTATTTTCCATCTCTAATAGTCCTGGCTGGCTTCGTCGTTCTGGTGCGGAAGCTGTTTCTTCTCTGTAGCCTTTCTCTGAACCTTTCCCAGTTCTACCAGCAGGATCTTCCCCCAGGTTTTTTTCAGCTCCTTCTGTGGTGAGTATAACAATACTAAAGGTTGCATTGAAGGTGGAAAGCACACCTGGGATTTAGAGTGATATAATGCCTCATTCTTTGTGTTTTACTTTACTCCTGATATTATCTAACTCTTTCTTTTATCTTTTTTTTTTTTTCTTTTTTTTAATGAAAAGCTATTGAGCTGATGTTTCCATGGCTTTGACTATTTAATCTCAGAAACCCTTTGGAATTTCAGGTAGATAACTTCTCATCCTGACAGTATCTCGCTGTTCGCTTCGTTGCTGTCTTCGATAGTCTGCTGATGCTTCAGAGGCATTCACCAAACGGAGGTGTCCTGGAATGAGAACTTCCCTTCAGCGGGAGCGTGGATAAAAACAAAGTTCTTTCTGGTTTTGTTCTGGCGCTAACTCCAAGTGTGACTTGTATACTTTGATCACCTCGCCATCCTTTAGGCTTTCTGGCAGGGTTCTCGCTTTTGAAAGAGGAGTATTTTACTGGTTTTGAGGACTTCTGTGAATTCATTTGTGACTGTTGGTTTTGTGGTTTTTTTAACCCCACCTAATTGTCTTTTTGCGATTAACTTGTTGGAGTTCATGATCCTTCCTGCTTCATTTGGATCTTTTGATGCTCTTTGAAAAATGATTTTTATTTTTGTAATGTCCTTAACCATATTTTCCAGCTGCGATGGCTTTCTCTTGGTCCTTCTCAAGTTCTTTTTGATAAGTGGTATTTTGTCTGAATCTTTACTGTGGTGTCTTTAAACAGTTTCTGTGCTGCCCACCAAGGGCTTAGTGTGTCGACTGCTTCTTTTCACTCCTTTTTCAGAGTTTAAGAAACTGCTTTTCTTACTTTCCTGCAGTTTCTGTGTTTGAAGTTAGACAAAAATCCCCACTAAGCTACATTCTCACTGCTCCTATGTGGATGCTGCATCTGAGTATGCTGTGGGCAGTATTGCAGAGCCGTGCTTTGATGCCGACGTTTACCCAGGTCCCGCAGACTGCTGAGGGTTAAGCGAACTCCGGCTGCCCTGTTTGTGGCTTTCCTGCCTCGCTGCTGGGTGAAGCTGCTGCTAATCACACCCTTGGATGAAGGCTTTGCAGTGCCTCCCGATCTGACGTTATCTCGTTTCCATGGAGGTAATGGCAGGCTCCCGTTACTGTTGTGTTTTCATCCTTTGCAACATTTCTGCTTTCTTCCTGGATCTCTTTACATGCTGCTATTTCTGTGCTTGCCGTTGCTGCTGCTCGCACAGCAATGGCTGATATTTTTAAAAAATATCCAGAAACAGCCAGACATGGCTTGAACCTCGGGTGCGACCTCTGGTTGCCTTTCAAGGAGTTTTCAAAAGATTGAAGTTCAAGTAAGAGAAGGCGCATATTAACTAAAGCTACGATGCAGGACACATTCATGCATTCTCCCTAACACAGGAAACAGCAAAATTATCGGATAACTTGTGTCTAAATAGTGATTGCTGCTGTGCTGCCCCAATCTCTCTACTTTTGTTGCGTGTCCATGTATGCCAGACTTTGAGAAGTGCTGTCATTGCTTGTCAGTCAGCATTATCCAACACTGCAACTGCCAGTAAGTGTTTCCTGCGATAGTGCTCTGCAGCGGTACGGGCGCGTCTGGGGGAGTTCAGTTCCTTCCTTCTCGGTCTTGTGCTGGGAGCCGTGGGTGGCGGGACAGCAGGCTGGGTACGAGCCACTGAATAGGACGTGTTAGAAAGCTACTCGGAAGTTAACAGAAGTGTGATGCAGGAAAAATGAGGATGGGGAGGGAGGTGAGTGAGTGGAGGAGGAGGATAATTTCCCCAAGCATGGGGGAGCGTGGTGCAGAGCCTGTGCCGGGCACCCATGGGTGCATGTCTGCTGTATGTGCTGGGCAGAGCAGTTTGTACTGCGTAGGGTATTCTTTAATTGGCACATTATTTAATAAAGTTGATGTTTCCCCTACCTATTTGTGAAAATATTGCATCTATGTAATGCTGCATATGGATTTTGATTTATCTTTGCTGATGTAGCTTTCTGTGGAAACCGAGTTTACCCTGCCTGATCCTCGCTCCCGTGGGAGGACAGTGGTTGATTCCGATCTCCCTGACCCCTCTAATAGAAAATAGCCTGAGAACACGGAGATAGCTGGAAGAGACAGGCTGCAGAACTGACCAGGGTAAGGGCAGGGTTGCATCAAGAGCTTGGTTTTCTTAAGCAACAGGGAATCTACTTTTTAAATGCTACAACTCCTGAAAAAAGTTGGAGTCTGGCTTGCGAACACAGCAAGAGCAGTCATTCCGGCGGGACAAAGTCATGGCCGAGGGAAGAGGTGTTTGTACTTCTGTTACTCACAGGAACACACTGCCGTTGCTTCTGCTTTGCCCTGTACTCCTGCTTAGGTGATAGGAGTGGGCATTTATTGGCTTATTTTCCTCTGCTGTTTGCAACTCTTTCTGAAGCTGGGCAAACTGCAGGAGGGACAGAGTGGGAAGCACAGAATCTGAATGCAGGTTTTCTTCCTCGGAGAGAGGAAGGAACTGAAGAATGTCACTTGCAATTAAAACCAGAACAAATTTACGCTTTTGGTTCCTGATGAACTCAGCTTTGTGTTGCATTTTGAAATTTCTCCTTAAAAAGAAGACAAAATCTAATATTGTATCTTCCTGTAGAGCATAATTTCTTTTCGCTGCTCGTGCAGAGGCAGACCCTCGGGCCCTGTGGCGCAGCCCGGCGAGCGCTGACCGGTGGCTGCGGTGCCGCGGGGCTGTCTGCCCTCGCAGCGCGCGTGGCAGGGAGCAGCAGCCGCAGGTGGCTTTGTCCTTCATAAAATCCATATCAGGAATCTCCAGTACGAGATCAAAATTTTATAAGGGAGGGAAAAAAAACCCCCACAAGCAAGAAAAGAAGCGGAGATGAGACTCACGCTAAAGATGTCTGTACATCTCATTAATTTTTATGATATGAAACTGCGTGTGTTGTGAATTTTCTTTGCAGTGAAGTTGTTGCAAAAGTCATTTTCCTTTACCTCACCAGTATGCTAAGCTGTTCTCTGCATGCAAAATGTATTTCTTTATAACATGTTTTTTCCTGCTTATTGTTTGTGGGGTCACACCATAACGCTGTTAATGTAGTTTGTTTGATCTGTTGAGGTAAAAGCAAGGTGGAAAAATGTGAAAGAAGGGTTGGTATTTTAATCTTCTTTGCTGCTGAATGTGACTTGCTGTGCTTTTATTAAGAACAGCTATGCTTGAAAAAAATTGCTAGTAACCTAGATTTCCTGGAAGCTCCTCTACCTCTTTTAACTTCTCTATTCTCACTACTTTTTTTAAAAAATTAATATATGAATTACGGGTAAACATCAGCAACTTTTGTTCCACCCATTGTGTTTACATTTTTTCACATACATCTGTACTAGCCCTTTCTTCTCCTTCAGTCTAAGATCCTTTTCTGAAAGTATCTTCGCAAATTTGGAGGGAAGAGCTATTTCTAAAGTAGCCAATATCTCCTTGTTTTATTTTTAATGTCTTTTGGAAATGAGGATAGATTGTTCATCAGGGCATTCAGGAGCAGTTGCCTGGAAGGAAAGGTATTAGAGGAGGAAAAAAGCCGGAGAAGTAGAACTGAACTGTTTTTTTCTTGAGCTGCATATGGCGTTTCCTTCGAAATTACTGGCGTTTTCATTCTTTCTTAGTTGAATGTCTAGCTGATTTCAGTGTGGAGAAATATTTAATTAGGGATTAATGAAAGACCCTTTCATATTACAGATGAATGTGGCTTCACGCTAATTTCCTCTGTTTAAATTCCCCATTGCTGGACTGTTAATTAAAAGTTTAAATTAAGGAATTTCTTTATCGAAAACTAGATCTCTAAATATTAAACTGTATGCGCCTCTGCACCCTGATCATCCCATTTTAGTAGGGGTAGTACTTCTTCAGTGAATTCAGTCGTTCAGTAGCTGTTCTTCAGAGAATTGGTGCTACGTGTAGCTTTTCTTTTGACTCCCAGGAGTCAAAATAAGGGACCTCTCTCTTACTGTCGAAAGGATTCTCTGGTTTTGTAGAGTTATTCCCCAAAGTCCCGTTCCCAGTTCAGAAGCCAGACTGCAGTTTTGCTCCATGCTGTCGCCACTGGCCATGCACATCTCCCATGGCCGCGTGGAGAGACCAAAGATGCTAGCTCACCCCCAAGCCCTCACGCTGCTTTGAACCAAGGGAGAGCAGCGCGGGAATCAAAGCGACAGCCGTGAGTAGCCCTGCATTGATTTCCATGTTGCCAACCTTTCCTCGAGATGATAAAAGCGACTGGCGGGGGCTGTGTCACTTGCTCTGCTGGCAGGCCAGCCGCAAGCCGGATTTTCGATCGCGCAAATCCTTTCTGCTTTCTCCCACGTATCTTTCTCGTTATTTGACATGGAACAGCAACGGGAATTTGAGTTCCAATGAATCCTGGATCACTGAGAAGGAATTTCAAAGGTAATTTTTTTATAGTTGAAAGAGCATTCCACAGCATGTGAGCTGCGATTGTACGTACGCGCAGGCACCCTTCGCAGCCTTCGTCTTCATAGGTCTCTGGAGGAGTATAAGTAAGCCTCAGCAAGCTCATTAGTTAATTCTCTCCATAGAAGCATTTATTTTCCCTGCCCCCTTTTCTCTTTCTTTTTGGTTGGTAGGGAAACCCTAGGATCTGACAGTGAACTTTTGGTCTCAATAAAGCAGTTATACAGGGTTTGGGTGGAATTTCTCTGAACTTCACGAAGAGGGAGAAAATGTGGAAAATGCTTCCTCCAAGCAAAATATGAACAAAATGTTGCGATTCATTAAACTCCTTCCTATTTGCCTGCGAGTGAGAACTTTACAGTTATTCAGCTGAATAGTGCGTGGCCCTGAGGGGGCAGAGCCAGCAGCAAAAGAGATGGCAGTAGTCCAAAGAGCAAAATGCATGTTTTCAGGAAAATTAGGAAATTTTGCTCCAGGCACATCCCTACATGCACAGTGAGTTTGTTATATTGGGACTTTATATTGCTGTTTACTTTGGTTTTAAATAAGAAACGAAGGCTACTTTTTAGTGTCACGTGAAATCTGGAGGGTGCAGGTCATCTGCTTTAATGGTTTCATATGCATTGAAGTTTCCCAGTTGAAGTGTTTCAAGTTGCACTGGATGGTCCAAGGGCCAGTTACTTTGGCTGGTTTTGGAGAACGTTTGTATCAACTTCCTTGTACTGTATCTTTGTTTCTGAAGTGCGAAACACTGATTACGATAACCTGCAAATAACTGCATTGTTATCACATCGTTTAATCCTAGCCTAGGATTCTGTTTGTATGCTGTTGCTTGGGAAATTCAAATTTTGACCTATTTTAGAAGAAAAGTTGAAGGCTGGCGGTGGAAGCCTGAGGCCACGCAGCGGAGCGGCCTCCAGGAGAGGGCAGTGGTGTCCTACCTAGCGCTGGTGGGAGCCTTCCAGCCCAGCCGCTGGGTGAGGCTTCGGGAGCTCTGGTCCCCGCCGTGTCCTCAGCGTGCGGAAGAGGAGATCGCTGTGGGCCCTTGCTCAGTACGGTCCTGTTCGTGAGGTGCGTGTGAAAACACAAGCCTAGCAGATCCTGTCTTCCAACACAATTAAAATTCTTTCAAGGGTAAGATGTGCCTGAGCACCTGGTAGTTGTACGGAGCTGAGCATAGGTTTTCCCTGCACTAGGTGACTGAGTAACTTTAATCCTCGTTAACATACTGGACTTGCGTTTGCGTGCTCATCTGTGTTGTAGCTTGCGTAAAAGTCCTCGCCGATAGAATGCACTACTTGAGGTGTTAGCTGGGTAGAAGGGGTACCTAGAGCCAGGAGCGCTTGTCCTGGACATACGCCTGTTCCACGGCCTGGGACAATTCCTGTAGTCTCTTTCTGTGCATTTATTGCATGTATATTACTATGCAGAGTCCTTACAATGTATTTTGGACAGTATTTAATTTTGAAGTTACTGTTGTGTGTTTACAAATGCAAATCCTGTTGTATAAGGGAATTGCTTTTCGCTTTTGGCATATTGCGTTCAGGTGTCCATGTATTTGCGCAGGTCCTCTTGCATCCCACAGAACTTTGGGAGGAGAAGGCTGCGGGAATGTCTGCCCTCTCCTGGCATCCAGGAAGGCTCGTGTTGCCGCGCTGCTGCCAACCCAAACACGCTGGAAACTGCTCCTGCTCACTGCCTCCCGTTATCTGCCCCGATGGGAAATACTTCTGGGCTGTAGCTGGTTTTCAGACCGTGCAGGAATTGGTTGCTTCTGCTCAGTGCCTTTCAGAGTATTGAAGAGCTGAATATGTGGAATACTTTACAAGATCTCACATCATACTACCTCATTGTTTATGCAGCCTGCGTTATCTCTTAGACAAATAGTGGAAATGACAGAAGAGTTTCTTTTCCTTTTCTATCATTTAGTTGTGGTCACAGCCGCTCGGATGCAACTGGAGACTAGACTGTAGTGGTAAGAGGAAACCTGGGGAATGTGACATGAGGGAGAGATAAGTGGTTAAAAAGATGAACTGTGAGCTTAATGCTTCTAAGTAGCCAACAAGAACCAGGACTATAATAACCCTTGTCCTGGTGTGGGGCCTTGGAGCGGTAACTGGGGAGCCTTGTTGGGGTACCTGTTGAGGAGGCAGTCCGGGTGGATCACGGTCTCTGAAGTGGGACACTGGATACAATGCCACTCGTTAACTCCTTGTTCTTCACTTTCACTTCGTGCCACTGCACTTAGAAGTGAGGTGTCTCAGAGCAGAGCTCTGGCGCCGTTATCTCCAGAGCCCACCTTCTCAGCCATAGAAGGTGTCCCCTCCTGGACACCCACTGAATGACGTTCTCCATCTACTAACAGGAGGCACAGGATTGTGTTGGAGTAAAGAAAACAACAAAAAAAAAAGACAAAAAAACAACCCAGTAATCAAGACTGACAGTATCCTTATCTGAGGAAAGGCTGTTTCTTGAGACTACTCTGTATTTGTTTTCTATAAAGTTCTCAGCTGCTTCAGAAATTAAGCTGACCACCTACAGATGAACGTGGTAAATTCCAAGACACACACGCAGACAAACTCCTCAGATATCACCACATATTTTACATAAAAAGTTAGAAACCCAAAGCTACTGACTGTAGAGAGGAAGTGGAAAAAGAAATACTGATGCCACATGGAGCAGCTCTGCACTGTGGGAAGAACGTTGACTTAGCCCCAAATGGTGAGGAGAAAAAGCCACGAGCGCTCCAGGAGCTGCGGCGCCGAAGGAAGGAGCTTACAGCAAACCCTGGGGAGGGAGGCAGAGGAAATCTGAGCAGTCTATGGCCTGGATGAAGGCAATCTGCTGTGTTGGGCTCATGGCTGTTGGGTACGTGGCAGTGATTTAAGCCTCATGAGCTGGCTAGTGGTGTGAAGGAAAAACTCGGCCAACCTGTAGCTACGCACAGTGAGTGACGAATTCCTGCTGTCTCTCTTCACCAGGAGGTATGCGATAGATGCCGTGTGCCTCACACAGCTTCTTTAGGAAGCAAAGAAAAAAATTCTGTGTTTTTTCATCGCTCCTCTGTCTACAGATGTTGTCCAGGGAAGCATCTTTGAGGAGCGTCCATAGTCAGGCCATCAGATTGCTCGTACTCCCAGGCAGATGGGAGCTCTGAACTGATCTTGAGCTTTTGTTTTCCTAGACAAAAATAATTGTTCAGCAAGTTGAGCTCAGAGTTTTAGAATGACTTGAGCACGTTACAGCACCCACATCCTATTGAATCACACTGTGTGTAGGCTCTTGGCAGGAGTGACTTCACATCTGTTTTAAAATTTTTGAATCTCTCCTAATATAATAAAGATAATGTTTATGAGCCCTTAAAACTGTGGTGTGGGAAAGGGTCGGCTGACTGCTGAAAGGCTGATGTGATGATGAAAATGAAATAACAAGAAGAGACATGGTCTATATTATAAAAACATGTCTGACATGAAAACAATGGCTTGTTCTAATCCTTTAAGGCTGTGACTATGGCTTGTCCTGTAGATGCTGCCTTCAACTTCATTTAACTTTGGCTTGGAAAGCGAAAGACTGTATAAATACAACAAGTTGATCTTTGGTGGGAGAACTTGTGGTGCCATGCTATTATCAGAAGAAACAAGGAACCGAGAGCGTAGCTGTAGGGCAACTTCTCAGCACGGCAACTGCGGTGAGTGTGTGCCTAGATGTGGTGGAGTTAGCTGTGACTCGGGTGGAGGAGGCAGAGACACCAACCTAGGCGTGCAGTGGGGAGTGAACAGGTAGTTGTCGGATAATTTCAATACGACTTTTTGAACACGATCTCTAATATCTGTGGATCAAGGATTATGAATTATCTATGGTCTGCTATGCTGATGTGAATGAAGAAAATGTTAATTGGGTAATCCAAAACAGACTGATATAATTAGCACACAACTAGACTTTGTTAATACATATGTGGAGTCGTTATTTAGCTTAGTAAACAAAACCAGTTGTTTGTTCAATAACTATTTCAGCATTCCTCCTTTTTAACAACAAAATCTCTTTCCCTTCTGTGTTACACTTTCAAGAAAATACTGGGAAAACTTAATTTATATGGATTGTCCTCTACTGATGTGCCTGTTTGTATCTCACTTGTCAAGCCCTGCGAGGTGTCAGTAACGCTTGCTTTCCGGTGAGTAAATTCAATGACAAAGCTACACCTGTGCTTTGGAAAAGTAAAAAGGAAAGACTTGTGATTAAAGGCCATGTCTGGCAAAATAAATGCTCTGTGTTGATGAAACATCTTTTCTGAAAAGAAGGAAATTGTGTGTTTTTATTGGGATGAGACATTCAGTAAAATTGCTTTAATGTCCCAATACTTCATTCCGGAATCCATGTAGTTTTTCCAAGGATTTTTCAATAGCAATTAAAGTGAGTACTGGCTGCAGCACGCTTGGCTATTGAAAATCACTGCCAGTCCTCATTTTGAAGTTGAGAACTTTTAGTCTCAGTCATTACCAATTACCAGGCTGCTGAAGCCACTACGAGTTGGATCCCAGAGATTTCAGGGACAGTTCTTTACCTTTCTGCATTTAAGAATCTCCAAATAAAATCTAAATTGTACAGAATAATAAAACGTTTTTTCTCTGCACCTCGTGTTAGATTTCGAGCTCCTCCTTGCCGAAGTAGCTTGGCAGATGTGTTTTTCCCTAAGAGAAGCATAGCTGTTTTCACAAACAATTTTTTATTCTTTTCTTGTATCATTATATCTGTCTTGCTGTCTGAAAACGGGATAACCGTCAATGTTTGGTTTTAAGAAAACCGTGTTGGGAAAGCTGTGCGTTGCCAAAATGGTTTCTTTCAGGAATATGTTTTTTAAATTACATGGTTTCTACTAGAGGAAAAATAGAATGTGGTTCTGAATATAAAAAGTGGATTGTATGAACCGTGAAAGTCATTTTGCCACTGTGAAGTCACGTTTTGTGGCCTTGCTGCTTGGGAAGCATTTTGCCCGGTGTTGCGCTGGCTTGGCTGGTTGTGCGGCCATACGCTGGTGTGGATCAAGGAATAGATCTGGCATACAAAACCCCTCGGGTTTCCATTCTTTGAAAAGAACTCGTGGAACCAGAGCAGAGCATGTTTTCTCAGGTGCTTTCCACAAATGCGGTCCACACTTGGACAATGTTTTCTTACCCTTTTGAGAAGATGGAGTACTGTAATTATCGTCCTTCTGTAATTATTATAGAGTACTGTGATTATTATAGGCTATAAGGGGTCAAGATTTTCTTATAAACATAATGCAATTGGAAAACTTATTTGTTTATAGCAAAGTATCATCAGAAGCATCTCAGATGCGTTTGAGGTAAACAAACAAAAGTGAATCCCTGAGGTTAGCCTGTGGCTTGGAGTCATCATTTTTCCTTGGGATTGCCCCGGTTGTTTGGTAAATTTAATGTTCTTTCATGTTATTGGCTCAATTGAGAAGTTGAGAAATGTGAAACTAGAAAGATGTTGATGTTCTTGACATAACAGATGATACAACTCAAAGGCCAAGCCAAGCTTAGATAGCAAGTCTGCTCATGTAATTACCATTAGTTTTCTGTTGGACTGGCGAATAGTTACTTGGTAGTTTTACAGGTCAGCGTCAAGTGCCATGTTCCGTTGTGTAGCTTCTCACTTAGGTCTGCACATAAATGCCTCACTACTACTGTTTCATGAATTTTTGGAGCAAAATTATCCGTATAAGTCATTCTTTCAACTGTAGACACTTGCTGCAGTCCCAGTGTAAGCACCTGGATTAGTTGTCTTCCGGTCCTAGCAATGAGCTAGCAAGCCCAGTGTTTAAAATACAGAATAATCAGAACTAAATAATCACCAGCTTCTGGTTCTGATAGAAAAGACAGCATCTGTCTTTACCGTGCAGAACGTCGCATCTGGCAGGAGGAAACTTGCTTCTTCCAGAGGAGCTCCAGTAGGGAGAGAGATCCATAGCTGTCAAGTGATAAATGTTATTAATTAACAGGTGGCCTCCAACTTTTGTAGCCCTTGCTGATCAGATGGTATATTGCCCACGTTGTGTCATGGACCACTGTGTGCTCGAACAAGGAGGTAAAACCAACAAAAATGTATCGGTTTTTGCTTTCAGTGACGGCGATAGACTCATTAAATAGATATTGAAAGAAACCAGACATTGATACTTCTATGCACGAAGACCAAAAACTGACGTTGTGTTGCTTCAGTACAGTTAATAAATAATTCTTCGTCAGCTAAGAAAGCGAATTCCTTCATGTGGTTCTGATAGGGCTTTCTCTGAAGATGTGTATTCCAGTCACTGACCGGAAATTTCCATTGTTCGTGACCATTACTCATTTCTAGGCTCAAGACATGAAATACCGCTTCAGAGCGTGACGAATGTTAACTTGTCGTGGACACTTCGTCTCCTATAGAGTCAGGTAAAGATGAAGGCTCTCCCAACTCCTCACGCAAAAGTCTCAGTGAGAAATGACAGATGGTACAATCAGTTGGCTTTTCTCAGAAGAGCAATAAAATGGATGGAGGGTGGTATTACGCATGCCTGCATTAGCGAGGAAAATCATCTCTGAAAACTAGAAGAAGGGACGTATCCTGGAAGTGTGCTGAGCCTGTCCCGCTGCTTGGTTTGCGCTGCCTGCGGTTGTGAATTTAGCGAGGCAAGAGTGGCATCCAAAATTGAAATAGATGATTTGGCACCATTTTTCTACTATATTATTAGTGTGTTTCAGGTTTTCTACTACAATCTGTGTTTTGTTTGTAGTATACATTGTCTAGCTTTAAATAATTTCTCTTCAGTTAAAACGTGACATAATTAATACCACTCCAGGAGTATTTCTGTGATATTTTAAGTTAAACCAAACAATTACTAAGGGACTATTTGTAAATTATAGTAGTGGCAGAAAAATCAATTAGATGCTTGTTGCAAAAATCATTGCTTCTATTGCTGTTTATTTTTTCTTTCTTTTACTTAGTGCAGAATGGGGATGACAAGAAAATTGAGTTACCACTCTAATAGTTTTCTTTAGGACTAACAATTATATTTGTTACCAAATTAATGATAACATTCACAATTTAATTATTTTATATTGCAGCCGAATGCAACAGCTATGAGGATTGTGAATTTATGGACGTGGCTTCCTAGTATCTTGCTGTATTTTAATTATTTTATTTAGTTGTTCTATAATGGTGAATGTTTCCAGGTTCTAGTAGTTGCTAAGGAAAAAAAAAAGTGCTTCATAATTCATTCGGGTATGAAATATCGTCACATCTCAGAAGAGTTTGAAAAGAAATTGGAATGCTGTTTAATCATATTTATTACAGATACAAATCTATTTAACAGATAGAAAATAAATTTATAAAAATATGTGTCATTTTATGGCAATAACCACGTACGTGGGAATTTTTTTGCCCTTCCTCCCCCTTAGTGCTAGTGCAGAATTGTGTTTCTTTCTGAATGACGGAAAGAAATACGGTGTTCATCAGGGAACTCTGCCAGTCCTGGTGGGACCGAAGTCTCTTGGGGACGTGGTGGATGCTGCTGGTTCGCATGCTTAGGGATGGACAGGTGTAACAGAGCTGGCCTTTGTACCCTGCATTCAGCCATGTGAAGAGGTCAAGTAGATCCAAATTAGTGCTAATTCAGCTGTTATTACTACACCAACTGTTCTCGGTCCCAAATTGCTTCCATTCGGATCTGGCACCCAGAGACTCACGTGAGCAACTTCCTTAGTGTTGTCTACAAAAGATAGAGAACAATAACTTTCTGTAAGCAACACAGCACAGGTACTACTAGATGTTAAGTGAAGCCAAGACTTTAAAATCAGCTTCTGAATTTTGCTGCAGAAATAGACTCATCTGCAGGATGCTTTGTTGCTCTGCCTGTTAGATGTCGGTCTCTGGATATAAGGAGAAACTCGTTTTCAATGAAGGCAGCTGAGCAGCAGACCCCCAGCTGCCCATGCATGTTGTGTGTTCTCCGTCCTTGGAGGTTTTGAAGCACCCAGGTCTGACCTCAGAGGTGACTGTGGTTTAGATGAGGGACAATCCAGGCTTCCGTTCCAACCCAAGTCATCCTGTGACTCTCAGGCGAAGAGTGGGAGGAGACGTAGACCGTATTTCTACCGTTGTTAGCTGCAGGACGTAAGAGAAGATACTACTCAGAAGACCCAGACATTTGTTCTGGCGTAACTTTTTTTACAGATCCAAAATAATTTTCCCATGTATTCCTTGTGATTTAGTGTTATTTCTGTTCCTGTGAATACACTTCATAGAAAGTCATGCAATTAACTGAGTCATCCACATTAGTCACTCCATTTTTATTGTATGAAGAGATTTCCTTACGTTTTTCTTCACTTATTTTATTGTGACTCTTCTGAAATGACACGTTTTCATTCTGAGAGAAACAGAAATGGCCAGTGAACCTCGGTTTAGAATGCCCTGGGTTTTAAATTAGTTTCTGAACTCGGAATCTGATTTCTAAAGAAATCCTTCCCAGTAAGGATTTCTGTCTTGCCTTCTCGGTGTGTTTGGCTTTCATTATGAAACTAGAACTCCAATTTTTTAAGCCAAATCTGGTAGGATGATAACTTCTTTTTTTGGAGCATACTTCCAAACTAAATTTCTCTTTTTCTGTAAGCTGTCTACATACATTTTGTGGAATGGTGTTTAAAGAATGAATGAAATGCATGATGATGAAGTCGGTGTATCAAACGCACCGGCACGCAATGAGCAGAAATGCTCAAGCTGGAGATTACGACGTTAGAACGGCGTTGAACGCTCACACGGAGCAGGCAAACTTGCTACTTTATACCATGATTTTTGGGGTGGAGCAGTATGTGTCACTTTGAACTTATTGGCAAATTGGAATTCAAATGAGTATCTAATTCAGCAATTGAGTGTGCTGAAGAGTAGGGAAACAATAAATAACTCCAGACATTACAGTTCTGATGAATTTCTTTCCTTGTTTGGACACTCATCCTTTCTGGTGGGATCAAATGGAGAAAGATGTGTGAATATGTGTGTTATGGGTTATGTGGGCTTCTGACTGGCGACCTTTAGGCTTTGCTAGATGTACGTAATCTTATTTTCATTCAGGTGCAAGGAGAAGAATACAAAGCTTTCTTTTTCTGGAGTGTGCTGTTAGATTAATTTTACATGAACTCTGATGAGTAACACCTTGTATGTCTGTCACTGAGATAACATTAAAACTGTTCAAGATCAATGCAAATATTAAAAAAGTTATGGATTAGAACAAAAGTAAAGCTATAATGAAAATACAGCAGGATTCCTTTCTTGAATTTTTTTTTAACCTGAACTTGTTCCACAGTGATTTGTTTAGAAGTAAATTTCAGTAATAAAATTAGTATAGTGTACATTGTGAAAATACAGTGAACTGAAATGGTAGGTACATTGAGGGAGTAACAATCTTAGAATTATTCAATTTGAGGTAAAAATAGTCTAAGCAAGGGTGCTTTTAGGGCTAGGAATGGTGATCTTAACCACTGGCACTGTGAAGACTTGCCAGATGTGGTGTTGTGATTCCCATGCCTTCTCCACCCAGCGTCCAGAAAAACCCCAAAGTAGAGAAGAGGAGGGTTTGCAAAGAAACAGTTGTGCAGCTCGGAACCGTACATCATCAGCGATGCAAGATTTAGCCAAGAATGGCATTTTGTAGCAGATGCTGTGGGAATCACGATGCTGTTTGAAGTGGAGATAGCTCTTTAAACATCTTATTATAGAACCGAGTGTTTGCAACAGATGTCCAGATAAAACAATTTTTTTAAATCACCCTTAATGGTGTCACCCTCAGTTTAATAGCGAACTGACAGCACGCCCTGTTGGAGAAACCAAACTCTTTGCAGTTTTTTCTACGCCTAGAGATGGTACATCACGGCTCTGATACGTGAAAACACGCAAAGGGCTGAGGTTAAGCACCCGAGAGGAGCATTTTCATAATTTACTGTTAAAGGCAGACAACACAAGCAACCTTTCAAATCGAATCAGTCAGTGATTCTAGGGGTATTGCGTATTGTACCTGAGATCTTTGTGAAAGATTTGCCCTCCTTGTGGATAGAACCAGCTTAGAGCCCACATAGAAATGTTTCTCGCTGCACCACTCTGGAATTGCGTTCTCTCGCTGCTGTTTTGATTTTGTCATAGCGTGTCTCGTTCATGCAATTAAATAGTACAATTAAATTTCATGCAGTGAAAGGGGGGGAAAGGGAGGATGAGGATAAGACTGTCTTTTTCTGCTGGAATTTTTTGGGAATCCCTGCCTTTGCAAATAATTTCATGGAGTCTAAAGTTAGACTAAACAGTGTAGTAGAAATGTAGCATTGTATGGAAGATTGCTTCTGCCTTGGTAAACAAAAAGGGGATAGAGTTGCTCTTTGTTTGATGTGCCTCCTAGCTTCACATAGTACATTTAATTCTTCCCAGAAAGAACGTTCGTACTACTACAGCTCTTTTGAAGGTTTGCTGCAATGTCTGTATTCAAATTACAAAGTGGTTACTAGGCACACACACACCCCCACAAAGAGCTCACCACCAGGCTTGCTGCTGTTGTTTAAAGCAAGCAAAACATTTATCCTGCTTTTCTCTTCTGCCTAACAATTCAGAGCACAGCATGGTTTTATTAGCTGGTTGATTGCAGTTGTAAGTCCATTCCCTTCTACTCCCATCACTTCTTCGTTTTCTGTGAGGTTCGCGCACCATCAAAATCCTGGTGGGAACAAGACCAGAGGGCAGTGTGGTTGGGGAGCTTTGGGGGGAGGGTTGTAGAGGGAGGGAAAGGGGATTTAATATTGATAGGGAAGAGGTTATTGGGCAGCAGTTTGGGGGGAGAGTTAGAAGATTAGACAATAAATTTACTTAACCGACACTAATCTACTGGGACTGAACTTCATATCCTGTTTTGGGATAATATATTTCCTTCAGTGCTCTGGAATGAATCTGTCATCTCAAGCCTAATAATGAGAGGCAGAGGATTTTTAATCTCTGACCCCCTTCCATATAATTTAATAAAGGCTGGTTTCTTTATCTTATTTGGAAACTAACTTATTAAAATGATTCTTACTGTTCTTCTGAAAAACACAATTCAGGATTTTGCATTTTAAGGTTTATAAAAATTCAATTGGGTTTTTATTTAAATGGGGACAATAATGTACTTGGAAAATGTTTGTTACAGCCCTGGTTTCAGAGCGCAGTTGTTTATCTCTGAGCATCTCTGCTGAAACGCCGAGATGAGAAGCAGAGGCAGGCATGCTGTTTGCACATTCTTGGCTCCGCATCACCGGATTCCATCTGACTGGGGTAGACAGAGGCGGGAGACCCAAAGCTGGCGTGTGACTTTCTGTAGCAGGGAATGATCGTTATGTGGGAAGCTGAGTGGGGTTTCAAATGTGGTAACCACATGCATAATTAGCTCTAAAATCACAAAAGTTGTCCTCCTCCCTCCAACCGGCTGATTCTCATGTGGCAGTGATTACAGCTGCTGTGGAAGTGCCGCACCACTGACCTGACACATTGGCTTTGCCAAGCCACTTGGTCCTCTGCAATTTGCTGGAAAAAGCTCTCCTCGCCTCTTGGGAGCCCCAAAACCTGCTTTGGTTATAAATCGCTCTGTGGGCCTGGATGTCGGTGTGAAAAGTTGTTAGCCCCAAGGAACGTGGTGGCAGGTCACAGTGAGATCTCTCTTCTTGCTATACCTGATTAATTTAGAGTTAGTGAAATATAACAAAATACAAAGCTGACCTTCTGTCTGCAAAATTAGAAACGAAATACAAAGGGAAAGAAACCCAAGCTGCTTCCTTGAATGTCTGCCTGAAGTTTAGGTCTGTGTTAAGGACTGGCATCTCCTAAGGACCTCTGTCGGAAGGGTGCCTCCAGGCGCAGTCCAGCTCCTTCAGTGCAACCAGTCTCTGCTCGTCACAGACACATATCTGTGATATTCAAAACACTTCTGAATTTCTGCTTCCTACATAAGCCTGTTTACCAAACTCCTTCTGTAAAAAAAACTTTTCATATAACTTGTGTTGTACTTTGGTTTTTGCATTATGAAAGGACCAAGCATGGCAGGGGTCGAATTTCAGATTTGTCACAGTGAATTTTGGAGACTGAATTAGAATAATGCAGGGCTTGTAAGTAGCCATGCAATCCAATTCTTAGATACCTGTCAAAAATAAAAGTATAGTCTTGACTGTGATCAAGAAATTATTTTCACACCTCGCAGAAGCACAGTTGTAAGAAGGCATCTCTTGAAACTAGTAAGAGTGGAAGCAGTTACTTTCTTTTTAACCCTCCAGGTTGCTGTGTCCTGTGTTCAGTTCATGTGCTGTAGGCTTACAGTTGCTTTGCAGACGATGCTGAGCTGTGGGACTTGGAGTACCTTGTAGAGTGATTGCACAGTCCATGCAGTAGGCTCTTCAGTCCTTTTCAAAAAGGTGCTTTAGGAAACCTAGGCATAGCTAATATAGCTCATTATTCCAAGAGTTAAAATTACTATTATTAACACAGAGGACAGCCCTTTCATTTTGAAGAAATGGAACTCAAAATTTGGCCTGCTAGTACGCTGGAGCCCAGATGCTCAGCGAAGCTAGTGAAGTGTTTGCGGTAACTGAAGTGGAACCGTGCTACTTGATGCTGGCCGTTCAGTCTGAGCTTTCCACTTCGGGCACGCAGGGACGAGCATGGCTCTGCTGTGACCTTCTAGGTGACTTTTTTGTTGTTGGTATTGGATTGGTACATTAGCAAAGTCTTGGATTTAAAAATAGAATTAAATCAGGGATGTCAGTTCTATAGGGAACACTATTAAAATGTGAGTATTGTGTTATAATCGCTGATTTCCATAGTAACAGCAAGTCATAGACTCGTCAGATCCCCCGATCGCTTTTGTATCCTACTGTTACCTTGTTCTTGAACTGGTTTCCTCTTCAGAGCAAACCCCAATAACTCTTATTTTCTATTAGCTGTAACAGGTCCAGTAATTAGAACAGTCAATTTTGTCGAGTAAATAGAGCGTGTACTTAGCTGTGATTCTGCTGTTTTTACAACAGAAGAAAAATGGTGTCAATGGCAGTTTTAGAACTGATTCTAGTATTTTCGTATAATTTAAAGAGCAATTATGAAAAAAAATACTGTGTTGCTTCATCTTGATAATTTACATAGTATGGCTGCCTCTACTATTCAGTATTTTGTCTTCAGAGAGATTTTTATTAAAATGTTTAATATACAGAGTATGTTTGCGCCTTCATTTTTATTGTGTAAGTGGAAGAAACAGAAGATAGATAAAAATTGACTCTTCATGAGTGGTAATGGGGACAAAGGCACAGGGTGAAAGAAAGATGGTGTTTTTTCATTGGGAAAGGTGATTTTCTGTAGCATAGAGACAAGAACAGTGAATGAGAACATCTGGAATGTTTGGCTTATCCCCATTAATCTTGAAAGTCAATCTTGTGACTTCTGTGGATTTATTTTTCCCCCCTTTTTTAGCACTCTGAGTCATTAAATTGTCTGCTTCATTATACACATTAGTACATCACACTCCATAAATCTAAATAGTAACCGCTATTCTCATGAATGTAGCTATTATATCTGCGTTTGCTGTCTGTGTGAATTCATATTCTATTTCCCCCCTCCCCCCTTGTTTTTGAAGGTTCCAAAGTTATCTGTTTGCTTAGTAACAAGGACCGAAAGCCACTTCAGTGACCTCAAGGAGGTCTGATGCTTCGTTCAGAGCAGGCAGACTTTCAAATCATGTTTCCGAAGAATTCTCTGAACTGTTGCAAGATGGTAAACTTACTTTTCACACACTCTCTTTCTTAGGAAAAAAAAAAAAGAGGGGGGAGGATAGTAAAAAGTCCCAGGTGGAACGGGTGGTGAGGCACCCGGTTTCACCTCTGCCAGTTGTCTGTCCGGGTCAGGTCCAAGGGGCTTTGGAGTGGGCTCCGGGGGCAGGTGCTTGCATGGTTTGCACTTTCCTGTGAGTAAATAAATGACTTCAGTCCCCAGGACTGTCTCCAGGGCCTTTCACCAACGCTATTAATTCTTATTATCCAGACAAAATCAAAACCTATTTCTAACAGAAAAGCAGATATTTTGTTTCCTTTTTTTTTTCCTAAATTTTTTTTTAGACAAAAGAAGCCAAGCAAAATTACCTAAAATATTAAAACTTTCAAACAGATTTTCTTCTGTGTCCCTGTGATTAATTGGGCAACATGCTGAAGCACGTGGCGTTTCTGAAGAGAGAAACAAGTGCGAGTGACTCAGCATTCCTCCTGTACCCTACAAACACTACGAAGGGCTGCAAAAATGTAGTTTGCAGTGTGTGTTCATAAGCTAGGATGTAATTTTAGCATGAAGAGGGTTTATATGACCGATTCTAGAGCAGGAGGGGAGAGCAGAGTGCTCTGTGTTTAATAATTTTCCCCTCACTGCGAAGTAGAAAAAGCGAGGCAGGCTGATGTCTTCATGATGCTGGATGTTACTTTGCAGAGATTTTTTCTGTAAGACAGGGTTTGGGCTCTTCTATTCTAAATTTTTAAGTTAGTGAAACTGTTTAAATATCAATAAATCATTCTTCAGGCTGGCCCGAATTAAAAGCGGTCACGGGCTAAACTGCAAGTACAGGAGTGGTAAACTTGTTGTGAATATCTTTACAAACATTTCCTTCCAAAGTTTGTTTGTTGTATTCCGGGTGTGTTACAGCTGAAGAGGTTTTGATCTCCCGGTCTAGACTTTCAAATAAATCTAGAGGCCTGGGAAAGATTGTTACTCACTTCACTAGTGCCATTTGTAAAAGATTTTTCTAGCGGTAGTTATGATCCACACACTGTGGACTACTACCTGCAGGTTAGACAGCCAGAGAGCTCCTCGCTAGCTTTGTCGCTTCTCCAGCTTTGTTGCTGACGATGGTACCGAAAAGGAGGAGGTTCCTCAGCAAGCCCCTGTCGTAATTCTCTGGCAAAGGGGAGGGATCCTAGTGCAAATGTAAATTAGACCCCAAAATTAGGAATTTTTTTCTCCGCCGTGTGAGATTACCCAATTTGAACAGACAGCTGGTGAGTAGCCACTGGTGAATAATCACTTTGTAGGAATTAAGAAGGAAAAGAAATAATAAAAGGAAAGAAAAAACGGTAGTCTTTTCTACAGCAGTGCCTATCTTCAGCAAGGTTTTCAGTGCCAAGGTGATCATCGGCTCTTACAGGGAAGCTGGTCTCCTGTCGAGGGTCCCTCAGCTTCCTCAGGGTAATGTGTGGAGCGCAGTCTGAAACCGTGTTAAACGCGTTGTCGGTTTGCTGCTGCCAGTTCACACGTCTGTGACAGTATTTACAGTGCCTGTCACATCTGCAAACACGACTGAAATCAAAGCAGAATATTCAGAGTGGGATTTCTTATTTAAATTACAGAATAAAAGGTTTGTGGCTTGCTTCAATAGATGAACAGGGACCATGAGTTTTGTGAGCAACAACTGTTGCGTGCAACAAGCTCTTTCACCCTCACGGTATCTTTCCTGGACTTCTCCTCGCCAGCTGAAGAGCCCTCTCGAGGGTTGGGGTGGAAGAAGGTGACTGCAAGTTTTGAAAGTACGCAGAGACCCACCTTGGTGTTGCTAGCAGTCTTAGCCATCCAGTCAGTCCTAGCTTTCTTCATGGAATTTTTCTTTCAGACCTTTTAAAAGACCTCTGCATGGAGTTGATTTAAATTATTTTTGTTAAAACAGTATTCTGTGTTTATAGTAATAATGGGAAACATAATGCAAAGTGTAAATAATAACTTAGGGAAGGGAAGGAAAAAGACGAAGCTATTGCCAACAGTGCAAGGCAGGCAGAGAATAAACATTTTGTTGGTGAACAGAACATTAGAATTAGGGAAAAAGAGAAGAAAATGCAGATAGCATGTACTTAATGTAGTCGCTGTAGATGTTGCATTATTTCAGCAGTTAGATTATTTCTGCAGTGAACAGTGAACCTATGTTCTCTGTGAGAACTGCCTGAAAAATACTTATTTTAACTGTATTTCAGTCACTAGTATGAAAGAGATACTTTCAGTTGCTTTAACATGGGAATACTATGTGTTTGTTTCATACCTAGATAACTATAGGAGGCAATAAATGTCCCTGAAACATCACAGCTGAAAAACTTGATGTAAAGTTTCCCATTGTGGTTCACCTTCCAGTGTATGAAATATAAATATAACCAAAGCGGCACTTCTCAGCGAGTTTGGAGGGTGTGAGATCTGTGCATGAGAAGAAAAGTTGCAGTATGTCTATCTCTGTCGCTCAGACTTCTTTGTGTAGCTTTACAGAGTCACAGTTGATCTGTTAGAAACTATAGTTGCTGGAGAAGTTATGAAAACATTGGCTAATATTTTACAGACTTGAGTTTATTTTTCCAAGGATTTTACCTTTCATTTATCCCAGCTCCTTTCTTTAACAAACTGGGTGGTGAAAATATCATATTACATCTGAATGATGGTACGTTGGACCCCACTTTCTTCAAAATGTCTGATGTATGACATGGCAGTGTGTGGGCATTACCTCATAAAATACGTATAGACGTGTCTGATGAGGAGCTGCTGGAGAGAGTCCAGTGGAGGACTACGAGGATGAGGAGAGGAATGGAGCATCTGTCCTATGAGGAAAGGCTGAGGGAGCTGGGCTTGTTCAGCCTGGAGAAGAGAAGGCTGAGAGGGGACCTTAGAAATGCCTACAAATATCTGCAGGGTGGGTGTCAGGAGGACGGGGCCAGGCTCTTTTCGGTGGTGCCCAGCGACAGGACAAGGGGAAAAGGGGACAAACTGGAGCATGGGAAGTTCTGTCTGAACATGAGGAAGAACTTCTTCCCTCTGAGGGTGACGGAGCACTGGAACAGGCTGCCCAGGGAGGTTGTAGAGTCTCCTTCTCTGGAGATATTGCAGACCCGCCTGGATGCGGTCTTGTGCAGCCTGCTCTGGGTGACCCTGCTTGGGCAGGGGGGTTGGACTGGATGACCCACAGAGGTCCCTTCCAACTCCTACCACACTGTGATACTGTGGCCTGAGCTGGGTTTCTGCTCACTGTGTCGATGTCCCGAGAGGTGCGCTGAGTCTGATGTGCTGAGGCTGAATGGCTGCCCTTGCTGGAGAGCAAGGGGTTGGCACTCCGCTGACAAAAACCCAAATGAAGTGACGATGTAAACCGTATGGTGATGGTTTGGTAAAGAGATTTCTGTAGCTGCATCTGAGGCAAGCAGTAACCGTGAGCTTGGTTTGGTGGGATAAAGAACGTCTGGTGGTTGGGAGCTGGGCAAGGCAAGGTGAGGGCAGGGCAGAGCACGGCTGCTGCCTTCACTGACAGAACCTGAAATAATAGAAGAGGAGTCCAAGTACCCTTCTGCACACACGTTGTTTTAAATGAATCTCATCTGTTTATCTGCAAGAAGCATGGGGTTTTTTTTTCCTTGGTATGGCAAGCCAAATCATTTTCTGTGAAATAACGCATACTGTCAATTTTTTCAGGCAGTGTATCTGGATAAACATTGTATTTTGTTCAGAGTGAGATTTCTAACAGCAAAATTGGGTATTTATTATTATACAGACAAATAATTATACAATGATCTTGCATATTTAAGTGTTCTAGTTACAGAAACAAAAGCAAAATACGTTGGAATCCTATTTTTAACTCTACCAATGGCCAAGACATCATTTGACAATTGTTTTTTTTAAATGGCTGATATGACAAAGGGTACGTGTGGAACACTTTTCTTAACTGGAGCCAAGAAGTTGGAGAAGCATTAATCTGAGAGTTAGAAAAAAGAGGTGTTCACTTTACGCAAATATTCATAGACTAAAATTCTTACTGTGAATATTTGTGTGAAGAACAGATGATAATCCAAATTAGAAAACGGCTAAAGACAAATACTAAAGAGCTTATAAATGTGATTATTTGTTGTGAGAACTTAATTTTAAAGATGTTGCAAACTTTAACCACGGAGCCATTTGTAGGCTCCAGCCAGAATGATGTATGCATTACATTTTTAATATTTGAGGCACTTGATGAAATGCTTTCAACTTTTAATAATACCGGTGTCAAAACTACTATTTATGGCATGTAATTGGCAAATTTTTGTTGTTTGATAGTTGGGCATACAGAAATGAAATGGATCAGAAAATGTATCTGTTGCCAGGGCTGACAGGAGCCGTTATAACCTGCTGCAATGGAACCGTTTGTTCTTGAGAACGAGAGTCCAGTTGTTGCAGATCACAAGGTCTGAAGAAGCGGCCAATTTAACACTGCGAATATGGTGGTTTGTGTCTTGGTTGTTTAGCCTCAGGAAGCAGAATTATCTGTAGAGCAGAGTAAGGGCTTAAATATATGTTGTTTCATGGCTTTTGGATTTTGTTCTCTTTATTTCGCACCCCAGGTGCTAGTAGTGGCTGTGAGTAATGAGTCTGATTTCAGCAGTGGATGAAAGCTGAGCCCGGCGTTTGATCGGTTGTCCTCAGCAGTCCACAGCGCCGTACTTTAATGAGGCTTCATTCTAGCTCATTACCAGGGAAGGAGCCCCAGCGTTTTGCTGGCAGGAACGAAGTGGCAATACAACAGTAAGCCAGGGTCGTTCTTTCTCTAAGTAGCTGCAGGAGGCCAGCACTGCTCCAGAAATAGGCTGCCCTGTCCCGGTAGCTGCAACTGGGCTGCTTTAGTCTGCTTTTGCTCAGTAGCATCTGAAGGTGGGGATGACTTGTGGGGACTTGCTGGACGGTCAATGCCTGCTGTCTTCGTCTTTCTCGCTTTTTCCCCATGAAAGCAGCAAGGTGCCCAAGGCTCCGTGGCAGCCGAGAGGTGCGGGGGTACACATCGGGACTGCTAAAACTTCTTTTAAAAGGACACCAGTTCGTGTTGTGTGTGCTTAAAGCAACTAGAACAACAACGGATGGAGTGGACAGTGTGGTGGGCGCTGTTGTGGTTCCTGCTGGGCTGAGCTAGCAGCAGAGGGCACCACAGCCTGCCAGCACAGCTCCCTGCCTGCGTGGCGGAGGAGACGTTCAGGGTTGCCTTACTGCAGTTTAAAAATTCTATTATGACTTTGATCTTCAGCAGAGAGTGAAGTTCAGTGGTTTGAATGCTTTCCAAGTGCTTTTCCTTTAAGGCCTGTCGACCATAAAGTGACATTATTTCAATCTTACAGTGTTAAAAAGAAATTTTCAGGTGAGTAACCTGCTCCAGTATCTGCTTTCCGCAGGCTGTGTGACTCCTAGCTATGTACTTGTAGCGTTTGGAAGCTCAGCAGCTGCCCTGCTCTGTGATTATTCAGTTATGACTTAAAATTCTAAAACCAAGAAAAAAAGCACGTTTTTCTTCTTTTTATAACAGAAAACGTTGAAAGAGACTGAGAGGAGAGGCTTGTTTGGAGAGTGAGGGTGGTATTAATTTTGTATTGCCAGACTTGCAGCATGAGGAAAGTTACCAGAAAATTAATGAACAGAGCGTTTCTAAAAATCCCCCCAGCTTCTGGCTTGCATTTCCATAAGAATTGCAAAGAAATTAAATTTTATTGCCATTAACCTCTGAAAGACCAAGAATCAAGATTGATGGCAACAAATGATTAGCCTAGGACAGCAGGTCTTCAGTTAGTGAAATGCTCACAGGTTTTACTGGAAGGTGCCAGCCCTGCAGTGACATGATCCTCCCTTCCCTCTCGCAGTAGGACAGAGCATCCTCAGCTCCTGCTTCCCATTCCAAAAGACCATGCAAGCATTTAGCTGACATAAATTACTGTTTTGGTGGAACAAAATGTTGGAGCTTTTCTAAACAAGAAAGGAAAGGAAGAGCGGGCAGTGAAGCTGTAGATATCAATGGTGGTTTTCAATCTGTACAAGTTAGCTTTAATGTTTTTACCAGAGTGCTTCACCCTACATAATTCCTCAATCTTTTTATAGCTTTACTGACGATGGTCTCATTTCTTCTATCATCTGCTGCAGTCCTGCACGTTAGGTTCAGTGATGACTTTGCAGAAAACATAGGCTGTGATGTTGGCTGGGATTCCCTTCCCTGGAGGTACGCGACGTTTGAGTTAGGTGAGAGAGGGCAGCGGGTCTGGAGTTTTTCCTGGCAGCGTTTCAGTGCATTTCTGTACGGTTGTGACTCCGAAAAAGCCTTTTATTTAGTCTTTGCATGAAACGCTTCTTGCCTTTCTTTTTGGAATTGGTGAAAGTTGAGAGCATTTTGTATCCTCAGAGACTTTACATTTTTTACTAGTGTATGTCAATGTGGCAGAAAACTTTGATTAATAATACCGATGGCAGAGGGAATACAGGGTCTGAGAGATCTGCAGTTTATTCAGGGAGAGAAGATTAGGGTGTCAGTTGCTAATCTGGCTGCTACTACAGGAATAGAGCAATCTACTCTTAATTTACTTTTTCTGAGGATGATATGAAAAGGAAGAAATAATTTTATATGCCAGACAAATGCGAGTGTGTTATTTTGATACGTTGTCATGGAAATGTTTTAGGAGACCAAACATAGTTAATAATAGATCATGTTGTAGATAATGCATTAGTTAAATCAAGGAGTTATACAGGTCAATGAACTGAAACTGGTGTTGGAAGGAACTGAACAGACAATTAATAATTTAAGCTGTACTCTGTGTATTTTCTAAAGCTGGAGATAGGCAGAAGAAGAGATGGATAAATACAGTATGATGGATAGAAGGGAATGGAGAGAGACAGATGATTTGTGTAGTTCATCCAGCTGTCACTTACAGTAAATACAAGAATCTGTTTTCTGTCCCCGATCACCGCCTTTGCTTATAGGTTAGCTTCTACTCTGCCTTTTATTCCTCTCAAGAGATTTTTCAGAAGGTTAAAGCCTCAGGAGTTTAACAATCCCCATGTAAACTAGGTTTTTAAGTAACTTTTATGTTCAGCTGTGGGAAGTACACGTTGTCAGCTGCCCTCCCTCCGATGCTGTCGTTTAAGGACATATTTCTCAGCAGAGTGGCGCGGATCGCTGGATGTTCGTTGAGTGCTGTGTTTCACGAGGTGGAAGAGCAGGCTGGGTCCTGGCACAGGAGGGTGTCCTTAACGCTTGTGACATTGGCACTGGAGGTTTATGGCAAGGTGAAGACTACAGACTTTTGCCCTGGGTAATGCTGGCCAGGAAGCACTCAGTACACTGTATCTGTAGAGCTTTGAGATTTATTCTAAACCAATTTTATTTGTTCTCCTCTGGCTGCCTTGAACTGAAACATGTCAGTGAGTGAAATATGTAATCTGCTTACAACACCAATACTTTATCTCCCCCACCCCGCATTATATAAATAATGTTTAAAAATTAGTTTTTCCCTACCTACAGCAGTCAGGCCACTGAAGTCTTGCCCAATGAAATTAAACAATGATTAAAGTAACTGGGGGACCACAGTATCCTTCAGGGTTTCTCATGAGACATCAGTGGAGCCCTGTGCAGCAGATCAGGCGCTAACTGTGACTCTTCAAAGGGTTCCGTGGAGCAGCTATAGGGCATGAAGTCTTGCAGACCTCTTTTTTTATGAACTACTGGTTTAGGTAAGCACCGAGGTATTTGCTGTTGTAGTCTGCACACCAAGCCTGGATACCAGAGATCAAGTTAAGAACGATATCTTGCCTTCCTGAAGGAACTGTGTTACCTGCAAACCTCATTTACTTTTGGGCCACGCTTACCATTTCCCCAGAAGGCAGCATTTGGATAGTCTGAAAATGCAGTGCAGCACAGTGATGCGTGTCCTTATAGTATCAATGTGAGCAGAGGGAAACAAAGAAAAAATATTTTTATTTTTGTGAGTTCTTATTTGATTTTCTTTTGTCTTGTTTGTTTGCCACTTACCTAGTAATGGGTGGGAAGAGAAAATATTTATGCTGTGCTTTTCAGTGGAGAATAACAAGACGTCAGGTTTGTGCATACTTCCAGTGTATTTTTACTGTTTCGTTAACTCATGTCTTGGTTCATGTACCGGCAGAAAACATCTGTAGAGAAGTCAGAGTTTTTTTTGACATCAGAGCATCCATACTATATGTTTCCTATGGGATATTTGTTTCCCCACCGCAGGATACAATTGCCCAGCCTGGACTGTGAGTTCCATGTATGGTACTACCCAGGTTTTACATGTGGTGGTAATGTAGAAAATCAAGTCAGAGAGTGAGGTGGAGAAAAATATCTCTTTGCTCAGAGAGAATCACGTAATGTGGGTGTGCATGTCCTAACCTTGAGGAGAAGGCAACTAAACTTAACACTTATTCTATCCCGTGCTACGGCAGTTCACACCACTGCTGCCTGCACGGGGAGGTTTTAATGCAGATCACCCTCTCCATGTGTTCTGCTGCTGCGCCTGCTTTCTCTCTCCGTAACGTGCTGCATTCGCTGCATTTAAGGGCAGAGCCTCCTAGGACGTTTCAGCTTCGCTGGTTGCCTTGGGTTTGGTATAGTGTGCCTGGCATCTTTCCTCTCTCTGTTTAGAGTATTAAGATCTTTACAGATCTGGACTCTCAAAACCAGCAAATCCCTCAGTGTTATGGTAAAGACGTGATTCAGAATGGCGAGGGTTTTTGTTTTGTTTTGGATCCCCAAAATTGGTATTATTTACCAAGCGCCCACCATTTAGGTAGTTGAGATGCCATTAATCATATCTCTCTGTACTAAATTCCAGTGACTCGTTAGAAAGAAATGACATCAACAGCTCATAAGCTTGAGCGTGCAGTTTAGGATCAGTTCTTGCTTACGGCTTCCCGATAAATAGTGAAAAATCTACCAGCATTCCCATTCAAAGCGTAGAGCACGAGTGGTGAAAAAAAAATCTTTGCTAAAGGTAAATGTTTTAGATATTGCCAACAACCTTGTGTAAATTATATTAATTAATAAGAGCTTGGCTTCTGTGTCATGTGACATTTATGAAATTGGAAACTAATAGACAAGGAACTTCGTTTTATAAGAAGTCAACCCCAGTGTTTAGACCTATTGGCTAGGTAAGGTGTGTTCATCACTAGCCTTTTCACCCTACATTCTAATACAGCTAGCCCATATAAAATGAAAAAAATGCGAACAAGATGTAAATCGGCCCAGAATGGCAAACAGCACGGTGCGGCCTTTCTCATAAGCAGGTGCCAGAAAAGAGACTTGATTATTTGGCAAGTGTAATTTAACACCCTGCTGGTATTTTGAATTTAGTTTCTGGAAAAATTTCTACAGGTGTTGCTTCGAAGTGCTATTTTTTTAAGCAGAAATACAAGTAGTTCTACTGCATGTTTTTTCTGTCATTTGTGGTTCGTGTACGTTTGAATAATGTAAAAACACCCCATGTAAACTGATAGGCCAGCGGTATCAGAACATCACTGCTGGGAATCGAAAGTCGGCAGAGAAGCATATCGGTTTCTGCATGTGCTTTTGGAAAAGTTTAAGGAATTTGAAAGTTAGTGGAAACAGCATCTGTCAACTATTATTGTACTGTTGCTCTTCCTCGTTTAGCAAGCTGTCAACCAGTAAATTGTCAGAAAATCGGTCAAATGTATGTTTGTGTACAGGCCTTGTCAGGCGGTGGAGGCCCGTTTCTGTCTTTTCTTGGCAATGACATCGTAGGTTCACGTAAAGAATCTAAGCAATCCATTACTTCACTGAAAGACATCGAGTTAGGACAACTGAAAATACTTACTTTCTGCTATAATACAGGTTTAATAACTACTGGAAATAAGAACCAGTTGGAAAACAGAATTTAGTAGCAAGATACCTCAGATTTTTCTCTGCAGTGAGCTAAATCCTGCTTTTAGAAGCTAAGCCTTTACAGGTGTCAGCTGAGGAGAACAAACATCTTCATAATTTATTTACCACAAGTGAAAGATGATTCCCTGCTTGTTCATGTAAATGTTACTTTCATTTAACTGTCTCCATCATGTCCACTTCAAAGAAAATAAGAAACTGAGATTTTGAGATAACTTCTTTTATAGATGCTTTTCTTGCCTCGAGGTAGACCTTATGCAAGAGAATCTAATAAAGGAAGGATAAAGTCCAGCTGAAAAACTTTTCCAGGAAATGCTCTTTTTCTGTGAGTTTGCATATCATTTGCCTTATGTTAAAGTCACCATAAGTACAGGAGGAAGTTGTGTTTGTGTATGTGTCTCCTTGAGAGAATTTAGAACCCCAATTTTAGAACTAGAAATGTATTCAGACCTCTTGAAGAACAGGAATTCGGCCCCAATCTTTTGGATTGACAGTTCTACTACATCTTTGAAAACCTTTTCACCATATGTGATGAAAAATTATATTTAAATTCTAGGATTTTAAGACTGAGTGAAGGTTATATGCTAACTGCAAGAAGGATCATAGGAAAGGTCACTTAAAAATGAAAGAGGTGGGGGGAGGACAAGCCTCCAACAACTCCATACGCTTTTGTTCCCTGCTGAGATTCTGAGTGGATACCACAATGGAATTTTTCTTCTCAATGTGATGTTGAGTTGAGGAAGATGGTGTTGAAGAAAATAAATCCCCCCCTTTATTTTAGCTTTGACATTCTTAGGATCACTGAGCTGCTACATTGTGCTGTAGACTGTTCAAAAAGAAGCAGAAATTGCAAGATAAAATCAGCTGCTCACCTGGGGAGACTTACAGAAGTTTCATATTTGAAGCACATGTTCCAAATGCTAGTCAGGGATGGATAGCATTAAATTCTTACATCTGGCACAGAACTGCTTGCTTTTATGTTGGTTTCTTTTCTTGTTTTATTGTTTAGAAAGATAATAAAACCTCACAATAATATCTCGTGATCAGTATAGCGTATCTCCAGGCACCTTTTATATGTTGTATTTGCCAAGAGGAACATACGTCATAGTTTATTTTGCCTACAGAAATGTTGAGGGTTTGCATCTGGATCCCCTTGGAAATAAATTTATGATTTGTACCAGTGCAAAAAAGGAAGAGGCAAATATTCGGCACTGGATGAGTATATGGTAATTCATTCTGGCTGAGTGGTAAACAGAATTAATTATCCAAGCAAAAGATACACCTTCTGGCATGGCTTCAGCTGCTGCATATTGCCATAAATGTTTCAAAGCCGAGGTTCCAGCCTCAAATTTTCATTTGGCGTTGGTGGTATTTCAGTGACATAAATTAGTTCTGAGCAAACTGAAGACGATATAGAGAATAAACGTGAAATCCACCTGAAAATGAACAATAACTCCAACTCTTAGTTTTTCAGTGTATTTTAAAGCGAATTTTAGCTGTGCTTTGCACATGCTGACTTTCACTGCTTGTTTTTTAGGATTGTAAGGAACACACTAAGAGCAAGGAAAAGATTTGAACAGGGAATGTTCAGGTGTCTTCATGAGAGCTTTCTCTTCAGAATTCTTTTCAAATAACCTACTTTATTTCCACTAATTCCTTTTTATTCTCCAGTCTAATTAAAATGAAATGTTGGTGTCAATGGACTATTTATGCATTTGCTCCTTATTGGCAAGTGTGTGTCGGCTGGGTAAGCGTCGCTGCGTGTGTGCCCTCTTCATACGCTCTTCTCTAGATACCTGCTGTGGGCCACCGTAAGAGATGGGTGTTTCGGCTCACTGAAGCCTTTTAGGACTCTGTACGCCCAGATTGTTCTTATGTTTCTGCTTCCATGGCTTCTGCTTTAGATTTTGTTTTCACCTGTTGAAATTTCTTGGTAAGTTTTGAAAGGAACAGTTTCTTAGGAATCTGAGGGAAGCAATATCAGTCCACCTTTGGAAAATCCAAGTCAAAATGCTTCCAGCTGGAGATTCTAGGGTTTTGTCTTCTCTGCAGTTATGTTAAGAGGGCTGAGGTTAGTCTTTGCTACAGCTTATGTTTAATGCTACCCTTAGTCTGATGTGGCTACTTTCAGTGCTCTCTAAGGAAAAAGTTCTTCTGAAGACGCCAGTTAGAGCATTATCCCATGAATGTCTAGATGGTGTTTTCAGGAAGAGAAGGGCTGTGCTTTGGTCGTGTTTGGTCACATTTACATGTTCCGACATCCTTCGTTACTGGAGCCAGAAACTGTGCAGTGGACTTCTGCATCCCCTTTAGCCTGCATCTTTTTAGGCCTATTCAGTCCGTGGCTAATGGAAGTGATTTAATGTGACTTGTTTTCTCCAGACTTGCAGCTCCATCAGCTTGACTTCATCTTAGATAGAACCTAGAGTAGTTTGTGCATTGTTTTATTTTATTTCTGCATGGTAAACTTGTCCATGTTACGAGGGGGTTTTTTTACTCCTTTCCTACAGCTGAACTATCTGCATAACAGTCTGTGAATACGCTGCTTTTGCTGGCAGAGTTCTGATTACTAAGTAGTTTACTTTTTGCCATCAGCAAATGATCGTTCACTTACTAATATAATGAACCATTTTAAGAGGCTTTGTCTTGTTTTTCTTCTGTTAGTGTTGGTTATAATTAGTTGTCTGATTCAGTCTCATAACTCCATGCAAATTGTTCCCATCAAATTATATTTTTTAGCTATGACAATGCTAAATCCATTTAATTGTTTACGGACTGTTCCGTAGCATAATTAGAGACACAATTTTGATAAATCAGGTAGTTATAACTAAATATATTACTGCATCGCTATATTTTAAAAACCATTAGTGTTGCTTTGAAAAGTGCTAGTCTCAGTTAAAGTCATTGGCAAATTTAAGGAGAAAACAGGAAAAAAATATTTTTAATCTTGCTTTAATTTAGAAGTTAATGCTGAAAAGTATACAATTTAAATTTTATTTTTCTTGTATTAGATCTACTGATGACTGTCATGAGAGCAATAGGCTAAACATGGGATTAAAATTTTGTTAGTTAAGTAATTTACCAACTACTATACTGCTGTTCTACTCTTTCTTTAAACTGATGGCTTGAACTGTAGACTTGAGAATTCTTACACTTTTAAGACACTTTGCTAAACAAATATTAATTTAATGTTAGGAGTTACAGCATGGAAACCATAGGCTAGACAGTACTTACAGTATTTCAAGGACTGAATTTAATATGAAATGCAATCTTTTGTAGAAACACATAAATTGAATCATTAAAGAAATACTTTCCTAGTAAATCTTTTGGTATAGACAAGCATTTTCATCAAACATGCTCTGAATAGATAATGTGAATGTCAAGGTGTGAACGTGTCTTGAAATAATGTTTTAATTTGCCACGGGAAGTTGTTCTGCTGACTGCTTGTTACATGATTTGCTCATGCTAAATACATCCAACATGGAATCTAGACAAGTCATCAAGAAAATAAAGCATTGGTTATTATTCCAACACAGTGGAAAGACACATCTTGGAATTGGAACTGATGGAAACATTTTATACTGAGTACGTTGATAGTGAAATTTATTTTTGTGTAGATGCACAGCTATATCAACTTACAGTGAACTGCCAGCAAGATCCTGTGAGGGATGTTTGCATGTCGAGCAGCCTTTGCTAGATCCCCATTTTTTATGTTCCTCTGGTATTACGGATCAGAAGCTCATGATTATGAAGCCGTGTCCATGTCTAAATAGTTTTTACTCAAGGCAATATATGTTGCCCTTTCCATGGTGTCATCCCCTCAGGATCCCTGGAGAAACACCTTTGATCTAGTTAGTCGTTGATACAGATCTCCACTAGTGCCTGAAGTACTCGTTTTATGAGAAGCAGGTCAGACTTTGCAAGGGCTCGTGTCACCATCTTATTCTTGTACATTCATTTGGTGAAGGTACATTCAGAATGTGTGTAAGGTTTCATTCAACATAAAGGTGTCTAGTATAAATTTTATTTAGCTTTAATTGTTTTTTCTTCTTGATATGTGATTTCCTCACCTAAATCTTAATTGTGCTGGGTCAAAGAAATAAATAGGGGTGATTATTTTTAAAAATTCAGGTTGAGATTTTTCCAGAAAACACTACTCGCATTGAAAATGACGGGAGCGAAACACCTTGGAGATGTCATTTGTGTTTTCCGAGTACTGTGTTGTCTAGTGCATCGCTTTGTTACCTCAGACTTTGCCATTTATGATTAGCGAGTGTGAGCAGAGGTTGTGAAGAAGCTGAAGCCTCCTATTCATTCCACAACATACGTTTGTTTTCTGAACTTGCTCAGTAACAAGAGCAAGCTGCAGTCCTGGTATTGCAAAAGCTTATGCTTGGGAGTTCAAATCTGAGCCTGTGCACCTCATTTAGGAGTCACGTACGGGAAAGGGAAAATCTGTTGGTCCTGGTAAGTTAGTTTTGTTTTAAACATTTTTTCAGGTGGGATTTTTTTGGTTATTCACTAGAAAAGCTAAAATCATTGAAGTTAGAAAACTTCCTTGCCTTTGGATTCTTGGGGTTTTGTCTCTAAACAGCAGAAGGGAAACAGTTGTGCCAGGTAGAACTGAGCTTCCTGGAGTACTTTGACGCTGTTATTAATGGGTTAAAATGCCATGGCAATTTTGATAAATAGTTATTATATAAAAAAGAAGCTTCTCAAATGCTTTATTGATTAATGGTTAACCAGGGCTATGCTATCTGTCATAAAGAGATTTCAAAGAGAAATCGAGCAGATCTTATGCCTCTGTCCATTAGGAATCAGTGTCAGTCGTTTCGGGCAGAGCATCCAGGGTCGTTAGCTGCTGTGATGCCTGGAGCACTAATGTGGGCCTCACCCAGCAGAGCTAATGATGCCCACAGGTTTGGGTTTGCATCCAAAGCGTCTGCAAACGCTGGACTTCCTTTTTTCTTCTCTGAAACTGTCTGCTAGAAGGAGAAACTTTGTGGGCTATTTACCTTGCTTATGTATTTAGGAGCTAAAGAAAGATGTTAGTATTTCTCATTTAAAAAATAAATAAATTCTCAAAACCACGTCACCTTTTGAAGTTCAGCTGAAGAACAGGAATCTTCTCTAGTCGCTATTTTTATTTTGCTGCTAGAGATTTTTTGATGCCTGGAGTTATATATTTTAGTCAATTTTATATGCCTAAAGTAGAAAGCCCTGAGGTATGTTTAATTTCTCAGATAGGACCAACCAAAGCAAGGGTTAACGGAGTCCTTGAAAAAAGTCAGGTTACGTAAAACCACACGCCGAGTGTTTCTGAAGTGAAAGGCGTGTGGGAAAACAGGCCATAAATCACCGTGTTTCTAGAAGATGAAGTCTCCAGTATTTATTATTTATGCACCATTTTGATTCGCCAGTGAGGAAGCGCCTTGTCGGGATACATACTGTAATTATAGTACAACATACTTGGAGCTGCAGCATCCACCAGTGGGGCACAGCTGAGAGAACAGGCAGCCCCTTGACGTGTTTCCAGATACGCAGGTGAGCGTTCGTCTCAGTCACTTCTTTCTTATGGCAAACTCTATGTAAACCATTGAAGAAAAAACTAAAGGAGAAGAGACGAAAGGGTAAGAGAGAGAGAGAGAAGTCCCTCAAGGAAAGATGCGTACTTTTTTCCTCCTGTCTTCCTTAATATCAAGGAAGAGCAAAGAGATGATTTTTTTCTAAAAAGAACTTTTCAAAAGAGATTTAAAATTTATTTTCTAAAGACATCATTTCATATGCATCTATAGAAAAACCTATATATATTTTTTGTATGTGCCTATATGTATGCATTTGGATCTTTATAGCCCTGGCTCAAGCCAAAGAGCTGAAGGCAGGCACCCTGTCAGCTTTCAGGCTGTACCTCCGTCTAGACCCACATGTCCTCGCCCGGTCCTCCAAATGCTTTGAGAAGCAGCTGCCAGGTGGAGCAATGTGAGTCCACGTACATACATCTCAATGTGTAAAAATTACAGGTTGGATACGTATTTAAAAGGTTTCCGAGCAATCTGAGAGTGTTTTAAAGGTTTTCATGAGATCACCTGTTTGATTTTCATTTGTTGCAGATACCCGCTTTTTCACTGCGGTCTGCTGATGCTGCAGATTAGCTCCCTGTGCCCGGTTGGTTCTGGTTTAGTCCCCTCTTTCTCTGTATTTTTCTGGCACTGAAATTAATTTTGCTCTTCAGGATCATAAGAATCACTGAAGAAGAGACCGTTATTTTATGACACAGAAGTGTGTGTATCTGCAAAGCAGGTTTAGCAGTTGAGAAATAGTGGCTGTGTTCTCAGCACGTCTGGACCTTCTGCAGGAGGTGACATATGGGGAGCTGAAATTGTATGACATATTTTTTAAATTACAGTGACTATTCTGAGATGCATTGGCTGTGTGATTTTTCTGGTTTTGACTTTCATTTTGTTTACAAGTTTTTAATAATGGAGTGAGCTTTTATTTAGAATGACACAGTATGATACTTCATACGAGAGTAGTTTATACACTTTAACCAAATGCAGTTAAATTTCCCAGATTCTTTTTTTTTCTCTTTGTTAAAGAAATGTTTGAAAAATCAGTGTTGAAAGTTTAGGCGTGCTTCTTTTTCCAATGGTGTTTATTCCTTTCTTCTAATCTGTAAGATGTTGACATATTCCCTGGGGACAGCACACTGAACCAATACTCCAGCAGCTCGGGTTTTACCCCTAGTCTGTTCTTTTCTGGTTTTTGCTGGAATAAGGCACTTTGTCTGCGTTTCTGATCCTCTCATATAAAATGAGGATATATACTATTATATATAAGAATATATTAATATGTATATAAATAATGATACTGTGACTTCCATTGAAATAATAAAGTAGAAATTTCAGGAAAATCACTAAAATCCGTGTGTTAGTGAACTAAGGTGCATTCCTCATCTTCTTTCTCTAAATAAGTTGTCTTGAGAATTTTCTCCTCAACTTGGATAAGATGCCTGGAGAATTATCTGATATCTTGCTGTCAAAATAGTGGAAAATGCTCTCTGGACTGAAGGCATTCTGTAAATTTCGGAGACAAGAAGCAGCTTTGAAAGTTTTCCAAGTGATGTGTAATTTCTCTCAGCAGGAAGAGAAGAGAGAATTTTATTCTCTGACCACACTCATGGAAGCTGTTTTCATAGATAATTTTTCCCAGCAAACACTTTTCTCCCTCCATGTTCCCTAATTCTATGTCCCGTAGACATGGCTGGCTTTCTTTGAATAAGCCTTTCCAAAACACGATGCGGCAAACTCTCGCTACAGAAAGTTTGATGTTAGGGATTCATTCTCTGCCATTTCAAATATGTCTCCATCTCCATCTAGTACGGCTCCCTGCTGACAGCACAGTTCCCGTGAACTCTGTCAGAGATGAATGCGAAAGCATACGAGCTGCGGCAAGTGTGAGCAGCGGAAGACCCGATGAATAGCTCCTGAGGGTGTACAACACACGGGAAGACGGAGGAGATAGCACGTCAGCTCACAGGGAAGAGGCAGCATTTCTCAGCGTGATTAAGTGCTTCCATGGAGCTGTAGCAGCTACAATAGCACTTACATCTGGTAACTTAGCTTTTATAGAATTCTTCTGCCAGAATTTTCAATATTTCAATGAACCTATGTATGTTTATATTGGAGAAAGGAGTTTGCTTTAATGTCATCCTTTCCGAGACCCACTCGGTAATAAACAACTCCAGATAACGCCTTAAATTTTTGCATCAGGAGTGAACTCAGAGTGTTATGCTGAATTTCAGACTAACTCTGTTTATCAGTTGAGAACACAGCTGGGTTTTTGAGTAAAGGTCGATCTCGATACAGGATTAGGGTGTGAAATTCAGGTGCCTCAGGTTGGTTATTTTCTTAATTTTAGGTCCTGAGGTCTCTGGGTTTTTGTCACTGAAGTGATCAGAGTTGAATGCAGCTTGATGCGTACAGGTTAGGGAATGTGAGGAATTGGTGCCATGTGTTTCCCATTGCAGGGACCTTTATGACATCATTGTCGGAGAACATGCTCAATATGCCTTCCAGACTTGGCATGCTCTTTAGATAGCATGATTGGTTGGGATTGTGTCAGTATAATATTCATATTCCCCTGGGTGCACAGATATTAAGACATTTAGAACATTTAATCCATAAGAGGAAAGATTCCTACCCCCCCGAACAACCTTTGTATTCCTGATGAAAACATATGCAGTATCTCCTTTAACAGCTTGACCTCATTTTGTGGGGACTGTAAGCAGCTTTCTATTCAGTGGGCCACTAATTCTTACCTATCCATCCTTGGGTACTAACAGAAAAATGTATCTTTGGTCCCAGTTGCTAGGAACAAAGTCCTCCTCCTGTCAGCATATGGATAACAGCTGTCGTTACCCCTGGCCAGCTAGATTGTCTGCTGTCCCAGGCCTTTATCTGTCCAACTCCAGACACTAATTCAGAAAATAAGAATAAATAATCGAGGCATGTGGAACTGAGGCCAAGCTTTTTTATCCACAACACCTGTTGCCTTTTGTAGGATTGGCACAGCTAGTCTAAGCCACAGGGGCTTTCTAGATTGCATGAGAAGTGGGCTTTCTGAAAAGCGCCTTTGTGTTTTTGGGGGGTAACTCTCTTCATTTTCGTTAAGAGTAAAACAGAAAATACCACTGGGCATCCGCTGCAAAGCAACAGGGAAGCAAGTTTGAGGAGGTCAGAACTGTGCCCATTTTTGTGTTGGAAGTTGAGTGGTTGCATTCTACTGTAGCGCTGAAGTTCCCCCGTCTCCGGTGCTGCCTGTGCTGAGGCAGGGAACATTAAACACTGCATAGAGAAAACTGTCCTAACAGTGGTCCTCCTCTTTCCTCTTCTTCCTCCTCTATTGATTTGCTTACTCACTGCAGTTCTCTTTAAATACCCCTGATTTTCTTTTGTAAATTTTTTAAATGTCATGTGGGTGGAGGAGAGAAAAAAGCCTGTCCTCCTGCATCCTCAGCTGTTTCAAAAGTTTCACTTCACTTATTGCTTACTTTCTGCCTTATGAAGCCATGTCAGTTTACGCTGAGATTTTTTGATGTTTCAGACTAAGCAGAGCTTGCACGTTTAGTGTTTGCAAGATCAGGAGAGGCTGGGCTGGCTCCCGGCTAGCGGCTCGGTCGCTGGTGTTTCGGGGCATCTGGTCTGTGGTGTTTTGGGATTGTGCTGACCCAGAGCTGCTCAACGCAGCCACGCACAGCTGTGCTGCTTTAGGTGGGATAGTGGAAATAAATCCCTTATGTGAATTTTTTCAGGCACACCTAAGTTTGTTATTTTTAGCTTAACTGGTAGAGCTGGGACAAGTAGATAGGCTTTGGAGAATGCAGACCCTTCTTCAGGGTCAGACAGATTATCTTGTTTTCCTGACTATGCTAATTGGTTTAATGAGTAAGGTTTTATCTGTCTAGAAACCTTGCCTTACCTTTATCCTTAAACTGTCACAAAAATTAAACCTTGTTTGTTTTAGGTTAGAATTTACATCAGGTTTGTGTATTGAAATTTCAAAAGCTGGAAAGAGGATGAAAATGCCTAACAATCTTAATTAGAACTATAGGATAATTTAGGCTGGAAGGGACCTCTGGAGGTCATGAAGTCCAGTATCTGTCTAAAGCATGGTCAATTATAACAATTAAAAAAAAATTAGTACTGTCTTCCTTCTGTCAAGGGAAAGCCAGAAACATGAACCCTGAAAAACGGAACATATTTCTTACAAATGTGTGCATCTTGGTCTTAGCATTCAGTTCCAGCCTCTGGACTGCACAGCGTCGCCTGTACGGCATGGCTGGCTTTGCTACCTCCATCCACAGAGGCGGAAAATGATGTGCTTGAGCTCCCAGTATTGGTGATTTTATGTGCTATTTAAAAAAAAGAATTAATTGCTTTCTGGAGAACTGATTGGTCTCTAGGTTTACAGGTGCATAAGTACCGCTTAGAAAGGAGAAATGGAAGTGCATCACCTGGATCATCTATATGCATAATTTTATCTTAATTTGAAATAATTACTTTTTTGCAGAGGTGCCAATGATTTCTCTT